>JGI24705J35276_12238395_pt1 | contig 20949 bp, 30 predicted proteins | sample TergutNt197P4_FD_35276 | JGI IMG/M metagenome (IMG submission 35276) | reverse complement strand
TCGCTTCGCACAGCTATTTAAATGTTTACAGATTCGCTTCGCTCATCTGCATCTAATATCTGTAGCTCGCTTCGCTTCGCACAGCTATTAGAACTTAAGTCCGCCTTCACGTGCTGCTTCTGCTAATTCTTTAACAACACCATGATATATATATCCGCCTCTATCAAAAACTACATTTTCAATTTTATTCTCTATAGCTCGCTTTGCAATTAAAGCACCTACTTCTTTTGCTGCCGATTTACTAGAATTTTTTGTTTTAATTTCTTTATCAAGCGTAGATACATATACTAACGTTTTTCCTTTTGTGTCGTCAATAATCTGAGCAATTATATTTCGATTAGATTTACATACAGCTAGCCTAGGGCTCTCTGCTGTTCCACTAATTTTTTTTCTAATTCTTATATGTCTTCTATCTCTTTCTAATTTTCTATTTGTTTTAGCAATCACTTTACAATACTCTCCTTCCTCTATGCTTTCTTTCCTGCTTTTCCTTCTTTACGTCTAATAGTTTCTTCAGCATATTTAATTCCTTTACCTCTATATACTTCTGGTGGTCTCTTTGTTCTTATAATAGCTGCTAATTGACCAACAAGTTCTTTATCTATTCCTTTTACAATAATCTCATTTTGATTTGGAACATCAAAAGTAATTCCTTCTGGAGCTATCATTTCAACTGGGTGAGAGTATCCTAAAGTAAGAACTAATTTATTTCCTTGTTTTGAAGCTCTATATCCTACTCCATTTACTTCTAATTTTCTTTCAAAACCACTAACTGTTCCTTGAATCATGTTATTTATTAATGCTCTTGTTAAGCCATGTAAACTCTTATTTTCTTGTTCATCATCTGGTCTTGATATTGTTACAGTATTATCTTTTAAATTTATTTTCATATTTTTATGCATTTCTTTTTCAAGCATTCCTTTTGGTCCTTTTACAGTAACTTTTTGACCATCTAGTTTAACTTCTACACCGCTTGGTATTGCAATAGGTTTATTTCCTATTCTTGACATATTCTACATCTTCCTTTCCTCAAATTCTAGTCTCTAGCCTCTAGTCTCTAGTCTCTAGTCTACCATATATAAGCTAGAACTTCTCCGCCTACTCCTAGTTCTCTTGCTTTTTTATCTGTAATAACTCCACTTGAAGTTGATATTAAAGCAACTCCCAGTCCGTTTAATACTTTTGGTAACTCATCTTTAGATGCATAAATTCTCAAACCTGGTTTGCTAATTCTTTTTAATCCATCTATAACTCTATTACCTTTTTCGTCATATTTTAATGTTATTCTAATTATTCCTTGAACATTGCTTTGAATTTCTTCAAAATCTTTTATATATCCTTCTTCCAATAAGTTTTCTGCAATAGCTTTTTTCATTTTTGATGCTGGTATATCAACAGTTTTAAATTTTGCACTATTTGCATTTCTTATTCTTGTTAACATATCTGCTATTGGGTCAGTTGTATTCATTATAATCCTCCTTTTTTACCAACTTGATTTTTTAATACCTGGAATCTCACCTTTATGAGCCAATTCTCTAAAGCAAACACGGCATATTCCAAATTTTCTTATATAAGAATGTGGTCTTCCACATATTCTGCATCTGTTATATTCTCTTGTTTTGTATTTCTGAACTCTAGCACATTTAATCTTTAACGACTTTTTCGCCATACGCTTTTCATCCCTCCAATCTCTAGTTTCCAACCTCTAGTCTCTAGTCTCTAGTTTCTAAACGGCATTCCTAATAACAACAGTAATTCTTTTGCTTCTTCATCTGTTTTAGCTGTTGTTACAAATATAATATCCATTCCTCTTAATTTATCTACTTTATCGTATTCAATCTCTGGAAATATTAATTGTTCTTTAACTCCTAATGAATAGTTTCCTCTTCCATCAAAAGAATTTGCAGATACTCCTCTGAAATCTCTTACTCTTGGTAGTGCCATATTAAATAATTTATAAGTAAAATCATACATTTTCTTAGCTCTTAAAGTTACTTTACATCCTATTTTTGAACCTTCTCTTAGTTTAAAAGCAGCAATTGATTTTTTAGCTATTGTTACTACTGGTTTTTGACCTGTAATAATACTCAAATCGCTTACAGCGTTATCTAAAGCTTTTGGATTATCTTTTGTTTCTCCTAATCCAATATTTATAACTACTTTTTCTAACTTAGGTACTTGCATTATTGAAGTATAGTTAAATTTTTTCATCATTGCTGGAACTACTTCTTTTTCATATTGTTCTTTTAGTGTTCCCATATTACAATATGTCCTCCTTTCACACCATATATTTTATTAAATTTTTGTACCACATTTTTTACAAACACGTACTTTTTCATCTTTTTCTATAACATATCCTGTTTTTGTAGCTTTACCACATTTGCCACACACCACATTAGCTTTACAGCTATGTATTGCACATTCAAGTGATATAATTCCGCCTTGTGCCCCTTGCTTTTTAGGTTTTATATGTTTTTTTCTAACATTAACACCTTTAACAACTATTTTACTTGTTTTTGGTATTACTTCTATAACTTCACCTTTTTTCCCTTTATCATTTCCAGATAAAATTTCAACTGTATCACCTTTTTTTATTTTCATTTTCTCACCTCTCCTTAAAGCACCTCGGGTGCCAAAGATAATATTTTAAGATAATTCTTATCTCTTAGCTCTCTTGCTACTGGACCAAATATACGTGTTCCTCTCGGTGTTCCGTCTTCACGGATTATAACTGCTGCATTTTCATCAAATTTCACATAAGATCCATCTGTTCTTCTTGCTCCTTTTTTGCTTCTAACAACTACTGCTTTTACTACTTCACCCTTTTTAACAACTCCACCTGGTGTAGCAGTTTTAACAGAAGCTACTATTATATCTCCAATTTCAGCATATCTTCTATGTGCTCCACCTAAACATCTAATACACATAAGTTCTTTTGCACCAGTGTTGTCGGCTACTTTTAGTTTGCTCTGTTGCTGTACCATATTTCTCCCTCCTTCTAAATAATTTAAAAAACTTCGTCTTTCATCGTTTTAAAAATTATTAACTTCTACTTCACAATTGCTTTCTCCACTATTTCAACAAGTCTCCATCTTTTTTCTTTTGATAATGGTCTTGTTTCCATAACTTTAACTTTGTCCCCAGTTTTACATTCGTTTTTTTCATCATGAGCTTTTAATTTATATGTTCTTTTTACAGTTTTCTTATACATTGGGTGTCTTACATTTGTTTCTACTGCCACCACAATTGTTTTTTCCATCTTGTCAGAAACTACTGTACCTATCATTGTTTTACGAAGATTTCTTTCCGCCATTTTCAGAAACACCCCCTTCTTCTTCTTTCTTTTTGGTTGATTTCTTTTTTTCAGTTGGTTCTTTCTTTGCTACTTCTTTTTTTACTGGTTCTTTTTCTGTTTTCTCTTTTTTTGCTGTTTCCTTTTTTACCGTTACTTTCTTCTCATTAGCTTTTTCCTTTTTTGCTTCTTTTTTTACTTCTTTATTTATTGTTTCTATTGTTTCATTTAGTTCTCTTTCTCTTAATATTGTTTTTACTCTTGCTATATTTCTTTTTACTTCTTTCACTTTTAATGGATTATCTAATCCATTTGTTGCTAGACTAAATCTTAATTTAAATAGTTCGGTTTTCAGTTCACTTAATTCTTTTTCTAGCTCTTGTGAAGGCATTTCTTTTAATTTATTATTCTTCATTTTTATCACCGCCTACTTTCTCAGCTCCAGCATCTTCACTCACCGCTTCTTCACTTGCTTTACTCTCTTTAACTTCTTCTATTACAACTGCATTCGCCATAGCCATTCTTGCTCTAGCATCTGCCTCTTCTTTTACTAATCCTTCTCTAACTACAAATTTTGCTTGAACAGGTAGTTTTTGAGCCGCAAGTCTTAACGCTTCTTTTGCTATATCTTCAGTTACATCAGCTAACTCTAGTAATATTCTTCCTGGTTTTACAACAGCTACCCAAAATTCTGGTGCTCCTTTACCTTTACCCATACGAGTTTCAGCTGGCTTTTTAGTTACTGGTTTGTCTGGGAATATTTTAATCCAAACCTTTCCACCTCTTTTTATATAACGTGTCATTGCAACTCTGGCAGCTTCTATTTGATTAGATTTAATCCATCCAGCAGTTGTTGCTTGAAGTCCATAATCTCCTTCATTCACTACATTTCCTCTTGTTGCTTTACCTCTGTTTCTACCTTTTTGCATTTTTCTATGTTTTGTTCTTTTTGGCATTAACGGCATTATTCTGTACCTCCTTTTGCTTGTTTTTTAGCTGGAAGTATTTCGCCTTTATATATCCAAACCTTTACTCCTATTTTTCCAAAAGTGGTATCGGCTTCGTGAAAACCATAATCTATATCTGCTCTTAAAGTTTGAAGTGGTATTGTTCCTTCTTTATAAAATTCTGTTCTTGCCATGTCTGCACCACCCAATCTTCCAGATACAGCTGTTTTTATTCCTAATGCTCCAGCCTTCATAGCATCTTGCATACATTTTTTCATTGCTCTTCTGAAAGAAATTCTTTTTTCTAGTTGGTTTGCAATATTTTCAGCCACTAATTGTGCATCTGCATTAATATTTTTAACCTCTACTATATTTAAGTTAACTTCTTTTTTTATCATTTTTTCAAGTTCTGTTTTTAATGTTTCAGAAATGTTTCCACCTTTACCTATTACCAAACCTGGTTTAGCAGTGTATACATTTATTCTCACAAATTTAACAGTTCTTTCAATTTCAATTTTTGAAATTCCACTAATAAACAGTTTCTTTTTTACATATTTACGAATTTCGTAATCTTCTACTAGGTAATTGCTAAAATTTTTAGAATCTGCATACCATTTAGAGTTCCAATCTTTTATAATACCTATTCTTAATCCATTTGGATGAACTTTTTGACCCATTCGCTTAAATCTCCTTTTTACTTATTTTCTCTTAATACTATTGTTATATGACTTGATCTTTTTCTTACTCTAACCGCCGACCCTTTCGCAGCTGGTCTAATTCTTTTTAATGTTGGACCTTGATTTGCATAAATTTCTGCAACATAAAGGTTTTGTCTATTCATAAAGTGATTATTTTCAGCATTTGCTATAGCTGAATTTAATAACTTTTCTAATATTTCAGCCCCTGCTTTTGGTGCAAATTTAGCAATACGTAAAGCTTCTTCTACCGATTTACCTCTCATTAAATCTGCTACAATTTTGATTTTCCTTGATGAAATTCTAGCATAATTTAGAGATGCTCTTGCTTCTACTATTTGCTCAGCTGTAGCAGTTTCGCTCCCTACAGATTTCTCAGCTTTAGTATCTTCGATGCCTACTGCTGATTTGTGTTCTTCTTTTTTGTTCTCTTCCACTGTTAATCCTTCCTTTCTAACTACCAACTACTCATTTGGTGTTTCTTCTGGTTTTTTTGCTGTTTTATCTCCTGAATGTCCTTTAAATGTTCTAGTTGGAGCAAATTCTCCTAGTTTATGTCCTATCATTTCTTCTGAAATATATATTGGAACATGTTTTCTTCCATCATGTATTGCTATTGTATGACCAACCATTTGTGGATATATTGTAGATGCTCTTGACCATGTTTTTAACACTTCTTTTTTAGCACTATCGTTCATTGCATCTATTCTTTTAATTAGCTCTGGAGCCACAAAAGGTTTCTTTTTACTAGATCTTGACATATTTCCTCCTCCTTACTTTCTTCTCTTTACAATAAACTTATTAGACAATTTTTTCTTATTTCTTGTTTTATATCCTAATGCTGGTTTGCCCCAAGGAGTTAATGGTCCTGGCTTTCCTATTGGTGCTCTACCTTCACCACCACCATGTGGGTGGTCATTAGGGTTCATAACAGACCCTCTTACTGTTGGTCTAATTCCCATATGTCTGCTTCTGCCAGCTTTACCTATTTTTATATTTTCATGGTCGCTGTTTCCAATTACTCCTATTGTAGCTCTACATTTTACAGATACTAATCTCATTTCTCCAGATGGAAGTCTTATATGAGCATATGCTCCTTCTTTTGCCATTAATTGTGCACTTTGTCCTGCACTTCTTGCTAATTTTCCACCTTGACCTGGTTTTAGTTCTATATTGTGTATAACAGTACCTGCCGGAATATTTTCTATAGGTAAACAATTACCTGTTTTTATATCTGAAGTTGCTCCAGAAATTACTTTATCTCCGTCTTTTAAACTATCTGGTGCTAAAATGTAACTTTTTACTCCATCTTCATATTCTATTAATGCAATATTTGCACTTCTGTTTGGATCGTATTCTATACCAACAACAGTTGCAAACATTTCGTCTTTTTGTCTTTTGAAATCAATTATTCTATATTTTTGCCTGCTTCCACCACCTTTGTGTCTTACAGTTATTCTACCATATGAGTTTCTTCCTGCATTTTTTTTCTTTTTAGCCAATAAAGTTTTCTCTGGCTCTTTTTTTGTTATTTCTTCAAATGTTGAAGAAGTCATATTTCTTCTTGATGGGGTGTATGGTCTGTATTTTTTTATTCCCATTTGCTTATTTTCCTTTCTTTATTTTCCTAGTTTTCTCTAGATATTTCTGGGTACTTATGCCCCTATAAACTCGTCAATCGAGCTTTTATATTTTTTGTTAACTTTAACTGGTTTTGCACCTTTTCCTATATAGTTAAACTCTCCTGGCTCAGTATTTATAGTAACTATTGCTTTTTTCCAGTCTGATGTTTTACCTTGGTGTACCCCAACTCGTTTCTCTTTTCCTTTTACAGCCATTGTGTTTACTTTTAGTACTTTAACTTCAAATAATTTTTCAACTGCATTTCTTATATCTATTTTTGTTGCTTTTTTACTAACTCTGAAAGTGTATTTCCCTTGTTGCATATCCATATTACTTTTTTCAGTAACTATTGGAGCTAATATAATATCTTCTGCTGCCATTTTAAGCATACACCTCCTCTATTTTATTTATAGCATCTAATGTTAAAACCAACTTTTTGTATTTTAATAAATCATAAACATTTATTGTATTTACAGAACTTGTTTTAACATCTTTTATATTTCTAGCTGATTTTTGTACTATTTCATTACTCTCTGGTAATACAACCAGTACTTTTTCTTCAATTTTTAAATTCTTTATAGCTGTTGCCATTTGTTTTGTTTTAATTTCTTTAAAATCGAATTTATCAACCGCTATTAAATTATTTTCTAATAATTTAGAACTTAATACCGATTTTATTGCTAATCTTTTTTCTTTTTTATTAACTCTATATTTGTATGACCTTGGTTTTGGCCCTAATGCAATTCCACCTTTAATCCATTGTGGTGCTCTTATAGACCCTTGTCTTGCTCTGCCTGTACCTTTTTGTCTCCATGGCTTTTTCCCGCCACCTCTAACTTCAGCTCTTGTTTTTGTACTTTGTGTTCCTTGTCTTTGATTTGCTAAATAGTTTACTAAAACACTATGTACAACTGCTTTGTTTGGCTTTACTCCAAATATTTCTTCTTTTAAATCTACTGAGCTAACCTTTTTTCCTTCTATATTATATACATCTATTTTAGGCATTTAGTTTTTCCTCCCTTCAGATGCTTTAACTGCATTTTTTATTTTCAAAATGCTACCTTTACTTCCTGGTACACTACCTTTAACCAATATAGCATTTTTATCTAAATCTACATTAATAACTGTTAGGTTTTGTATTGTAACAATATCTACACCCATATGCCCTGGAAGTTTTTTACCTTTAAATACTCTGCCTGGTGTTGAAGTTGCACCCATTGAACCTGGACTTCTATGATACATAGAACCATGTCCCATAGGACCTCTATGTTGCCCATGGCGTTTAATAACACCTTGGAATCCTTTTCCTTTAGTTATCCCTTGTATATCTACAACATCCCCTTTTGAAAAAGAGTCTGCTTTTATAACATCTCCTACTTTTAGTGCAGAAATGTTTTCTAATTTAAATTCTCTTAAATGTTTTGCCGGTTTTGTACTTCCTTTTGAAAAGTGCCCTTTTTTCGGTTTATTTACTTTCTTTTCTTTAACTTCTCCAAATCCTAATTGTACAGCATTGTACCCATCTGTTTCTTCTTTTTTAATTTGTATAACTGTACATGGACCTGCTTCTATAACTGTTACAGGAATAACTACTCCTTTTTCGTCAAATATTTGAGTCATTCCTATTTTCTTTCCTATAATTGCTTTATTCATTTACTTTCTTTCCTCCAATCATTGGCTGATTTTCACCAGCATAATTACAATTTTATTTGAATATCAACACCAGCTGGTAACTCTAATTTCATTAGACTATCAACTGTTTTTTGTGTTGGATAAAGAATATCTATAACTCTTTTATGTGTTCTCATTTCAAATTGTTCTCTTGCATCTTTATGTTTGTGTGGTGAACGCAAAATTGTTATTACTTCTTTTACTGTTGGAAGTGGAATTGGACCAGAAACTGTAGCTCCTGTTCTTTTAGCAGTATCTACTATTTTTTCAGCAGACTGATCTAAAACAACATGATCGTAAGCTTTTAATCTAATTCTTATTTTATCGCTTCCTACCTTTTTTAACGTACTTGGTTCTGTTTCTGCTTTTGCTTCCGCTTTTGGTTTCACTTCTTTTTTCGCTTTTGGCTCTGCTTCTTTCGCTTCTGTTTTTGCTTTTGGCTCTGCTTCTTTCGCCTCTGCCTTTGCTTTTGGTTCAGCTTTTGGTTTTGCCTCTGCTTTTACTTTTGGCTCTGCTTTTGGCTTTGTTTCTTTTTTTGCTTTTGGTTCTGTTTCTGCTTTTGCCTCCGCTTTTGGTTTTGTTTCTTTTTTCGCTTTTGGTTCTGCTTTTGGCTTTGTTTCTTTCTTTGCCTTCTCTGCTTTTGGCTTCGCCTCTGCTTTCGGTTCTGTTTCCGCTTCTGATTTTGTGCTTGATTTTGATGTTGCCATTTTTTACCTCCTTAATTTATTGTGACTAACGGCAAGTTATTAACGCACCCGTGTGTTTCTTAGATGAATATTAAAAATCCAATTACTTTTTACGATTACAAGTATTGGATAAGTTGTACGTTTATCAAACTTATCGCCTGGTCTTAGCCAAGACATACTCCACAGAAGTTCCCTCCACTAAACTAATTTTGTGTAGCCACATTCTGCTTCTTCGCAATCTATACGCAAGTGATATTATATTATGATTTACTAGTATTTGTCAACCGTTTTTTGAAAAAAACTTAAAATTTTTTTTACAAAGAAAAAACGCAAGTTAATGCGTTTTTTCTTTATTTAATTTTATTTTACTAATGTAGTTATTTATACATCTCTAATTGCTGTTTAAATATCTCATCATCTTTTGTTGTATATAAGTCAAGTGATGTATTTCTTTCAAGTATTTTCTTTACTTCATACAATCCCAATCCAGAGTTCCCTCTTTCTTTTTTAGTCGTATAATTCTTTTCAAATATTTTTGTTGTGTCTATATTTGAATTATTATATGTATTTTCAATAATTATTAGATGTTTGTTCTCTTTATCTTTCCTAAACCTAACATTAATTACCTTTTCTTTACATTCTTCAGTCGCCTCAAGTGCATTGTCTAAAAGTATGCCTAACATTCTCGATACATCATAAATATTTTTATCTGTAAAATCTATTTCTTCTGTTTCTATGTTCATTTTTATATCTGACGCTTCTGCTATTTTAAATTTATTTGCCAATAAATTATATATAGCCGGCTCTTTTATAATCTTTGGGTTTAGTGCCTCTTTGTTTTTCATTGTGCTACATTCTGAAAACAATTTGTTAAAATATTTCTCCAGTGCTTTCATATCTTTCATCTTTATATATCCGCTCATTGCTTGAACAATGTTGTTAAAATCGTGTTTAAACCCTCTAATTGTTTCAATCTCTAAGCTAAGATTTTCATTATGTTTTTCTAAACGTTCTATATTCATACTTACATTTCTTATCTTATAAGCTCTTATTAAAGCTTCTATAATTACATAGTATACTAATGATATTACAATAAAATCAAATACAGTTAATATTACTGTTTCTGCCAAGTTTGCATTTGTTGCCTTTGCCAACGCTCCGTAAAGTGCTATAATTCCTATTCCTGTGATAGTTGTTGCATTTTTTATTTCTCTTTTGGTACTTCCTTTAAATATTTCTGTCGATACCTTTAGCTCTCTTGTAATTAAAAATAGTACTATTAAATTTAATGTTACCATTAAATGTGTTGAAAGGTTGAATGCTACGTTTCTTGCCATTTCGGACATGGTTAGCATATTAAAAAATTCATAAAATATATTTGAAAAAACCGACTTTATTCCTAATGTAAATAAGAAGACTGTTGTTTGCAATATTGCAATTCCCTTTAAATCGACTTTAAATATCTTATGTAGTAAAATAATTGATGTTGCTATAAAAACTATTATGCAAAACGGACTTGGTATTAATATCCTTTCAATTATACAGAATATACAAGATATTTTTGCATATTTAATCACATCTGCTTTTTCTAATTTAACTCTTTTAACTGTTAAAGTTATTAATGCTATTAAAATTGTATTAATATACTCTAGTGGTATATTAGATAGATAAAATAACATCGGACTATTTGTTATTGAAGATATGTATATTTCTAGTAATGTTTTCATATTATTTTTCCTCCTTGAAATTTTTCTTTTGTATTATTTTAAACGATATTTTAAGAATAACATATATTTTTAGATTTTTTTCAAAAAGTGATATAAAGTGACTTTTTGCTTTTCGACAAATGCCGTTTTTGTTTGTATTTTGGGCTTTATGTGTCTTAATGTCAGCTTTTGTCGTTTCTTGGTCTCTGCTTTCTGTTGACTTCTATAAAAAAACTTGTATAATTGTGGAAATAAAATTTTCTGTTATGTTTATCTAGCTTAATATCAAATATATACTATATTGATTTTAAGCTGGTGATGTTGAAAGAAATATGGATTAACCAAAAAACTTGTTTGAAAAATTTTGGAGGTTCGTTATGAAAAATTTATTTCGGAAGTTTGTGTGTATTTCGTCTGTTGCTTTATTGTTGGTAACATTGTTACCTTCCTCCTCTTTTGCACAATATGATGCAAAAAACAATTTGTTTGAATTTTGTTCAGACTATGAGTCTGATGAAGCTGGTGGCTTAACTAGACAGTGTGCGGAATACACTATTAGTTTTAACGAAAGCAATAGGCCTGAAATAACTATAACCAGGCTGTATTCCAATTACACAATTACATTAAACTCAGGAACATACCACGATTTCAATAAATTTGTAGCAGATGGAAACTACATTGCATTTGAAGGAACCGGAACACTTGCAAATGGCCTGCCTTGTTCTACCTGCATGTATTCAGTATCATTAAGAACTAATTCAGGTGGTACTGTAGCTTCTGTTTCAGTACCTGCAAATGGTGGCACATTTAAAAAAGACTGGGTTTCAATCAGTTATGGTAGCACTTACTATTTTCGTGTTACAAACAACTCAGACCAAACACTGCGTATAACAATTACATATTATACATGGTGATAGGAAAATTAAAATTACAATCCATATTTCTTTCAACAAAAAGCCAGGCATTAGCCTGGCTTTTTGCTATATAATAGTTTTTATTTTCCGTTTTGTTTTTATATTAAAATTCAATATTTCTTTATCTAAATATATTTTTAAATTAAATTCATCTATCTCATCAAATTTGGTAATTGGAAAACTTAATTTCAGTTTATCACTTTCATCAAATATAAAATCATTGCAATTATATATTTTCCCATTTTTATCTTCAATTAATATCTTTTCTTTTTTATTTAAAATATTTTTTAAATATTCATCATCTTTAAAATCGAGCTGTATATTTAATCCTGTATTAGTTAGTTTAACATTATAATTATTTAGCAATTCCGTTTCTGAAATTGCACATCTCAAGTCATTTCTATTAAAGATGTTTTTATCTGAATCTATTTTAAAACTCCAGTTTTCTTCTATACTATTAATTTCATTATCTTTTATAATATGTACATCATTAATATAAATATATATTTCTTCAAATTCATTATATTCAATTCCCATTATGTCTAACATATAAGTTTTTTCCATTTCTTTATTAGATAACATTTTATCTCTTATATCAATTGAGCGAAACATTAAATTTAAAATTTCGCCACCTGTTTCATAACTATTATCATAAATAGCATCTCCATTTTCATCTTTTATAATTATTTCGTCAAAAAATATTTCATCAAATTCCATATCTGTTTTTATGTTAAATGCAATATTAAAATTGTTATCGTCAACCAATATGTATTCTGGTTTTATATAAATCCCACTGTGTTCTATATAATCCATTTCTATTTTTTGAATATAATTATTGCTAATTGCTATTTCAATTCCTTTATTTACATTTGAAAACATTTTTGCCATAAAACTCCCAATATCACCTGCAAATACTCCACCAGAAACAACTATTAACAAACAGCAAATAGCCACCATTATTTGTTTTAAAATAAGTTTTTTCTTTTTTCTTCTATTTACTTCTCTTATTACATTTTCTTTAAGATTTTTTTTAAACTCATCTGAAATTTTTATTTCTTCATCTAAATAGCTCATCTCTATATTCTCCTTCATCTATTAATTTCCCCAGCATTTTTCTTGCTCTTTTTAATCTGGTTTTAACGTTGCTTTCACTAATTTCCAATATATTACTTATTTCTTTAACAGGTATACCTTCCATATAAAATAATTGTGTAACAACTTTATAATTATACTTCAATAATTCAAGTGAATCAAATAATTCATTATTATATGTATATTCTAAATTTCGAGCTTTTTCAATAGATTCTGTACTTTTTTTAAAATTGTTTTCTTTTAAATCGTGTATATAGTTTAAAGTAACTTTAATAAACCAATTCTTTTCATGTTCTGCACTTTTAAAAGTTTTTTTGTTTAACATATATTTTATCAATATTTCTTGAACTACATCTTCTGCCTCTGCCCTGCATCCTAAACGTACAAGTGCAATTTTATATATCATTTCAGCATAATTATCTATAACAGTTTGTAAATCTTCATCCATCTTTATCCTCCTAAAGTGTATTTACAACAATTATACTTTATATTATAACATTATATTAATAAATGTAATCAAAATGATATCAAAAAGATATTGTTTTTTTGTCACTTTTTATACTATTTTAACCGTATTACTAGTAGAGAGGTGTTTTTATGTTTAATATTTTGATTGCTAGTAATAATTTAGAATTTATAAAATCAGCTTCACATGAGGTTTCTCGTATTGGTTTTACAAGAATATGCGGTATTGTAAGCACTTTTGAAGAATTAAAGGAATTTCTTTTAAAGAACAGGCCTAACCTTGTTATTTTACCTGATTTGTTTTATACAAAGTTAGATAAAGTAAGAAATAATGTGTCATTTATTGTATTTTCAGACAATATAAAGATGCAATGTAAAAAAGAAGGTAATGTAATTTATTTGTCCAGTTCTGTACCCATAAAAATAAGCTATCCAGCTATTAATTCATTTATTTGTAAAAAGAATTCCAAGTATTTAATGTACTTAATTTCTAATTTACTTATAAGATTTAATTTTGATTTCTCATTAGTTGGAACCAGATACCTGTTAGATTCAATTTTCTATTGTTTTGTTAACAGAAACTCTTCTGTTTTAGATAATTTAGAAAACAATGTTTATACATATATAGCGAAGAAACATAATACCAGTGCTTCTAATGTAAAAAGCTCTATTATACGAGTCATTAATATGGTATGTTTGGATAGCGATACTACTTCTTTTAAAGAAATTTCTTCATATTTTCAAACCGACTCATTAAGAAGGCTTACTCCTAAGATAGTAATTTGCGTTATAGTGAACAAGTTGGATAATGAGATGAGTAAATAGTAGGTAAAAAAATTCTGAAAAGCTTCACATGCTTTTCTGTATGGAAGTTTTTTGCTTAATTTTATAATACTATGTTTATTATTGTTAAGATTATTGCTAATGCTGCTGTCTTTGCGCTGTATCCTATTATTTTATTTGCTATTTTCATTCCTACTTTTTCCATTTTCTTTTCCTCCTTGATTTTGTTTTTATTATCTCTTCGTTTTCTAATTACATTATACTTCCGTTCCACTCACAATTCAAACATGTGTTTTTTGTATTTTCCACAAATTCCACTTGTGTCTATAAATAAAAAAAAGATATAACTTTTAATCGTGATATTGATAAAATTTGATTTTTTATGTAAAATATGGTGTAATTATATTATACTAAATTTGAAGGAGGCTTTTCGTATGACACGGAAACCGACACAGGTAATCGCATGGATTGGTGGCTTTTTGGCGTTGATGATTTACGCTGCACTCTCTTGGGCAAGTATGCTTGAAAATGTATCGCCCGATTGGGTACAAGTTGTATTGGTGCTTCTGCTTTCGGCAGGAACAGCGTACGGTTATGTAAGCCTTATTGGGTACGCCTACAAAGACAAAAAATGACAATCCCGCTTTTACCACACAAACAAACGCTAACGCTTTCCTATTGGGAAGCGTTTAGCGTTTTTATATGCCTAAAATCATCAAAAATAAGCAAAAAAAGCAGGATAGTGAAATCCTACTTCTTTATTGGTATATCTTGCACAAAACCACCTACAAAATATATAGGCTTTTCGTACAAGCTCATCTTGGTGGGCAGGGATGGATTCGAACCATCGTAGACTCTCGTCGCCAGATTTACAGTCTGGTGCCATTAACCACTCGACCACCTACCCAATTATGTGGTGCGCCCTCAAGGATTCGAACCTTGGACCAACCGGTTATGAGCCGGTTGCTCTGACCAACTGAGCTAAGGGCGCGTAAAGTTTAACGCAAAGTTAATTATAAACTATTGTGCAATTTCTGTCAATATATTTAAAAAAATTTTACCAAATATTTCTGAAAGTATTGACAAAAACATATCTACATAGTAAAATTAATTTCGTTAGTAAGTGAATTTTATTAATGAAAAAATGGTCGCATAGCTCAGCTGGGAGAGCATCTGCCTTACAAGCAGAGGGTCATAGGTTCGATCCCTATTGCGACCACCAGTATTTGGCCTGGTAGTTCAGTTGGTTAGAACGCCGCCCTGTCACGGCGGAGGTCGACGGTTCGAGCCCGTTCCAGGTCGCCACATGAATGAGAAAAGTGAACATTTGGGGACGGTTCTCAAATGTTCATTTTGAACATTTTGGGACACACATGTAATATTTATATACGGCTTGATAGCTCAGTTGGTAGAGCAAGGGACTGAAAATCCCTGTGTCCGCGGTTCGATTCCACGTCAAGCCACCAATTAAACAAATGAACATCTGGGGACGGAGAAAAGTGAACACTTTTCTCCGTCCCCAGATGTTCATTTCAGCAATTCTATTGCTTTATTCATTTGTGTATCTTCTATTTCTCCATTATCTCCGTTTTTCTTCTATTTCTATAATATAATCTGGCTCTATGCCTTGTTTATTTATTTTGGTTTCGTTTGGTGTAAAATACTCATTTGTAGTTAATTTTAAAATACTACCATCATCTAACGGGAACACGCTTTGTATTACACCTTTACCATATGTTTTTGTACCAACCAGAGTGGCTTTTTTATTGTCTTTTAATGCACCTGCAAGTATTTCTGATGCACTTGCTGTATATTCATTTACCAGCACTACCATATCTAGTTCAATACTATCGTCCATTTTTGCTTTATTTGTTTGTTTGTTTCCTCTTGAGTCTACAGTTACTAATAATGTTTCACCTTTTGGTATTATAGCATCTGCTATCGACAATGCCTCTTCTACAAGACCACCTGTGTTATATCTCAAATCTAATATAATTTTAGTTGCACCCATGTTTACCAGTTCTTCATATGCTGTTTTAAACTCTTGGCTACATCCTTCATCAAATGCCCTTAATAAAATATATCCTATATTGCCTTCTAGCATTTCTTTTGATACATGATATACTTTTATTTCTTTTCTTTCTATTTCATAATCTATATATTCATTATCTCTCAAAATTTTAAGTGCTACTTTTGTACCTTCTATCCCTTTAATTTTTGTAGATGCCTCTTCTGTTGTTAACCCTACTGCACTTTCTCCGTCAATCTCAACTATTATATCTTCAGATTTAAGTCCAGCTTCACTTGCAGGCGTATTTTCTATTGGTGTTACTATAACTATATACCCGTTTTTGTCTAAACTCATATAAATACCAATACCTACATAATTGCCCAGTGCCATTAGCTTATATTGCTCCCATTCATCTGCCGTCATATATTGAGAGTACTCATCATCCAATCCTTTTACATATCCTTTTATAGCCTCATCCAATACTCTCTCTTCATTAATTTCACCTATAAAGTTTTGGTTTATTTTCTTTCTTATATTTTTTAAATTTGCTGATATTGCACTAATATTTTCTACTGCATTTTCTGAATATTCTACTTTAGACAATTTATTTGCCTCTACTAAAAAATAATATGTAGCATTAAAAGTAATAAATACAGCTAACAATATACTTACTAATAATATAAATGTAAATTTGCTAATCATTCTTTTCTTTTCGTCTATATCCATCTTCTCTCCTTTAATTGTTGAAAGTTGCATAAGCAACTTTCATCTTTTTACCAAATTCCAAATTCCAACCTCTACTACGGTAAATATGGTGTTGGGTTCACAGGGTTTCCACCAATTAATATTTCAAAATGCAAATGTGGTCCTGTTGAATTTCCAGTTGAGCCTACTCTCATAATTTGTTGTCCTTGAACTACTGCATCTCCTAATGAAACCATTCTACTTCCTGGCAATCCATGTGCATATAATGTCATCATTCCATCACTATGTAGCACAACTATATATTCTCCATAGCTTCTATATGACCCATTTGGCCATGTCAGCGCTTCAGATTTTACAACTACTCCAGATTTTGTTGATACTATTGTTGTTCCACTGCTACATGCAAAATCGACTCCTGTATGACCCGAATAACCATAATACCCTGTTGTTATATTAGCTTTTGTTCTGCCTGGTATTGGAGATATAAAACCATGTTCGCTCTCTGGCATATATGTCCATACTGAGCCTCCCTTGTCTCTAAGAATTGCTGCTAATTCTGATTGTATTGCTCTTTTGTCTTTTTCAAATTGGTCTAATTGTTCTTGTAATGTTTTTTCTTCTGCAGTTAGGGTATTTACTAATTTCCCTTTTTCTTTTACAGATATATCTAATGTGTTTTTTCTTACCTGTATTGTTTCTTTAGCAGACACTACTTCTTTTTTGTCTGATTCCAATTCATTTTTTTCTTTTTCTATTGTATTTTTAGTTTCTTCTATAGCTTTTAATAAATCCACATCATATTCTGCAAGTTGTGTTATTAAATAATATTTTGATATGAAGTCTGTTAATCCTTCTGAACTTAAAAGCATATCTAGAAATGTTGTTGTTCCAGATTCATATAATACTACAAGCCTTTTACATAACAAATCATTTTGGTCTTCATATTTTTGCTCTTGTTCTTTTATGCTAATTTCCTTTTCTTCTATTTGGCCATTTAACACATCGATTTTAGAGGTTAGCTGTTCTATTTCATTTTCATATGTGCCAATTTGTGTGTTTAATTTGTTTATTTGGCCCAATGTTTCTGTCATTTTGCTTTTTACCCCAGCTATTTCCGAACTTGTTTCTTTAATTTTTTGATCAAGGTTAGTCTGCTTATCTCGTAACTCCTGTTCTGTTTCAGCATAAACTAAGTATAGACTATTAGTAAGTAGCACTAAAACCATAATACTAATATATGCAATTTTTCTTAAGTTATTAACTCTCATTTTTTACCCCCAATTAAAGTTCAACTATTTCTTCTATTTTTGATATTCCATATGATGTAATATAATCAAGTGGTTCTACATATTCGCCATTTATTCTTATTTCAAAATGTGCATGTGGTCCTGTTGAATAACCTGTTGAGCCAATCTTCAATACTGGTGCCCCTTGAAACACAATATCTCCTTCTTCTACCAATATCTCTAATCCATGTGCATATAATGTTGTAATACCTCCACCATGGTCTATAATTACCATATTTCCATATGCCAAGTTAAATCCTGCTTTTATTACAACTCCATCATTTGCCGAAACGAAATCCACTCCTACAGGTGCTCCTATATCCACTCCGGTATGAAGTTTATATACTCCTGTTATTGGATGTGTTCTCATTCCAAACATAGATGTTATTCTTGTATATCCCGGTACTGGCCATGCCATCACTCCACCAACATATTGCTCACTCACGCTCGCTATTGCAAGTAACCTTATTTCTACTTCTATATCTTTTAATTGTTGCTGATATTCTTCTATTTCTTGTTGCAATCTGTATTCTTCTTCACTTAAATCTTGAATTCTATTATTTTTTAGTATTATCATATTAGATAACGCTATAGTCGCTTTTTCTCTTGCTCCCTTATTTGCTATTAATATTTCTTTTTTTACTTCCAGTCCAATTCTTAAATTGTTTATATTCTCTCTTTCGTTTTTAACTGTATCTAACAACTCCAAATCCATAGATGCAATTTCTGATATAAGGAAACATCTAGATAAAAATTCAGATATTCCACTTGAATTTAATAGTAAATCTAGATATGTTGTATTTTTCATTTCATACATTGCAACCAATCTTTTTTCAGATAACGTTTTCTGGTTTTCATATTTTTGTGTTAGTTCTTCTAGTTCCCTCTCTGTTTTGTCTATATTCTTCATAAGCTCTTTCTCTTGGGCTTCTAGTGTTTCTATTTCCATTTCTTTATCTAGTATTTTTTGATTTAGTTCTGCAATTTCAAGAACAATCTCAGAAAGTTCATTTCCTATAAACTCAACTTGTGTATTAAAATTTATTATTCCCTCTTCAATTCCATTTTTCTGTAATTGCAATTCATCCAACGCCTCATTAGCAAATACCTGCATGGCTAAAGAAACTATTACTAATATTATTAAGTTAATTTTAATTAATCTTTTAGTCAATGCTCTCCTCCTACTAATTAGTTTGAATTAATTTAGATGAATTGCTAGGCAAATTTAATCGAAAATACCGAAACGTGCTTTGTGCACGTGAGGATTTTTCGATTAAATTTAACGACGCAATTCGCTAATTTAATTCAAACCTCTAAGTATTTCTTCATTGAGATTGAACTGCCAATTATCCCAATTCCAACTCCTAAAACAATATATACAATTACTATATTTTGCAATAAATCTGTAAATTGATATAATTCTATGTTCATTATTTGTAGTACTGCCGATTCCTCTAATTTTTGCACTACAAAACCATATACATTTCCTACAACAACCAATGTAATTATTGCTGCCAATATTCCTATTATTATACCTTCTATAACAAATGGCCACCTTATAAAATTGTTTGTTGCACCAATATATTTCATAATTGATATTTCTTTTCTTCTTGCATATACAGTAAGCCTTATTGTGTTAGATATAATTGTTACCGCAATAACCAATAAGATTATAAATATTACACCTATTGTTAGTTTAATACCATTTGTAATTTTTATTAAAGTATTTATTGTGTCATTACGACTGGTTATGTTTTTTACATTGTCGAACTTTTCTATTTTGGTTTCAATTTCTTCACTTAATTGTAAGTCTGTTAATTTTACAACAAACGAAGCTGAAAGCGGATTGTTTTCTCCCTCATAGTCTTTTAGCAAATCTTTGTTATCTCCAAACTGTTCTTTTAATATATCCATAGCATCTTGTTCACTTTTAAATTCTATTGTGTTTATTCCATCCAATTCCAATATTTTCTCTTTTAATTGTGCAATTTCTTTTTCTGTTACACCTTTTTTTAAAAATATTTCTATACCTTGATTTTTTTCAATCTGTTTTAAAACATGGTTCACATTCTCTCCAATAGAAAAAAATGCGCCAAACAAAAACATCGCACAAATCATTGTTATAAGTGATATCATTGTAGATTTTTTATTTTTGAAAAGGTTTCTAAATCCTTCTCCTATCATATATACCAATCCATTATATTTCACTACTATAACCACCTTTTTTACTATCTCTAACAATTATACCTTTGTCTATTTGTATAACTCGTTTTTTCATTTTATTTACTATATCTTTAGCATGTGTAGCCATAACTATTGTAGTTCCTCTTGCATTAATATCATTTAGCAAACTCATTATATCTCCAGCTGTTTCAGGGTCTAGGTTTCCAGTAGGCTCGTCTGCTATTATCATTGATGGGTTGTTTACCAATGCTCTTGCAAGTGCAACTCTTTGTTGCTCACCGCCAGAGAGTTCATTTGGGTACAGTTTTGCTTTATCGCTTAACCCAACTAAAGACAGTACCATTGGCACTTGTCTTCTAATATGTTTTGGTGTTGCTTTTACTATATACATAGCAAATGCAATATTGTCATACACTGTTTTATCTGGCAGTAATCTAAAGTCTTGAAAAACCACTCCCATACTTCTACGCAAATATGGCACTCTTTTTGGTTTTAAGAATGTTATATCTTTATTGTTTATAATTATGTTTCCAGAATTCGCTTCTTCTTCTTTTAGAATTAATCTAATCAAAGTAGATTTTCCAGAGCCTGATGTTCCTACCAAAAAGGCAAACTCTCCTTTTTCAATAACAAAATTTGCATTATGTACTGCTTCTACTCCTGAATCATATACTTTACTTACATTTTTAAACTCTATCATTAATAATTCTCTTAATCCTTTCTTCTTATATAATATCAGCATTTTATTAAAAAATCAATACCAGATACTGTATTGTTACCATTTTGTAATGTGGTTGAAATAATATGAACATCGGGGACGTCCCAGTAGGGACGGTTCTCGTGGCAGACGTGGGTGAACACCTGGGGACGGAGAAAAGTGGGTTGCCAG
>JGI24705J35276_12238396_pt1 | contig 20988 bp, 29 predicted proteins | sample TergutNt197P4_FD_35276 | JGI IMG/M metagenome (IMG submission 35276) | reverse complement strand
GCCATCTTCTAATAGGTAAGTTTTTTCCATTTTATGCTAATTTTAATGTTCTTTGTTTAAAATAATTTACTAAATCGTTATCACATAAGTTTTTTAATCCATCCAATGTTGTGTCGGTTACCAGATTCGTTTTTGAAAATTCTACAAGAGCATTCAAAAATTTAATCCAGTTGCCTATCTTTTCAAATTCAACTGTTCCGCTGTGTTGGCGAAACTCGCATGTATTATGCCTTGAGTAGCTCAATGGGTTTATTTTGAAATATCTGGTCATTCCTAATACGCTTGCTATCTGGTCGAGAGTTGAACAGCCATTTATTTTCGATTCAAAGTTAGTTATATTTTTAAAACTTTGGCAGTACCTGTTTTCTCTCCGGCTAAGCGGCATAAAACCGTCAATCGTATTTTCCAGTCTAAAATAATTGATATATATGCGTTTCCAAGTATCCATATCAAATCCGGAGGCATCGAAATGTACGTGCGTTCCGCAGCTTTTGTTTACTTTCGCTCCGCATTCATTCAAGACGCTGCAGACCGTTTTTAGTTCGCTTATACCGGCTTCGCCTTTTAATATGGGAGATACTAATTCGAAGGTATTTTCTCCGGTCAAAGATGCGTCAGTTACGATTTTCCAGTACCGGCGTGTTGTGTGGTTGTATCCTTCGATTTCACAATTGACACCGGCTATTTTCAAAGCGTCTTTTAAAGTTCCCATCTTTACGTTGTAAGCTTCGAATTCAACTCCGAATTTGCGGTTAAAAATGTTTGCGCCGATTGCTTGAGTTATAGTGGTCAATTGACCTTCTAATCTCATTTTAGCATATACGTTTTGAACAAAACCGTAGTTACCGTTGGTTACCAGTTCGGCTATTCTTTTTCTGGTTAATCCCAAGAGAACCAATTGCTGTATTTTTAGCGTTTTTGAGGTTGCCTGCGATAAAATGTTTTCTATTAACTGTTCCATAATTAGCTTATTTTCAATTATTTATTACAGTACAAAGGTGCTACTACTTTATGGAACGTGCAAATCTTTTCAGGTATTAAATCGCTTATTTACAGTATTTTAAGCATTATTATCATATTGATTTAAGACATATACGTACCTGCTCCTTTCGGCGCTTCCTGACTTAAATCCGAATCCGGGAGCAGCTTGTTATACTCGCCCCAAAGCAAGTACATGAATGCCGATGCCAACTGTGTGGAATTATACGCCTGTTCGTCAAACGGTAAGCTTTCGGATGATTTATCGAGCATGATTCGTCCTTCATGCCGTTTCAATGGGCTGTGGTTGATAGAGGAAACGAGAGCTTCGCATTGGTTTCGGTCAATCAGGATTTTGTCTCGCTTACCATCGTTTTTCCCAAATAGCAGATTCAAAAGTCGGTAGTGTTGTGAATAGAAAATATCTTTTTGGTCTTTTGACATCAGGATGACGTTCCATCCGAGCGCAGTCAGTTCTTTTTTCAACAGAATGGCGTCAGTATCATTCACTCCTATTTCCTTGTAATTGGGATAATATTTTTTCCACTGCGGATCCCGCTGATTGGCTGCCCTGTCATAATACAGGATGAGTTCCTTGCGTCCACCGGAAAAGAAATCGTCAATTTTCTTTGCCAATATATCCTGTTGCTCCGGATGATATACCCACAAATCTTTCAATATGCGAAATTCTTTCTTTTGCCGGTTCCGTTGCGCAAAAACGATTGACGAAAACGGACCCGGATCGTATCCGGCATAAAGAGGAAGCTTTTTATCATAATATTTCAGATGCCTGCAGTGGTCTTCTACTTTTTCACCGGCAGCTATCATATCAATATACCGGTAGTCGTATCCGTCGTCAAAAAGATGTTCTTTTGAAAACTTTCCGAAAAACATGTCTTTTACCTTCAGCTTCCGAATTGCAAAAATGGAAGTGTAAAGCATGTCCCTATCTTTGATTGACTTGATTTGGTTTTGAATATAATCAATGCCCAATATTTTGAGATTGGAAAATGACGATGCCCGAACATAATAGGTTTGTCCCTTCCGGAGCAAAGCAAGACGCTCATTCCAACGTTCGATGAACCGTTCCAGACGTTTGACTTTATCAAAATCCAATCCGGTTTTGGCAATTTCAATTTCTTGCAGTCGTAAATCCACTTCGTAGGCAATTTCCTGAATACTGTCGATGATTTCTTTATTCATATCTTTTTCCGTATCCAAAAACCAGTCCTCGTCAGTTTCAAAGTTCGGAGTTGACGTAAATCCAGACCAACCCATGAAATATGGCGATTGCCCAAACTTCGACCGATCGGAACGCAGGATCGGCATGGCGCGTTCTAACATGAATTGTTTCTTTATCTTCAGGAGTTCATCCCAAAACGAATGGGCTGCGCTGATCCCTAAAACAGATTCGGGACGATCGGCAGATACGAATTTAATAACAGTACCGGTAACAAAAGATATGGAATGTTTCCAGTTGAATTGGTGAGAAACGCATTTCTTAAAATGCTTTGGCGGTTCCTTGCCAACTTCGAAATACATTCCCCTTTCATAGTTCTCATTGAAATACTCAAGCAGTCCGGGCAAAATGTTGTCGAAAATATCACGGTAAGTTGCCGCTCCCAATGTGAGAAGCGATCCCGGCATTGAGTTCTGGACACGATCCATCCGGGACGCCATGATATGGGTTGTCTTTCCTGATCCGCGTCCCAACTCGCAAAGCAGAACTTGAGGATCGGCTAACTTTATCCCGATTTGCAAGGCTGACAGATAAGCTCTTTGAAATATATCGTCAATTTCCGATTTCTTCATGCGAGATGTCTGTTATGTTCAATTCTCGTTCTACTTCTTCAACCATACGCTGTTTTTCTTTATCCGTTGCATCGGTACTGTCGATAATGGAAAGCGCTTTTTTATATGCTCCGAGTATTCCCTGTTTTTTCACGCCCATGCGATCCAGCTCCATATCAGCAGAAACGATTTGATGTTTGAATCGGATGCGCTCCGGATCGATGGCGTTGGCGGATGCTTTAATCCGGTATTCGCAGGATTTTTGCAAACAGGTACGCGCTTCACGGAAGTTATGCCCAACCAGATTCACTTCAAATAATTTCATAAACATATCGGCATAATGCAAATACCATGCTTCTGAGGTAACTGTGCAATCATCATTCAAATAATTGATTGCATCATAAATTCGGCTTTTGCAGGTACGGAGTGAAAGTTCCGGAAAAGACTGTTTCAGTTTTTTCGCACATTCGGAAATTGAGTGATATTTCTTATTGAGATTGGATGCTTCATTGATTTGCAGAATATAATCAGCAAGTTTTTTAGGTATGCCAAGCGATTCCGCATCACGAGATGACAGGAATTGTTCGACCGTTTCGGGAGGCAGTTTTTGAAGATGCTCTATCATATTGAATTGATTCTTTTTTCTCCAATCGCTACATATTCCGGATTTAACTCAAAACCAATATAGTTGTGGTTATTTTGTTTCGCAACAATAGCAGTAGTTCCCGATCCAATAAAAGGATCGAGTACAATTCCCTGTTCGGGACATCCTGCCAAAATACATGGCAATATCAGTTCCGGAGGATAGGAAGCGAAATGCGCTTCTTTTAGCGGCTTTGTAGATAAAGTCCAAACATCTCGCTTGTTTCTCGCAGGATAGGTTTGTATATTACTGCCATGATAACTTGCAGGAAATCTTATATTTCCTTCTTTCGTGGCATATCCACGTATTTTGTTCGGCCAACGTTCATGTCCTTTTGAGGCAAAGCTCTGCTGATTCAATCCGGTATAATTTTCTGCATACTTTTGAGAGCCTTTCATCATGGTATCTTTTCTTCCGTCAAATGCAGCAGGTTCTAAGATTGCCTCATAGTTGAAATAATATTTTTTAGACTTGGTAAGTAAAAAAATATACTCATGGCTTTTCGTACATCGATCCCGAACAGATTCCGGCATCGGATTGGTTTTATTCCAGATAATATCCTGTCTCAAATACCAACCGGCATCCCGGAGAGCAAAAGCAAGCATCCAGGGTATTCCGATTAAATCTTTCGCTTTTAATCCCATTGGCACCGGTGTAGGAGGTCTGTTTTCCAAAAACAATGTTCCTTTATTTGTTGCCTGTTTATCTTTTATTTCAGACAAATAACCATGTCCACTTCCGGCATAACTATCGCCAATATTCAACCAAAACGTTCCTTCTTTCTTTAGAACGCGGTAAACTTCAGAGAAGATTTGCAGTAATTTTTCAATATATAAATCCGGAGTTTCTTCCAATCCTATTTGCTCACTGATTCCATAGTCACGAAGTCCAAAATACGGAGGAGAGGTTACGACACAATCAATGGAATTGTCCGTTAAATTAGAAATACCTGATTTACAGTCTATATTTATTATCCGATTCAAATAATCCGCTATCATAGACCAAAGTTTTCGGTTATTTTATCATTAATTCGTTTTCGATCCATTCTCTCATCCAAAACCGTATTTGAAAGGGTATCATGCCCTTTTGTCGCCTTGTCAAATAAATCTTTATCCAGATTGTACTCTCCAGTCGTTTTCCCTTTCCGGTAGGCTTTATAAACGGCTGATCCGGGAGATGAAAAATCGATCCGGAATTTTTCGGCATCCTGCGGATCAGTCAGATCGATTATTTTTTCAACTGAATAGCCCAAAATACCGAAACTGGAGACATTGGAAAGAAATTCATCCGAATAAGTCATTTCTCATACTGCTTTAATTCGTTGTCGGTAAGAACTTCGCCATTACGCTTAATTACTACCGATAAACTATGTTGTTTCATAAACCGCAGATATCGGCGAACTGCCAAATCGCAATATTTCGGATCCATCTCTATTCCATAGCAAATCCGGTTTGTTTGTTCTGATGCGATAATCGTCGTTCCGGAGCCAAGGAAGATATCTAAAATTATTCCGTACAAATTGCTGCAATCCAAGATAGCATCGGCAACAAGTTTAACCGGCTTAACTGTCGGATGATCTTCGAGATTTTCGCGTTCTTTGGATCCGAATGAGTTCATACCTGTATATTTCCAGATATTTGTCCGGTACCGACCGGTTGCTCCCAGTCCAAAATTATTGATGTGTTTTCCTTTGCCGCTCTTATAGACAAAAATCAATTCATGTTGCGACCGGTAAAATGAACCCATTCCGCCATTGTCTTTTTCCCATATTATCAGGTTTTTTTGTTCGGTATAGATTTTACCGGCAGTTGAGATCTCGTTCACATGCTTCCAATCCATGCAGATGTAGTGAATAGAGCCGTTAATTGAAAATTTGATGAGATTCAGGAAGCAATCTTCCAGGAAGCGGGTAAAGCGGTTTTTATTCATCTCACCGGATGCCATCTTAAAATCATCGTGTTTGCTTTTGCCCAATCCTACAATATCTTTTACCCGCACATTATATGGAGGATCGGTAAATACCATTTCCCCTAACTTACCCTGCATCAGATTAGCTACTGCATATTGATCCGTACTGTCTGCACATAATAAACGATGCCCATTCAGTTCATAGATATCGCCTGTTTGAGTGACGGGATTAGATAAAGGTTCATCATTGAACTCATCTTCTACAACTTCTTTCTGTTCCTGTTTACCTCTCAACATATCCGCAGACGGAAGCGATGCTGACAGTGAGGGTAACTCAACGATATCCTTATATATATTACTGAAGTGTGCTTCAAGAAGTGGCAAACTCCATTCGCCTGCATGTGTATTAGACATAAGGTTGTAGCGTTTGACTTCATCTTCCGTTAGCATCCGGTTGGGTACACGGACGTCGATCGCCTCGTTCTCTCTACCTGCTTCATAGAATGCTTCCCATCGTCGTTGCCCTGCAATGATATGATTATCCTGATTGATGACAGGTATCTCTACAAGGTCGAACTCTTCAATACTTTCAGATAGTTTCTTTTGCTTCCTTTCATTCCGGATGCGAGGATTGTAATCAAGTGGAAAGAGTTCCCTAACGATCCGCTTCTCTGTTGTCCATTGCAGTTTAACCATCTCAGTTTATTTATCTCACAAAGCTATTTTGATTTGCATTACAAGAAAAGGACGTTTTAAATCTGATATGTTTTTGAAAAATTCTACTGATTTTTCGTCAAAAAATTTCCGTCAAAAATTAAAATTTTAAATTGTTGATTCTCAAACGGTAAATCATATTTCCGATATTTTGAGAGATTTGTAATGCAAGGTAAGGAACCAGCGTGGCGGTCTCAACTCGCACTCGCGAAAAATAAAAATGTCATTTTAAAAATTTTGTTGTTGATTATTAGATTTTTAGCTATTAAAAAAATGTCATATGGGCTAAATCCGTATGTTTTTTTAGAAATTCCGTTGTTTTTTGGCAATAATCCGACCGGTTTTGAGCAAAAAAAAAGCGCCCAATTTTGAGCGCTAAAATTTATTTGCCGATTATTTCTTTTAACACGGCTTCCCGCGTTTCGGCTTGGGAGAGGTTTTTTTCCCACGACTGCTTTTCGTTTTCATCTTTGTACTTTTTTTTGTTAATATTACTTTTGATTCGGCGAATGTTTTGTGTTACATTCGTTATTTCTTTCAGGAACGCTTCCGGATTGGTTTTCTTTAATTCATATAATTCATCGTGTTGTTTTCGCTGTTCGACTATTGGATGCTTATAAAGAAATGTTTTATGGTCATTGTACATTTGAAGTTCCTTGTGCGCCTGCCGGTTACGATTGTCGAGTTCGACCATTTTCATTGCGAGTTCCGGTTGCTCGTCCAATAAAACAGCAATCTCCTGCATACGATGCCAAGTGTTAACTCGCTCGTCATACAGGAGAATGCACGTTTGAATCTCAGGATTTGAGTTATTGCTCCAGTTTATGGCGGGGAATTCTTCAGTTTTAGTTCTCTTTTTTTTTGAGATTTTTGCTCCAGTCCTTCAATTTTGGATTGCAGTTCTTCAATCGAAGCATCTTTATCTTCCAATGCCGACTGCAGGTCTGATATATCGCTTTCGTTGATTTCAACGTCCTCTTTCAATGCTTCCAAGCGATTGGATAATTCTTCCAATTTCTTTTGTGCTAAAACGTCCAATGTTGCCTGTTGTTCCTGTTGTTTCAGAGCTTCAGGTTGCTCTTTTGATTCCCGATTGGATAAAATATCTTCAATGGAAACTTTATCCAAAAGCAGATATAACATTTGTCCGTCCAACCGTTCGAACGCAAATTCGGTAGCACGTCCCAACTCATTCATCAGCCGGTCAGATGGAAGATGCTTTTGAAACAGTACCAAATCCTTACCGAAATGCTTTTTAGCCTTGTGCTTTACGACAAGGTCATTCTTTTGCGAAAATGATAATTTATTCATATTCTTTAGTTTTAAGCACGATTGAGTTCAAAGAAAGCATACGTAGACGGACCCGTTTTCACAATCAGTAAACTTATCCGGCTTCCCTGAGTTCCACTCCATGCAACTCCATTCCGCAGAATAAATTTAGCTCCCGGATTAATCGCCGTCGGGAAGTTAATTCCACCGCCGATAATTTCAATAATACGCCCAACTTCGTCGTCTGTTATTCCGGAAATATCCGTCAAAACAGTTGCAGAAGTATTTTCAACCAATTGATATTGATAAGCAGCAGTCAGAGCAAAAGTAGTTGCATTGGCAGCAACCAATTGAGGAGTATCCAAAATAATCGGACCCTCATAAAAGTAAAATGGGTTTGGACACTGACCGCCACGAAATTCGAGAATAACACCATTGAAACCGTCATCTTGACGTCCGATGCTTGTTACTACGACAAGCATACCTCCGGAACACGGCGATCCGGCAATATACCTTTCTCCTGTATCGCAATTTTCCCAAAACAAAATAACTCTTTCACCATTCAGTTCACTGAGAAATTGCAATGTTCTTCGGGAAACACCTTCCAATTGTGCAGTTACAGTTAAGGCTATATTTCCCAAACTTTCTCCGGCAGCTCCGGTTGGAGCTACAGTATCAATTTTTGCGTCAAAATAGCTATGTTTCTTTCCGGGAAGCAAAACACTTGATGCAATGGTTGCATTGACTGCTTTTGGAAAATTATCAATATCGACATCGCTTAATAAAGCGAAGTACATACGCATTTTCAATGTTGAAAGTTTCGACCTCTTATCCTGTTGTTCCAAATTTAAAATCATAATATTTGATATTAAAAATTGATAATTAAGCCGTTACTTTACGTTCCAATTCAAGAAAGTTACCTGTTGGAACAACTACTTTTCTTGTTATTCCTCCAACGGTAACAGTATCTTCTTTCAATTCGGCATACAATTTAATCCAATCACCAACAGCAGTTGGAGTCCACGCAGATGCAATTTTTGCAAAAAAACCGGTATTGTTTATTGTTGTCGCATTGGTTGTCGATCCGCATATTATTTTATAAACGCGTTCGATTGATGCATTTTGAATATTTGCCAAAACTGTAGCTGCCGCATTAACTCCTGTCTCAAATTCATAAGCCTGCGAAGCATCGATTGTCGTTGCTCCAGCAGCCAATTTAACAACCGGATAGTTGGTAAACAGGTACTGCATTTTCCTTCCGGAAGCTTTCAAATCTGCAAGCGTTTTGAATTGAACTCCAGGCGCGAGAACTCCGGCGCCTTCCTTCCACCACGATGCCATGATCAGCTGTTCCAAGTCCTGTTGGAAATACAGAGCATACATTTCATTCGGAGTTAATTCGTAATTTTCAACGTTTCCGGGAACTGCAATCCACATTTTATAATCGTTCATTGCCATGTTCGGAACCCAGATAATATTATTCGGATCCAAATCGGCAATATTTTCGCGCACTCCCGCAAAATCGGTATCCTGTCCGTATTTTGCACGATATCCTTTCAAATACCAAGGTAAATGCTTTTCGTTGGCATATACCCTGTATCCCACTGTATTTGGAAGAATTCCCATAACTTTTTCCCACATTTCTTCGACATAATCTACGATTGTCGATCTGTCGTAAATACGAAGATCATTATCTGTATCGTTAAAAGGAAGAATTTTTAATTCTTCTTCTACGCGCTGAATGGCACGCAGCACACCATCAGCAGCAAGCATTGCAGGTTGCGGAAAATTGTCCTGGCGTGGAACTCTCACGCCCACAACACGACGACGCTGTTGTTCATTAAACAGTTTTGTTCCAAAATGTACGATACACCATTCAAACAAAGTCCATTTCATAGGATTTGAACCTTCACGGTTGAGATAACCTATGTATTCTTTTTCAAGTTGCTTCGGATCATCAAACATGAATTTGAACATTAAGTCATCAACATGGTAGATTTCACCATCGAAATTGACGGCGCCTTTGAAATAATGTCCTGCAAGATAGCTTTGCGATAATTCTTCAAAGAAAGCAGTCGGAGCAGTCATCTTGTTTTGAACGTTCGATACAACAGGGAATATTCCGGCAACAGATTTCAATGTACGCAAATAAGCGATGATCATATCCATACGACGAACGATATATTCGCCTAATTTTGCGTTCATGTTCGAATAATCGACAAAACTCATTCCGGCAATCATCTTCTTATAATCCAATAATCCGATTTGATTATTTTTTGAAAGTTCAAAACATCTTTCCTTAAAATCATCGGAATAATTATCAAATGCCGCTTTGAATGCAGAAATATCTTTACGCGTGTAAATATCCTTTCCCTGACCTGTAACTGTTAATTCAGTCCACCAATTTCCGCGTCTAAAATGATCGTTTTCAATTCCAAACAAATGAGTAGTTGTATGGGCGGAATTACCCATAACCATTGCTAACATTTGCGGCGTCAAATTATTTCCGGTTCCGGCAACAACAGTAACCGGATTATTTGGTTCCGGTTGATTTGCCAAAGTCCGAATAGTTTTCGTTGCGTTTCCAAGCGCAGTAACGAAAGTATCAATAGCTTCCGATTGAGTTGCGGGAGGAGCTACCGGAGTTTGAGAGCCGGTAACTTCTGCAACATCTACCAGAGCCGCAAGAATTGTTTGTTGAGTTTCAGTGGAAATTGCAGTTTCCTGTGTTCCTTCCGGATTTGCATTTGCCGGAGGAGTTTCCGGTTCATCCGGCTTTTCCAAATCTTCCTGAAACGAAGCTCCATACTTTTTCTTGTATTCAGTATTGAACTTATTCCAGTCATCGTTCGTCATCGCATCACGTTGGGCTTTGGTTTTAAAACCAAGAATCGCTAAAATGTCGAGAGAACGTTTTTTTGTTTCTTTGTTCATTTTTTTGAAATTTAAATGTTTGATAAAAATTGTTTCCTTGATTGTGTGAGATTCTCAACTTCGGTAATGACGTCAGATAATTTCTTTATGCCGTCAATCATTCCCAATTGCTGAGCTTCATATCCGTAATACAGTTTACCGGTCATCGTGTCGCCGGATATTCCGGGACGATTCGCTTTAACCGTATCCTGTAAATAGATTGCCAGTTTCTCCAATTCTTCCTTCATCAGTTTGTCATTTCCTTTGATCGCTTCGCGAACTTCCAGATTTTTATCTTTCGATGCGTCCGGATAGACTTCGACCACTTTATAAGAAGAATTTTGATTGTTTGGAACAATCATTCGGGCATATACACCTATTCCGCCAACGCTCACCATTTTATTGATGGCATACAGTTTATCGGTATATGACATCGCTATATATCCGCAGGAAGCACACATCCCATCAATATAACCGTAAGTCGGTTTTATTTTTTCGCTGAGTACTTCCTGAATCATATACAGGGAATCGGTCGAACCTCCGGGCGTGTTTGCCTTTATGATTACGGCTGATATTTTGTCGGATTGATAAGCCAGAGAAATGATTCGGGCAACATCATCCACGCCGTAACCCCACCAGTACGATTCTTTCAGCATGATTCCGGAGAGTGGAATAATAGCTACTGAACCGGTTTGCCACTGGTCAAATGGATTGCCCTGTTCCTGATCATCCGGAAAATCAAATATCTCTCCTCGATTGGATATAACAGGAGAATCGAGCGCTTCCGGAGTGAAAACACCCAAATAAATGGCATTGGCTATGGAATTAATGGTCTCCCATCCGGATATATCAAGTCCAAGCACTGAAGATTGGGTTTCCTGAAGGAATCTGTGTTTCAACATTGCGCAAATATATTTGATGCAATGTTAATTCTTATTTATTCGCTAATAAAGGACTTTATGCAGGCGAAATTGCTTTGAAAGTATAGGTATCGTAAATTTTATCACTCGTAAATTCCATGACACAGGGATATTCGAGATTACCAACATAGAAAGTTTCGTTATCTGTTCTCATTCTCAGTATCACATAAAACATATTGTATTGGCATATCATTTTAGATATTTCATCATGATTTGCTTTTGCATTAACCGTTTCTTCATTAGTTGGTCCGGCATCGCTTTGTTTTACGTTGGATTGGTAAACCGGTTGTTCGACAACTTCAATTTTTTTCCATTCTTCCGAATCAATTAAAACCGGAGCTTCTCCAGGAGTCATAGATAAAATATCATTTTTAAAGACTACTTCAACTGAATTACAAATTATCTTGTTCATACAATTTTATAAGTTATTGATTTATATAATATTATTAATATTCGCATAAAAAAGGACAACGAGAGGACAAATCAATACACTTGCTCACTGAAATTTTTTTGCATTGTACACTCTTTTATTGGGATTTCGAATCTTTTTCCGCCAACGGTAATAGTTCTTTTGCAGTGCATCTTCCGATATGGATTCTATTCCGTATTTACGCATGAATAAGCAAATTGATTCTATATATGGCGTTCCTTTCGTATGATTTTCGAAGTCGATAAACTCGCGAAGTTCCGACCAGAACATAACTTCCAGTTTCCGTTCAATGATTTTTTGCGCCCGAACTCCCAGATAGTTGTAAGTTTCTGGATGTTTTGCACCGTAGCGATCCGGAAGCACAATCTCTAAATTTCCGGAATCAACAGGGACGCCTGCCGGTCGCTTTTCCGTCAAATCAAAAATGAGATGGTAGATATCCAAATTATCCGGGAAATGAACCTGCTTTTCCGAAAAATTATTATACTTTCCGGAAATGTATTCGCATAAATGCGACTTTATATTAATGCGAGTGCTGACCATTAAATTGTACGTTTTTTTATGCTAAATTACGAATTAAATTATTTAATTTTAGATAATTACAATATGAATTATAAACAAATGAATAAAAAAACAATCTGTATTTTCTCTTGCTACATGCTACGTTTTAATATGTGATTGAATTGTAATTAATTACCATGTAGCAACATTATTTTTTTATAAAAATGTAGTACCATGTATCATGTTGTAGTAATAATAAAAATAAATCATTCTTACTACACGTAAAAATTTATAATACAATATAATATATATCTTTGTAGTATGTAGTAAGAATGATTTTACTTTTTTATTGTTTTTTGATTATAATATCTTTATTCATTTCATTTTTAAAAAATTAATATTAATAGATAATTAAATATATGTACGCTTGATGTAATAACGTTGAAGAGGAATAAGCAGTCCGTTTCTTGTTTTCTTGCAGTCGTATCCCAACGAGGTTAATGCAATCCCCATAGTTCTTGGATTTACTGACGTAAGATGCTCACCCCTAATCAATCTATTTTTTCTCATGTCGTTGATGATCTCGGTGGCGTTCATCCATTCACCTTCATTTTCTGAAGGGTGAGCTAAATATAAATGCGCGTAGCGAATAGCATCGGTTTCGATTGCATACTTTGAATTATAAATTTCGAACTCTGAAAAATCTTCCCTGTCAAACTTCCACTGGAATCCGGAAGATTCATATAACATTAACGCTTCTGCCCACATTTGATCTACGTCCACAGCATGAATATATTCTTCCCAATATATATCTTCCAGTTCAATGCAACCAAAACGACGATATCCATAGCTTTCAGCTAAAAATCCGCCCTTTTCTTGGTTCCTGTTCGACGTTCCAAGCACGGTGGCTATTCTCTTACGCTTGATGGAAAATTCTTCACCACGCCGGCGCGTATTTAATTCAGAATTAGACATAACAGTTTTCCATGTTTCAATCGATCCTTTATTTATTCCGACTAATTCGTCATGGATAATAAATGGATGCCTGGTATATGCATCTTCAAGATCAAACCGGCTTTCGTTTTTGCTTGCAATGGTAGAATAATTTTTCAATGGATTTGGAATTAAATAATTACAGAGCGATGTTTTTCCGTAACCTTCTTTTGCTTGGACAAATATCAGCATTACTTCATTTGCAATATTATCGATCCATTGAGCAATTGATGACACCATCCACTTTCGGATGATACTATTTGTCCGCTCTTGTGAGTAATTAGGGTGTTCCGAATCAAATTCCCTACATTTCAAGTAGCTGCAAAGTAAATCAATATGACTTCTTCCTGCATATTTACCACGAAGAGAATCTATGTATGTCCGGATCGGATCGAATGGCTTAATATAGTTTCGTGAACGTATAATCTTCCGGAGAATTGTTTCTGATATATTCGTTTCACATTCTTCAACAAAATGGAGATAGATATCATCAAATGTCGGAGGTTCGGAATACCGATTGGTGTCCTTACATTCTATCGTCAATTTTGCCGGATCATGAGCCGGTATATGAATTATATAATGTTCGTTTAGGAAATCGACAGCTTTATAAATATTACCTCTTCTATCGAATAAATCTTTTTGTTTAGCGGACTCATCCTTTTTCAGAGGACCCGGAAGTTTCTTTTCTATTGTCATTGATTTTATTTCTTTTTATTCTCAATTTCTTTTTCTATTCTCATTATCACATCGTTAAATTCCTTAAATGCACTGATTATTAGTTGTGAATCGACGCTTCCAAAAAATTTACCGTATTTTCCTTCCAAAATCCATTCTAACAAAAGTTTAAGGTCGCATAAATAAAAATGATTATATTTTGTATAAATCCATTTCGAAAGATGAATTAAATTCTTTTCCGTAAGTGGTTTATTTATATTACTAAATTCATTGAGATATTTTATCCATTCGTAACAATATAAGATTCCGCATTCGCATTCTCCGTATGTTTTATGCTTGTATGTGCCAAATGTATTATTTATGTCTCTTATTGAGATTCGTCTTTTTTGAAATGAATGATAAATTGTCTTGACATTGTAATATTTATTTATCAAATCCTCCGGCTTACACGTCTCATAAAATTGCTCCCAAGTCATGGATGACAGTTCTAATTGTTGATTGTTTATTTGTTGATCCTGTGTCATATTTTCTTATATTTTAATTAGTTGTTTTAAAAGCGGGGAGTCGTGATCAAAACTTTTTGCCAAACTCAATAACCCAAAACTTTGCTCCCCGCTTTTGATTTAATTCGGAATCTTTCTTTTAGCGATTAATATTTTCTATTTTATTTCAATTGGTCTCCAATGTGTAGCTTCTACAAATTTTATGGCTGTGTTACTTTCATAGAATACTTTATCATAAAATATAGCTGTCACAATATAATTATTTCTTTTAGCCAATACAGTTTGATATTCTTTAGGCAATTCATCATTAACGCCTATCCACCTTTGTGCAAATTCAACACCAGCTTCAAAGGACTCCCTGCAATTATGCAGAAATAACTCCTCTGTCATTGTAACACTCTTCCATTTCGTAGATTCTCCAAATTCTTTCAAAATGTACTCATTCGATTCTTCCTTTGTTGTTCTCATTATTTAATTATTATTTATATTGAAAATTTCCCAAAAATCTGATGCTTGTTTCAACATATTGTTAAGTTCTTTGACAGCTTCATCATCTGTCATTTTTGCAAGCCCGGCACAATACAGTATAGTTTGAGAAATACCAGCGAAAAAAGCCTGTCTGGTTTCTCTCTTTTGGATTCTTCCCATTTTACTTTCATCAAGTTTTACCTTCTGAAGATAAAACTGATATTGTTCTTCTAATATGAATTTCATAATTTTTTATTTATTCAAATATTCCCAAGCAGACATACCAGATGCTCTCACTCTATTGCAAATTAAGTTATGGTCAACATTTTGCTGACTTTTTTCTTCAGTTTGAATCACTTTCACTCCTTTGACCATTCGATACGGAGTTCCGTTTTCATCTCTCCTTAATTCAGATATTAAATCATCCTCCGGAAGATAATTATCTAAAAATTCAGTATTTCTCATATCATTTCGAATTGTATTAAAAAATTATACTCATCCCGGAGTTGCCTTATCTGTCGAACAGCGTCCGGGTTTTCGCCATACGGATAAAAAATAGTTTTCTGCCTTGTCATACACCGGATTCCTTTCTTTCGAATCAAATAGAGAATATTATCTCTACGCTTTATTCTATTTTTATAGGTGGGGGGGGGGATTTTCAATCATAATTATTATTTATTTATATTGTTTCATTTTAGCTCCTACAATTATTTTATTTGCCCACAATCTTTGATATTCTTTCCATTCTTTTGTGTATTCTCCTCTATTGTTTCGATATAGCATAGCCATTGGCATAAATCCTGATTTAATTGTATTGATTAATCGTTTTTCAGCAGCTTCGAATGTATCTCTTGGATATCCAATTAATACATAACAATTCAAAATATGGCTTTCTTTTGAGAATCCGGCAGATATAAGATATTTTCCTGCTTGTATGAGTGATTCGTAATCTTCCGGCTCATCGTAAGCAAAAAACAATGTTTTAGGTTTTAGTTGTTTCAACTTATGAGCCATGTCAACTGTTAGTAACCGGAATTCAAGACCACCAACAAATTGCGGTTTGGATGGTTGACGTTTAAGCATTTCAAAAACTTTTTCAATATGTTCAGATGAACATGCTAATAAATTATCGTCCGTTACTATCCATCCTTCAGTAATAGGTAGTTCTCTTAGTTGTCCTCCTTCTCGCTTCGGAACTGAACAAAACCAACAATGATTTGGGCATCCTCTCGAAGTAATTACATATCCTTTTTTCATATACATTCCTGGAATAAAGTCACTTCCGGGTTCGTTAAAAGCAGGACCTCCTATTTTTACCGGAGCAACATATTTCCATTGATTAGCCAAATATTCAGCACGAGGAATATCCCATGAAAAAGTAACAGAAATATGAACTTCATCAGCTTCGTCAAATAGAGTTGGGAGTATATTTATTCGAACATCGCAATCGTCAGGAGTTGCCTTTGTTCTGGATGGAAATATGCGTATTATTTTACTCATTGAATAAATCCTTATTTAATTGATAATTATATACTAATACTTCTGTCCGATATTGAGTTATCTTTTTCCTTGCTGCTCCTCTCCCTAAATTAGATATTCTGAGATCAACTTTAATTTCTTTATAATGCCAATTCTGTTTATCAACATATTTTTTAAGCACATCACACCAATAGTTCGACAAAATAAATTTTCCTTTTATCGTTGAAATTAATGAGAGCAGCTCTTCCAAGTTTTCTTCAGTATATCCAGAATAGTGCTGTTGATTACATCCGGGATATGGAGGATCAAGGTAAAAGAATGTTTCTGAAGTATCCCTGTCTTGAATTACCCGAAGTGCATCTCGGCAAGAGATTTGTATATTATCCAAGCGCCGGTGGAGTTGTTCGGAAAACTCATCGCGCTTTCCTTTTATAAATGTTCCTGTGTGTCCACCGGTAGTACCATTGCACCATTTCCATCCTCCGTGCATACTGCCGGCAAATGATCCGTTTGTTATAACCCATATTGCCCATGCTTTTTCTATCTCTGATGCTTCAACACGTTCATTCCAAACATCCTTTGCGTAATAATACATAGATTCCGAATGCAAGGTATTTTGGATAAACTCTTGGAGTTCATCAAACCTGTTTTGAACACATAAATAAAAATTGATTAGCCGGTGATCGTGATCATTGATGACTTCGATTTTCGACTTTGGTTTGGCAAAAAATACAGCTCCACCACCGAAAAATGGTTCACAATAGATTTTATGCTTCGGAATCATTGAGATGATCTCAGGAGCGATCCGTTGTTTGCCTCCATAATATGTTATTGGTGTGCGCATTTCTTCTATAATTCAATTCATTTATAAGAATAACATTTTCTTAATTCTTCATTATCAATGGGATTTTTCGTCCCCATCATAATACCTATTCCCGGAACATAGAGTACTCCTCCCCGAATGGGTTCAGATAAATCATTTCCGCAATTATGGCATTTCAACCGACTATCTAAATTATATTTCAGGCATTTAGGGCAAATAACATATCCATCTATTGGATTATATCCGTATGGGTGCAATACATCTTTTCCCCAAGTTTCCCCAGAATGTAAAGGAGGTAAATTCCCGATAGCTTCTATGGTGTGTACATAAGCCTGTAAATATTTTCCATGCGTTATAGATGGAAATAAATCTACATATTTCATATCATTACGTACTGCGAAAAAGAATACTCGTTTTCTTCTTTGAGGAACTCCGTAATCCGCTGCGTTCAATACACGATATTCCATGTGATATCCGGCATCTTCAAATTTTTCACGTAACCAAATTGGGAACGGACCCTCTTTTTCTCCTTTCTTTTTTCCCAAAGTAAGAATACCGGGTACATTTTCCATTAAGACAAATTTTGGCTTACAAACCTTGCAATAATAGATGAATCGCATTGGTAATTGATTTCGTTCGTCCAATACATTGCGATTATGGTTACAAGAACTGAAACCCTGGCATGGCGGACCACCTGCAAATATATTTACATCGCCGGGACGAACTCCACACATATCCATCCAATCTTCCGGCTCAATATCCATTATTGAATACATGAAAACATTCATGCAAGGCATTGGTTTCTTAATCTTCGGCGACAGCCAATTATCGGGAATGCCGTTTGGAAATAAAACATTACTTGTTTTCCCATTATCCCACATTTTGTTTTTCACGATACGTTTAAGATTAGGGTTTCCCTGATCAACCCAAAAATGAGACCATCCATTGTAACAGAGATTATACCAATATGTCCAAAGGGCATCGGGCGCTATATCCATTGCGCTGATACATTTTAATCCTGCATTTATGAATCCTAATGAGAGTCCTCCGCATCCGCAAAAGAAGTCCGCAAATGTTAACCCCATTTCAGGAAATAGAATCGTTCTTTGATTGTCAGTTATGCAGTTCTTTGATTTCATACATCAATGGAATTTCTATTGATTGAAAGATTTATTACCTGTTGTTCCTGCATCACCGGCTCTTCACCTGTCAGTTGTTTTTCTGACGGACAAATAATATTTCGGTAATTATTAGCACACAGGAGTTCGAGAATTAGCATTGCACGTTCCTCTTCTTTACCGGAAAACCGGTAAAGTTGAGTTAATCTCGAATTTTCGACACGGGAACAAATAGTCATGTTGTGACTTTCGATTAAATAGTCTTTGTAGTATTTCCACATTGCCTTGAACCGCTCCGATTCGAATGGGTATTTAATCTCGATCGGATTTATCGGATCAATTAATGAATCAAGTTCAACTACTGTTTTTGTAATTTGTTCCCATTCCTTTGTAAGATGTTTTTTAATCCTGCCGGATTGTTTCGTCGGAGGTAAAAACTCAAGCGTTTTGGATATTAGGTCTCCATAGCTTGTCAGACTTACACATAGTTTATTCCACTGAGATTTCATTTATAATTTTGTTATAAAGTGATTTCATTTCCGGATAAATATCAATTAGATCATTCGCTTTTCTTATTCCATGCAATACCGTACAATGATCTCTGTTGATATGGTTTCCAATTGATTCAAGAGTCCTTGCTGTCAAATTACGAGAAATCAGACAGAAAAAAAATCTTGCCTCACAAATTTCTCTTTTTTGAGATGGTCCTAAAATCTTTTGAATATCCAATTCAAAATTTTCGGCAACGCAGTCTAATATTTGATTCAATTTTATCAAGGGTCAATAATATCCTTTATATCATCCAAAAATTCAATGCTATCTTTTTTCAAGATAATACTTCCTTGTTTTGCTTTGAAATTATACGTCACCTCAGTAACACTTTCGGGATGTTTGCTCTCAATAACATCGGCAATCTGACATATTGTTTTCATGTTAAAAGCATCAATGAAAACTATGAGACAATTCGTTTTTTCTGTAAAAAAATGTTTCATATTTATTTCGTTATTAGTGTCGCAGCTAATTATTCATATTTTACCGTAATAGTATTTCCAATTATACTCACTGAATAATTGGTTCCCATTTCCTTATTGAGCAGACATGCTGCTACTCTTGCTTTACTTCCATCTTCGGCAGTTGCTTCGAAATTTGCAACTTCACCTTTTTCAATTTTTTTAATCGTCTCTTTCCATAGAACTCTGATTACTTTTTCTACATTTTTTTTCTTCATAACTTTATTTTTTTTATATTTGTAAATTAATTATAAATAAATACAGCGCAAAGATAAATTAAATTTATCTTTTATGCAACAAAAAGGCAAATTAAATTTACTTAATTTTTTATATTTATATTATATGGCTGAAAATGAGAATCTTAAAAAAATAATTTTTTGGCTTACAAGTCAAGGAATAATCAAGTCACAGGATGACTTAGCCAATAAATTAGGCTATAATCCTTCTTCTGTTTCTCAAATAGTTACCGGTAAAAAAACGATATCAAAGAAATTTGCAAAAAAAATATCGGGTTTATCTAAAAAGATAAATATAGATTATCTTTTTGGTGGAAATAAAATGCTTAATGATGAAGTCTCGGAAAGTATGCAAGACCTAACTATTGATTCAAATACTCGTTTGGAAATTTCGGATTTAATTAAAGCAATTAATAATATTTCTGAAGCAGCATTAAAGAATGCAGACTCTGAAAGGATAAGAGCAGAAGCTGAATTAAAAAGGGCAGAAGCTGAAGATCGAAATAGTCGTAACATTGAAGAGTTGATTAAGTTGCTAAAATCAGAAAAACAGAATGTTAAAGTCACTGCAAGAGAAGAAATTTTATCTTGATGTAAGTAATAAAGTAGTAAACCAATGTATCGAAATAAATCAAAAAGATAAAGTATTCTTCATTGGGATTTTATGTAATCGGTTTTGCGAAATAGATAAAACTTATATGTGTGATTTTTGTATTAATGATATAGCTTTTTTTAATAGACAAAAATAAACAATAATAATAACATAGACAGTAATATACAGAAATAAAGCATTGACAATTTGCAGGTTAGTATAGGCGAGTAGAATCTTGGTACCTCGACTGTGAAAAATCAGAGATTTAATTTATTCCAAAACTGTAAATTGTAGAATCATCATAATCAAACTCATTTTATGACGAATTTTTTCACCATTCCATCCAATCTGAAGATGTAAATGGCTCTAGGAAGGTTTAGTTCATATTCTCCTTCCGAATTTGTGATTTGAATTTCGCGGATTTTATTTCCGATGATAGTAATAACTTCTACCCGTTTGCCGAGTGGTGCATTTTTCAGGATTAATTTATTGTTGAAAACGTACATTTCAGGTGTAACTTGTTCTTCTACCATAACCGATTCTTTTCCTTTTTTATTGTCTTGGGAAAAAACAGAAACCTGATACGACAGAACCATCAGATACACAATTGTAAATACGATACGCTTCATATTCTTAATTTATGATGCAAATATACTATTTTTGTTTGAATAATAAATAAATATTCCTGAAGTTTATTTATCTTTGTATAATTTATTCCAAATTAAATTATGATTAGTTGTCGAAAAATAACCAAAAGTTTTGGCGAATTGCAAGTTCTAAAAGGCATTGATTTTATGGTTCAACGAGGTGAAATTGTTGCGATAGTAGGACCAAGTGGAGCCGGAAAAACAACTTTACTTCAGATTATGGGAACTTTAGACAAGCCTAATTCGGGAGAAATACTTTATGAAAATTTTGATATCAATAAACTGAAGGATAAAGAATTAGCTTCTTTTCGGAATAAACATATCGGATTTGTTTTTCAATTTCACCAGTTGCTACCGGAATTTACTGCAATGGAAAA
>JGI24705J35276_12238397_pt1 | contig 20989 bp, 17 predicted proteins | sample TergutNt197P4_FD_35276 | JGI IMG/M metagenome (IMG submission 35276) | reverse complement strand
CTGCTTTCAACGCTGCGGCGCTACGTCGAGGCGATGGGGGGAAAACTGGAACTGATCGCCCAATTCCCGAACCGTCCGCCCGTGGTGATCGATCGTCTGGCGGATCGCAAGACCTCGTTGGCGGCGCACTGAGGATCGAATTCAAAATTTTCTTTGCGCTACAGCGAGAAGGCGGGCATCGTTGCCATCCCGCCTTTATCGCTCAGGAATCATGCCGATCGGCGTGATTTTTCATCTGACTCCCACGCTGAGGGGAAACGCTCGCAGTCCCGTTCCGGGTCGAGGCGAAGGTCGCGCGCCGGTTCGTTGCTAGCGCGCACCCCAAGCCAAGTTGTCCATCCCAGACGTTGCCGTCCCCCAAGTTGGCTGCTGGGAACCTCGTCGGCGCGCAGCAACAGGTCGGCGTCCCACCGGAATTCCAGTCCGATGTATTGGCGCAGCCAATCCCTGAGGCGGACATTGTTGCGAGCGCCGGGCAAGAAATTTTCATACTTGGCCAGCGACATGGGGCCCAGTTCAAGCCGGAACCGGGATTGCACGTCGGACACGCGCGCGCCAACGACGACGCCGAACCCAAGCTGGTTTTTGAGCGTGGCCCCTGTCAGGCGGGTTTGCTCCTCGGGTGGAATGTCGAGCCAGGTGCGGATGTATTCGCGCAAACACGCTGGAACCTGGAAGTAGTGAGCCAGGATTTGGCTGATGCCTTCCGGGTTGCGCGTCAGGCGCGCGAAATGGCCGGTGGCATACAGCTTGGCGTTGTCTTCGACCGAATCGCGCTGCCGGGTGGAAGCAAAGCCAAGCCCGGTCAGTGACCCGGCATGGACGGCGAAGCGGTTTTGCCCTGGCCTGTCCAGTTGTACCGTGGGTTGTGCGTCGGCCCATGCACGGTAAAACAAACTGAGAAGGCGATGGTGAAAAATGTCGGCAAAAGCCAATGGCGCCGGGTCATTCTGGTTGCGGATGCGGTCGCGCACGTATTCGGTGATGTGCAGCGGCAGCGGTCCGTTCGGCCCAAAAAGCCCCACGCTGAGCACGCGCACCATGGGCGCTGCGCGTTTCCCGCGCGGCTCGATGCTGTAGACGGCAGTCGGGGCGAAAGCGGTGGACGGGTATTGCCCCAGTCTTACCGCGTCGTCTCGGGGCGTTTGGGAATAGCCCAAGCGCGCCTGATGGGGGGCGCTGGCTTCGACAAATCGCAAAAAAGCGAATAGGTCAACGGCTTCCGGTGCATGGCTCAGTATATCGACTACAGCATCGATACCCGTTTTTGGTGAAACGCGCGGAACCACTTGACGCCTCTGCCCTGCTCTCACGCCGACGGACGGGCGCCTTGCTTAACTGGCCAAGTCGCAAAAGGGCCGTTTTGCATGGTTGCCAAGCGGAACTGGATGGCTGAGTTGATGCTGACGTGCCGCGCCATGAACTGCTCAAGCACGGCTCCGAACAGCCACGGGCTATACCCTGCAAAGGCCAAGGCATCGACCGTGGTTTCGATGGCGACGCCGCGACCGAATACGATGGGACCGCGTTGCGGCACACGACAAACCATGGGCGTCAGGCGCATGGAACGAACCGAATCGGCCTGCCCTTCGATGCCGCGGCGGCCCAGCGGACTGTACAGGCCAAGCAGGTCGCGCATGGCCTGGGCGCCATCGGCGGCGCTGAGGTCAGTCAAGGTGTGGTAATTCAAGTGCAGGTGGGAGATCAAGCGCCAGGTGATGTCCCGCTCCGCCACCGCGGGCACGGGCGGCGTCAGGCCGCCCACGATGCTGATCTCGCTGACCGGCGCGGAAGCGGTCAGTTCCAAATCGTGCGCGCCGCCAGTGGAAACCAGCAGCGCCAGATCGCGATTCGTGCACAGCATGTTGGATGCGATGCGATCCAGGTGGTGGTGGTATGGCGCGTCTTGTTGATCCACCAACTGCACGAACACTTCGCTGCCGATGTACCCGGTTCGCGTGCCAGATCGCTTGGCGGTTTCCGACAAGTTGCGCGGTTCGCGCCGGAGCGTGAAAAAACCTTCTTGCCGGTCTCCAGGCTGACGGCCCAGGGTTTCCAGCAGAGGGCGAAACACTTGCTGCTCGGTATTGGAGGAGGTGAAACCGTCAATCGACATCACGGTATGGACCTCGTAATCCATGGGGCGAGTCCGGTCGGCAAGCAGGTGGTGCTCGAAGTTGGCCAGGGAGATGTCGATGCGATCTCCCCGCGCGGGAAACAGATTGGCGACAGGCGTGCAGTGAAGCTCGAAATCATTTTTGGTAACCAGCTTTTCGAGCGCCGCGGCTGGTTTCTCGAACAGCAGAGTCACTTTGAATTCTGAAGCGGCGACGCCTGAGAAAACAGGGGCCAGCCCATTGATCGAGAAGAAGCGGAATCGGTCTGGGCACGCAAAATACTCGTGCAGAAGACGGTAGCCGCTGAAGGAGCGGTTATCGTAGGGTAGCAGCGCCTCGTCTTCAGCATAGCCGTCACAGGTGATGGACGACGGAGGCAACCAGCGTTGTTGCTCACGGCCATCAGAATGCCAGGACACCAGCGCGCCAAGCAGGCGTCCCCCGATCAATTCCAGCAATTGCGAGGCCCGTTCGGCGGGGCCGCCGATGTACAGACTGATGCGCTTGGCGCCTATGACGCTTGCTGCAAGGTTATTGCGCGTGGAAAACCGCAGATGCAAACTGCTGCGAATGGCTTTCGTGGTCTGAATGCTGGAAGTCGGCAGCGGCGCTGAAGCGCCCTCGATGCTTGCATGGGTTAGGTTCAGTGGAAGCAGCGTGACTTCATGGGCGGTTCGGAATTCACATGCCGTCATCTGACCGGGAGCGATGGGCGCGCGCAGCAGGGTATGCCGTGGTATCTGGAAAGCAGCGGTTACACCGCCTTCCGTGAGACTGGGAGTGAACCTGGCGACGCCCATGGCCGGAGTGGGCCGCAGGTAATGCGGATAGACCAGTTCGAGCAGCCGCTGGGAAAACCGCGGGAACTCCGCATCCATCTTCAGGTGAATGCGCCCTGACAGAAACGCGAACCCCTCAAGCAGTCGCTCGACATAGGGATCGGCCACCTCGATGCCGCTCATGCCCAGACGGCCAGCAATCTTCGGGTGCTGGCTAGCAAACTCCGCCCCCACCTCCCTCAGATAGGCAAGCTCTCGGTTGTAGTGATCCAGCAGCCGCGGGTCCATCAGTTGTCCCCAAGCTGATCTTGCAAGGTCACGGCGCCGGTTTCAAGATCGATGCTGGACTTGAGCAACATTTCAATAGGGTAGGGTATCGACCAGATTTGTCCGCGAATTTCAAACATGATCAGGTTGTGCGCCGCGCCCCAGGTATCGTCCATGGTGATGCCGACGACCTGTAGCGTGCTGGGAACGATGCGCGGCTCGAACTGAATGATGGCTTGGCGCAACTCGGCTTCCAGTGCCTCCCGCTTCACATCTGTCGCACGCCGTCCTGAAAACGCCGGCAGCCCAAAGTTGATGGTGGACCGCCGCGCATCGGGATGAAATTTAAAATCGACCTCGGACTCCATCCTGGTCGCATTCAACAGCCAGCCCAAGTCGCGCATGATGATCTGGCGCAACTGCCGTCTGGAAATGACGAGATCGGAGACCGAGTCTTTCCGCCGGGCCGGATTCTGATCGGTCAGACGATCAAGCAACGTGGGCTGGAGCCGATCACGGGCCCAAGTGCGATATGAAGCGTCGAATTCTTCGTGGGAATCAATTACGGCCATGACCCACTCACGCTGGAGGATTGAATTCGATTCGACGAACGTCGAGCAGGGACTTTTCCACGTCGTCGGTCGTCAAAACGCGCACCCCGCGCCCAACCCAGACGTCATCGCCCTCATCTTCCCAAGTGGTCAACGCAGAGCGCAAGTGCGCATCGGTAAGCCCCTCAGTCAACGGATACCGCGCAGGAATGAGCGCCGGCGCGGACTCCGTTCCCCAGAGCTTGATGCCGGCAGACAGCCATACGAGGTCGCAAGCGCTGCTCGGCGCCACGATACGAATCGACTCGATTCGGCTGAACGGAATCCATTGGTATTGTCCGTCGTAGATGGCCTCGCAGACAGGCCCCAACCGCGAATCGGCGTCGGCAATCCACTCAAAGGGCTTGTCATCGAGCCTGCCCGCCGACATCGGCGCGATTTGAAGCGCCTGTTTTCGCAACTCGTTGGCCGTCAGTGATCCGGCTGCGGTTTCCCGCTTCAAGGTCGATGCCAAGACCTTGAGCCAATCCTCGGCATCTTCAGGCAAGGGCAACTCCAATCCACCCCCGAAGACGCGTTCGCGAATCTGTTCCTGTTGCAGCGCAACCCGGTAAGCGTACGCGAAAGCCTCGCCCTCAGGAAATAACTTGGCGTAAACCTGCAACTGCTCCAGCGCTTTTTGCCAACGGCCGGCTTGACAGTACCGCTGAAACAAGCCCATGCGCCACTTTGGGTCAGCCGGTTCTGACTGTATCTTTCGCTGTACGGAAAAAATCGCCTCGGCCAGCGAGTTTGAAGAAGAGACGGTGGCATCCATGGCGGGGTGATCCTGGGAATAAACACAAAGAGGGGCACGAGCGCCCCTCTTTTGCGATTGCAGTGACGCCGAAATCAGATCTTTTGGTTCTGCTTGACGTCCCAGCCGGCAACCGTCGCGCCACTCATCGTGCCTTGAGCGGTCTGAGCCTTGCCTTGCACCGTGATCTTCGAGAAGTTGAAGGCGCAATCGAACATCGGTTCCGTGGACTCCGCGCCGGCCAGGTTGAGCGAAGAAATCAAAACATCTTGCATCTTGATGTTCATGAATTCTTGCTGCTCGCCACCGGCCTTGCAGGCAGAAATTTCCACATTGCCGATGTGCTCGCCCGCCGCGCATTTCTGCATCAGGGTTGCAAAGCACTTGTCAAATTTGCACCGAACGGTCAAATCCTGCCATTGGGCCTTACCGGAACCGCCGCCGCCGCCGTACGCAAACGCACCAGCATTGGCCACGCCGCCAGCTATGGATTCGACATGCATCCAACCCTTGTGCTTGGCATCCTGAGACTCGCCGTCAACACCATCAATCTTGCAATAGATGTCAACCACGCCGCCAAGGCGTTGCTCCGGCGCCACATTGGACACCGGGCTATTCAAACGACTAACCGCCATCTCATTTCTCCTTTAAAAGTTAAAAAGGTTTACACTAACTAACGGACCCTCAATCTTAAACCTTTGCCCTCGTTTCCTTCACGGAAGGAAGCTTGGACACCAACCGCAGCGACACTGTAAGGCCTTCGAGCTGATAATGTGGGCGCAAGAAGAACTTGGACATGTAGTATCCTGGGTTGTCCTCTACCTCTTCGACTACCACTTCCGCGGCAGCCAAAGGTTTCATGGCCTTGACGGCCTCCGTGGAATTGGCAGGATCGCCATCCACATAGTTCATAATCCAGTTGTTGAGCCAGCGCTGAACGTCCGCTCGCTCCTTGAAAGAGCCTATCTTGTCGCGAACAATGCATTTGAGGTAATGCGCAAACCGGCAACATGCAAAAAGATAAGGCAAGCGGGCCGACAGGTTTGCATTCGCAGTAGCATCCGCATCGTAATACTCCGCGGGTTTTTGCAGTGACTGCGCGCCAATAAAAGCGGCCAAATCGCTGTTTTTACGATACAGCAGGGGCATGAGGCCATTCTTTGCCAACTCTGCTTCCCGCCGATCACTGATGGCAATTTCCGTCGGACACTTCAGATCGACCCCGCCATCGTCGCTGGGGAATACATGCACCGGCAAATCCTCGACTATGCCACCCGACTCCACCCCTCGGATAGAGGTACACCAACCGTAATATTTAAACGAACGGTTGATATTGACTCCCATCGCGTAGGCGGAATTGGACCAGCAATAACGCTCGTGGTTTGTTCCGGCAACATCCTCTTCGAAATCAAAGCCATCGACAGGGTTTTCTTTCGCGCCGTACGGTAGACGCGCAAGAAATCTCGGCATGGCCAAACCGATATAGCGAGAATCATCCGCTTCGCGCAGACTGCGCCACTTGATGTATTCTGTATTGGTGAAGATTTTCGTGAGGTCACGAGGATTGGCCAGTTCCTGCCAGGAATCCATCTGCATCAGCGTCGAATTTGCTCCTGCGATGAATGGGCAATGGGCGGCCGCCGCAGTCTTTGACATCTCGCTCAACAAAGCAACGTCCTGCGGATTATGATCGAAGTAGTAGTCCCCTATGATGCAACCGAAAGGCTCGCCGCCAAATTGGCCATATTCAGCCTCGTAGACCATCTTGAAAATTGGACTTTGATCCCACAGGATGCCTTTGTGACGCTGCAGGTTCCGACCGAGTTCTTTTTTGCTGATATTCAAGAACCTGATTTTCAGTGTTTCATCGGTTTCAGTGTTATAGACCAGATGCGCCAAACCGCGCCACGAGCCTTCCAGAGTCTGGAAATCACGGTGATGAATGATCAGATTGATTTGCTCGGAAAGTTTTTTATCCAACTCCGCAATCAACGCCTCAACAGTATGATAAGCGTCATCGGATATTACATTGGTATTGATCAGCGCCTGTTCCGCCAAGGTGCGAACGGCGGCGACAACCATCTCACGAGCTTGGTCGGTTTTCGGTTTGAATTTTTTATTCAGTAGAGCCGCAAACTCGTCTTGTTCAATGACTTGCGTCTCAAGACCGTGGGTTGACTTGGTGCTTGTAGCCATATCCGCTCGCAATCAATAATCCAAAAAATTAAGTGGCCTTGATTTATGCCCAAACGTCGTTGCGTTGCCAGCCCGTCCGCTCAACTATCGGTACGTTTGGGCGTTGAAGTCAGCGCCTTCATGAGCGCCGGATTGCTGAGCACCTCGGCTATCAATCCTTCCGCCCCAGCCTTGCCGTCCATGTAGGAAAGCAGGTTATGCAACTGGGTGCGTGCATCCAACAAGTTTTTCAATGGCTCCACCTTCTGAGCAACGGCATCCGGCGTAAAGTCGTTCATGCTCTCAAAGGTCAGGTCGATGGGCAACTTTCCTTCGCCCGTCAAGGTATTGGGAACCTGGAAGGACACGCGCGGCTTGATGGCTTTCATGCGCGCGTCAAAGTTGTCCACATCGATATCCAGGAACTTGCGATCAGCAATCACTGGCAAATCTTCAAGAGGCTTGCCAGAAAGGTCCGCCATGACGCCCATCACAAAGGGCAAATTCACCTTCTTTTCCGAGCCGTACACTTCGACCTCGTACTCAATCTGTACGCGCGGCGCACGGTTACGGGCAATGAACTTCTGCCCACTTTTTCCCCGTGCAGCAATCCGCTGTTTAATGTTCAATGATGTGGTCATCTGGAACTACTCTCCAACATTCGTGGCCCGCCGTCTCTGGTCGAAAATCCTGCGCTTCCATCATCGTCAACGAAGCGCTGTCTCGTCTCTTTCCTGCTCTTGGCAAAGCAGCCGAACCGGTTCCGGCTACTACCGCATCCGGCGTAGTGTACAGGCATTCTGCCAGTTTTGGCATGACAGTCTAACCTTATTGGGAAAAAGTCACACATCTTTGGTCTGGCTGCCGTTGTCATGCCTGCTCCGAGTCATCCTCGCCGAGACCCGCAACGAACCTGAGCTGATTGACGCCATCGGGAGAGATGTCCTTGACGATATCCAGGAAGTTCTTGCCCATCAGCCGCCGCGCTCTCCGAATGAGAAGCGGAACGGGATTCGTTGGCTCATGCCGTTCCAGATAGGTGCATATCGCATCCATGGCTTTTACGACGTCATCGCGCGAGTTCAGGGATCCAGCAAAGCCCACGGATATCCTGTTAGAGGAAAACGCCGTCATTTCCGGCAAAAAAGAATCGGCTTCCTCTGGTACTTTGACGCAGAGCACATTGCTCACGCGTTCGAGCGGACGTTTCAGGTTGCTCAGATCTGGCGTGAAATCGGGGCCAGCGCGCTCTTCGACATTCGCCAACACTCGGCCCAGCAATTCCACAAGCTGTCTTGGAACATCCAAGGCTGCCGACCCGGTCGTTCGCCGCAAGTCGCTAACCATGTCATCGACTTTTTCCCGCGTGACGGCAATCCCGTTCATATCCACGGAGCCCTGCTCTACAACACGCTCGAGATCGCGAACGGTGAACGCCCCCAAAGCCGAACGAAACGCGACGGTCTGGCGCACGTCGGCAACCAGGCCATCCGGATTGGAAAAATCCAATAACACGCCATAGCGGATGTGCGGATCGTTGGCCCCATCGACAACGAGTTGAGGATGCACGTCATTCCATTGGCTCTGCAGCAGCGACTCTAGCGCCTGAAGTCCTTTCAGCAGCCCCGGCAGACCATGCACGCGCGTCAATGCTCGAGTCAGAAGAAGCAGAACCCGCAGGTCATGGGTTTGTTTGGACAAACCAATCGCCAACTCGAGAACATTCCGCCACTCCGGCAGCTTGGCAGGAATCAGCACTTCGCCGAACTGCTGGTCGGGAGTGCCGGTGGACGCCGCCTCCAATTCCGCGAACTCCGGGGCGTACTGCATGTCCGGTCCCGCAGGCAGATCCTGAGAAACAGAACGCGCCCAATCAATGCCAATGTCGATTTCTTCCATGATGTGGTTCCGCAAGCATAAGACAAAAAAAGCATCCAAACGCTCTCTCTACTTGTTATGATATTAGATTCGTATTCCACTCTCAGGAAGGGCTTGTGCGCCATGTCCCGGTTCGGCCAATGTTCCCGGTCTGTCATGGCGCCTCCCTTTGGTGCAACCATGAAGCTTGTTTCCTGTTTTGCCGCGTTGGGGATTGCTGCCGCATTGTCAGGCTGCGCAGGGCCCCGCCCGCTCACGCCCGCGCCCTACACCATAGAAATTTCCGCCGATCCCGGCATCAATCTCGATCGGCAGGACCGGGCCACGCCAGTGCAGATGCGCTTGTTTGAATTGAAAAATTCTTCGCATTTCGAGTCGATCGATTTTTATTCGCTTTATGAGAAAGACGAGCAAGCACTCGGGGGAGACGTGCTATCCAAAGAGCAGTTGATCCTGCAGCCAGGCCAACACGTGACCTTGTCCCGAAAGGCCAACGTGGATGCGCGGGTGCTGGGGGTGTACGTGGCGTTCAAAAACATAGAGCGAAGTTCCTGGCGCGCCGTAACCCCCTTGCCCCAACCCAAAGAAGTAGGTCGCTTCGCGCTCTGGTCACCCTCGTTCGATCCGGCTGTAGTGAACATTCGCGTGAGCGCCTACTCGATTTCAGCAGTCACCACCGGCGCCGAAGTGCCGGCCACCGTTCCGGGCACCGGAGGATTGCCGCAGGTCAATCCGCCCGCGCCAAGCATCCCCGCCGCGCCATCGACAACACCGCCTTGGAATGCCTCTTATCCTGGTGTGCCCGTGCCTTCTGCGCCCAGTGCGCCCAACGCGCCCAGCTTACCCAGTGTTCCGAGCGTGCCGTCAGCGCCCTCGATCTACCGTTGAGACCAGTCTGATGAAAAATCAAAAGATCGTATGGACGGAAGGCATGTTCTTGCGTCCACAACATTTCCAACAGCAGGAACGCTATCTCGAGTTCTTTTCGCATACCCGCGCCATGGCAGGAGAAAGCTACTTTTGGGGCTTTCGCGAACTCGAACTCGACATTGAAGCGCTGGCCCTTGGAAAGCTGGTGCTCAACAAGGCTGTGGGTATTTTTCCCGACGGCACGCCCTTCAGCCTTCCTGGAACGGATGCCCTGCCTGCCCCGTTGGAAATCAGCCCGACGATCAAAAATGAGCGCGTTTATCTCGCCTTCCCCATGCGTCGCGAGGGCACAGTCGAAATCCGCTTCGACGAGCGGGAACCCCTTGCGCGCTACGAAGTTTCAGAGGCAGAACTGAGCGATTGCAACTCTCAGGGCGCGGAACCGATGCCAGCCCAACTGGCGCAGATACGCGCGCAACTGATACCCGAAAGCGCATTGACGGACAGCTGGCTGCGCATTTCGGTGGCGCACGTCATGGAAAAGCGCAGTGACGGAACCGTTGTCCTCGACACGCGACACATTCCCCCTTCCATTTCCTACGGCCAAAGTCCCGTGCTGCACGCGATGCTGGACGACATCGCGGGACTGCTGCAACAGCGTGGGGATGCGCTGGCGGCTCGTGTCACGCAGCCTGGTCGCGGCGGAATCGCAGAGGTTGGCGATTTCATGATGCTCAACATCATCAACCGATGGCAGCCATTGATGGCGCACTTGCGCGATCACAAGGTACTGCACCCTGAGCGTGTATATGGCCATCTGCTCGAACTGGCGGGCGAATTGTCGTCGTTCACGCGAGATAACCGTCGTCCGATTGCATATCCCGTTTACAACCACGATGATCCAAGACCATGCTTTGAAGCCGCAGTCACTGACATCCGGCGTTCCTTGTCGATGGTCCTTGAGCAAAACGCGATTGCAATCGATCTGCGCGAACGTCAGTATGGCGTGCGCGTGGGCATCATCCCGGACAACGCATTGCTACACAATGCATCCTTCGTTCTGGCTGTCTTTGCCGATCTGCCGGCAGAAATCATTCGCACCCGCTTTCCGGTTCAAGTCAAGATTGGCCCGGTCGAAAAAATTCGCGATCTGGTCAATCTGCATTTGCCCGGGGTTAAAGTCCACCCGATGCCGATCGCGCCAAGGCAGTTGCCCTACCACGCGAACTACAACTACTTCGAGTTGGACACCAACAATGAGCTTTGGGATCAACTGGACCGGTCAGGCGGACTGGCATTGCATGTGGCCGGAGAGTTTCCCGGTCTGCGGCTCGAATGCTGGGCTATCCGTACTTAATTGATGACCAAGGCAACATGAGTACTCCCACCACTGATCCTGAGTCTGGCGGTGTGCTGGCTGGCACAGACTTGCCGCTGCAAAACGAACCAGTGCCCAGCCTCGACCTGCCAGACGTCATCAGCGGCGCCAACAAGCTTGTCGCGGCAGCCAACCCAGTGCTGAACCTGGCGCCTCAAATCCGCCATATGCTGCAGTTGGATGATTCTTCCAAGCTGCGGGATACCCTGATCGACAAAATCAAGGCATTCGAGAAAGAGGCACAACGCCGGAACGTGGCGCCTGACACCATCATCGGAGCGCGCTACTGCCTGTGCACACTGCTGGATGAAACCGCTGCGCAAACCCCGTGGGGAGGATCGGGAGCATGGTCCGGGCACAGCTTGCTGGTCACTTTCCACAATGAAACATGGGGTGGGGAAAAGTTTTTCCAGCTCCTGTCGAAGCTGGCGCAAGACCCCCAGCAACACCACGATCTGCTGGCCTTGATGTACTACTGCCTGTGTCTTGGATTTGAAGGCCGGTTCCGGATCATCGACAACGGCAAGGCTCAACTGGAAACTTTGCGGCAGCGCTTGTGGCAGATCCTTCGAGATTCTTCCCCCGAACGGCACGATGACCTGTCGCCGCACTGGCACGGGGAAAACGATCCCGGCAAACGAGGGTGGCTTCTGTTGCCTGCCTGGGTAGTCGCCAGCATCGCTCTTTTGATTGGCGTGCTCGCCTACCTTTGGTTCGCCTTTGCGCTAGCCAACCAGTCGGACAAAGTGTTCGCGCAGATCGGCGGAATACGGCTGGCCAAATTGACCTTGCCGCCCAAGCAGGGGCCAGTGCGCCTGGCCAAGTTCCTGGAACCGGAAGTTCAAGAAGGGCTGGTGACCGTGCGCGATGAAGCCGATCACAGTGTGGTGATCTTGCGCGGCGATGGCCTGTTTGCCTCGGGATCGGCGATTGTCCTGCCACGTTACTTGCCGACATTGAAACGCATCTCGGACGCGCTCAATACCGTCAAAGGCAATGTGGTCGTGAACGGGTACACAGACAATGTGCGGATACGCACGGCGCAGTATCCGTCGAATTACCACTTGTCAAAAGATCGCGCCGAGCATGTCAGGGGCATTCTTGCTCAGGGATTGGTGGACCAGGATCGCATTCGCGCTCAGGGATTGGGAGAATCCGACCCCGTTGTCCCCAATACCTCCACCGAGAACCGCGCACGCAATCGCCGCGTTGAAATCGTGGTGATGATGGCCCCATCCACTCAACCCGCGCAGTAAGCAGACATGTTCTATTTGATCCGTCGCCTACTCGGCATAACCTTCAGCCGAACCACGCTTGTCCTCCTGGGGTTACTGGCGCTTTGCGCATTCATATGGATCGCCGGTCCACTGTTTGCGTTTGCCGATGTCAGGCCTCTGGCCAGCGAGCGGGTGCGCTGGAACATCATCATCACGATCTGTGCGCTGTTCCTGATCTGGTCGCTCGCGCGATTCTGGCGTCGCAAGAACTGGAACGCCAAATTCCTGGCGCACATGGACAGGCTCACACGGACCACACAGAAAAAAAGCCCTCCTGAAGATCCACTGGGGAAAAGTGAGGTCGATGCACTGCAAGAGCGTTTTTCCCAAGCCCTGGGGAACATCAAAAATTTGCGCGTCTCCAGCGGCGGGCTGAATCGGCTCACCGGCCGCTACATCTACGAATTGCCCTGGTACATCATCGTCGGCGCGCCCGGCTCGGGGAAAACAACCGCGCTGATCAATTCCGGACTCCATTTCCCCCTGGAAGAAAAGACGGGCCGCGCGGCGCTCAAGGGGGTTGGCGGAACGCGCAACTGTGACTGGTGGATCACCGACGAAGCGGTACTCATCGATACGGCAGGTCGCTACACCACGCAAGACAGCCACGCGGAAATCGACAAGGTCGAGTGGAACGGCTTCCTCGACCTCCTGAAAAAATACCGCCCCCGGCAGCCCATCAACGGCGTCGTCCTGACTCTCAGCATCGCCGATCTTTTGACGTTCAGCCGAGAAGAACGGGACGCGCACTACAACACCCTGAGGTCCCGCCTTGCGGAATTGCAGGAGACCTTCCGCATCGAACTGCCCGTCTACCTCTGGATTACCAAGGCGGATTTGCTGGCCGGATTCAGCGAGTTTTTCGAAAACTACAACGCCGAGATGCGCAAGCAGGTATGGGGCTTCACGTTTTCTTATCAAAACCGCTCGCAAAGCATGGTCGAAAACTTCGACCAAGAGTGGCTTTTGGTGCAGGAGCGCCTGTATCAACTTCAGGATGGGCAGCTTTCCAGAGAAACAGAATTGCGGCGCCTCAGCGCGATGTATAGCCTGCCGCAGCAACTGGCGGGACTCCAGGCGATCATTCGGGAAGCCATTGAGACAGTGTTCCGCGAATCCAGGCAGGTTGCCCGGCCCCTGCTGCGTGGCGTTTATCTGTCAAGCGGGACGCAGGAAGGCACGCCGCTTGACCGCATCTTGTCCACATTGCGCAACTTTTCGTCCGATCGCGCGGAAAAATCTCATGCCCCGCCCAATCAAGGCAAGAGCTACTTCCTCTACAACTTTTTTTCGAGCCTGATATTTAACGAAGCCCATCTCGCAGGACGAAACACACGCTGGGAAAGAAAAGTCCGATGGTTCACCGTTGCAGGCTACACCGCTTCCGTCCTGGCGCTGGCCTTCGCCATTGGGGCTTGGCTAGTCAGTTACGGCAACAACAAAAACTATCTGGCCCACGTGGAAGGCGATACGAAGGAACTTGCGGACGTGGTCTCGTCCTATCCTCAAGGCGCTGGCGACTTGTTGAGCATGATCACCTTGCTGAGCGCAACACAGCGCCTGGGTGACACGCCAGCCTTCCCGAGAGAACACCCTGTCCTGCCCTATCGCTATGGCCTTTACCAGGGTGGCAAGGTCGGCACGGCCGCTGAAGTGACCTACGAACAGCTCCTCAAGGACGGTTTGCTGCCCATCATCGGCAAACGGCTGGAAAATCAACTCCGGCAGCCGCCGGTCGATAGTCTGGAGTACCTCTATGAGGCCACCAAATGCTATCTCATGCTGCAGGAGCCCGAGCATTACGACCCGGTGCAATTGCGTAACTGGATTGCCATGGATGCGCGCCGGTATTTGTTGCCGGACGCTGAAAAAGAAACACTGGCGCAATTGGACACCCACCTTGCCGCTTTGTTCAACAAGAACCAGGTCGTCACTTCTCCCTACCCCGTGAACGATCAACTGGTTGCGCAGGCGCGCAAAAAACTGGAAACCTTGACCACGACGCAGCGCGTCTACTCGCGTTTGCGGGCGCGACTGGAAAAAAACGATCTTCCAGAATTCAACCTGCTCGATGTTGCAGGTCCCCAAGCGGCGAACCTGTTCTCCCGCCGCAGCAAACTGCCGTTGAACCGCGGCATCAACGGGCTGTTTACCTACCAAGGCTATTGGGATGTGTTTGACAAAGAGGTCGGCAAAGTCACGACCGAAATGGCTGACGATGAAGCCTGGGTACTCGGCCTGCCCAGTAAAACCGCCAAGACACAGATGGACGAAGTCACCCATGGCAAGCTGGTGCGCGAGGTTCGAATGGCGTTTCTGCGTGACTACGCCGACATATGGGATCAGTATTTGGGCGATGTCCAACTCATCCCGTCCGACTCCCTTCAGTCGTCCATCCAGCGTGTGCACATCTTGTCGGCTCCAGATTCGCCGCTTCCCCTGTTCCTCAAAGCGGTCGTCAAGGAAACAACCCTGCTTCGAGAAAACCGCTCCGATGAGCGGAGCATGCTTGAGCGCACCAAGCAGCGCCTGAGAAGCACCAAGGATGATATTGAACGCGTTGTCGGCCCTATCACGGATGGCATCGTATCCCCGGATCGCAAGTTGGAGCGAATCGTCGATGACCGCTTCGAGCCCATCCGAAGGCTTGTGGGTCTTCCAGGCTATCAAGGCCAGGCGCCGATTGACGCGACCCTCAAAATGCTCGATGAGTACTATGGGACGCTCGTCGCCGCCGATGCCGCAATCCGCTCGGGCGTCGCGCCGCCTTCGCAAGAAGGAGCGATTCGACTTCGCGCCGAAGCCGCGCGTCTGCCGCAGCCGGTACGAGGCATGGTTGACCGAATCGCCTCTTCGAGCAGCGCCCAAACCACGGGCCTGGTGCGCGCTTCACTAGGCACCAATCTGAACTCGACTGTCGGAAATTTTTGCAGGCGCGCGATCGCCGGGCGCTATCCGCTACGCCGAACGGCAATCTCGGATGTCGTGCCCGAAGATTTTGCTCACATGTTCGCCCCTGGCGGCCTGATGGACGATTTTTTCAACAAGAACCTGGCTTCCATCGTCGATACCTCGAATTGGACTTTCAAGAAGAACATTGACGGTTCATGGGCTGGCGGCAGTGGATCGCTGGCATCTTTCCAGAAAGCGTCCGTCATCAAGGACGTGTTCTTCCGCAACGGAAACACCCCATCGATCAAGCTGGAAATCAAACCGATCGAGATGGATCCCTCGATAACGAGCATGTCGCTTGATGTGGATGGAACCGTCGTGCGGTACAGCCACGGCCCTCAGCTTGCCCAGTCAGTGAGCTGGCCAGGGCCGCGCGGGCGCAATTATGTTTTGCTGCAGATCACCGGTCAGGGACTGAGCGACACGGGCATGAAAGCCGATGGCCCATGGGCGCTGCATCACTTCTTCGACATGTTGTCGATTCAGTCCACTTCGGCTCCAGAGAAATTTATCGCAACCGCTACCATTCGCGACAGGAAGGTTGTTTTCGAGGTGACGACGACCAGTGTCCAAAACCCATTCCGGATGCGCCAGATGGAAGAATTCAGTTGTCCAACTCAGTTCTGACTATCAAACACAATGACCCTCGCACATTCCAACGCTGCGACGTACGATATCGAATTGGCTTGGGGAGGCAAACTTCCCAGCATGGGGGACTTCGTCTGGAGCGATGGGCGTACGACATTGCGCACCGAGTTGGACGGCTGGCTGCTCGGCGGCATGCATCAGTTCCGGTTGACCCATGGCGACGACTGGCAGTCCACATTTGATCAGGCGCCTATGTGGAATTTCATCATGCCTGAACACGCCCTGGAACAAGGCTGCGTCGCCGGCTGCGTCAGTCCCAGTTGCGATCGGGTCGGACGCCGGTTTCCTTTCATTGTGGCGTACGGGTTTCCAACAGGCCTGCCCGATTGGCTTTTCCCGAAAATGGTGGGCCTCGTACCCAGCCTGCTCTCACGAACAGGCATGCTGCTATTCAACGGAATTCGCCGTCGATGGCCCAAGGAAATGCTCGTCTCGTTGATCGAAGACGCCTTGCGCGGCTGGAAAAAATCGTTACCCGCGCTCCAACAAGGTCCGCATGCGCCACCGAACGATTCCGTCATCATGAATGTGCTCATGAGCGACACCCATGAAAGCAACGCCCCAACCACGGTCCCGCACGACCGCTTTACATCGTTTCCGTGGAATGATGTTGCCAGCCACCTTGCAGCCGGATCAGCCGGCAGTTTTTGGTGGACCAATGGCGCGGGTAACGCCAACTTGAAAGCATTCAGCTATGGCGTCCATCCTGACGCAGCTTTGATGAATTGGCTGTTTGGGCGTCCGTCGGCGACAACACGCAACTTGTGAACAGAAACCACTTCCGTCGCATATGACTGCCCAAACCCCCTCATCTTCTCCAGATCACGTCACGGATCCGGCGGTTATGGCGGCAACCGCCTCCAGCTTGCCGCTCGGTACGCGTCTGGGAGAATTCGAACTGATCGGCGTCCTTGGCGAAGGAGGTTTCTCGGTCGTCTATGTAGCCAGGGACCATTCATTGGAGCGCACGGTCGCCATCAAGGAGTACATTCCCGGCTCCATTGCGACGCGGCAACCCGATGGCGGGGTGCTGCCACGCTCGCCCAAGCACGAAGACACTTTCAAGGCTGGCTTGGCAAGTTTCATCAACGAAGCCCGGCTCTTGGCCCGTTTCAATCATCCTGCGCTGATCCACATCCATCGCGTCTGGGAGCAAAACGGCACGGCCTACATGGTCATGCAGTACTGCCGTGGGAAAACATTGCGCCAGGTTTTTCAGACGGACCCTGCCTTGGTCAAGAACGAAGCTTGGCTCAAAGCCACGTTCGCTCCCATCCTCGATGCGCTGGAGCTTCTTCACGCAAACAATTGCTTCCACCGGGATCTTTCGCCAGACAACATTCTTCTCTTGCAAAACGGGGCGCCGATTCTGCTCGACTTCGGCGCCGCGCGCCAAGTCATCGGCGACATTACGCAGGCGCTCACCGTTATCTTGAAGCCCGGGTTTGCCCCCATCGAACAGTACGCCGATGACGCCAGTCTCGAACAGGGGCCGTGGACCGACGTCTACGGCGTAGGCGCGGTTCTGTATTTCCTGCTCATGGGCAAGCCGCCCGTGGCATCCGTGGCAAGGCTGGTCAAAGATCCGCTGGTCAAGCTCAAAGACGTGAGCGAACTCGATTGGGTATCTCAGGATTTTCGAGAAGCAGTCGATCAGGCATTGACCGTTCACCCCGATTACCGCATCCGATCCATTGCGGAATTACGCGATGCGCTGCAACTGCCCACATTCAAGCCAGACTCCCAGTTCGGTGGACTGTTCCCCGTGCCATCCTCCGTTGCCCCAAAAACCGTTTCTGGCGAGGAAGCATTCCATTCAGAGTCGGCCGGGGCGCCTGACACCATACCTCTGAACAACAACAAAGCGATAGCCGGTCCGCAATCGCTTGGAAGCGCCTCGTCAGCAGATCAAAAACCCGGAGGCCAGAAAGCGCCAGCCTCTTCTATCGCTGACCGCGTCCAACAGAAAAAAATCTGGCTGACCAAGCATCCGCAGTACCTCTTGCTCGGCGCTCTCGGAATCATCGTGCTCGTCATCGGATTGCGGCTCGAATTTGCTGAAAGCCAGGAGGACGATTCCACGACCACTATCGCGGAAAAATGGCCGTTTGCGCAAAACTCGCCGCCCCCGACAGAAACCAAAAATCGACAGGCCGCAACCCCAGGCAGCGCCGTGGCTCCAGCAGCGCAAAACCATTTCTCGGCCATTCCCGACGCAACTGCTCCAAAAAACGGAGCGGTAGATTCCATGCAAAAAACCGCATCGAATGTCGCCCAAGCCAACACCCCGGCGCCCAAAGGAACGATTGTCGATCCATCAACAGCTGCCGCGAAATCCGCGTCTCAACCCGTGAAAGGCGCTTCGGCGCCGGTTCCAGCCGCTTCCGCGTCCACGCCACCGAAGCCAGCCACGCCCCCCGATGCGCCAGTTGTTGACAAGCGACCATCCGAAGCCGCGTCCGCTGTTCCGTCCGACCACAAATTACCCCAGCAACAAGACGGCAAGCCATCCCAACCGGCTGCTCCTGCCTCTGCACAGGCCAAACAGACGCCAGCTACCGCAGGACGACAAGCCGCGTCCTCGCCGCAAAAACTCTCGACGGTGCATTTTTCTGTCAGACCTTGGGGGTACGTATCCATCAACGGAGAACTCAGGGGGAACAGCCCGCCCCTGACTCATGTGGAGTTGACGCCGGGTCATTACACCGTCATCATTACCAATCCTGGCTACCCGCCCGTCACGAAAGAAATCACGGTGACCGAAAAAAGTGATCTTGCAGTTTCTCACCGATTTGGGAACGAATGATGATCAGACCGATTGCACTGACATGGCTGTTGTCCCTGCTTACGCTGATCACCGGCAGCAGCGCTCAAGCCGCAGAACCAGTAACTCCTGGTCAGATGACCTGCCCTGCCGTTGAGGAAACTCATTTCTACCAGCGCACCGACAAGATAAAAGCGATGCCGGGCAGCCAGAGCTTGGCGACGGGCATCATATGGCTGGACCAAGGACGATACGCCGCTGCCTACACTGCTCTGGAAGAGGCTATCAGCCAGGGACTTCCCGATCAAATCGAGCGCGCGCATGCCTACATGCAGATGGGCCTGATCATGTGCCGCCTCGACTCGGTCGAGGCATGTCAACTCAATTTGACCAAGGCATTCATGACCAATGGTCTGTTCGATCTGCCCAGTGATTCCCGCCAACTGCCCAATGTCCCTAATGCCTACTCATCGGCGCGACAGTATTTCGAGACCCGCTGTGGAACCGTGGCCCCTCGCGTCGAAACCAGAGCCAATGCCCCAGGAGCCACAAGCCCTGGATTTCCATCCGATTCTGGAGAAGCCGTTCTCTTGCTGAATGTCCAGCCTTGGGCGCTTGTGGCTGTTGACGGCGCGGCCGTCTTGACCCCTCCCACGAAAAAAATCATGGTCAAACAAGGGAAAAGAACGATATCCATCAAACATCCCAAGTTTGGAACCACCGTGGTTGAAGGAGATTTCAAGGCGGGAGAAATCTGGGTCGTCCAGAAAATATATTGATCTTTTGTTAATTTTTTCACGAAATACAAATGAAACCTTCTTTTCATGCAAAACTGGCCGGCGCAATCAGCCTGATCGCCCTTCTGGCCGCCTGTGAAACATCCCCTCCTCCACCGCCGCCGCCGCCCCCTCCGCCGCCGCCGCCGCCAGTTTTGTCTCGCGCAAGCAGCATCGACACGATCGACGTCTCCAAGTATCCGACCGCGGTTGAACGCGCCCTCGCCGAAGGACTGAATCTCTACGACAAGGGCGAATACGCCGAGGCCATCAAGAAATTTCAGTCCCCGGAATTCACCAATTCCTGGCCGGAACTGCGTTTGCGCGCTCTGAAGTATCTTGCGTTCAGCTACTGCGTCACGGATGACCTGCGGTCATGCCAGCAGGCGTTTTACGATGCCCTGCAGTTGAACTCCAAGTTCAAACTGCTGCCGTCAGAAGAAGGACATCCCATCTGGGGGCCCGTTTTTGAAAAAGCAAAATTGGGACCGCCTGCTCCATTGCCAGGACCGGTACTTGCCAGACCGTCCGGGAAACCGGCAGAGGGAAACAAATAGAAGCAGCATCGCCGCCAAGCCTGCGCAATTGGCGCCGAACCCGTGCGGCCTGCTCGCGTCTATTCATCCACCGTTCGTTTGGTTGCGTTGATTCATTCAGGAGACCCCCATGCGGCACGGACCTTCGCGCCTTTTCCTTTGTCTGCCGCTGTGCGCCGCAATTTTTGTGGTCGCGTGCTCGCCCATGCCGCCCAAGAGCAACAGTACGAGCAGTGGGCAAAGGCTTGAAACCCAACGGGCTGAGAACCGCCAATCCACGGTAGTCACAGTGGATGCCCACCGTGTCACGCCTGACCGGCCCACTGATACGGCCAAATTGTTTTATAGCGACGCCGATGGCGTGCGCGCCAGAGCCGGAAACAATCCGGACCGGGAGTTCAGCCTGTTGATGGCGCAAGGCGACGTCCAATGGACCGTGCTCGACGAGAACAATCGCCCCCTGTCTTTGGAGCGCGCACGGTCAGGCCGGGACAATACGCTCAATCTCGTCGGGCGTGTTGGAGCGCGTTACGTGCTGGAGTTCCGCAACCTGAGTGACCGCGCCTATGAAGTGGTGGCCACGGTCGATGGGATCGACGTCATGAGCGAGCAGCCTGGTTCAATCAGCTATACCGGCTACGTGCTATACCCGCGCAAGCAATTGCGCATCGAGGGTTTCCGGAAAAGCGATTCCGAAATTGCGACCTTTCGCTTCTCCGCGACGAATCGCGCCTATACGGCCAATACGCCGATCACCAACCAGCCCAACATCGGCGTGATCGGCGCAGCGTTGTTCAGGCTCGAAATGACAACCACGCAATCCGCGATCTCGCAGCGCGGTAGCGAGACGCCATCGCAGCCGCCCAATCCTTTTCCCGCTGATGGCAGTCCGTCCTATGCCCCCTCGCTGGACTACCACAACAGATAAAATGTAGACAGCGCAGGAAGGGATCCCTGCTCGCTTGATCTGGATTCGATACCTCAATCTTCGGGCATAAAGGGCGGTGCCGTCCTTGTTTCTGGGGGGCTGCGGTGAAATATCCGGGCTAGCAAGCAGCGGTCTGATCCCTCCTGACACGCATCACTGCTCGACGCCGCTGTCAAGATGGGACGCCTGGACGCTTACTGTCAAACCGCTAGGGATGGTGTTCAAAACCCCGTACAACCCCCGATGGCATGAGCGGCGGCCAACGGCAACAATGCGACCATGAAGCAAACCAGCCTC
>JGI24705J35276_12238398_pt1 | contig 20991 bp, 16 predicted proteins | sample TergutNt197P4_FD_35276 | JGI IMG/M metagenome (IMG submission 35276) | reverse complement strand
TCAGTATATATAAAAGATAAAAATGTGATGGTAACAGGAGCGGGGTCAATAGGATCGGAACTATGTAGGCAAATAATGAAATTTGAGCCGAAAAAATTAATTATAATAGACAATTACGAAAATAATTTGTATGATATAGAAACAGAACTTAAACAACAGTACCCTACGCTTGAAATAATAGCAATAATAGCAAATATAAGAGAAGGAAACAGACTGGACGAAATATTTAAAAAATATTTACCATCGATAGTATTTCATGCAGCTGCACATAAACATGTTCCACTTATGGAAGAAAGCCCAGTTGAAGCAATAAAAAACAATATTTTTGGCACATATAACGTAGTGGAATGTAGTGATAAATATAATGTAAATAAATTTGTATTAATATCTACAGATAAAGCAGTTAACCCAACTAATATAATGGGAGCAACAAAAAGATTTTGCGAAATGATAATACAATCGAAAAGTAAAGAAAGCAAAACGGAATTTGTAGCTGTAAGATTTGGAAATGTATTGGGTAGCAATGGTTCTGTAATACCGTTATTTAAAAAACAAATAGCAAAAGGTGGACCAGTTACTTTAACTCATAAAGAAATAACAAGATTTTTTATGACAATACCAGAAGCTGTGCAGTTAATAATGCAAGCAGGGGCATATGCAAAAGGCGGAGAGATATTTGTGCTTGATATGGGAGAACCAGTAAAAATATATGATTTGGCAGTTAAATTAATAAAATTATCTGGACTGGAGCCAAATGTAGATATGAAGATAGATATAACAGGGCTAAGACCAGGAGAGAAACTATATGAAGAATTGCTGATGGCTGAAGAAGGACTAACAGAGACTCAAAATCGTAAAATACGTATTGCAAAACCAATGGAAATAAATAGGCTGGAGCTTCAAGAGAATTTAAAGAAACTAAAAATGGCAACAGAATACAGTTATACTAATAATGAAATTAAAGAAATTATGAGACAAGCGGTACCTACATATGCTGATGCTGAAAAATATAATGATGTTAAGAAAAAAGAAAATGTAATAGAAGTAGAAGAAGGAACTACAATAGAAATGAAGGAGCTGGAAGAATTGCCTGTAGCAGTAAGTGTGTAGTTGTTGAAAAAAGATATTTTATAGGAGGAATTAAAAATGAATAAAAGAACATACCTGGTATCGCCACATATGTCTGGAGATGAGATGAAATATATTAAAGATGCATTTGATAAAAACTGGATAACATCACTTGGAGAGAATGTAGATGTATTTGAACAAGATGTATGTAGGTATACGGGAGCCGAAAATGCAGTTGCACTAGCATCTGGAACAGGAGCAATACATATGGCACTTAAAGCAGTAGGGGTTTCAAGTAGAGATGTAGTATTTTGCTCATCTCTTACTTTTGCTGCAAGTGCTAACCCAATTGTATATCAAAATGCAACTCCAGTATTTATTGATAGCGAGAAAGAAAGTTATAATATGAGCCCAAAAGCTTTAGAAAAAGCGTTTGAAAAATATATTCCTAAAGCGGTAATTGTTGTTAACTTATATGGACAATCTGCAGATATGGATAAAATACTTGAAATATGTAATAAGCACAATGTTCCTGTTATAGAAGATGCGGCAGAAAGTTTGGGGGCGACATATAAAGGAAAGCAAAGTGGTACATTGGGAAAATTTGGAATATACTCATTTAATGGAAATAAAATCATTACAACAAGTGGTGGTGGAATTCTTGTATCTGATGATGAAGCATCTATCAAAAAAGTTAAATTCTGGAGTACACAATCAAGGGAAAATGAAAGACATTATGAACATAAAGAACTAGGATTCAACTACCGTATGAGTAATATATTGGCAGGAATAGGTAGAGGACAGATGGAAATTTTAAGTGAAAGAATAACAAAGAAAAAAGAAATATATGAAAAATATGAAAAAGGGTTTGAAGAAATAGAATATATAGAAATGTGTCCGATTTGTGATTATGGAGAGCCAAACTATTGGTTATCTGTAATTACACTTAAAAAAGAAAGTAAAGTAAAACCACTAGATATTATAGTAGCACTAGAAAAAGAAAACATAGAAAGTAGACCAATATGGAAACCGTTACATATACAACCGGTTTTTGAAGGAAGTGACTTTTTTAATCACAATGATGATGGCATTAGCGTATCTGAAGATATTTTCAATAGAGGAATATGCTTACCATCAGATACAAAGATGACAGATGAAGATATGGAAAGAATAATAGGTATTGTAAAGAAGTGTTTTGAATAGGGGGTTATATATTGTATAGAAAAATTAATTTAGCAATAAAAAGAATTTTCGATATAGTAAGTAGTATAATAGGATTATTGGTACTAGTGCCAATTTTATTAGTAATAGCAATTTTGATAAAGATAGATTCTGATGGGCCTGTCTTCTTTCTGCAGGAACGACTTGGGAAAAATGGAAAAGTATTTAAAATTATAAAGTTTAGAACAATGGTAGTAAATGCAGAAAATATGGGAGATGGGGTAAAAGTAAAAGATAGCGAAGATAGTAGAATAACAAGAGTGGGGAAAATATTAAGAGATACCAGTTTCGATGAAATACCTCAATTAATAAATGTTATTAAAGGAGATATGAGTTTAATAGGACCTAGACCACCAGTTACATATTATCCATATGAGTTTGAAGAGTATAGTGAAGAGCAAAGAAAAAGATTTTCATTTAGGCCAGGAATAACAGGATTATCACAAATAAAGGTAAGAGAATCTGTTCCGTGGGATGAAAAAATAAAATATGATATTGAATATGTAAGTAGTTTTTCTACATATTTAGACTTTAAAATTCTAATTCTAACATTTCCTAAGGTATTAAAAAGGGATGATATTTATCTGGATGTAGAAAAACAAAATAATAAAGAGAAAGCCGGAGAAAGGTTGATGTAAAATGAATATTTTAATTTTAAGTGTAGGAACTAGAAACAAATTAGTGCAATATTTTAAAAAAGAATTGCAAGGGGAGGGTACAGTAGTTGCAACTGATTGTAACAATTTAGCACCGGGACTATATGATGCAGATAGATTCTACATTGTACCTCGAATAACAGAAAAAAACTATTTGGATATTATACTAGACATTTGTGAAAAAGAAAACATTAAAGCTGTATTTTCTTTAATAGACCCAGAATTAAGTTTGATATCTAAAAATAAAGAAAGATTTTTGGAGATAGGAGTGACCCCAATTGTATCAGACTATGAACAAATAGAACTTTGTTTTAACAAATATAATATGTATAAATTTCTAAGAGACAACAATATTAAAACAGCAAAAACTTATATAAGTAAAGAAGAGTTTTATAATGATTTAAATAAAGGAGGAATAAATTTCCCTGTATTTGTAAAGCCAGTAACGGGGAGCTGTAGTGTAAACACCAATAAAGTTAACAATGTAGAAGAATTGGAGATGCTGTTTTCTAATTATGATGATTTAATAATTCAAGAATATATGAATGGAATTGAGTATGATGCAGATGTATATATAGATATGATATCAAACAAGGTAATTGAAATATTTACGAAAGAAAAAATAAGTAGGACAGCTGGTGAAACATATAAAACTGTTTCAATGAAAGATGAAAAGTTATATGATATAATTAAAAATTTCCTTAAAAAATCTAATTTTAAAGGAATCATAGATATTGATGTATTTAAAGTAAATAATGAATATTACATATCAGAAGTAAACCCGAGATTTGGTGGAATATATCCACACTCATATGAGTGTGGAATGAATGTTCCGAGAATGATAATAAATAACTTGAAGCAAATTTCGAATGAGGAGAATATAGGTAATTATAACCAAGGATTATATATGTTAAAATATCATGAAATAAAAATAATATAAGTCAAAAAGACGTTGTAAGACAAATTTTAGCACATATGACATGAGAATGTAAATATCATGCAGAGTATATCAAGTTTTATAGGCTGCTAAAAATGGAGGTAGATATCTTGAAAAAGGTGCTTTTTGTAGCAACAGTAGATACTCATATTATTAGTTTTCATTTGCCATATTTGAAATGGTTTAAAGAACATGGGTATAAAGTTCATGTTGCATCAAATGGAGACAAGAAGATAGAAGTCTGTGATAAAAAACACGAAATATGCTTTGAACGCAGTCCATTTAAAATTAATAACATAAAAGCATATAAACAATTGAAAAAAATAATTCAAGAAGAACAGTTTGATATTGTTCATTGCCATACTCCGATGGGCGGAGTATTAGCAAGATTGGCTTCAATAAAAGCGAGAAAAAGTAAAACAAAAGTAATTTATACTGCACACGGCTTTCACTTTTACAAAGGGGCACCAATATTAAATTGGCTATTATATTACTCAATAGAAAAATGGTTATCTAAGCATACTGATTGTTTAATTACAATAAATAGTGAAGATTATGAACTAGCTAAAAGAAAGTTTAAGGCAAAAAAAATAGAGTTTATAACCGGAATAGGAATAGATGAAAATAAATTTAATATAGAAACAACTGAAGAAGAAAAATTAAAACTAAGAGAAGAATTAGGCTTAAAAAAAGATGACTTTATTGCAATATATATTGCAGAAATAAGCAAAAGGAAAAATCAGGAATTTTTGATTAAGGCGTTAAAAAATGTTATAGAAGAAAATAAAGAGATACATTTAATATTAACAGGAAATGATTCTTTGAATGGAAAATGTCAAAAAGTATCTGTTGAACTGGGAATAAATAATAATGTACACTTTTTGGGATACAGAACAGATATAAGAAAGTTAATAGAGATATCAAATCTATATGTATCAACAAGCAGACAGGAGGGATTACCTGTAAATATAATGGAAGCTATGATAATGGGAAAGCCTATTATTGCGACAAATTGCAGAGGAAATAGGGATTTAATAAAAAATGAAGTGAATGGATGTTTGATAGAGCAAGGAGATGAAACAGAGTTTGCAAATGGATTTTTAAATATATTTAAAAATCTTGAAAAATGGAAAGAAATTGGATATAATGGAAAAGAAGATATAAAAACATATATGTTAAATGAAATCTTAAAGCAAATGGAAAGAATTTATACATATATTGGAGAAAAATAATGAAAATAGTGTATTTTTTATTATACATATATTTCTTGTTGAAACCATATTACATTGGAGAATCTGGTGGATTACAAATAGCAGATTTATTTCTTGTTGTGGCTTTTTTGTTTTTTCTTTTGGCTAGTAAAAATATAGAAAAAAATTATAATATGTTTAATTACAAATCTATAAAATTAGATGTGTGCTTAATATTCATTATTTGTATATTTGGAATAAATTTAATTTATTCATTGATGTACTTAAAAATTGAATTTGCATATTCAATTTTGTATTACATATTTAACATTATGGCAATAATAATGCTAACTGTAGCGTGTAATGAAAAAAAATTTTTAAAAAACATATATAATATAAGTATTATTAATATAATTGTTCAGTTAATATTGTATGTCTCAAATCTTGGCAGAGTATATGGAGGCATACGATATATGGGCACATTTAATGATCCAAATCAATTTGCATTCTATATATTTTCAAGTTTAATGGCTACATACATATTAAAACATATTTTGCAAGTGAAAGCAAAAATGTGGACGATAGCATATATGATATCATTTGTTTTGATTCTCGCATCTATTTCAACAGGACTATTAATGGCATTAGTAATTTTTTCAATTGGGCTAATGGTTGCAAATATTCATAAAGTGGTAAAAATAATGAGAAAAATGGTTCTATATGTAGGAATATGTGCTATAGCTGTTGCCTTTGGAGAAATTGCATATATAAGCATGGAACATGACAAAAATACAAATATTACACAAACAATTTCCCAAAGTAATGTTTATAAAAGATTAACTCAAAAAGTAGATAAATCTCAAAATAGTGGAAATGGTTTGTTAGGGGATAGAGAATATAATAAAATAATTGATTATCCATGGAAAATGATTATGGGTTCTGGGGAAGGACATTTTGAAAGATATGGAAATAACTTAGAAATACACGCAACTTTTCCAGCCTTGTTATTTTACTATGGAATAGGGCCATTAATAATATTATTATTATGGATATATCATAATATAAGAGGATTGCCATTTAAATTGAACATTGTATATATAGCAATATTTATAGAAAGCTTTACTTTAGCAAATCAAAGACAAAGCATGTTCTGGTTTATAATAATATTAGGCAGTTATTATAAATGGTTATATAAAGGTAGTAGCAAAAATGCTAACAAGGAGGAGTTGGGCTGTGAATAATAAAACACTTACCTCTATTATTATGTGTGAATACAATACTCCAGACGAACAACTAAAATTATCAATAGAAAGTATGTTAAATCAGACATATAAAAACTTTGAATTTATAATTATTGACGATAAATCCTCTAGAGATATATCATCAATAATTAATAGTTATAATGATGAAAGAATAAAACTGTATTACAATGACTACAATATGGGACTTGAAAACTCTTTGAATAAAGCTATTGGATTATGTAATGGAGAGTATATTATACGAATGGATACAGATGACATATCATATCCAAATAGAATTGAAAAACAGGTTAACTTTATTAAGCAAAATCCGGAATATTCTATTATTTGTGGAAGAGTAGAGATATTTGATAATGACGGAGTATATTCAGTAAGCAAAGTAAAAGGTGAAATGTATAAAAAGGATTTAATTAAAGGGACACCATTTATTCATCCAACCATGCTTATAAATAAAAAGCATTTGGTACAAGTAGGAGGATATCCTCTATATAGAAGATGCGAAGATTATGCAATGGCTATGAAGATGTATGCTAATGGATTTAAAGGGTATATAATGGACGATATACTGTTAAAATATAGAATGGATAAAAATCGGGTATAAAAAGAAGAAATTTCGCTATCGAATTACAGAGTCAAGATTAAGATTAAATCGGATATAAATGGCTCAAACTACCATTTTATAATTATATCTATGTATTAAAACCTATATTTTTAGCCTTGATACCTAAGAATTTATATCAATATCTACATAAATATTATAAGAAAAAATAAATAAAACATATTAAAATGGAGCAGATTAGTAATGAGAACTAAAAATTCTATAAAGAATATAATAATAACATTTGTTGGACAAATGTTAAATGTATTGGTAGTATTTATATCAAGAAAAATATTTATACATTTTTTGGGTGCAGATTATCTGGGAATCAATGGATTATTTACTAATGTACTTAGCGTACTTTCCTTAGCGGAATTAGGGATAGGGAGTGCAATTATATATAGTCTATACAAGCCAATTGCAGAACATGACAATAATAAAATAAGTGCGTTAATGTACTTTTATAAAAAAGCATATAGGATAATTGGAATTATAGTGTTATTTTTAGGAATTGCGGTCTTCCCTTTTTTAGATTTTATTATTAAAGATAAGCCTAACATACAGCATGTTAATTTTTACTTTTTTCTATTTTTAGCAGATACAGTAATATCGTATTTTTTTGCATACAGACGTTCATTAATAATAGCAAATCAGAAACAGTATATTGTTACATCTTGTCATTATGCACAGATGATACTTCTTAATATTATTCAATCATTAATATTGATAATTACAAGAAATTTTCTTATTTTTTTAGTAGTAAAAATAGTATGTACGTTTTTAGAAAACATAATTGTTTCAAAAATAGCTAATAAAATGTATCCTGAAATTGAATATAGTAACAAACATAAAATAGACAGTACTACTAAAAATGAATTATCAAAAAATATTAAAGCTATAGTTATACATAAATCAGGCGATGTTGTTGTAAACAGTGCTGACAATATATTAATATCTAGTCTAATAGGCATATATTATGTGGGAATGTATTCTAATTATTATTTAATTATTTTTGCTATAACAGGTATAATATGGCAAATATTTAATTCTATTACTGCAAGTGTTGGTAATTTAAATGCTCTTGAAAGTAAAGAAAAAACACATAAAATGTATAGAAATATTTTGTTTTTGAATTTTTGGATTATTGTTTTTTGCAGTATATCATTTTTCGTATTAGCTAATAATTTTATTCAGTTATGGTTAGGTAAAGAATTTTTATTAGCTACAGTAACAGTTTTAATACTTGCAATTAATTTCTACTTTACAGCAATAAGAAGAACAACTATAACCTTTAGGGATTCATTGGGGATATTTTATAAAGATAGATATAAGACATGTGTAGAAGCCATAATAAAAATTACTATTTCTATAATACTTGCTAAGGCATGTGGTATTTTGGGTATTTTTATTGGTACGCTAATTAGTACAATTTTAGTTCCATTTTGGGTTGAACCATATGTATTGTATAAATATGGATTTGAGGAAAAAGCAAAAGAATATTTTATTCTATTTGCCAAATATACAATAATTGCAATATTGTCAGGTATAATTACATGGCTAGCTTGTGGTGCTTTTGTGTCTGTTTCATGGGTTACTTTATTTGTTAAAGCTGGAATTTGTGTTATAATACCTAATATTATATTTTTACTTGTATTTTATAAAACAGATGAATTTAAATATTTTGTTAGTGTGGTTAAACATATAATTTTTAAGGGAAAAGAGATAGAAGCAGGATAAAATATATATTGCAATATTATTACAGTTGCGTGTAGTTTTATATAAAATCTTGACAAAAGCATAAATAGAATATACAGTATAAGATAGAAGACAAAAATTATATAAATAATAGAGAATAATAGATGTAACAAGGAGATACAACAAAATGAGGAAGAAAATATTAGGAGTAATTTTAATTTTAATTATTGTATTCATTAGTCCAACACTAAATGCTGTGTCAGATTTCAATACATCTGTAAGGATAAGCAAAATAAAAATAAAAGCAGGAGAAATAACAGAAGTAATATTAGACTTATCAAAATTGGGAGTAAAGGGAATAAATATACTTGGATTAACAATAGAATATGATAAAACGAAATTCGAAACAATAGAAGTAACAGGGCTAAATGGATGGATGCCAATGTACAATGATGCAACAGGAAAGTTGATAGCTGACAATAATAAATTTATTAAAACCAATGAACCTGCATTAAAAATAACATTAAAAGCGAAGGCACAAATAAAAGATGAAGAAACTGTCGTAAAAATAAAAGGGATAGGAGCATCAGACGGAGAACATGATTTAACAGATCTTGAAAAAATAATAGAGCTATTAATAGTTGATATGAGATATACAGTAGAAGAAATAACTATTAAAGAAAAAACATCAATTCAGACATTAAGAGAAGTATTAGAATTAGGTGAGGAATACAAAGTCGAAGTATTAACCATAGATGGAATATTATTAACGAATTTAAGCTATTTAGGTACAGGAAGTACTATAATAGTTAAAGATCAAGCAGAAGAAATAATAAAAGAATATACAGTGATAGTAATGGGAGATATAACGGGAGACGGAGAAATAAACTTATTTGATATAGTAAAGTTAATAAGTTATGTATTTGATGCAGAAGAAGGGTTTGAATGGAATGAAACAATAAAAAAAGCTGCAAAGGTAACTTTAACAGAGGGGAGTCCTGGATTGTTTGACATTCAAAGAATTATAAGTTATGTATTTGACCGGAAAAGATTTTGATTAGAATTTTAAAGAGTTAGAGGGTTAGATGAAAAAGAAAATATCTATAATTGTATTTATAATAGCAATACTGCTGATAAAGTTTATAATGGAAATATTGTCATTAAATTCAGGAGTATATGTTAATGTGCAAAATCCAGTACAATTGAGTTCATATAAATATGTTATAGACAATACAGAAAAATATATTACAAATATTTTGCCAAATACAACTGTAAGTATTTTAAAAGATAGATTGATTTATGAAGGTGAAATAAAAGTATATGATAGCAACGGTAAAGAAGTTGATGATGAAACTATTGTAGTAACATATATGAGTGCAAAACTAGACGATATAGAATATATATTGGTAGTTAAAGGAGATATAACAGGAACTGGTTACATTTCCGAAACAGACTTAACAAAACTTAAATTACATTTAATAGATGCTGAAATATTAACAGGCGCTTCTTTAAAAGCTGCTGATATAAATTCAGATAACGAAGTAACATTAACAGATTATTCTTTATTAAAACAAATTATAATAGGTACTATAAATTTAGAAGAACAAGAAGATACAGAACCAATTTTAGTGGGTGGGATAGATTATAAATTAAGCACATCAAATGAAAGTACAAGAGTAAACACAACATATGGCTCAAAAATAATAACATTAACAAGAAAAATAGATTTCAAGGCAGGACAGGGAATAGCTATACAAAATGGGCAAAGAATAGCTAACTTAAATGATGATTATGGGAATTTACTAAAAAAACAATATACTTGGTTTGTGAGCGAAATAGAGCATATCAGTGGAGATGGCTTAACAATAACAATGAAACATCCAATATATGAAACACTTAATAATGTAAGTATAAAACACGACAATACGTTTGCCTTTTATAATATAAATGACTATTATGACAAATTTGCTCAAGTAGAAATTTCTATTCCAAAAGGTGAATATGATGTCTATGGTTCACCTGTATCAGTAAAGAGCCTTTTAGATATAGAGAGAGCGGCAATTACAGGAGCTGTTATAAGTAAAAGCCATGATTATATTAATCTGAAACCTAGTCCTGTAACTAGATACTCATTATTTTCATTTACTAGTAAAATAAAAATAAATATAGATTTTAACAAAAGCAAAATAAACCTAAATCCTAACATGTATTATGGTATGGATTATGAAATTGCAGATGGAAACATCTATTCTATTTCTAACCCAGAAGAGTTTATATCTATTAAGAATTCTAGAGATATTACAGTTTCTAATGTGGAATTAAATGGTGGAGTCATGACATCGAAAAGAGCTATTAAAGCAATATATAAAGATAGAAATGGAAAAGAAGTAACAGATACTTATGGATCAATAGAGCCGATGAGACAAGGAATTCGTCTATCAAAAGTTGCAAATGTTATTATTGATAATTGTAAACTTAATTATACAACATCTGATGGAATACATATAACATCAAGTAGTAAAGACATATTAATAAAAAATTCCGAATTAAAATATAATGCTCGCCTTGGATTAACAATAAGTTCAGGGACATATATAACAGTTGAAAATACAACTATAGCATATAATGGCTGGACAGGAAGTTTTAAAAACTATGCTGCTGCAGGCGGAGTTGGAATGGAATTTGAAGAAAACAACAGCACTTTTGGTGATATATTATATAATAACGTTAGATTTATAAATAACTATGGAAACCATATGTATATTGCAGATCATCCTTATGCTTTTGATACAATGATTGGGGAACCATCTAATATTATAGTAGAAAATTGTTTGTTCTATGGAAACAATATAAAAGAAGGAGTGCTTTTGGGGAATCAAGTATATAGCATAAATAAATGGATTATAAGGAATTCAATATTTGTAAATCCAGACATTAGTACATACGAGAACTTTGGTTATGGTTATGTTCCCCAAATAGTCACAGAAACACCAATTGTTTTTGTGAGAGAAAATGATATACAAATTGATTTTAATCATTTTAATGTGTGGAATGAAAATGGTCAGAAAATAAATATAAGTACTAGAGATTCCAAAAATGGAAAAGAATATCAAACAGGAAAAATAGATAAAGATTATAATATAATTCAAATGGTAGATGAAAGAGGGAATGTTTATAATGATGAAACACATATTGTTGGGAAAACTGTACCATTACATAAATTTATTTTAGAAGGGAATACTTTTTTAGGACGTGTTAATATATGTGCATGGGATGCTAACGTTGAATTTAAAAATAATAAATTTTTAGCAGAATATATGTCTAGAATAGACCATACTAATGAAACTAGCAATTTATATCAAGTAAATACAAGAATGACTTTTGACGGAGATTATTTTTTCTTTAAAAATGGGTCTGATATGGAAGATGGAGTATATAGGTCAATATTTAGAGAAGGATATCATACTAATTGGAATTATGGTAACTCGGCTTATTTAGATAGACTGTTAGGTTATTTTGCTTATTACTGTGAAAATTATAAATTTAGTAACGTTACATTCTATTCGGAGGCTTCAAATAGCGTTCTACCAAATGCTGCCCCAAATACACCATCTACTTCTTACCCATATCCAACAGACAAGTATCCTGTGTATAACAATGTGAATATGTTTGGAGGCTTAAAAATACAAAGATATAATTTAATGAATTCAAGCTTGTTTAATAATGAAAATTATAATATAACTACTTTAGACCAAGCTATAAATTCTAATGAAAAAACAATTAAACTAGTGTCAGGTTCAGATTTATCTGAAACAGACAAAACTAAAGCAAAGCAAATATATATTAATGAAAAAGACAGAGTTTTAAACATTCTTGAAAACTATGGACTGAAATATCAATAATGGAGGATTAAATGGAAGATTTAGATATAAAAGGAATTTTGAAAATATTTTTAGATAAAATTAGATATGTTATCGTTATAACTACGATAGCCTTAATTATATGTTGTTTCTATACTTTTTATTTTATTACACCTAAATATAAATCAGTTACGACAATAGTTCTTGCAAATCAGGTGGATTATAAAGATGAAACTGTAGCGGACTTGCCTCAATTTGCTCAAATTATTAAAGTTAATCAAGATTTAGTACCTGTATATTCTGAAATAATTAAGAGTAAAAAAATAGCAAGACAAGTTATTGACAATTTAAAATTAGATCTGTCTGAGAAAGAATTTTTGGAAAATATTTCAATTTATATAGCGAAAGAGACCACCATTATTAGTATTTCGGTTACTAATTTGAATAGAGAAGATGCTGCCGGTATTGCAAATGAAATTGTGAATGTACTTAGTGTAGAAGTTGCCGATATATATAAAATGGAAAATATTATTATAATTGATAAAGCGGAAATACCAGAAAAAGCATATAATATAAATCATATGAGAGACCTGTTACTTTTTTTTGTGATAGGGATTATAATATCTTCGATTATGATATTTATAATATACTATCTTGATACTACAATAAAAAACAGTGATGATGTTGAGAAATATGTAGGATTAGACACTATTGCAAATATTCCAATGATACAAAAAGGGCTAATAGTACATAAAGATAAAAAGAAATCTAGTAAATTAAAGCCAAAGGAAGGGAATAAATAATGGATGAAATTGTTACATGTGAAGCACAAGAATTAGTCGTTGCTAAGCATTTTAAGGCCCTTATGGCTAATATATATTGTAGACAAATTAATAAAGAAGCTATAACTATTTTAGTTACAAGCTGTTATCATAATGAAGGGAAATCATGGACTTGTGCAAATCTTGCTACTAGTTTTTCGAACATTAATAAAAAGGTGTTATTAATAGATCTGGATTTAAAAAATGGAAAACAAGCCGAGAAATTTAAAGTCAAAAGCACACCAGGACTTTCTGATATATTACAAGGAAATATGCCATTTACAAAATCTAGTATTTCAAAATATATAAAAAGAACAAAAATAACAAACCTATCGGTAATCCCTGCTGGTAATTTACCATCAAATTCATTAGAGTTATTATTCTCATCTAATTTTGAAGATTTACTTAAAATATTAAAACCAGATTATAATGCAATAATACTTGATGGTACGCCAGCTATACTTGATTCAGACAGCATGTTATTAACAAAAATGGTAGATAATACAATAATTGTAACTGCTGTTAATAAGGTTACAAGAGGAGATTTAATAAAGTTAAAAAAATCAATTGAAAATGCAGGTGGGAAAATTACGGGAGTTGTTTTGAACAAAATACCTAGCAAAATAAAAAATACAGAGAGGAAGATACGATAGATTTAACAAAAGGTCACTTGCTAGATGCCATGACGGTCTACGGAATATTACTATGAAGAGTTATTTAGTAATTTTTTTTGCTAAATTTAATATAGAATATAACAAACAAGATAAGAAAAAGCATTTATCATTATTTGTTTGCATATGTAAATAAGCAATTTAAATATGCAAACAAAAGGTATAAAAGAACTTGAAAATATGATGTAACATAAAGTCAAAAAAAATTGCATTTTATTATATCTTTTTTTGTAATAATATGATAAAATATGTAAAAAGTAATAGGAGGTCTAATTATGGAACTAAAAAGATGTGTACGTTGTGGTAAATTTTATGATACAGAAGTTGAAGTTTGTCAAGATTGTATAATAAAGGATATGGCAGATATGGGGAAATTAAAATCATTTTTAGTAGATGGATATACTAGTGGAATTTCTAAAACAGAAATTGCTGAGTCAACTGGAATAAGTGCAAGAAATTTAGATAGATATCTAGGATATGAGGAGTTTAACAATATCTATTTATCAGATATGGCAGACAACAAAAACAAAGGTAAAGGTAAAACAGAAATTACTGTTTAGGAAGGAACAAATATGGAAGACATACTTAAAAGACTTGAGGGGAGAAATTATATAGAACAATTGACTCACGAAAAAGAAATGAGAGAATTGTTCCAAAAAGAAAGTGTAACATTCTATATAGGGTTTGACCCAACAGCAGATAGTTTACATGTTGGAAGTTATATACCATTAATTATTGCTTCAAACTTACAAAAAGCAGGACATAAACCCATAATATTAATGGGAGGTGGAACTGCGAATATAGGAGATCCATCTGGCAAGACAGAACTTAGAAAAATGATGAGTAAAGAAACTATAGAAGAAAATGTTAGATGTATAAAAAAACAAGTAGAAAGGTTTCTTACATTTGAAGGTGAAAATGCTGCCATTATAGTTAATAATGCAGATTGGCTAACAGACCTAAACTTTATATCATTTATGCGTGATATAGGGTCATTATTTTCTATTAACAGAATGCTTTCTGCCGAATGTTATAAAAACAGATTGGAAACAGGCTTAACTTTTTTTGAAATGGGATATATGTTAATGCAGTCATATGATTTTTTATATTTGCATGACAAATATGGTTGTAAAGTACAAATGGGTGGAAACGACCAATGGTCAAATATAATAGGTGGAGTGGAACTAATAAGAAAAATTGGAGCAGAAGACTCATATGGTTTTACATTTAAACTACTTACAACAAAAGATGGCAGAAAAATGGGGAAAACAGAAAAAGGTGCATTATGGCTAGACGCTAAAAGAACATCTCCATATGAGTTCTATCAATATTGGAGAAATATTGATGATGAAGAAGTAAGAAATGTTTTATCTATGCTAACATTTTTACCAATGGAAGAAGTAGAAAGACTTTCTTCATTAAAAGATGAAAAAATAAATGAAGCTAAAAAAGTTTCGGCATATGAAATTACAAAATTAATTCATGGCGAAGAAGAAGCGAAAAAAGCAGAAGAAGCGGCATCAGCATTATTTGGTACAGGTGGAAACATAGACAACATGCCAACAACAAAATTAGAAGACAAAAATATTTCCATACTTGATGCAATAGTTTTAACAGGAATTACAACATCGAAAGGACAAGCAAAAATATTAATTGAACAAGGTGGAATTACATTAAATGATGAAAAAATAGGAGATGTTCAATACAAGCTAAGTGAGAAAGATTACGAAAAACGGATATGCTATTCTCAAAAAAGGAAAAAAAGTTTTCCATAAGTTAGAAATATAAAAAAGTATACAAAAGGGACGTGTTTTTTTGTATACTATACAGAAAATACGTCCCTTTGTATACTTTTTTTGAATCTGATTCATACTAAATGTATGAATCAGATTTTATTAACTAAGTTAAGGAAAATAAAATACAAAAAAGTTTTTCAAATACAACTTATAATGTCACTGGTAGTAGCATTAATAATAAGTGTATATTTATCGAAAAGTGGTTTAGAAAATAAAGATATGGAGCAACTATCTAAGCTGATTAATAAAAATCTGCAAATATCTTCAATATATAGTGTAACAAAACAAAAAGCAGAAAAAAGTATATATATGGGGAAAATAAAAATACCTAAAATAGATTTGGATTATACAATATATAGCAGTTTAACAGAAGAACAATTAAAAATAGCACCATGTAGATTTTATGGTGTAGACATGGGAGAAGAAGGCAATATTTGTATTGCTGGCCATAATTATAATGATAACAGATTTTTCGGGAAATTGAACAAACTAAATATTAAAGATGAAATAATAATAATAGATTTAGAAAATAAAGAATATTTATATACGGTTTTTAATATTTACGAAACTAATGAAAACGATTTAAGTTGTTTAAAAAATTCTAAACAATATGAACTAACATTAATAACTTGCAATAATGCAAACAAAAAAAGACTTGTTGTGAAGGCATTAATTAAGAATGAGCCAACATAAAACAGCGAATTATTTTGCAAAAATGAGACGGCTCTGCAGAACTCATCTGTAACTCACATTCGTTCGAACAGCTGAGAAAATTTGCCCCGTCCCCCTGACTCACTCGAAATTTACAAATCTAGTAATAAATGAAACTACGGCTGTAGAGTGGTTTTTGGCAATTTCTTTTGTTATGGCTTTTCCACTTATTGTTATAGAAGCAACTAATGCACTAATTGCAAATTGAAGATGTGAATTCATTCCATAATATTCAGTTAATTTAAGAGCTATAATTGCAGACAATGCACCACTTATAATTCCGCAAATATCTCCAATAACATCAGACAAGAAATTTGACACTTGTGCAGAATTTCTAATTAATTTGACTGCAGTTTTAGAACCAGCAATTTTTTTACTGGCTTTGGCATGAAAATGTTCTTCACTAGCCATTATTACAGCAACAGATATTAAATCAAAAATAACACCTATAAATATTACAAGCAGTAAAATTAAAATACTAAGAAAAATATTTAATTTTGTTACAGCTGTATTTGATATGTATGAAAATAAAAAAGATAATATAAAACTTGATATGGCAACTGTTATAACCCATCTGTGTGGTTTGCCTTTTTTACTCATTATGAATTCTCCTTGCTTATATGTAAGGGGACACTCCTTTACCAAGAAGCATCTCTTAGTAGTTAAGGGGTGTCCCCTTTCATTAATATTTATAATTGGTAGAAATTTAAGTAAATTTTACGGTTTAGGTCTCGCAGAATTTCTCTATTTTTCATTAATCATTACTGATTAACCGTTTCCGTTTAAGAAAAATATCTTTTAAATAAATTTATTTAAAAGCCGCTAGATCGCCACTTAAATCCGTACCTCAATCCTTAAATTTCTTTACTCATTAATTTGAGTAAGCATTCTAGAAATTTTCTTTGGGTATTCTGACTTATTATTAGTCTTTTTTGCAATTACTGTTTCATAATTAAAAAATAATTAATTCCCAGTAAATCACTCAAGGCAGACATTACACTGTACTTAAATCTGGTGATTTAAGTCTTCAACGAAAAGAGGAATTACTTATATGCCATTATAAGTTATCCTGAATTCTTTACTTTCTGACAATACACAAAACTGGGCGTAATGCGCAATTTCAGAAAACTTCAAATGGTAATGACGTTCTAGATGGATTTTTAGCCCCACCCTCATAATAAGAGTATACACTAGAATAATGTACCAATATATAAAGTATATCAAAAAAATGATAAGATTTCAATATCAATTTATTACATTTTTTAAAACTACTTGCACAGAACAAACATTTGTGATAAAATGTATAAATGATAAAAATCTAAAGGGGTAAAAAATGAACGTATCTTATAATGAATTGGAGAAAAGCTTAACCAAAGATTTGAACTCAATTTATCTTTTTTATGGTACAGAAAGATACCTAATAGACAATGCAGTAAACAAAATAAAAAAGAAATTTGGTGAGCTTCTGCCAGGAATAAATTACATATTAGTAGATGAAACAAACTTAGACAATATAGTTTCAGAGGTGGAAAGCCCAGCATTTTTCTCAGCTGTAGCATCTTCGATGCGTACAGATGAGTTATGCGGAACTAAGAAGCTTATTATTGTTAAAAATACTGGGTTATTTAAAAAAGACGGAAGGAAAAAAACAGCTACTCCAATGCAGGAAAAGTTAACAGATTGCTTAAAAGAAGAGCTGGAAGACATAATTATTGTATTTGTTGAAGAAGAAGCAGATAAAAACATATTATTCGAACAAATAGAAAAAGTTGGAATTATTTGTAAAATAGATGAACTAAAACTAGAAACACTTGTTATAAAACTTAAACAAATTTGTGAACTATACAAAGTAAAGGCAGACAACATAACTTTAAAATATTTAGTGGAAGTTTGTGGCACAAATTTACAAACTCTAATTAACGAAATACGCAAATTAATAGAATATGCTGGTGAAAATGGCACAATTACAATAGATTCAGTAAACAAGCTTGCTATAAAACAAATCGATAGCGTAATATTTGAGCTCACAGATAACTTGGCAATTAAAAAAATTGATATAGCCATAGATATATTAAATAATTTAATATATCAAAAAGAGCCAATACAAAAAATACTTATTACTTTATACAATCATTTCAAAAAATTGTATCTTTGTAGTGTAGCAATAAGCCTTAACAAAGATATTGTAAATACATTAAACTTAAAGCCAAACCAAATATTTTTAGTTAACAAATATAAAAAGCAGGTGTCGTATTTTAAAGTTAATGAGCTAAAAGAATTATTGAACCAGTTTGTGGAACTAGACTATAACTCTAAAATCGGAAAAATAGATGTAGATATTGGACTGAAGAGCATTTTGTGTAACTATTGCTCATAGTAAAATATAAGAATTAATCAAAAACGAGTATTGCGGGGTAGAATAATGAACGAAAACATAGTAATAAAAGGTGCAAAAGAACATAATTTAAAAAATATAGATGTAAATATACCGAAAAATAAACTAGTTGTAATAACAGGACTTTCTGGATCTGGAAAGTCTTCTTTAGCTTTCGATACAATATATGCAGAAGGCCAGAGAAGATATGTGGAAAGTCTTTCTTCATATGCAAGGCAATTTTTAGGAATGATGGAAAAGCCTGAAGTTGAGAGCATAGACGGGCTATCACCAGCAATTTCAATAGACCAAAAAACAACATCAAAAAATCCACGTTCTACAGTAGGAACTGTTACAGAAATATATGACTACATTCGTTTATTATACGCAAGAATTGGAGTACCATATTGCCCAAACTGTGGTAAGAAAATTGAAAAACAAACAATAGACCAAATCGTAGACAGTGTTTTAAGTCTGGAAGAAGGAACTAAAATACAAGTTCTTGCACCAATCATAAGAGGAAAAAAAGGAGAATATACAAAACTGATTGCAGATATGCAAAAAGAGGGGTTTGTAAGAGTAAGAGTAGATGGTGAAATTTATGAAATTACAGACGATATTAAAATAGAGAGAACTAAAAAACACAACATAGATATTGTAGTAGATAGGTTGGTTGTAAAAGAAGATATTAGAAACAGGTTAACAGAGTCTGTTGAAACAGCAATGAAACATGCAGATAGCTTGGTAAAGATTGATATTAACAGTAGAGAAGAAAAATTATTTAGTGGAAATTATGCCTGCCCAGATTGTAATATAAGTTTTGAAGAACTGTCTCCAAGAATGTTTTCTTTTAACAACCCATTTGGAGCATGTCCTGAATGTACAGGAATTGGATACCTTATGAAAATGGACGAAGATTTAATAATCCCAGACAGAAACAAAACCTTATATGATGGTGTAAAAGCTTTTGGTATGAGTACAATGAAAAAAGGCGACACAATGGCAAAAATGTATTTTGAAAGCATTGGGAAACATTATAAAGTAGATATAACAAAAACAATAAAAAAATTGCCAAATGAATTTTTAGATAAAATATTGTATGGTACAGGTGATGAAAAAATTGCTTTCGAATACAAATCTCCATTTGGTGTAAGAAGCTTCACATCTCCATTTGAAGGGATTATACCAACTTTAGACAGACGCTATAGAGAAACAAAATCACAAGGCATGAGAGAATTTTACGAGATGTATATGAGTAACAGTCCATGTCAGAGTTGCCATGGCGCAAGATTGAAAAAAGAAGTGCTGTCTGTTAAAGTGGGAAATAAAAATATTAATGAATTAACAGATATGAGTATTACCAAAATAAAAGAATATTTAAATTCGCTGAAACTTAACAAAAAAGATACAATGATAGCAGATGCTATATTTAAAGAACTTAATAAAAGGTTACAGTTTTTAATTGATGTTGGGTTAGAATATTTGACATTATCTAGAGGAGCAGGAACATTGTCTGGTGGAGAGGCGCAGCGAATACGCTTAGCAACTCAAATTGGGTCTGGGTTATCTGGGGTGGTATATATATTGGATGAGCCAAGTATAGGTCTACATCAAAGAGATAACGAAAAATTACTTGAAACTCTGAAAAAGTTAAGAGATTTAGGAAACACATTAATTGTTGTCGAACATGACGAAGACACCATGTATTCAGCAGACGAAATTATTGATATTGGGCCTGGTGCAGGTATTCATGGTGGAGATATAATTGCACAAGGTAAAGTGGAAGAAATAAAAAAAGTAAATAAATCTATAACTGGCCAATATTTAAGTGGCAAAAAGAAAATAGAGGTTCCAAAAAATAGAAGAAAGCAAAACGGTAAATCAATAGAAATAATAGGTGCAAAAGAACACAATTTGAAAAACATAGATTTAAAAATACCGTTAGGAATATTTAATTGTGTTACTGGCGTATCTGGTTCTGGCAAATCTACTTTAGTAAGTGAAGTATTGTATAAATATTTGGCCAAAAACTTAAATGGCTCAAATGAGAAACCTGGCAAGTGTAAAGAAATAAAAGGTATAGAAAATATAGACAAAATAATAAATATAGACCAATCACCAATTGGAAGAACAC
>JGI24705J35276_12238399_pt1 | contig 21033 bp, 16 predicted proteins | sample TergutNt197P4_FD_35276 | JGI IMG/M metagenome (IMG submission 35276) | reverse complement strand
GCAAATAGAAGGCGCGGGGCAGCTTGCGCCGCAGGCGGGGCGGCTGAATATCTTCATTATCACCGGCGTGAACGGAGTGGGCAAGACTACCACCTTAGGCAAGCTGGCCGCCCATTATAAAACCGCCGGTCTGCGTGTGCTGCTGGCCGCCGCCGATACCTTCCGCGCCGCCGCAGCCGATCAGTTGGCGGTGTGGGCCGAACGCGCCGGGGTTGAATTAATACGACAAGGCGAAGGAGCCGACCCGGCGGCGGTAGTCTTCGACGCCATCGCCGCGGCTAAATCTCGCAGAATAGATTTGCTACTGATCGATACCGCCGGACGTCTACAGAATAAAACCAACCTGATGGCGGAGCTTTCTAAAATAGCGCGGGTGGTAGAACGTGAAGCCGCCGAGGCTCATCTGGAAAATCTGCTGGTGCTGGACGGCGGCACAGGGCAAAACGCGATTTCTCAGGCAAAGCTGTTCGGCGAGGCGGTTGCTCTATCCGGATTAATCCTCACCAAATTAGACGGCACAGCTAAAGGTGGCGCGGTGGTGGGCATCAGCCATGAAAGCGGCCTGCCGGTGAAAATGATAGGCGTGGGCGAAAGCGTGGAAGACCTGCGGCCTTTCGAGCCAAGTGAATTCATTGCGGCGCTGTTCGAGGAGTAAACGTATGAAATTATTCGACATCGTACCGTCGGAACTATTCTCTATTTTGGCTTCTCCCAACCGCTCCATCTACGCGGATGCGTTATTGGTGCTTTATGACGCATTTCAAGACCGGCTAAAAATCTCCGAGGACATGTATTTTTCCATGTTACGCAATCGTCTCGAAAATGATTTAGCACGACTAGATTTTGAGGATGAAGGGATATATGAGGAAGAAGTACAAGATATTTCCGGCCGCGCCCGTTTTCTTATTCGCAGGCTGAGGGAAAAGGGGTGGATAGACAGAGAAAGAAAAGAAGATTTTTCGGATTTTTATATTATTATTCCGGATTATAGCATAAAACTATTAGAATTGTTCTCGTCTTTGCTCAGGCCCAAATCGGAAAGTGGATTTTCCTATGTGTATGAAACATATTCAGCATTAAAACTTGCAAATGAAGGCGAAGACATTTATGAAAAGCTAATGGCCCTTTACGGGGCTTACGATAAGACACAAGCGCTTATTAAGATGCTAAAAACAGTTTATCATAATATTAACCGTTATTTCCAACAGCAAATAGATATGAAAGATGTCAATGATGTACTGGCAGCTCACTTCGATGATTTTCTGCAAAGAATTATGGAAGCACATATCCGCCCCTTAAAGATCAAGGATTCCGTGCCTAAATACCGTATCCCAATTAAGCAAATATTAGACTCGTGGTTAGAGCACGAGGAAATTATAGCTGGGATGGCCCGGCAGGCGCTGCAAGAAAAGCGTTTTGCTTCCTGGGAGGAATGTCGGCACGATATTATCGATAAGATCTTTTTTATCAAGGAAAGCTATGAATGCTTTGAGCAGGAATATTTAAACGAAATCGATGCAAAAGTTCGGCGTTATACGCGTTCCACTACGCAAAAAATCGAAACGCTTACCAACAATGACCGCACAGTACGGGGAAACTTGGTTTATTTACTGAACAAGTTGACAGAAAATCCTCAAGACGATGAATTGCCGGAAAGGATACAAGCTGTTTTTCACCTGTACGAACAGACCTTTTTATCAGAAAAAAGTTTATATGTGCGCCGCAACGCAGAAAAGAGAAGCAGGCAAGACCCCGTATTGCTAAATGTAGATACAGTTGACCTATCGGATAAAATAACGGAATATGACTATTTAGTCAACAGCCCTTATAGCAAGCCGAATTTGCTGGCGTTTATGAATAGTTTTATGCAAGACCGCGAGGTGGCTTTTTCGCGGGATTTGAATGTAAACGATGATATTTCTTATATTATATCGCTTTTGCTTGTTTCCAGCCTTGACGAAGGTTCGCATGCCTATAATACTGCTGTATTGCCAGGAGAGGTAGAAGCCGGTATCTATACAATCCCGCAAATCCGTTTCGAACGTAAGAAGGAGAAATAAATGGACTACTCGATTATCGAAGGTTTTTCCGCTAAAGAACAGGAACTCTTTTCCTCCGTATGCAACCACCTTTTAGGCAATACTTTTGTGGTGCGCGATATATATAAGGATGGCGTTCATGTCAATAACCCTGAATATACTTTTTTAGTACGCTACCTTAATACGGTGCGGGGTTATCTTTCTTTTTTGGAATGGGATATATATCAAGACGAATTTCACGGTTATTTTTACGTTTCAAATCGTTTGGAAGCAAACCGGCTGGTTATGGGTAGAGTTAGTACGGGCATTCTTTTGGTCTTACGCCTGATCTATGACGAGAATAGTGAACGCGCCGGGTTGCATCAGGATGTTTTATGTGCGGTGCGCGATCTTCTGGAAAAAGTAGTTGCGGATTTTAGTATATTTCGTCAGAAGCCTAATATGGATGAAATCAAGCGCTCCCTTAAGTTGCTGGAAAATCACAATATCATCGTGCGGATAGACGGCAAGTATTCCGAAGCAACCGGCAGGTTTGCCATCCTCCCTACCATCCTGACTGCGGTTTCCCCAGAAAAAATGCAAGTCTTGATAGAGCAAATGAAAAAAAGCGGAGAGGAGAAGGCGGATGAAGAAGCTGAAGAAGGTGCTGTTGATCCATTGGTTCTATTATGATAAGCTTTTGCTGGATTTCGAGGATGTAAACTATCTGACCGGCAAGAACGCCTCTGGTAAATCAACATTTATCGACGCCTTGATGATAGTATTATTGGGCGAGGTAAGTTCTCGCAACTTCAACAAAGCCGCCAACGAAAGCTCTCAGCGCTCCTTGCAGGTTTACCTGCGTGCTAATAAGTTTCCCCATAATCCCAATTCCCGCAAAGGCAAAGCCTTCAACACCTATATCGCTTGCGAATTTTTTGACGACATTACGGCTCAATCTTTCACTTTAGGCATTGTTTTCGAATGTTATGCCGACGGTGACGAACGCTATAATTTTTTTACTTTCGACGGGCCTATCCCCGGCAATTGCTTTATCACCGGTCAAAAACCGATGGATATCAGCGAATTACGTAATTATCTGAGAACGGAGTATAAAACCCGGCAGGAAATGTACGATAGTAACAAAAAATACCGGGCGGCAATTAAAGCAAAATGGAATGTTCATGTAGATCAGATTTTTTCTTTGCTCAAAAAAGGCGTCTTTTTCAAGCCTATCGATAATATTCAGCAGTTTATAACAGAAAATGTTTGCGACCTGCCGGATAAGCCCGATATCGTAGCTATGCAGCAAAATATTCAGGATTACAAATATCAGGAGCAACTGGCCAAAAAGCATACTCAACGCCAAGAGCGTTTGCAAATAATCTCAGAACTGTATTATAGCTCGGAAAGGGCCTTAGACACCAAAATAGCCCATGAGTATTTGAAGGCGCGTGCAGAAAAAGAAATTCAAGACGGATTAGTTGAGCAATACGAGAATGAACTGCAGAACTACACAGAAAAACTGGCCGCTATATCATATAATTATGATGAATCCATAAAACGCATCGAAGACTTGGGAAATCAGCGCGACCAGCTGTTGACGGAAAAACTAGGCAGCGATATTTACAAAGAACAAGCCCGCTTGGAACAATTGAAGATGGAATTAGAGGCGGAGCAGCAAAGATTGGAAGACGAAATGAAGAAAACAGCGAATAACATCCGCGTAGAAGCATTTCGCTGGGGTTCCTATTGTGCTAAGCTGTTAGAAGCTACCTGGCCGGATCAAGTTGAATATGAAGATCTGCAAAGCGTAGCAGATGATCTAAAAAGAGCATTGGCTACGATCGAGCAATTCACCATGTATGAATTTGGCGCGACCGATATGGCGGTTTTTACAGGATTGCAACATACCATGAGAGCCTTTACCGCCCTGTTACGAGAAAACTATTATAGACTAAATGAGTGTTGCTTGGAAAAAAGACAAACTTTAGATGAAGCTGTCATAACCATGAAAAAGCTGGAGCAGGGCATTAAGGATTATAACCCAAAACTGTTAGAGTTAAAAGAAAGGATAGAACTTTATCTGACCGATCAGGCGGGAGACAATGTAAAAGTCGAAATACTGGCCGATTTATTAGAGATAAATGATCCGGAATGGCAAAGAGCCATAGAGGGGTATTTGCATAATCAGAAATTTCATCTGCTAGTGGCGCCGCAACACTATGATGCGGCTTTAAGAGTTTATGATGAAATCAAACATGTCTTGTACGGTTTTGGTTTAGTGGATATCGGCAAACTCAGGCAAAAAAAGCAGTTGCAAGTTCAACCGGATAGCCTGGCTGCCAAAATAAGCACGGATAATGATTTGGCGCGGGATTATATCGCTTATCTACTGGGCCGGGTAATATGCTGCCCGCGCCGGGAAGAGCTGCGCCAGCATGTCACGGCTATTACGGCGGAAGGGATGCTGTACCAGAGCTTTGTCAGCCGGGCGCTTTCTCCTAAGCTAATGGATAACTGTTATATTGGACAATTTGCGCTGGTGCGGCGGCGCGCCTTGCTCGCGGAAAAGATAAAAAGCTGGCAAGCGGAATATACCCAATTGAACTCCCTGCACGCCCTGCTGGCCGAGCAGCAAGGGAAGGATTTGCTCTTTAACGACCATTTTATGCAGGAAACCTTGGGCGTAATGCCCCAAAAGGATCAGCGCAGACAAGAGATAATCAGGGAAAACCAAGCGATACTCAATAGACTGGATCAGCTGGATTTGGATTGGATCAGCCGATTAGAGAAAAAAATATCCCTGGTAGAGCAGCAGATAAAGGAAACGGAATTCAGCAAGGATGAATGCGCCAGAGCCGAAGGTGAATGCCGGACCCGGATTGAGCGCCTGGAAGAGGAACTTCTGCCGCATCATCGTCAAGAAAGGGAAATAAAGGAAACTGTGCTAAGCATGGGGTTTTCCGAACAATATGCGGCTGAAGTTGGGGACGCCCGCTATCTGGAAGAGTTAAAGCGCCTTAAATCGCCTGGGCGGGTGCTAAAAAACTTCGGCGACAGCCTGGAACAGTCGGCTAAAGCCTATGATAGGAGCCGTGATGCGCTGGTAAATGCCCGGCGCGAATATGTGAACAGCTTCCCGCCCTGTTCTTATCAACCCGATGCCTTGCATAACGAAGAATTCGCCGCGGAATTAAAGCTGTTGCAGGAAGTGATGCTGCCACAATATCAGGAGAAAATCCGTAAGGCGCGCGAAAGCGCCTTGGAGCAATTCCAGAATGATTTTTTAGCTAAAATCAAAACCAATATCGATTCTGTTAAACAACAGGTCAAGGATTTGAACAAGGCATTGAAAAAAACTTGGTTCGGGGCAGATCAATATCAATTCATAGTGGAGTGTAATCCCGATTATGCCGACTATTACAATATGATAATGGATCCAAACCTGATGGAAGACAACGAAGGTTTATTCACTTTGGCCTTTCAAGACAAATACGGCCATCTTATCGAAAGCCTGTTTACGCAGATAGTCGCCTCGGACGATAAACTCCTCAATGCCCGGCAGCAAAGTGAGTTGCAGGAAAATATAGAACGCTACACCGATTACCGCACATACCTGCATTTTGATTTGGAAACCACCGATCAAAATGACAATGTGGAATTTTTATCGAAAACATTAAAAACCGATTCCGGCGGCGAGATGCAGACACCCTTCTATATAGCCATGCTGGCTTCTTTCGCTCAGGTTTATCGGGTTCACGACACGGGAAATTTCGGCAATACCTTAAGATTGATAGTTTTTGACGAGGCGTTTAATAAAATGGATAGCGAGCGTATCGTGCAATGTGTACGGCAATTCCGCCGGTTAAACCTGCAAGCGATATTTTGCACACCGCCGGATAAACTGCCGGATATCATGCCCGAGGCGGACCGCACTCTGCTGGCGCTCAAGGAAGGTTATACCATGCAGATATTACCCTGGTCGAAGAATATTGAGGCGAAGGTTAATGAATAGCAAAGAGCTTATTTTACAGCGATTGTTGGATAAATATGAGCACAGCAAACATTTTACAGCGCCGGGCAGTTCTAATAGGCGCGTGCTACTGCGTATCCGTAAAGATGAGCTGCCTGAATATGATTATCAAAACGCGGCGGTCAGAGACGACTTTAACGTAGCGGTCAAGGAACTGGCCGGCGCCGGTATCGTTTGCGTAAAGTGGCTTGCCGGAAGAAAGGATTTAGTTGCGGAGGAAATCTGGCTGAACCTGGATCATCTGGCTTTTGCATATCGGTTAGCCGGAGTTATTCCTCTAAAAGAGCGCGCGTTAGTTTCTGCCAATATTTTTAGCTCAGCAGCCGCTCAGTGCAAAAACACATGGGCCAAAGCTTTTCTTGAAGAGCAAGCCGAGCTTACCCTGGCCCAGCAAAAGCTTACTGTTTTAGGCAAAAGAGAACAAGACTATGTGCAAGACATCATAACCGCCTTGGTCACATATGATCAACTAAAAGAAGAATGCCTAACGATGCGGGGTTTTAGTATTCGCTGCTATAAAGATTCAAAACATTTTGAAAAAAATGTGCGGGACGCTTTTTTAACTATCGCCGCCAAACATGATCCCCGCTTGCGGGAGTTGCTGCAATATCAAGAGCTTAAACCGAGAGAAAAACTGGCTATCTTAGGAATTTTTGTGCGGCCGGAGTTATACGAAATAGCGGGGCCTGTCACCGTGAAGACTGCTTGGGGCAACTGCGATCTTACAGCGCTTTCCCGCACCGGAGCGGCTTTGCCCAGCAATAGTGTTGAGCATATATTAGGCATCGACATGAGTAAAATCAAGCGGGTAATGTTTATAGAAAACAAGACTTGCTATGATGAATATGTGCTGAAATATCGTAAATCGGATGAATTGGCGGTGTTTCACGGCGGTTTTTATAGCCCTTATAAAGGTAAGCTACTGCAAAAAATCGCCGATTGCGTACAACCCGGTACAACCACCTTGTTTTGGGGAGATATTGATTTAGGCGGCTTGCAGATGCTGATACGGTTGCGGCAAATATTTACGGCATTATTGCCTTGGAAGATGGGTTTAGCGGAGGTGGAACAATTTAAAGAGTATGGATTAAAGCGGGACAGGGATTATTTGGAAAAAGTTACAAAGACCATGTCGCAACCGGAATATGGATCATTTTTGGATATACTACGCGCTATAATAAAATACGGTGTAACAATAGAACAAGAGGTTATGATCGACGGATTACTTTGCAGCCCGCAAGCAAACCCAACAAACGAAATACCACCCAACATCACAGAAAAACACACGTAAGGGCGATTATCAATCGCCCGCTGTTCGAGGAGTAAACGTATGCGAAACGTATACGGAATGCGCGCAAACGTATACAAACTCAAACGAAACGTATACAAATGTATACGAAATGCGTACAAGTGTATACAAAGGAGGAGGAAAGCCCATGAGCATTCTGATCAAACAACCTCTGATCCTCACCATGGAGCGGGAAAACGGAGCACTTAAATCTCCTTTTCGAGGCGATATCCTGGTGGAGGGGGATAGTATCACCCATATCGGCGCCACTTCTGTCTATGAGGAAAGCACTTGCGAGCAGGTGATAGACGGGCGGCATCTGCTAGCCATGCCGGGGTTGATCAATACCCATAGTCACGCCGCCATGACATTGTTCCGTGGCTTCGGCGACGATCTGACGCTAATGGATTGGCTGCAAAACAAGATATGGCCGGCTGAGGGAAAAATGACGCCAACCGACATTCTGCTTGGAACCCGTTTAGCTATCCTGGAAATGATCAAAAGCGGAACCACAGCCTTCGCCGATATGTACGATTTTTGCGATCAAGTGGTGGAAGCGGTGGCTGAGGCCGGTGGCCGAGCCAGTATTTGCCGGGGTATTGTGGCTTTCACGCCGGAAATGGGAGCCCAAAAACTGGAGCAAGGCCTCGCTTTCGCCCTGCATTACCGGGGCGTTTGCGCAGGCCGCGTCACCACCATGCTGGGGCCGCACGCCCCCTATACCTGCAGCCCGGATTTCTTAGCGCATATGGCGGAACTGGGGCGGGAGCATAAGCTGCCCCTACATATACATTTGCTGGAGACTCAAGATGAAATAGCGCAGATCGCCGCACGGGACGGCTGCCGTCCGGTGGAATTGCTGGAACGATGCGATTTCTTTAGGGATAACAAGGTGCTGGCCGCCCACGGCGTATGGCTAAACGAAGAGGAAATATCCTCGTTAAGCGGCTACGATGTAAGCGTGGCCCATTGTCCGGCCAGCAATTTTAAACTGGCCAGCGGTATAGCACCGGTAAATGGGCTTTTGGCCGCCGGAGTTAACGTGGCCTTGGGCACGGACAGTGCCTGCAGCAATAATAGTCTCGATTTGTTCGAGGAAATGAAGCTGGCGGCCTTGGTTGCCAAAGTGCGGGGGCTGGATCCTCTGGCTCTGCCGGCAGCCACGGCTCTGGAGATGGCTACGGTAAACGGGGCTAAAGCCTTGGGCCTTGCTGGCTGCGGCCTTTTGGCTGCCGGAAATAAAGCCGATATCATCCTTGTCAATATCGATCAGCCACATTTCACCCCGCAGCATGATCTGATTTCCCACCTGGTTTACGCGGCCGGCGGCAGCGATGTGGATACGGTGCTGGTGGCAGGGCGCGTACTGATGCACAAGCGGGAGTTGACGACTTTAGATGAGGAGCGTATTATATACGAAGCAGAGCATATCGCGCAGGAACTGTGTTATAGAAGGTAGAAATATGAGATATTTGTCTTTACAGGAAGTTACAGGAGGGAGCATATGCTAGTTTCATGGATGGCTACGAATGAATGCAATTTGTACTGTAAGCATTGTTATCAGGATGCTGGTGAAAAAAAGGAAAACGAACTATCTACCAGCCAAGCAAAATCTATGATCGACGGTATACATAAAGCCGGTTTTAAAATAATGATATTCAGCGGCGGCGAACCGCTGATGCGGGAAGATATATTTGAATTGGTGTCTTATGCATCAGATAAAGGATTGCGCCCTGTTTTCGGCACTAATGCCATGTTAATAACAAAAGAGGTTGCCGTTCAGCTCAAGCAATGCGGTACAATGGCAATGGGAATCAGCCTTGACAGTTTGGATCCCGGCTTACATAATCAATTCCGTAACCATCAAAATGCTCACCGCTTAACTATGGCAGGTATCAAAAATTGCCGCGAAGCCGGACTTCCTTTTCAAATTCACACCACCGTCCTTGATTGGAATCAAAATGAAATTTTAAATATAACCGATTATGCTGTTGAAGCGGGGGCGATTGCTCACTATATCTTTTTCCTTATTCCTGTTGGCAGAGCAGTCAATATTAATGAAACCTCTTTGGAGATTATGGAAAATGAACGCATGATCACTAAAATCATCGCAAAACAAAAAGAGGTGGAAATTGATATCAAACCCACCTGCGCCCCGCAATTTACCAGGATCGCAAAACAAATGGGGGTTAATACCCGTTTTACACACGGTTGTTTAGCGGGGATCACTTATTGTATAATCAGCCCTGTGGGTATAGTGCGCCCCTGCGCTTATATGACGGAAGAAGCGGGGGATATTAGAAAAACCCCTTTTGCTGAAATCTGGAAAGATTCCAAGCTGTTCCAGAATTTGAGAACCCAAGCATATAAAGGCGCTTGCGCAAATTGCGATTACAAGGAAATGTGCGGCGGTTGCCGTGCTAGGGCGGGATATTATAATAATGGCGACTATATGGCGGAGGACAGATACTGTGCCTATGGGCAAAAATTGGTAACTTGAGCTGTGTAAAATCATGTAACTTGATTGATAGGTGTATGATTTCATGCAATTAATTTAGTGTTCTTATGAAATCATACAGCAGCGTTATGGCGGAAAGGAATTAGCATTGAAGATTATAAGATTATTGTTTATTTTTTCTGTAACCCTGTTATTTTCAGCGTGCCAAAACAGCGATGTTGATCGTAATATTCAATTTAGCGGACATGAATATGTGTTCACAGATGCGCTTGGCTCTCAAGTTACCGTTGATGACCCTCAAAGAGTAGTTGCTTTAATGGGAAGTTTTGCTGAAATCTGGCAGTTAGCGGGCGGTGAATTGGTTGGGGTAACAGATGACGCCTTTGACAGCCGCAACCTAGCTTTATCGGACGAAATAGTCAATGTAGGGACTTTTAACAGCCCTAATACTGAAGCCATAATTAACCTATCCGCCGATTTTGTCCTGCTTTCTTCCGAAACCCCGGAACATGTGAAATTACAAGAAATGCTTATTAGTTTAAATATCACTGGAGCGTATTTTAAAGTAACGCATTTTGAGGATTATTTGTACATGCTTAAAATATGTTCGGAAATAACCGGCAACAGTGAAGCTTATAAAATAGAAGGCGAAGATGTAAAAAGACGCATAGATCAAATCATTTCCGCCAGTCAGGACAAAGAGAACTTTTCTGTTTTGCCCTTAATTACATTTTCCGGCGGAATAAGAGCGCAAAACTCTGAAACGATGATCGGCAAAATGCTAAAAGAATTAGGCTGTGAAAACATTGCCGATAAAAAACCAAGTTTATTAAAGGAATTTAGCATGGAGCAGCTTATTTTAGAAAACCCGGATTTCATTTTTGTTGTCCCCATGGGAAATGACGATAAAGCCGCCCTGGAAAACCTAAACGCCGCCATAGAATCCAACCCGGCATGGAACGGTCTTGACGCGGTAAGGAATAACAGGTATATTATACTTGAGAAAAACATGTTTTTATATAAACCGAATAACCGCTGGGGAGAAAGTTATGAGTTTTTGTTCAAGACACTCTATGAATAAAAAAATCTATATTCTTCTTCTTTTAGCGTTTTTGTTCCTTATAACTACTTTTTTAGTAGCTTTATGCCTCGGAACAAGCAATATAGGGCCTTTAAAATTAGCGTCGCTTTTTTGTAATTCTAACACTGAAGATACTTTATACAGAATTATCGTTCATGTTCGCTTGCCCAGGGTGTTAGGGGCATTATTGGCGGGTTGCGCCCTATCGGTGTCAGGAGCAATTATCCAGTCTGTATTAAATAACCCATTGGCCGGGCCTAATATTATCGGAATCAACAGCGGCGCCGGTTTTGCTATGCTGCTTGCGGCAATTTTATTACCTTTTCACCCTGCTTTGATTCCTGTTTTCGCCTTTATCGGCGCCATGTTTGCCGCGCTTATTATAATTATTATTTCGGTAAGCACAAATGCGTCACGCCTTACCATAGTCCTGATTGGCTTTGCCATAAGCAGCATTTTAACTGCCGGAATAAACACGATAATGATTTTTTACCCCGATGCTTATATCGGCGCTAGTACCTTTATTATCGGGGGCTTATCCTCACTTACGATGCAAAAAATCGTGTTTCCGGCACTTTATATTGCCAGCGGTTTGATTTTGGCGGTAATTTTTAGCCGGGATTTGAATATACTATCACTTGGCACTAATACAGCAAAATCCTTGGGCATGAACGTTACGTTTACCAAAACTTTTATGATCGGCATATCTGCTATTTTAGCGGGCGCGGCTGTTAGTTTCGCCGGGTTGTTGGGTTTTGTGGGGTTGATAGTGCCCCACGCAGTGCGTTATCTGGTAAGCAATGATAATAAAATAGTTATCCCCGTGAGCTGCCTGGTGGGCGGTGGGTTTTTGATAGTATGCGATACTGTATCTAGAATTCTATTCGCCCCTTATGAACTTCCAGTAGGCATCCTTATGGCATTTGTGGGCGCGCCGCTTTTTATCTTCCTAATAATGAAAAACCGTCATGCAAAATACTAAGGTGGCTTTCAGCCGCAAGTGTTGAGTCGTGAGTTGTGACCTCCCAGGCTTTTGTCTGAGGTAAAGCCAAAATTGCAGCTTAACAGTTTGAACAACTTGTTTTTTAGAATTTGTTGCGGATAAGTGACAAATAATACGAACGGAATACCAAATTATGATAGAATTGAAAAACGTTTCCTTTTCATATAAGCATAAACCGTGCATCCGTAATGTGAATTTATCTTTTAATACAGGCGCAATTACTGCGGTAATAGGACCAAATGGATCCGGGAAAAGTACATTATTGAAGTTATGCTCAAGGCTATTACGTTGCAGCGGCGGTGAAGTATTATTAGAAGGTATAAATATATTTGATATAAAACCAAAGGCTTTCGCTAAACGGGCGGCTATTCTTCTGCAGGCTAACCATCCGCCGAATATTCCGGCATATGATTATGTAATGTCCGGCAGATATCCCCATAAATCCCTTACCGACTATATATCAAAGGAAGATATAAATATTGTTGAGAATGCCATGGAAATGACCGGATGCCATGTCTTTGCCCAGAGACCGGTGAATAAATTATCCGGTGGTGAACGTCAAAAGGTATTCATCGCCATGGCGCTGGCTCAAAATACAGATATTATTTTTTTGGATGAACCTACTACATTTTTCGATATCAATGTTTCCTTTGATATTATGAATTTGATTCAAAAACTCAACGAGAAGCTTGGCAAAACAATTATCCTTGTTGTGCATGACTTGAATTTGGCCTTACATTATTCCGATTATGCCGTGATAATAAACAACGGAGAAATTGTTATACATGAAAAAACTGCAAGCATAGCGGAAAACAATTATATAAGTAATGTATTCGGCGTGGAAATGAAAAAAATTATTGATGCAGGTAATGAATTTTTTCTTTTTAAAAAGTAAACTTTTAACCCCCGCCCATATGTAGAATGAACTCCCGCTCCCTACACCTGTAGCCCGGATTTCTTGGCGCATATGGCGGAACTGGGGCGGGAGCATAAGCTGCCCCTGCATATACATTGAAGCCTTAATAAACATACTTTTTTGCTTTTGGAGGAAATATGAGAATAGCTATCGACATCATGGGTGGAGATCATGCTCCCGGGGAAATTATGGCGGGGGCTTTACAGGCTGCTGCTAAGTGGCCTGAGCATCACTTGATATTGGTGGGGCGGGAGGAGGCTTTACCTGTTTTTCTACCTGCAAACTGCTCATTTCATCGGGCCGATCAAATTATGGCAATGGACGAAAGCGTAGAAAATCTGCGCCAAAAAAAGGATAGCTCAATTTGGCAGGCTACCCAGTTGGTTAAAGACAACCAAGCAGATGCTTTGCTCTCCGCCGGCTCTACAGCGGCGCAAATGGCCACCGCCGTATTATTACTGGGCCGTATTCCAGGGGTGAGCCGCCCGGCTATCGGTAGCGTGGCGCCGGGTTTCCCGGCAGAGCGCGTGATACTGGATATCGGCGCCAATACAGAATGTACTCCCCAGATGCTGCTGCAATTTGCGCGTATGGGGCGGGTTTTGAGTCAGGTGTTGCTAAAGAGGGAGAATCCTCGCGTGGCCTTACTTTCTAACGGAGAGGAAGCGCATAAAGGCAACGAGCTTATACGCGCCTCTTACACTTTGCTGGCAGAAAGCGATGTAAATTTTATCGGTAATATGGAAGGGCGGGATCTTTTCAGCGGTGATTTTGATGTATTGGTGTTCGATGGCTTCACCGGCAATATTGCCGTTAAAAGTGCGGAAGGAGCGGTGGCATTAATCATGAGCCTTATAAAAGATGAGTTTACTGCCTCTTTTCTTCGCAAGTTGGGCGCCTTTATAGTAAAACCCGGCTTGAAAAAGATCAAGGATCAACTGGATTATCAAGAACATGGCGGGGCGCCGCTACTGGGCGTAAAAGGTATTAGCATAGTCTGTCATGGATCTTCCCATGCCAGGGCCATTATCAACTCAGTAGGCAAAGCCATAACCTGTATGGAAGCGAATTTCATTTCACACTTAACCGAAGCCATGAAAGTTAAAACCTGAAAGGGGTGTTAATATGGACGTGCGGGAACGAGTACAATCGATGGTAGCGGAAAAACTAGGCAAAGTAGCGCAGGATTTGCCTCTGGATTTAAATCTGCACACTTTGGACTGGGATTCTCTTGATCTACTGGAATTGGTAGTAGATTTGGAGGAGGAATTTGACATAACCGTGAGCGATGAGCGCTTCGGTAAATGCGAAACCATAAATGACCTGACGGAAATGATTTCCGCCGTCATGCAGGAGTAGCTATATTATGACAAAAAATAACCATGAAACAATTCTTTTTACACGCTTTATGCAGGAAATTGGTTTTCCACCGGAGAAAAAAACCTTGCTTATTCAAGCTCTAACTCACCCAACCTATTTTGAGGGCGCAAGGCAGGAGATCCCAGAAGATAATCAACGTCTGGAATTCTTGGGCGATGCGATTTTAGATATGGTAGTTGGCGAATATTTATATCATGCTTACCCTACCGTACGAGAAGGGGATCTAAGTAAGATGCGAGCTGCTTTAGTCTGCGAGCCGGCTTTAGCATTACTGGCTAAAGAGCTCAACTTGGGGCAACTCCTTAGATTAGGCAAAGGCGGCGAAGCAAGTGGCGACCGGGAACGCCCTTCTGTATTAGCCGATGCTTTTGAAGCCTTGGTAGGAGCAATATATGAGGCGACAGGGTTTATGGCAGTTAGTTATTTTATAGAAAAGCATTTTGCCCCAGCCGCAGAACAGCTCACCAGAGACGATTTTGAGGATAAGAAAAGCCTTTTGCAAGAACTGGTGCAAAGGGAAGTTAGCTGTGGCGTTAGCTATAAAATCCTTTCCATGGATGGGCCGGATCATGCGCCTCGTTTTGAAAGCGGTGCTTATTGCGGCATTAAGCTATTGGGAAAAGGTTGGGGCGGCAGTAAAAAAGAGAGCGAGCAAGCCGCAGCCGCAGCCGCGCTGGCTTCGCAGGGTAAATGGCTGCCGGCAAGCGGTAGCAAGAAATAAAACAAACTTTAAGGAGGAAGTTTATGTACCAAATTGTCAAAAAACGAATACTTAATCCCCATGTGACTCAAATGGAAGTGTATGCTCCGCATATCGCAAAAAAAGCTCTGCCCGGTCAATTTATCATCTTACGTATCGATGAAGAAGGAGAGCGCATACCCCTAACTGTTGCCGGTTGTAACCGGGAGGCTGGTACTGTAACCATTATATTTCAAAAAGTGGGTTATACTACCAATCGTCTGGACACTTATGAACAGGGCGATAGCTTACTTGATTTCGTAGGCCCGCTGGGAGTAGCTTCGGAATTTCATGGTATGAAAAATGTTGCTGTAGTCGGCGGCGGTTTAGGGGTGGCCATTGCTTATCCGCAGGCAAAAGCTTTACATGATCTAGGAGCAAATGTATCTTTAATAGTGGGATTTCGGAATAATGATTTGATTATTCTTAAAGAAGAATTAGCTGCCGCCTCTACAGAGCTTATCATCATGACAGACGACGGATCAAATGGTAATAAAGGTTTTGTTACAGATGGTCTAAGGCAATTATTTCAGGCGGGAAGAGAATTCGATACAGTAATTGCCATCGGCCCGCTGGTGATGATGAAAGCTGTCTGCGATATAACAAAGGAACATAATATTCGTACCATAGTAAGTATGAATTCCACCATGATAGATGGTACAGGCATGTGTGGTTGCTGCCGTTTAAGTGTAGGTGGAAAAACTAAGTTCGCCTGTGTAGACGGCCCGGATTTTGACGGGCATTTGGTAGATTTTGCCGAAGCCATGGCTCGTTCGCGGATGTTTTATAAAGAAGAAGCCGCTATTATAGATCATCATTGCAATTTATTAGGGGGTGCTGTTAATGGCTAAAGCTAATATGAGCCTAACAAAAGTAGCCATGCCGGAGCAAGAGGCTCAAGTGCGCAATAAAAACTACCAGGAGGTTGCCCTTGGCTATACTGCAGGTATGGCTATTGAAGAAGCACAACGCTGTCTAAACTGTAAAAATAGCCCCTGCATTGCCGGTTGTCCTGTTAATGTGCGTATACCGGAATTTATTACCTTGGTAGCGGAAGGCAGTTTTTTAGAAGCTGCAGCCTTGGTTAAAAGCACTAATTCTCTACCCGCTATTTGCGGGCGAGTATGCCCTCAGGAAACCCAGTGCGAAGAATTATGTGTGCGTAAAAAGAAAGGAGAACCAGTAGCTATAGGGCGTCTTGAGCGCTTTGTGGCAGATTACGCCATGACACAAGGCGGAGAACAGATGGAAAAAACCCCTGCTAATGGGCATAAAGTGGCGATAATAGGTTCCGGACCAGCCGGGTTAACCTGTGCCGGAGATTTAGCTAAACTGGGTTATGAAGTTACTGTTTTTGAGGCTTTGCATACGCCGGGTGGAGTGCTGGTATATGGCATCCCTGAATTCCGCCTGCCTAAAGCGCTGGTACGTGAAGAGATAGCTTCCGTAGAGGCGATGGGTGTGGAGATTATTCCTAATATGGTAATTGGCAAAAGCCTTACTTTAGATGAATTACTGGAAGAGGAAGGGTTTGAAGCAGTATTCGTAGGCTCTGGTGCTGGTCTGCCCAAATTCCAAAAAATTCCCGGAGAAAACCTTAACGGAGTTTACTCGGCCAACGAATTTCTTACACGCATCAACTTAATGAAAGCCTATAATTTTCCCCATAACAATACACCTGTACGGGTGGGGGCGTCGGCAGCTATTGTGGGCGGCGGCAATGTAGCCATGGACGCAGCTCGCTGTGCTAAGCGTATGGGCGCTGAAACGGTGTATATTGTTTATCGTAGAAGCGAGGTAGAAATGCCAGCTCGGGTCGAAGAAGTGCATCATGCTAAAGAAGAAGGGATAATTTTTAAAATACTAACTAACCCCACCCAAATATTTGGCGATGCCAATGGCTATGTGCGGGCTATGGAATGCGTAGAAATGGAACTGGGCGAACCGGACGATTCTGGCCGCCGCCGTCCGGTAGTGAAAAAAGGCAGCGAGCATATAATCGACGTTGAAACAGTGGTAATCTCTATTGGCAATAGCCCAAATCCGCTTATTAAAGATACCACGCCTGGTTTAGATACAGAAAGCTGGGGCGGTATCATCGCAGATGAAGAAACCGGCCAAACCAGCCACAAAGCAGTATTCGCTGGTGGCGATACAGTAACAGGTGCAGCTACAGTAATTCTGGCTATGGGCGCCGGTAAGAAAGCCGCCACAGCCATAGATGAATACATCCGTTTATCAACTGAAATTCACAACTATTGACTATATCAAAGCTAGTTCAAACCAGAATATGCTGCCCAAACCTTCTTTACTTTCCACACCATAATCAGCCTTATGCTGTTCCAGCACCTGGCGAGCTATAGAAAGACCTATTCCAGCGCCATGAGCCGCCCGTTTGTGAGCTCCTTCTAAACGATAATAACGCTGCCATATCTCATTTATATGCTCCGGTGCTATACCTTGCCCGCTATCTGCTACTTCTATTCGCACTTTTTGCGCAGAAATTATCTGCCGTACAGAGACCTGTTTATCTGCTCCGGTATAAGTAAAAGCATTATTAAGGAAATTACACAATACTTGTTCTATGCGTTTTTTATCTGCGTGGACCCATGCCTCGCCACAACTTTCCAAACTTATGTTATACCCTTCTGCCGCGAGCAAACGGCGATAATTTTCAACTAATATTTCCAGCAACTCTCCTATATCAAAATCTTCAATTTTAAGTATTTCTACGCCGGATTGCAGCTTGGAAAGGTCTAATACTTCGTTTACTAAAGAACTTAAACGTCTTGCCTCATCAATTATCACTTGAGCGTTTTCGGCATTGTTTTCTTGGGGTAAATCGCGCATCACTTCGGCATAACCGCTTATCATGGTCAAGGGTGTGCGTAAATCGTGTGAAATATTGGCAACTAGCTCTCGCTGCAGGCGTTCCGTACGAGAAAGTTCGCCCGCGGCATAATTTAAAGTTTCCGCTAATTCGCCAATCTCGCGATAGCCTTGGCCATCAAAAGAGGCACTGAAATCTCCTGCAGCTAAACGCTTAGCCCTGATATTGATGCGCGTTATGGGTGCAGCCAAGCGCCAAGCAATAAAGAATGAAAGTAATAGAGCTGTTACTACCATGAGGGCTGTGATAAAAGTAAGCTGTACGCGTAAGGTATGGACAGTGGCGTTCACCGGCTGTAATTTTGAATCTAGTAACAATAAAAACTCATCGCCATTAACACCATTAAAAACCTGGCTCAAGACCATGCTCTCACCGGGACCGGCGCCAGGTCGGCGGATAATAAAAAAGCCATTCTCAATAATGCGCCCATGCAAATCGTTGCCATTTATTACTTCGGTATAAGGCCCACCGGCTTCCAGAGCGCTATTATAAAGCCGCGATACTTCTATGAGGCTAAGGTGATGTATAAGGCAATCTGGCAATACGTCGGCATCATAACCGGCTATCTCTTCTTGACGTTCACTATCTCCCATCACGCTAAGATTAAAAATTTGTATACACATTTCCCGTTCGGCAGCCAGGCGATCTAAGGTAGTAAGGATATTCTCATTATCAATATTATGCGCTATTGCCGAAGCCGCGCCTGTTATTTCACTTATTTTAACACGCCGATAAAAGCTATCGAGATACACCGTTTGGAATAGCCATAGCAACAATAAAAGCAGGGCGGTAAAGCCCAACAAATATAGGAAAATACGCCAACGCAACGGCTGTAAATGCCGTTGCTGTTTTAAAATTTTTTGTTTTTTATTTTGCGCCATGCTTATCCCTCAAATCTATAACCCACACCGCGCAGTGTAACAATAAAACGGCGATACGGCCCTAAACTATTACGTAATAGTTTAATATGAGTATCTAAAGTACGGTCATCACCAAAAAAATCATACCCCCACACTGCGCTGATCAATTGTTCGCGCGTAAGGGCAATACCGCGATTGTTTACAAAATACCATAACAGTTCATATACTTTTGGAGAGAGTTCCAGCCTTTGCCCATCAGCATAAACAATACGCCCAGCTGCATCTATTGTCAAGCCATCAAAGGTAAGTTGCTCCCGTGGCAAAGGGCTTTTTCCCGATCTTCTTAAAATGGCCGCTACGCGCATAAGTAATTCTCGTGGCGAAAAAGGTTTTACCACATAATCATCTGCTTTAAGCTCAAAACCTAAGAGTTTATCGTATTCTTCTCCCCGCGCCGAAAGCATTAATACCGGAATATCTTTTTCCTTCTTTATTTCACGGCAAGCGGCAAATCCATCCAGTTCTGGCATCATAACATCGAGTATCACTAAATCAAAATCCTGCTTACGTACAGATAATACAGCTTCCATTCCGTCTGCAGCCTCGCTTACCCGATAACCTTCAAATTCCGCGTATTTACGTATAAGCGCGCGGATTTTCTCTTCATCATCCACTACCAATATATGTGCTTTGTTGGATTTTTCCATTCTTTTTCTCACCTCGTTCCATAATATCGTACAATTATAAGAAGGCGCACAAAGTGCGCCTTCTTATAATTGTCACTATATACCAGTTTTAGTTGCGCCTACATCTGCAGGTATAGTTTCTTGCATTACAATCGTTGTTTTATATGGGCTGCCGCTGCGTTCGTATTCTACACTTATACTCTCTCCTACGGAAAGCTTTTTAATAATCTCACTTACCTGAGCGGCCTCTAAAATCTCCTGCCCGTTCATTTTAACTAAGCGGTCGCCCGGCTTTAATCCGCCTCTTTCCGCATTACTGCCCTGATCTACACGAAAGACATAGATACCAGGTGAAGTTAAACTATAATTTGCAGCCACCTGTTCATCTGTAATAGTAACCAGTGTCACCCCTAAAACGATGCGACCGCGAGCATAACCATAGGTAATTAGGTCGTTGATTACACCACTTACATCATTAACGGGGATTGCAAAGCCTAAACCTTCTACACCAAGACCTTTGTTTTTTGCTACTACTATGCCTACCAGCTCTCCATATTGATTAAAAAGGCCGCCGCCAGAATTGCCTTCATTAACAGAAGCGTCTGTTTGTAATACATTCATAGTTTTAGTAGTACCATCTTCCTCCCCAAAGGTTACAGCACGATCGAGAGCAGAGATAATACCGCTGGTAACTGTGCCGCCTAATTGGCCTAAGGGATTACCAATAACCACCGCTGGCTCGCCAATTACTAAAGAACTGCTATCGCCCATCTTAGCGGCTTTTAAGCCTGTAGCTTCAATTTTAATTACAGCCACATCTGTTTGAGGATCGGTAGCAATTAATGTTGCTTCATATGTTTTTCCATTACGCAAAGTAACGTTGATTTTTTGTGTTTTTTCTATTACATGATTATTGGTTAGTATATAACCGTTTTCGGCAATAATTACCCCGGAACCTGCGCCATCTTGTATGGTTGGCCCGCCGGAAAAGCCCCAAAAACTGAAGCCCTGTATTTCTCTTTGGGTCACTATCTCTACTACTGAATCTGCTGCTATTGCCGCTACCTGAGCTGTAGTAAGCGGTGCGCTTTCCGGCTTAGCAGCTAAGCGTTCTGCAACATAAGCTGCATAGTATTCATCTGGGTTAAAAGCGTTTACGCTATTTTCTATCACAGCCGTTGCAGGATGATTATAGCTACTAGCCAGCCAGCCGCCACCAAAACCCAAAGCGGTAGATAATATCAAACAGCAGATCATTATTGCCACAGTTGCTGCACGGCTGAAAGTTTTTCCACCCTTGCCTTTACCTTTACGATCGGCAGGAGCATAAGCAGGTGTGAAAGTCATAGATTGTTTTGGCTGTATTTGTTCTCTATAAGGTAGAGCATATAGTGGCTGTTCTGTTTGATATTGCTCTATACGAACTTGTTCCTTGTGAGGTATCGAATATAAAGGTTGCCTTGGTAAAGCTTGCTCTACAGCTAATGCTGTTATTTGTGGTCTCTCTTGTTCAGATTGATATGCTGGCGGCGCTTGGTTATTTTCTATTACAGTTGCCAGTTCTTGCTCTTGACCGAGAGCCGACCTATACTGTTGCTGTTGCTGTTGCTGTTGCTGTTGCTGTTGCTGTTGCTGTTGCTGTTGCTGTTGCTGTTGCTGTTGCTGTTGCTGTTGCTGT
>JGI24705J35276_12238400_pt1 | contig 21047 bp, 13 predicted proteins | sample TergutNt197P4_FD_35276 | JGI IMG/M metagenome (IMG submission 35276) | reverse complement strand
GTTCGCGTCAATCCGCCGACAACGAGATGGTATGACGAAGACATGCGCGCGCTTGCGCATTTGCCTGCTGTTGCAGGTCTCATGCTGCCGAAAGCCGAAGACGCCGATGCCCTTGCCGCGACGCGCGCAAGGATGCGACCCGAAGCAGCTCTCATCGGCCTCGTTGAGACGGTTCGGGGCTTTGCTTGCCTGCGCGCCGTGGCACAGGTTCCTGGCATGGCGCGGTTAGCCTTCGGATCAGTCGACTTTTGCCTTGAGACCGGCATTCAGGGGCAGGGGGCCGAACTTGATTTCGTCCGCGCTCAGCTGATACTTGAAAGCTGTCTTGCTGGGCTCGCAGCGCCCATCGAGGGTGTGACGGTTGATATCAAATCGCTTGCCACGCTCCAGACCGATATCGAACGTGCGCGGAGATACGGCTTCGGCGGCAAGCTCTGCATTCACCCTACCCAAGTGGGACCGATCAACGCCGGCTTTTCGCCAAGTGAAGAGAGCATAGCGTGGGCGCACCGGGTTCTTGCGGCGGCCAAGTCCGGAGCAGGTGCCGTAACCGTGGACGGCAAGCTCGTCGACAGGCCGATCATTTTGCAGGCTGAGAAAATCTTGTCGATGGTTGCAGTTTAACAGATCATATAGTTCTGGCGCGTGAGGTGGTGGATGAATACAGAGCGGCAGACTGGTCGGGCCGACCGTGATGCGCTATCGCCAATCGATCTGGGAGTATGCACGCACGTCGATGCCTTTCTCCATAACGTCGGAGACGTGAATTCTCGACAAATCGTAGATATTGGTTGCGGCGAGGGGCGGCTCAGTAAGGAGTTGGCAAGGAGGGGAGCCAGGGTGACTGGCATCGATCTTCTGATGGATCCGGTTGAGGAGCAGCAACTTGAGAACGGCACTTTTTGCCTGTTGCAGACAGACGCGCAGAATATCCCGCTTGCCGCGGCATCGGCGGATCTGGTGACGTTCATGTTCTCCCTACACCACATGCCTGAGGGGGCGCTCGTAGCCTGCCTTGGCGAGGCCATTCGGCTGCTTCGACCCTCCGGGCGTCTCTATGTCGCCGAGCCGCTCGCGGAGGGGCCTTTCTACCATCTCACTGCGCCCTTTCATGATGAGAGCCGGGTACGCGCCGACGCGTTACGCGCGTTAGAGCAAGTCCGGCCCAGGTTTGGGGTGACGAATAGCTACCGCTATTTTGAGCGTCGTATCTTTCCGGATTTCAGCTCCTTCGTGCGGCGAATGACCGCCAATACGCGTTTTAACGATTACGATGTGCGGGAGGTAACAAGCCCTCTCGTCATTGCGCGATTCGACGAACTGTTTGCGGAAAACGGTGGCAATTTCGATCAGCCGGTGCTGGTGAATGTCTTCTCGAATCCGATCGCTCCCATAAGCGTGCGCTAAAATCCTGTTTTTTGGGTCATCGTAGCTTCCCGGAACTCTACGCCAAGGAGTTGATGCCGTAACAAAAAGCTCCGGCTCGAGGCTACGTTGAGCGCCGAAAGCGGGCGCGTAGATGGTGCCGGGTCGTCGCAGCAGATGAGGCGACCCCGTACAATGTGCTACGCTTTCTGCACCACATGCGGCACGTGCTGTCGTGTCGCCTCAACGGCATTGCGTAAACGCATCAAGCAGTCCTCGAAATTCGCCTCGTCGTCGAAGAATCGTTGTGAACACCGCGTTTTGCGGAAGTTGCTGGTGATGACGATGATGCGCGACGACTTCAGCACTTCCAGCTCGAGACCGGTTATCGCACGAAAAGGAATAATCGTATTTTCCGAGCCGGGCCAATTTGCCGGAATTTCGATTTCGGTTAGCGACAGCAATATGCAGCGTGTTTTCATCAGCGCCAAGCGAATGCCGTTGAGCCCGACGACCGTCATGCCTGCGCACAGCACCGCTATCAACCAATAGAAGGATGTCGCACCGGCCGCGTCGAGCCTGATCAAGTGATTGATGATTAACCCCGCCGCATTGGTGGCAGCCACGTAGCCCATGAACAGGGTACCAAGCAGAAAAAGAGTGGTCGCCGCAAACACTCCGCCAAGTTTTGGCTTGTATTGATATTGAACCGCACGGCACTCGTCCTGACTTGTCAATTTGTTTACCTCGCCCCGCAAACGCCCAAGCGGCTGAAGAATTTCACTCAGATTTGCAGCACCATCACCGATCCTTGTTCAATCTTCGCAACAGAGCTGCGCGCAACTGGCCAAGAAAGGCGGCAGCAAGCGGGATCAGCATGCTGGCTATCCAAAGGTAGTACCCGATCTGGAGTTGAACCAGATAGTCCCGTCGGGTCGAGCCTTCATCTGCGGGCAGCGAATACCTATAGAGGTCGTAGGTCTGCTGCCGCGCTGAAGCCCGAGCGCGATCTGCAATTTCAGCTCCTTGGATTGCAAACGCTCTACGACCGCTATTTCCTGCACGTTCGCGGCAATCGGATCGAACTGCCGCAGGCGTTCTTCATGCGCGTTGCGATGGGGCTGGCGCTTCGGGAAATCGATCGTGAAGCCAAGGCGATCGAGTTCTACGATCTTCTATCATCGTTCGACTTCATGGCCTCGACGCCGACGCTGTTCAATTCGGGAACGCTGCGTCCGCAATTGTCGTCCTGTTTCCTGACGACCGTGTCGGACGATCTCGATGGCATTTTCAAGTCGATCAAGGACAATGCGCTGCTCGCCAAATATTCCGGCGGGCTCGGCAACGACTGGTCCTCTGTGCGGGGACTCGGCGCACACATCAAGGGTACCAACGGCGAGAGCCAGGGCATCATTCCCTTCCTGAAAGTTGCCAATGATACAGCGATTGCTGTCAACCAGGGCGGCAAACGCAAGGGTGCAGTGTGTGCCTACCTAGAGACTTGGCACGTCGATATCGAGGAGTTCCTCGACCTGCGCAAGAACACCGGCGACGATCGCCGGCGAACCCACGATATGAACACTGCCAATTGGGTGCCGGACCTGTTCATGCAGCGTGTTTCGGAAGACTGCGAATGGACTTTGTTTTCGCCGGACGAGACGGCCGACCTGCATGATCTGACCGGCAGTGTGTTCGCGGAGCGCTATGCGCACTACGAGGCGAAGGCGGCGCGCGGTGAGATGCGTGTCTTCAAGAAGGTGAGGGCGACCGACCTGTGGCGGCGCATGCTGACGATGCTATTCGAGACGGGGCATCCCTGGATCACGTTCAAAGACCCCTGCAACCTGCGTTCGCCCCAGCAGCATGTCGGCGTGGTGCATTCGTCGAACCTTTGCACCGAGATCACGCTCAATACCTCGTTCGATGAAGTCGCTGTCTGCAATCTCGGCTCGGTCAACCTTCTCAACCACGTCAGCACCGCTGGGTTCGACCAAGACAAGTTGTGGCGAACGGTGAAGACCGCGGTCCGAATGCTCGACAACGTTATCGACATTAATTTCTACACCATTCCGGAGGCGCGCCGTTCCAATCTCCGTCACAGGCCGGTCGGCCTCGGCTTGATGGGATTTCAGGATGCCCTGCACGCGCAGAGGATTCCGATCGCCTCGGAGGCGGCGGTCGAGTTTGCCGACCGGAGCATGGAAATCATCAGCTACCACGCCATCGCGGCTTCCTCCGATCTCGCCGCCGAGCGTGGCCGCTATCCGTCCTTCGATGGCTCGCTCTGGTCGAATGGCATTCTGCCCATCGATTCGATCAAGATCCTGGCCAATGCGCGCGGCGGCCTCGACATGGACCGCTCGGCTACGCTGGACTGGGACTCTCTGCGCACGAAGGTGGTCGCCACCGGCATGCGCAATTCCAACGTCATGGCAATTGCGCCGACCGCGACCATCTCGAACATCTGCGGCGTCGCCCAGTCGATCGAGCCGAGCTATCAGAACCTCTATGTCAAATCGAACATGTCGGGCGACTTCACGGTCGTGAACGAATTCCTGGTTCGAGACCTCAAGGCGAGGGGGCTCTGGGACGAGGTCATGGTGTCCGACCTGAAGTATTTCGACGGCAGCGTCGGACAAATCGACCGGGTGCCGGACGACCTCAAGGCGCTTTACGCCACCGCATTCGAGATTGACAGCGCATGGTTGATCGAGGCGGCATCGCGGCGCCAGAAATGGATCGATCAGGCGCAGTCCCTCAATCTGTATATCGCCAATCCGTCCGGCAAGAAGCTCGATGCGCTCTATCGGTTGGCATGGAGTCGCGGCCTGAAGACGACCTATTACCTGCGTTCGCGCTCAGCAACCCATGTCGAGAAATCGACGCTGAAGGGCACCGATGGCAAGCTTAATGCCGTCTCCGCCACCCCGACGTCGTCGCATCCACCGATCATTGTCTCTGCAACGGCAGCGGTGCCTGACATCGACGGTGTCAAAGCCTGTCGGATTGACGATCCCGAATGCGAAGCCTGCCAATAAGGAGAACGAGCGATGCTTGACTGGTCAGACACCGAACCCACCGCGGCGCGTGCCGTCCCCACACGGCAGCCGACGGCTCAGCCACAGCCGGGACTGGTCCATCAAACCGGCCTGGACGCCATCGACCGCACTGGCGGCCGTGTCTCCGTGGACGAGAAGCAGATGATTCACTGCCGCGCCGACGTCAATCAGCTCCTTCCGCTCAAGTACAAATGGGCGTGGGAAAAGTATCTTGCCGCCTGCAACAACCACTGGATGCCGACAGAAGTCTCGATGCAGGCGGATATCGCACTGTGGAAATCACGCGACGGCCTGACCGACGACGAGCGCCGCATGATCAAGCGGAATCTCGGATTCTTCGCGACATCGGAATCGCTTGTCGCCAACAACATCGTGCTGGCGATCTACCGCCACCTGACTAATCCCGAATGCAGGCAATACCTGCTGCGACAAGCGTTTGAGGAGGCCGTACACACTCATACCTTCCAATACATCGTCGAAAGTCTCGGCCTTGACGAAGGTGAACTGTTCAACATGTACCGCGAGGTGCCGTCGATTACTGAAAAAGCTGCGTGGGCGCTGAAGCATACGCAATATCTCAATGATCCATCCTTCGGCACCGGCACCCCGGACATAGATCAGGCGTTTCTTCGGGATCTCGTCGCATTCTATGTCGTGTTCGAGGGCATGTGGTTCTACACCGGCTTCGCGCAGATCCTGTCGCTCGGACGCCGCAATAAAATGGTAGGCATTGCTGAACAGTATCAGTACATCCTGCGCGACGAGTCGATTCACCTGAACTTCGGCATCGATGTCATCAATCAGATCAAGATCGAGAACCCGCATCTGTGGACGCCGGCATTTCAGGACGAGATTCGCGGTATGCTGACAGAGGCGGCGGAACTCGAAGCTGCCTACGGCCGCGATACCATGCCGCGCGGCTTCCTCGGGCTAAACGCTGGCCTGTGCGAAAGTTATATGCACTTCATCACCAATCGACGCTGCGCCCAGCTTGGCCTCGCGCCGGTCTTCCCGGAGACGGAAAATCCGTTCCCATGGATGTCTGAGGCGATGGATCTCAAGAAGGAGAAGAATTTCTTTGAAACGCGCGTTATCGAATACCAGAACGGTGGAGCCTTGACTTGGGAATAGCGACCTGCGACGGCGAGCGTGCCCCGAGTCATTCCGGGGCGTCTCAGCGGGTCCGCGTAAAGCGCGGCCCGATGGGCGGGCCCGGAATCTATAACCCCGAACGCCAGTTGGAGAAACGAGAACGCGCAGTGTGCCGTGTTTCATCAGCCCTTGGTTATGGACTCCGGGCTCGTCGCTTTTCGCTCCGCCCGGAGTGACTCAAGAGATGGCGGCTACCGGCGACATCGAACGCCATATTGTACGAATCTGATACGGGCTAACGGCCTTACGCGCCGTGAAATTCATGACTACCTTGTAACTTGAATACATGCGCTTCGGCAGCGAGCGATAGCGACGCGCTACGGCTGTTAGCCGGAAACCTTGTGAGACATCGCCGTCATGGATCCTAGCTATGCCTGTTTGGACCTGCGAACAATGCGGTGCACAGTTTCCTCCAAGTGACGAGCCGCCGGCGTCATGCCTGATTTGTGAGGACGAGCGGCAATTCGTGAACTGGAAGGGGCAGAGATGGCTGACGCGCGAAGCGCTGGCACATAGTCACCGACTGGTCGGGCGCGATGATCTCGGCCTTGTCGGGATCGGTCTCGAGCCGGGCTTTGCCATCGGCCAGCGCGCGCTGTTGGTGCCTGAACGTGACGGCTGCGTAATGTGGGACTGCGTTCCGCTCGCAACCGACGAGGCCATAGAATATGTCGCCGCGCTGGGAGGGTTGAAGGCGATCGCGGTGTCGCACCCACATTATTATGGCGCTGCGGCCGACTGGAGCGACGCCTTCGGCGGTGTGCCGGTCTATCTGCATGCCGACGATCGCGCCTACGTCACCAGGCCGCATTCGACCATCGTGCATTGGACCGGAGACAGCCGGCCGATATCGGACGGCATCTTACTGGTGCGTGCCGGCGGCCATTTCGACGGCGCAGCCGTGCTGCACTGGCGGAGTGGGGCGGCAGGTCGCGGCGCGCTTCTCGTTGGTGATGTCGCGACTGTTGCGATGGATCGCCGCCACGTCAGCTTCATGTACAGCTATCCGAACTACATCCCGCTCGATGCGGTTGCGGTGCGACGCATCGCCGATGCGGTTGCGCCACTTGCCTTTGATCGCATCTACGGTGCCTGGTGGAATCGCAACATCGCACACGACGCGAAGGCGGCCTTTGAGGATTCGGTGAAACGCTACCTTTCCGCCATCGCGTAGAGCATGATCCGGACTCGAAGGGCCGCGAGGCCAGACTGTATCTTTTGGCGAATCGGTCAGCGAAGGTCCTGCAGCTTGGACCAGGACACGTAGTAGGCGACGCCGATCATGGCGGCGACGCCGGCCAGGCTGACGAGGACATGCATCACCAGGATATTCGGTCCGGTCATCAGAACGAAGTGGCCAGCGAAGGAAAGAAACACGCCGACACAAAACACCGCAAGCCATTGTTCGCCGCATTTGACGGCCGGCTGCAGCAGCTTCGAGTGCAAACCGAGCCAGTTGAGTGGGACAGTCTGCGTGAACAGGTAGGCCACCGCCAGGAAATGCACGATGCGGTGGGGGGGGAGGTTTTCCCGATCGCCGGGTGCGAAAACGCTGAGCAGGAAGTCCGGCAGCAAGGAGCCGAACTCGGGGTTGCGGCTCGCCACCGTGATCGCGAGCGCGAATAGCAGATAGATGACCGCGGCAATCCGCAGCCATGGCCGCCGATGGGCGACGCGGTTCGCCGAGCTGGTCAGTGCGAACCAGGCGCCAAGCACCATGAGCATCTGCCAGCAGAAGGGATTGAGGCGCCAATATTCCTGCGTAAAGGCAGGCACATTCCAGCCGAATTGGCGTGCGGCCAGGTAGACGGCAATCGATGCGACCAACGTCAGGTTCGGCCGGTGCAGCAAGCCCCACAGCGCCAGTGGAAAGAACGCCAGGAGCGGAATGAGCAATTGAAGAATATCGAGGTTCAGCGGCTGCGCCTGCAAGAGCAGCCCGCGTATCAGAACCCGGACCGGATGGTTGAGCCATATGGAGAGGCTGTATTCGCGGATGATATCGGCGGCTGACGATTGCTCCGCAACATAGGCGATGGCGGCGATGTAGGCCACAAACAGCACGATATAGGCCGCATAAAGCCGCCATACCCGCCCGAAGATCCGGGTCATCGCGACGATGAAGCCACGCTCGGACGCCATTTTTCCGTAGACGATTGCCGCGGAGTAGCCCGCCAGGAATACGAATAGATCGGCAGCGCCGCTGAAGCCGAAATTGCGCAGCGTCAGCAGATTGACGGCGTTATTCGGCATGTGGTCGACGAAGATCGACCAATTGGAGAAGCCGAGTACGACATAGAGCCTGGTGGCGTCGTGGCCGTGCGCAGCGAGGTTGGCCGCGACCTTTGAATTCATGGGAAAATGTGCGGAGTTTGAACGGTGTTGGTAATTTTATTGCATCGGGCTTGTCTTCCGATTCGCCTTTGTATCGGCACGTGCCCGCTCCCCGCAAGCGGGCGAGTTGAACTGAGCTCAAGCGGTGGGTTCGCAAACGTGCTCGGTGGCTCAACAAGCGACGGTAGGCGAGCCGCCATTTTCGCCGATTGTCGGGGCGAACTGGTTCGCGGTGCGCTGGCGGGCTCCGCCCGGGTCTACCGTGGCTGTTTTCCGCTTCCCTTCGGACGGCCTAAAGCCTTGATCCTCCCTTCGCGCGCGCTATATCCGGGGTCTCTCCATTTTCCTTTCTGCGGGTAAACGCATGACGACCACAGATACGGCTGTCGAAAAGCAGCCCTTTCAGGCCGAGGTTTCCGAGCTGCTGCACCTCATGGTGCACTCCGTCTATTCAGAGACCGACATTTTCTTGCGCGAGCTCGTCTCCAATGCGTCCGATGCCTGCGACAAGCTGCGCTACGAGGCGATCGCAAGGCCCGAGTTGATGGCCGACGGCGAGTCGCCCAAGATCCGCATCATCTCGAACAAAAAGGCCAATACGCTCACGGTTGCTGACAACGGCGTCGGCATGGAGCGGCAGGAGCTGATCGAGCATCTCGGTACCATCGCCCGCTCCGGGACGAAGGCCTTCGTCGCGAAGCTGAAGGAAGCCAAGGACGGCCTCGGGTTGATCGGCCAGTTCGGCGTCGGTTTCTATTCCGCCTTCATGGTTGCCGAGAAGATCGTCGTGATCAGCCGCCACGCCGGCGAGACCGACGTCTGGACCTGGACCTCGTCCGGCGGTTCCGGCTTCGAGATTGCCGCCGCGAGTGAGGCGGATGCCGCCCGCGTCACGCGCGGCACCGAGATCGTGCTGCACCTGAAGGAAGACGCGAAGAAATATCTCGAGCCGCACGAGATCGAGCGCGTCGTTTCCGCCTATTCGGACAACATCCTGTTTCCGATCGTGCTCGTGCCGGAAGAGGGCGAGCCGCGTCAGATCAATTCAGCGAGCGCGCTGTGGCAGCGCTCGAAATCGGAGCTGAAGAAAGAGGATTACGCGCAGGCCTACAAGCAGATCGCTGTCGCCTTCGACGAGCCGGCGATGACGCTGCATTATCGCGCCGAAGGCCGCTATTCCTATGCCGTTCTGTTGTTTGCGCCCTCGACAAAGCCGTTCGACCTGTTCGAGCCGTCGCGCAAGGGCATGGTGAAGCTCTATGTCCGGCGCGTCTTCATCACCGATGACGCGGATCTCTTGCCTCGTTACCTTCGCTTCATCCGCGGCGTGATCGACAGCGAGGATCTGCCGCTGAACCTCTCGCGCGAGATGCTGCAGAACAATCCGCAGCTGGTGCAGATTCGCAAAGCCGTGACCGGCCGCGTCATCGGCGAGATCGAAAACCTTGCGGAAAAGGATGCCGAGAACTTCAACAAGATCTGGGACGCCTTCGGCGCCGTGATGAAGGAAGGCATCTACGAGGATTTCGAACGGCGAGACAAACTGCTGTCGCTGGCGCGCTTTTCCACCACCGCGAGCGAAAGGCGCTCGCTTGAGCAATATGTCGCCGACTTGAAGCCCAACCAGACCGAGATCTACTTCCTGGTTGGTGACAGCATCGAGCGGCTCAAATCCAACCCGCGGCTGGAAGCCGCCGCCGCACGCGGCATCGAGGTGCTGCTGCTCACCGATCCCGTGGATGCGTTTTGGACCTCGATGCCGTCGGAATTCGGCGGCAAGCCGTTGAAGTCGCTGAGTCAGGGCGATCTTAATTTCGATGCGGTGCCGCTGCTCGACGAGCACATGGACAAGACGGACGAACCGGTGGTCGACGAGGCCACGACCATTGCTGTGGTCAAAGCGTCACTCGGCGAGCGCGTCAGCGACGTGAAGGCCTCAACGCGGCTCACCACGTCGGCCTCCTGCCTCGTCGCCGACAGCCGCGGTCCGAGCCGCGAACTGGAGCGCTTCCTGGCGCAGCAGAATCGTGGAGAACGAACCCGGCCGATCCTGGAGATCAATTTGCGCCATCCGCTGGTGAGCGCGCTCACCAAGGCGCCGGCCGGCTCCGGGACCGTTGACGATCTCTGCCTGCTGCTGCTCGAACAGGCTCAGATCCTCGACGGCGAGCTTCCGGAGGACCCGGCCGCATTCGCCGCGCGGCTGAACCGGCTGGTGCTGCAGGGGATCGGGGAAAAGGGTGCGTAGACACGGCCGCCACGCAAGATTGGCGCCGTCGCCACCCGTCATGGCCGGGCAGGTTTCGATGATCCGGTGTGGATATGAGCAGCGCCTATTCCAGCACGGGGAAAGTTTCGAGGTGCAGAAGGGCGATGTTCGTGCGTTCGTCTTGATGAAGTCGCCGCGGCCGAGTGATCAGCGGCCGGGTGGACAAAGCGACCGCGTTTGCAAAGGTGCAAGCCTACCCGGTGGAAGTTGGAGCATTCCTAACGCTGTTGTCATATCACGGGCGGCCTGAACCGCCCGTGCTTGTCAGTGGGAATTAATACTTCGTACCAGGTGCAAACTTGTAGTTCAGGCCGACCTTGGCCTGATTAATCCAAGATTTATCGGCAACGGCGGTGAAGACGACGTCATTGGTGCGCTCGGTATGACGCCCAAAGGACAAGACGTCATACTCCGACTTGACCGACCAGTTGTGACCGAGATCGAATTCCGCACCGATACCCAGAGTGTAGCCGACGCGGACGGAGTGGGGCGTACTGAAGCTCGCCAAGTTCTGCTGGCCCGGCATGGTACATGACCGGATAGGATTGGAGCTCGCTTCTGGGCCATAAATGCAGTTGAAACTCAAGCTGCTGTCGGCAAGCGCAACACCGCTTTTTGCATAAACCAGCGTCCGATTCCACGCATAGCCCACGCGGCCGGCTACTGTGCCCATCCAATTGGATTTGCCGGTAGCCGTAAAGTACGCGGTTGGAAGGTCACCGTTGAAATAACCATTCTCATCAATGCCGTTAGCCGTTCCAACCGGTCGCCCGCCGCGAACATTGGCCGCGCCGATGTCGGCCTCGATCCCGACCACCCACTTGTCGGCAAACTGATAGTTATATCCAACTTGGATACCACCAATGCCGCCGGCGACCCACGGGCTGGTATTGATGTCAGGACGGCCGAAGGGCGCCCCGTCAACGTCAGTACGGCCGAAGGCCGCGCCGGCGAAGCCGCCAATATAAAAGCCAGTCCAGTCGGTTGGCTGAGAATACGACGGCGTCGCCTTGACCGGCATAACCGAGGCGACCGTCTCAGGCGTAAACGAATAACGGAGACCTGCATTGGCGGTCCAACCGTCAATGTTGTCGCCGTTGCGATAGTCGGCACGGACAAAGCCGACCAAACCGGTGTTCACAAACTGCGCCGCCAGACCAAGCGAATATTGGCCATACGTACCAACACGAGACGTCCTCGTGATCTGATTGACAGGATTCTGGACAAGAGGCCCCCCCTCCGGACCGACCCAGCTGGAATTTGGCAACGAGGCGTAGTGCGACACGACATCACCCGCGAATTCGTGGAACACGCTGGCCGTAGCAAAGGGCTGCCAGATCACGTTTGGCGTTTCGACCGTAGTTCCCACCCGCAGGCTCAGGCGACCAAGCTCGCTTTCAATATTGTCAGTGCCGATCACACCGAGGATCGAGACATCTGACACACCCGGATTAATGAAACGGTCAACGGATGTATTGGAATACACAAAGCCAGCCGACGGTTCGATAAACCAGCCATTGCCTGCATCGAAATTGTAGCCCGCGGACGTCGATATTGAGACCCCCTGAGCGCCCATGGGCTGATTGTAAAAGCCAAGACCAGGGTTGTTGAGGTTCAAATTGAAATAATCCCGGCGAACCATCAGGTCGGCAAAGAAACGTCCCTTTGACGCAACCAGATACCCTCCGAAGAACGGAACTTGAACGGCGTTGTTTGTGAACCCGAAGTTATCGCTCACCTGGGAGCCAAGATAGCCAGCCATCCCGCCAACATGAACGTTCCAGCCATTCAAGTTCAGGCGGGCAATATCTGCTCCGACCTGTACGCCAGCGAAGGTCTGGCGCTGAACGTTGTTGCAAGTCGTATGCTGGGTCGCCGTACCGTAGGCACTGTTACCTGTAAGCACTGACGTGGAAGTTGACGTTATGGTGGCCTCGCCTCCAACGGCTCGCACCCAAACTCCACCCCCCGGTTGATCAGGTTGCGGATTGCCCGGCGAGATAACAAAAGCGCTCCCTTGCTGCCCCAAGAAGACACTGTTGACATTTCCGATCGTTCCTGCAAGCGCGGCGGCCGACGTAGCTGCCGGTTGTGCGAGCCGATCCAGCTTATAAATTTGGTAGGATCCCTCCTGTGACCAGGGGCAGTCATCGGCCAACGCAGACGCCGTAGAAAACAATACACTCCCCAGCACGATCGATGTGCCGATCCCAGCCCCCCTCAACAATCTCATGGTATTCCCCGCGCCCAGTAGCCGCTATACAACTTCCGCGATAAGGTCCGAATGCCCGTAAGATTGCATCACCCAAATGGGTTATGTCTGACCACATTTATTTCCGTGTGATTAGGACGCCACGCCTGAAACGGCGCCCCCCATTAAATGCGGCTATTTTACGACCGATATTATCCGGGCGACTGTTAGAATCAGTGCGCTGTGGCTACCGATTGGCATCCGAGAGGCAAAGTAGGAATTCGCTCAAATGTGGATCAGCCTTGAACTCATGATGCGCGGAAGGTCTTAATCAGTCAAAGACGCGCGCTCCCTAAATCAGAAGCGGTGCTCCCTGTTGTGCCCGCGTATCTTGTGTAGCGCGCTGTTTCTCGCTGCCCTCACTCCGCCGCATCTTTCATGCGGTCGGGCAATTCGGTCTCGTGGCCTTTTTGCATCGAGCCTGTGAGCCAGTTCGAGAGGCGGTCGAGGTAGAGATAGACCACGGGCGTGGTGAACAGCGTCAGTGCCTGGCTTACGATGAGGCCGCCAACCATCGCGTAGCCGAGCGGCTGGCGGATCTCCGCGCCGGTGCCGTGGCCGAGCATCAAGGGCACGCCGCCGAGCAGCGCCGCCATCGTGGTCATCATGATCGGCCGGAAGCGCAACAGCGCCGCCTGCCGGATCGATTGCTTCGGTGAAAGATGCTGCTCACGCTCTGCCACGATCGCAAAGTCCACCATCATGATGCCGTTCTTCTTCACGATGCCGATCAACAGGATGATGCCGATCAGCGCGATCAGGCTGAAATCGAAGCCGAACGCCATCAGGATCGCGAGCGCGCCGACGCCCGCTGAAGGCAGCGTCGAGAGAATGGTGAGCGGGTGGATGTAGCTTTCGTAGAGCACGCCGAGGATCAGATAGACCACGACCAGTGCCGCGAGGATCAATAGCGGTACGGTGCCGAGCGATTCCTGGAACGCCTGTGCGGTGCCCTGGAAGCTCGCGGAAAGAGTGGACGGCGCGCGCATCTCCCCCACCGTCTTCTGCACCGCGGCGGTTGCCTGTCCAAGCGCCGTGCCCTGGGCGAGGTTGAAGCTGATCGTGACCGCCGGGAACTGGCCCTGGTGAGCGATCGCGAGCGGTCGCACCGGCACATCGCTCCAGCGGGTAATCACCGAGAGTGGGACCTCGCCGCCGGTGACAGGCGACCTGATATAGATCTTGTTCAGTGTGTCGAGATTGCCCTGCTGCTCCGGCGGGATCTCCAGGATCACGTGATAGCTGTTGGTCTGCGTGAAATACTGCGCGACCTGGCGCTGACCGAAGGCGTCATAGAGCGTGTCGTCGATCAGTTGCGGCTGGATGCCATAGCGCGAGGCGGTGTCGCGATTGATGGTGAGCTGCACCGTTGTGCCCTCGGTCTGCTGGTCTGTGGCGACGTCGCGCAACTCGGGCAGCGTCTTCATTCTGGCCAGGATCTTCGGCGCCCATTCGTTCAGCTCGGGGAGGTCGGCGTCCTGCAGCGTGTATTCGAACTGGGTGCGGGTGGCGCGGCCGCCCAGCCGGACATCCTGGGAAGCCTGCATGAAGAGACGGGCGCCTTCGACCTTCGCGAGCTTCGGCCGCAGCCTGGCAATGATCTGCTGCGCGTCCGCATTGCGATCCTCGCGCGGCTTCAGCGTGATGTACAGGCGCCCGGAATTCAGCGCGGTGCCGCCGCCGCCGATGAACATGGCGATACTGTCGACCGCCGGATCGGCCTGCACGATTCTGCTGAGCTCTTCCTGGCGCCGCTTCATCTCGGTGAACGAGATATCCTGCGGCATCTCCGATACCGCCGTGATGAAGCCGGTGTCCTGCTGCGGGAAGAAGCCTTTGGGGATGACCATGAACAGGTAGACTGAGAGCGCCAGCGTGGCGAAGAAGATGACAAGCGTGGTGCGGCTGAAGCGTAGCGCCAGGTCGAGGCCACGCTCATAGGCGCTCAGCATGGAATCGAATATCCGCTCGCTCCACCGGTAGAGGCGGCCGTGCCGTACCTCGCTGTGCGCGCGCAAGAAGCGCGAGGCCATCATCGGCGTCAGCGTCAGCGATACGAACATCGAGACGAAGATCGCCATCGCCAGCGTGACCGCGAATTCACGGAACAGCCGGCCGATGATGCCGCCCATCAGGAGCAGAGGGATCAGGACCGCGACCAGCGAAATGCTGATCGACACGATGGTGAAGCCGATCTCGCTTGCGCCCTTGAACGCAGCGGCAAGCGGCGTCTCGCCCTTCTCGACATAGCGGGTGATATTTTCCAGCATGACGATCGCGTCGTCCACCACGAAGCCGACCGCGATCGTCAGCGCCATCAGCGATAAATTGTCCAGCGAATAGCCGAATATCCACATCAGCGCGCAGGCTCCGAGCAGTGACAGCGGAACCGTGACGCTCGGGATGATCGTCGCCCAGAAGCTGCGCAGGAACAGGAAGATCACCATGATCACGAGCGCGATGGTGATCATGAGCGTGATTTGCACGTCCTCCACCGCGGCGCGGATCGTGGTGGTGCGGTCGCTGATGACGTTGATCTTGATCGCCGGCGGAATGGCCGCGGTCAATCGCGGCAGCGCCTCCTTGATCCGCTCGACGGTGTCGATGACGTTGGCGCCGGGCTGCTTGAAGATGACGAGGAACACGCCGCGCTCGCCATCGGCCCAGGCGGCGGTCTTCATGTCCTCAGGCCCCGTGACCGCCTCACCGATGTCGCGGATGCGCAGCGGCGCGCCGTTGCGATAGGCGACGATGACGTTGTCCCACTCCTTTGCCTCGGTGAGCTGATCGTTGTCGTAGATCGTGTAGGCGCGCTTTTCGCCGTCGATATTGCCCTTCGGGCTGTCGGTGGTCGCGACTGCGATCTGGTTGCGCACGTCTTCCAGCGACAGGCCCTTGGCGACGAGCTTGGCCGGATCGACCTGGATACGGATGGAGGGCTTCTGCTGGCCGCCGACGAAGACCTGTGCGACGCCGGAGAGCTGGCTGATCTGTTGGGCGAGCTGCGCGTCGGTGCGGTCGCTCACGGTGGTCAGCGGCAGCGTCTCTGACGTCGCCGACAGGATCATGATAGGCGAATCCGCCGGGTTCACCTTGCGATAGGTCGGCGGGGAGGGCAGGTTTTTCGGCAATTGCCCGCTGGCCGCGTTGATCGCCCCCTGGACGTCGTTGGCGGCGGCGTCGATCGAACGGTTAAGCTCGAACTGGATGGTAACTGCGGTCGAGCCAAGCGAGCTCGTCGAGGTCATCTGCGCGACGCCCGGGATCTGCGCAAGCTGGCGTTCGAGCGGCTGGGCGACCGAGGCGGCCATCGTCTCCGGACTGCCGCCGGGCAGCGAAGCTGAGATCTGTATGGTCGGAAAGTCGACCTGCGGCAGCGGCGCGACGGGGAGCAGGGGATACGCCACCAGACCGACGAACAGGATGCCCGCCATCACCAGCGACGTGCCGATTGGGTAGCGGATGAACGGAGAAGAGATGCTCTCGTGCATGCCTGATACCATCAAGCTGCCGGCGCATCTCTCCCCCAACGAAACGCCGGAGCTCGCGCTTCGTGCCCAAGCGCGAACGTGCCTTTCCTAGGTCTATAATGCTGACGCAAACCTTTTGTGCCCTGGAAACCTCGATTCCATGGCCGCCTTTCGCACCAGCAAGCTTAGCCCCTTCGCAACGCGTTGCGAACGGGAACCTGATACCGGCGACATCAACCTGTCGAGATCGCGTCCTTCCCCGGTGTCCGATCGAATTCGCACATCTCGCGGCAGCCTTTAGGCTGTAATTCCCTGTCCGGATCGGCTACAGCACCGGCCTTGGGGCAGATTCTGAAGGGGGTTTCGATGCGCATGCTGACTTGCACCATGGTGGCGAGCGCCATCGTCTTGACCGCCGCGCCTGCGAGTGCCCAGACCTATGATCCCCGTTTTCCCGTGTGCATGCATGTCTACGGTCCCCGCGGCGGCGACTATATGGATTGCAGCTTCATGTCGCTGCCGCAATGCAATGCCACGGCATCGGGCCGCTCGGCGATGTGCTTGATTAATCCCTATTACGCAGAGGCAGCGAGCCCTCCCGCCCGTGTTCGCCACCGGCGGGCCCCGCGGGCTTACTAACGCACTGCGCCACCGTCGAGGCCGGGACAAGCCCGGCCGTGGAGTCACGAAAAGATTTCAGCGCTCCCCTGGGCGATGCGCATCCATTTGCGCTTTTGCCGCCGCAGGGCTCACGTAAAAGTGCTCAAATAAGTCTTCGATGACTTCCAGGCACCACGCTGCCTCGCGCGGGTCGACCTCGACGGCCAGAAGCGCTGTCCTGTCGTCGATGGGCCGGGCCGAAGCGTTACGGAGCTTGCGAATGGCGTCCACCGTCTCTCGCAGACGGTGCGTCACGGCCCTTCCCGGGTCCGCATCGTCAAGAAGCAGATCGATCTCTTTTGACAGATCCTTCGCTCGGTAGCCCGCCGCGTGCAGCATGCTTTGGAGGCAGTGCCGCGAAAGCGCCGCGGATGCTTTGGCGCTGATCGGAAGAACGTTGCATGCTTCAACGTAATCCTTCGCAATGTCTTGGGGCACCGCGGTCGGCACGCGGCTGCGGCCAACGCGGACGGGATAAATCTGGCGCCAACCGAGCGCTATGTAACCGCCCCTGGTCTTGATCGCGACTTCGATGGTGACGTCTTTGCAGCTTGGACAAACGGCCGTCCGGTATCGCCAATGTGCGGATGGCCTGGAAGGCGACCCCAGCCGGACCCTATCCCGGTCGAAAAATTGCTCCTTCCAATTGTCTTGGAAGTGAAATGAACAATGCGGGCATTCCATTGCTTCCCCCTTTTGGTCTTTTTGAACCCGACCAGAACAACCCAGAGTTTTTTGCGGGGGATGCCGAAGGAGACGCGGAATCGAGTGCTGCGCCAATGTCAGTCAGCGCAACGCAAGGCCCGCCATCTCAATGAACATGCACGCCCCGTCTCCCACTCAGTTGCGCCTATCCAACCGCAACCTGCGGCTGAGGTCAAGAGGAGGTGCACGGGTTTACGACAGCGTGCTGGAAGCGAAGGCCTCGATCGTCAGGCATCTGCTTTTCTATGATAACTCGGTCTTGGTGGGTTCAAGTCGGCTTGCGGCAGGCTGATCGGGAGGGGCACTGTCGCCAAGCATGTGAGGGGCCGATCAGTCCCACAACCGACGTGGCCGCGTCTCACAGCCGCGGCCGACATCGTCATGGCTTCCAAGGTACCGAACAAAAAAAGGGCTGCCGCGTGGAATGATATGGGGGCGGCAGCCCTTGCGTCTTAGAAAAATGTGAACGTCCAACAGAGACCGGAGTTGAAACGTCCACGTGACGCACCTGTTATGTAGCCTTAATAGCAGGGCAAGGCAAACAATTAAATCAACAGCGATTTAATTGATCGATTTAATGATTAATTTGTCTGCCTGTGCCATTATTCCGAACAGCGGCAAAGCGAGGGGCCGGAGAAAGGTTCTGGCCTTTCATTGCTGCCAGGCGCTGCAAAGGATCAGGGCGTCAGCGGGGTCGGCTCATCATCAGCAAGCCATTGGCCCAAGCGCCGCGCCTGCCAATCCAGTTCGCTCCGTTCCGGCTGGTCGCGTGTTTGATCACGTGCGCCTTGCAGGGCGCGACGGGCGTGCGTGGCTGCGCCGAGAGTGCCGAGATAGACATTGATGTGGTTACACAGCGCGGCAGCGAGGCGGATCTCGGAGAGCACCGAAAAGCCGGTGCGCCTGGCTTCGTCGTAGAGTGTGGAGTATGGCGGGCTGCTGAAATAATCGAGTACGGCCGGTGAGACCGCAGCGGTCGCGAGTTGGCGCGCGACGCTGATCGCGAGCGCGGCGGATTGGAAGGCGATCGGATCGTCGGCAATCAGTGGAAGCGCGTGCGCCACACAGTCAGCGCCCCATTGTCGAAGGCGGCGCTGGTAATCGTAATCGGATGGCGGATCGGTGGCAGTGGTGATGATCTGCAGCGGAAACGCGCCTTGCTGTATCAGCGTAAGCATGGCGGCGCGCTTAGACGCACTCATGACAAAACGTCTTCCGGAAAACAAGAAAGGCGCACAAAAACAGCCGCCGTGTCCTGTAGGGGGAACGGCAACCCCGACGCGCCGGCGCGATCAGCCGTGCTGCGGGCAACGTAGGATAGCGGCGGATTTGCGGCAAGGAAAACCTTGCGCGATCGGTCACAAAGCGGGCTTGCCGGGGACTTTTTCGCGGAAGGATGGACGGGCGGGTTGCAGACGGTTGCGTGGGTATCGCGAAGCGATACCTGCGGCCCAGCCAGCGTCGGGAAGTCCATTCCGGCATCCGCCGACCGACAGTCACGTGGAGGGATTTTGGTGGAGACCCTTCGTCTAAGTCATCAACCGTGAGCGTGCGAACAAACAGAAATCCGCGCGAGCTTCAGGGGTGGCGAACGCCCTGGGAGGGATGATGAAGGCGTTGCTATTCTTGACGGTAACGATGAGGTAGCCCTCTTCGTCATCTATTGACTTCAGATCGCTCCAAGAGCGTGCAGCTGACTTCTTGCCGATGGTCGTCTTTAGCCCGTCCTCGTCCATGAGGATGGTGCGCATCTGCGATTTGAATCGTAGTTGTGGATAGAGCGCCATGAAAGCGACTGTCGCGGCGCCCAGTGCAATGGAGACGATGGCCCTTAACGGTCCGGGGTCGTCGGCGAGCATGAAGAAGCCGCCAGCCAGGGCGACGAACAACACTGCGTGAATCTTCCACAGCTGTTGCCGCCACATTCGCCAGTACCAATTCCACACCTCTTTACGTTGAGATGCGTACTCAATTCGAAACATCGTTGATGTCCTGTCCAGCCTGAACGGTTAGTTGCCAGCCTTGTCAGGCCACGTCAACGAGATCCCCGATCTCCATCGGCTTATCGTGCCCCGTCATTGCTTTGCTCCACTTAAGTGGGGTGGGGACGCCGTGCCTTGCCGGCGAATTCCACAGCGATGAGTTAGGCGCAAACACGACCTACGCAAACGCGGTCCTCATCTTGAGCCGGACAGAACTTTAGTTGATTGGACGATAGGTCAACGGAACTTCGATTGGAGGAGCTTCTTTTCTGTTGGTGAAATTGATTGCGACGGCGCGCCGGCGTGAGCTGCGTTGCGAGGCGACAAATCAAACAAATCAAGAGGAAGCGAATCCAAGAGGCCCCCGGATGACGACATTCGATCAAGCTTTGCAGACCGCAGGAAAAATCAACGGCATTCTCGACCGCGAACGCATCATTGCCAAGGCCGGCTTCAATCGATGGCTGGTGCCGCCGGCTGCGCTCTGCATCCAGCTCTCCATCGGGATGGCCTACGGCTTTAGCGTCTTCTGGCTGCCGCTGTCGCGGACGCTGGGCTCGACCGCCTCGACATCCTGCTCGAATATGTCGACCTTCGCCGAGCTTTTCACGACCAGCTGCAACTGGAAGGTCGCGAGCCTCGGCTGGATGTACACCCTCTTTTTCGTGTTTCTCGGCATTTCCGCGGCCATGTTCGGCGGCTGGCTCGAGCGTTCCGGGCCGCGCAAGGCGGGCATCGCCGCTGCGATACTTTGGTGCGGCGGCCTCGTGCTCGGCGCCATCGGCGTCATCAGCCACCAGTTATGGCTGTTGTGGCTTGGCCCCGGCGTGATAGGCGGCTTGGGCCTCGGCCTTGGTTATATCTCGCCGGTGTCCACGCTGGTGAAATGGTTTCCCGACCGCCGCGGCATGGCAACCGGCATGGCCATTATGGGCTTCGGCGGAGGTGCGATGATCGGCGCGCCGCTGGCCAATCTGCTGATGAATCATTTCAAGACATCAACCGACGTTGGCGTGTGGCAGACCTTCCTGGTGCTGGCCGTCATTTATTTCTTCTTCATGGTGGTCGGCGCGTTTCGCTATCGGCTGCCGCCTGTGGGCTGGCGGCCGAGCGGCTGGACGCCGCCAGCGCAGACCAATACCATGATCTCGGAGCACAACGTGCATCTGCGTGATGCGCACAAGACGCCGCAATTCTGGCTGATCTGGTGGGCGTTGTGTCTGAACGTTTCGGCGGGCATCGGGGTCATCGGCATGGCATCGCCGATGTTGCAGGAGATCTTCGCCGGCAGGCTGATCGGCCATCCTGAGCTTGCGTTCGGCGCGCTCAGCGCCGATCAGAAAGTAGCAATCGCCGGGATAGCCGCCGGGTTCGCCGGCCTGCTCTCGCTATTCAACATCGGCGGCCGTTTTTTCTGGGCGTCGCTATCCGATTATATCGGCCGCAAGAACACCTATTACACGTTCTTCCTGCTCGGCATCGCCTGCTACCTGTTGATGCCGTGGTCGGCAGATGCCGGTTCGAAAGTGGTGTTTGTCGGCGCCGTCTGCATCATTCTGTCGATGTATGGCGGCGGTTTCTCCACGGTGCCGGCTTATCTCGCCGACATGTTCGGAACGCAATTCGTTGGCGCCATTCATGGCCGGCTACTTACTGCATGGTCTTGCGCAGGCATCATCGGGCCAGTGGTGGTGAACTACATCCGTGAAGCTCAGCTCGCAGCAGGCGTGCCACGCTCGCACCTGTACGACTACACGCTGTACGTCCTGGCAGGCATGCTGGTTGTCGGACTGATCTGCA
>JGI24705J35276_12238402_pt1 | contig 21130 bp, 21 predicted proteins | sample TergutNt197P4_FD_35276 | JGI IMG/M metagenome (IMG submission 35276) | reverse complement strand
TGGGAAAACTACGCCGAATGGATGCTCGAAGTCCTCTCGGCGAGCGCGTTGGAAAACACCGCTGACGGTTTCGCGCCCCGGCCCGCGTACCGGCTGCCGACCAAATTCGAGAATCGCGGCCTGCGCCTCGGGCACGGGGTATGGGACATCATTTTCCGGCGGCCGCAGTAAAACCACACAGAGACCCCCATGTTCAGATTCGTTTTCCGTTTGTTGCGCTTTATCTGGTCTTTCGTCGACGGTACGCGTCGTATCGCCACAAACCTCATCCTGCTCGCCATCATCGTGGCGGTCATCGTCGCCATCGCGCATCCGGGGCCGTCCGTGCCGGAAGGTGGCGCGGCGCTGCTCGTGCGGCCTTCCGGCACTCTGGTCGAACAGGCAAACTTCGACTCTTCCCTGAATTTTTTCTCCGGCGGTCAACAGAAAGAGACGGTGCTGCCCGACCTGCTTGAAGCCATACACGCCGCCCGTAACGACGAGCGCATCAAACTGCTCGTGCTCGAAACCGACGGCATGGATGTCGGCGGCCTTGCCAAATTTGGCGAACTGCGCGCTGCCATCGCCAATTTCAAGACTTCGGGCAAGCTGGTGCTGGCGCGGGGCGAGCGCTTCAGCCAAAGTCAGTATTATCTGGCCTCCGTTGCCGATGAAGTGCATCTGGCTCCCGACGGTTTCGTGCTCCTGCAAGGGTTGGCGAGATTCACCACGTATTTTCGTGGTGCGCTCGACAAGCTCGGAATCAAGGTGCACTTGTTCCGTGTAGGGGAATACAAATCCTTCGCCGAACCGTTTACCCGCAACGACATGTCGGAAGAGGATCGTGAGGCAAGCCGGACGCTCCTCACCGGGCTATGGAACCGCATCCGCGACGAGATCAGCGCCGCGCGCAAGCTGACCCCGGAGCAATTCGACCATTACGTCCTCAATTACCTCGATATGCACAAGGCCGCCAAGGGTAATAACGCCGAACTTGCCCAGGCCGCCGGGCTCATCGACCACATTTCCACCCGCGACCAATGGCAGGCACGGATCAAGGAACGCCTCGGCAATGACAGCACTGAAAATGATTTTCGCCATATCAACGCCCATGCCTACCTCACTGCAGTTCGCCGCGCCCGCACTGAAAATCCCAACAAGATTGCCGTGCTGGTCGCCCAGGGCAGCATAGTCGACGGCGAACAACCGCCGGGAGCCGTCGGTGGCGACAGCTTCGCCCGCCTGATCCGCGAAGCGCGCGAAAACAAGCAGGTCAAGGCGCTGGTCATCCGCATCGACAGCCCCGGCGGCAGTGCCTGGGCATCCGAGATCATCCGCCGCGAACTCGAAATTACCCGTCAGGCCGGCAAGCCCGTCGTCGCTTCGATGAGTTCCCTGGCGGCTTCCGGCGGTTACTGGATTGCTGCGGGAACCGAAGAAATTTTCGCCGATCCCTCCACCCTGACCGGTTCAATCGGTGTTTTCGGGATGTTTCCCGAATTCTCCGAACCGCTCGGCACATTGGGGCTGAGTGTCGACGGCGTCGCTACCGCGCCCCTGGCCGGCGCGCTCGACCCGCTTCGCCCGCTCGATCCCGCAGTCGCCGAGGCTCTGCAACTGGATGTTGAACATACCTACCGCCGTTTTCTTGAAATCGTTGCCGGGGCGCGCAAAATGGAACCCGAGGCCGTCGATAAAATCGCTCGAGGCCGGGTCTGGAGCGGTCGGGAGGCTGTTGACCTGGGACTTGTCGACTACGTGGGAGGGCTCGACGCCGCGCTGGTTTCCGCAGCCAGCCGCGCCAGACTGAAGAACTATACTGTCATCTGGCCGACGCAGAATGTTCCATTCATGCGCCTGTTGTTGCGGCAACTATTTTCCACGGACGATAGTGAAACCCTCGCTACTGCCGTCTCTTCCCCAGTCAGTGACATCGTCAGGCGTCTTTCCGCCGATTTCAGGTCATTGGCGTTCTGGAACGATCCGCGTCATATCTACACACATTGCCTGTGCGAGATACCTTGAACCCGATATTGCTCTTGGAATCCCCGGTCGGAAGGCCGATGGGGCCCAAAATCCTCCTGTTTGTTCTGGCCCTGCTTGCCTGGCCACTTGCGCTCGCCCAGGATTTCAGTGCCAGAGAATACCCGTTCTGGATTGAACAGCTCAAATCCCCGCAAAATATCCGGTTCGTCGCCGTCAACAACAGTCCGGCAATACTGACCGTTTATTTCGGGATAAACGGGAACGATTTCAATGCAGACCGAAAGCTGCCGGTGACGCTGATTGTCGATCCGCATTCCAGCCAGGACATCGTCCAGATCACCCAGGCAAGGCGTTGGGAATCCATCAATACCAGCTTCCGCTACTCGTTCCAGCCCGGCGACGCTTTCATGCCGCCCGACACAGACGCCCATTACTGCCTGCCGTTTCCGAGAGGAACGCCATTTCTCGTCGTGCAGGGTCCCAATTCCGGGATCGGCTCGCTCATCACCCACAATAACGACCACTCCCGCTACGCCTACGACCTTGGCGTTCCCGAAGGTACGCCCGTTGCCGCGGCGCGCGAAGGTATTGTGATCGACGTAAAGGAAAGCTTTACCGAAGGCCGTCCCGACCCGTCGTTCAGCGGCAAGGCCAACTACGTCGCCATCATGCACATCGACCGTAGCGTCGCATACTATGTGCATCTCGCGCCCCGCCGCGCGCTCGTTCGGCCCGGCCAGCAAGTGTATGCCGGCGAGGTCATCGCTTACTCCGGCAACACCGGGTTTACCTACGGCCCGCATCTCCATTTCGACGTGCGGCGGGCGGCTGTCTCGGAGAGGGGCGAGGTGGTTCACCTATCGGTTCCGATGGATTTTTACCCGTGCGACGGAACGGGCGAAAAAATCGTGCTCAGGGATGGCGAGGTAGTCAGGACGCAGTAGCGCGCGCCATGAGGCCTTCAGGCATGGAAGCTATCGTTCCAGTCCGGGCTGGTGATGATCCGGCGCATCATGCGCTGAACGATGATGGCTATGCGCTCGCGGTCGATCATGGGGTTGCGGATTGCGCGCACCATGAGGCCCTCAAACATGGAAGCGATGATTTCGGTCATTGCGGCAAGCGTTTCGTCGTCGTCATTATTGCCTCCCGCCTGACGCACGAGGCGCAAGGTTTCGGCCAGGCTCGCCATGCAGGCGCAATTGGCTGCCTGCACAATGCGGGCCACCTCCGGATTGCGTGCCGCTTCGGTGACGATTTCAAGCCTGAGTCCTGCCGAGAGGGGTTCCATCATGTCCTTCACCCTGTCGGCGGACAGTTCGATTATCGTCTCGCGCGCATCCTGGGACGCCCTCAACTCGGCCCAGACCGTCATCAGGCGCTCCAAGTCGCGCTGCACGATGGCGGCGATGATGGCTTCCTTGTTCTCAAAATAGTGATAGATATGCCCGGCGCTCATCCCCGCCTGCTGTGATATTCTGGAAATGCTTGCGCCATGAAACCCGTATGCACGGAAACAATGCGCTGCGGCGTCGAGTATCTGGGTACGCCGGGTTGCCGCGCGTGAGCACTCGGCTGAGGCGGGAGATTCTGAAACGAAAGTATTCTCTGCCATGATCGTTTCCTTGGCGTTTCATCTGCCTACGTCGCAAAGTGGCAAGCGATACGCGCTAAACTTACCAACATTTTTATTTTAACATAGCATAGAATGAACGCTCATTCTAGAATGGATGTTCTATACTCCATCCTGCAAACGTTCGTTCCACCCCAATCGCCTGCGAGACCTCCCGTGAATACCCGTTTTCATCAGCCGGTTCTTCTTGCGACGGTGCTTGCCAGTGCCTTGGTTTTCACCGCCTGCGACGAAAGCAAATCATCCTCCGCACCCGGAAAAGGCCCTGGCTCAGGCGCGGGCATGCCGCCCGCCCCCACGGTCAGCGTCATCGTGACATCGACCGAACCGGCTCCCTTGGTTTCCGAGCTGCCGGGGCGCACGACCCCGTTCATGGTGGCCGAGCTGCGCCCCCAGGTCACGGGCATCATCCAGAAGCGGCTTTTTACCGAAGGCAGCACAGTCGCGGCGGGTCAGACGCTCTACCAGATCGACCCTTCGACCTATCAGGCCGCCTATGACAGCGCCGCCGCCAACAAGGCGCGAGCCGAAGCCAATCTCTACAATGCCCGGCTGAAGGCGGAGCGCTATGCCGAACTGGTCGGCATCGAGGCCGTCAGCAAACAGGCCAACGATGATGCCGCCGCCGCGCTCAAACAGGCCGAGGCCGATGTGGCCGCCGCCCGTGCGGCGCTCGACAAGACCCGGATCGATCTCGACTTCACCCGCGTGAAATCGCCGATCCCCGGTCGTATCGGGCGCTCTTCGGTCACGCCGGGCGCGCTCGTCACCGCCAATCAGCCCGCCGCGCTCGCTACTGTGCAGCAACTCGACCCCATCTACGTCGATCTCACCCAATCGAGCGCCGATCTTCAGCGTTTGCGCAGCGATGTTGCTTCGGGCAGGATTTCACATACCGGCGAAGACATCCCCGTTCAGCTCATCCTCGAAGACGGCAGCCTTTACGAAGAATCCGGCAAGCTCGCCTTTTCCGAAGTCTCGGTCGACCCCGGAACCGGCAGCGTCACCTTGCGCGCCAGCTTCCCCAATCCGAACGGCACATTGCTCCCCGGGATGTACGTCCGCGCCCGGCTGGTGCAGGGCCAGACCGAACAGGCCATCATGCTTCCGCACGCGGCGATGAGCCACGATCCGCGCGGCAATTCGATCGTGATGGTGGTCAACGCTGAAAGCGTGGTCGAAACGCGCCCCGTGCAGACCCGTGGCGTGAATGGTGAAAAATGGATCGTCATCGGTGGGCTTGCTGCCGGTGAAAAGGTCATCATTGAAGGGCTGCAAAAGGCGCGCCCTGGCCAGCCTGTCCAGGTTCAGGTCATCGGCGGCCCGCAGGATGCCGCTCCGGCACAGTCCGTCGCCGCCTCCACACCCGCAACGAACTAAGGCTCGACGGTCATGGCACGTTTTTTTATCGACAGGCCCATTTTTGCCTGGGTGATCGCGATCCTCATCATGATGGCGGGGGTTTTGTCCATCAACACCCTCCCGATCCAGCAATACCCGGCCATCGCCCCCCCTACGGTCGTCATCAACGCAACCTATACCGGTGCTTCGGCCAAGGCGGTGGAAGAATCCGTCACCCAGATCATCGAACAGAAGATGACCGGCATCGACGGCCTGCTCTACATGAGTTCCACCAGCAACTCCTACGGTCAGGCGTCCGTCACGCTCACCTTCGATGCCGACGTGAATCCCGACATCGCCCAGGTGCAAACCCAGAACAAGCTGCAACTTGCCCTGCCTCTGCTGCCGCAGGCCGTTCAGCAGCAAGGGGTGCAGGTCGTCAAGTCGGCGCGCAACTTCCTGATGATCGTCGGTTTCGTGTCAAGCAATAACCGCTACGAAAGCGCCGATCTGGCGGACTACCTCGTCGCCAATGTGCAAGACCCGCTGACCCGCATCACGGGCGTGGGCGAAGTGCAGGTTTTCGGCTCCCAGTACGCAATGCGTATCTGGCTCAATCCGGACAAACTCAACAAATACCGCCTGACCCCCGCCGATGTGCGTAACGCGCTGCTGGCGCAGAACACCCAGGTTTCCGCCGGACAACTCGGCGGCACGCCCGCCTTGCCCGGACAGGGCTTTACCGCAAGCATCACCGCGCAGAGCCGCCTGCAGACGGTCGAAGAGTTTGAAGCCATCCTGTTGCGCAGCGCGCAGGACGGTGGCGAGGTGCGCCTGCGCGACGTGGCCCGCGCCGAAATCGGGCAGGAAAATTACGGTTTTCGCGCCACGAACAACGGCAAACCCTCCGGGGGCATCGGCATCAAGCTCGCCGCCGGAGCCAATGCCCTGAAGACTGCCGATGCGGTCAAGGCCAAGATTGCGGAACTTCAGCCCTACTTCCCGGAAGGCGTCGAGGCCATCTATCCCTACGACACTACTCCCTTCATCCGCATCTCGATCAACGAGGTGGTCCATACCCTGATCGAAGCCATCTTCCTTGTTTTCCTGGTGATGTTCCTCTTCCTGGAAAACTTCCGCGCTACCCTGATTCCGACCATCGCCGTACCCGTGGTGTTATTGGGCACCTTTGGAATCATGTCTGCCTTTGGGTTCTCGATCAACACGCTGACTATGTTCGGGCTTGTACTTGCTATCGGCCTGCTTGTCGATGACGCTATCGTCGTGGTTGAAAACGTCGAGCGCATCATGCGCGAGGAGGGGCTTTCCCCCAAGGAAGCGACCCGCAAGTCGATGGATCAGATCACCAGCGCCCTGGTCGGCATCGCAATGGTGCTCTCGGCGGTGTTCATCCCGATGGCGTTCTTCGGCGGCTCCACCGGCGTCATCTACCGGCAGTTCTCGGTCACTATCGTCTCGGCGATGGCGCTTTCCGTGCTGGTAGCGATTATCCTCACCCCGGCTCTGTGCGCCAGCATCCTGCAGCCGATAGAGAAAGGCCACGAAGCGGGCGAGGGAAGCTGGTTCAGCGGTTTCTTCCACTGGTTCAACGGCATGTTTGCCCGTGGTACAGAAAACTATGTGCGAACCGTCGGAGCCATCCTGCGCCACAAGGCCATTTTTCTGCTGGTGTATGGCGCGATCATTGCCGTGCTCGTCCTGCTCTTCCACCGTCTGCCCACCTCCTTCCTGCCGGAAGAAGACCAGGGGATGATGCCTGCAGTCGTCACGCTGCCCGCCGGAGCCACGATGGAACGCACCTTGGGTGTGCTTGAAAAGATACGCCAGTACTACCAGGAACAAGACGCGGAAAAAGAAAAGATCGAAACCGTCTTCACCATCGCTGGTTTCGGCTTCGGTGGCGTCGGGCAAAACATGGGCATGGGTTTCATCCGGCTCAAGCACTGGGACGAACGCAAGAGTCCCTCGCAGAATATCTGGGCGTATGCACAGCGGGCCAACCGCGCGTTCTCACAAGTCCGCGAAGCGATGATATTTGCCATCATCCCTCCCGCCGTGCTGGAACTGGGTACGGCCAACGGGTTCGACCTCCAGTTGCAGGATCGCGCCGGGCTTGGTCACGATGCGCTGGTGGCCGCGCGCAACCAGTTTCTTGGGATGGCCATGCAGGACAAACGCCTCACTGCCGTTCGTCCCAACGGCATGGAAGACAACCCCGAATTCACGCTCGACATCGACAGCGCCAAGGCCGGCGCGCTGGGCGTTTCCGTGGCCGACATCAACGACGCCCTGTCCACAGCCTGGGGCGGCGTCTACGTCAATGACTTTCTCGACCGTGGCCGCATCAAGAAGGTCTACCTGCAAGCCGACGCCCCTGCCCGGATGACCCCGGAAGACCTCGACAAATGGTACGTGCGCAATCGCGCGGGCGACATGGTTCCCTTCTCCGCCTTCACCACCACGCAATGGACTTATGGTTCCCCCCGGCTGGAACGCTACAATGGGCAACCTTCGCTTGAAATTCAGGGCGCTGCCGCGCCGGGGCTTTCCACGGGCGAAGCAATGGCCGTTGTCGAAGAAATCGCCAGTAAACTCCCCACAGGCATCGGCTTCTCCTGGACGGGCGTCTCCTTTGAAGAACTCCGTTCGGGTGCGCAGGCACCAATGCTCTACACCCTCTCCATACTTGTGGTCTTCCTGTGCCTGGCGGCTCTCTATGAAAGCTGGTCGGTGCCCTTCGCCGTCATCATGATCATCCCGCTGGGCGTTATCGGCGCGCTGCTGGCCGCCACGGGGCGCGGACTCTCGAACGACGTTTACTTTCAGGTGGGTCTGCTCGCCACCATCGGCCTATCCGCGAAAAACGCGATTCTGATCGTCGAATTCGCCAAAGCCGAACTGGAATCCGGCAAAGGCCTGATCGAAGCTGCCCTGTCGGCTGCGCGGATGCGGCTACGCCCCATCCTGATGACCTCGCTTGCCTTCGCGCTTGGCGTGTTGCCGCTTGCCAAAGCCACCGGCGCCGGTTCAGGCAGCCAGAACGCCATCGGAACCGGCGTACTGGGTGGAACCATCACAGCCACTACCTTCGGCATCTTGTTCGTCCCACTGTTCTACGTCACCATCAAGCTCATCTTCAAAGACAAAGCCGCAAAACAAGATGTTGCGGACTCTTCCTTCAAGAAAGGTGTTGAATCATGATTTCCCCGCTTCGCGTCCTCGCTGCCGCGCTGATGGCTGCCTTTGCCGCCGGGTGTACGCTCGCTCCCCGTTACGAACGCCCCGCTCTGCCTGTCCCGTCCGAGTGGGAGGCTTCCGGTAACGAAGTCGCCACGAGCATAGTCGCTTCCGATTTGCCCTGGCGCGACTATTTCACCGACACCCGGCTGCGCGCGATCATCGAGCTTGCGCTGACCAACAGCCGCGACCTGAGAATTGCCACGCTCAACATCGAGCGCGCCCGCGCCATGTACCGCATCCAGCGCGCCGACCTCGTCCCCTCGGTCGACGCGGCGGGAGGGCAGAACGCCCAGCGCGTACCGGAAAGCCTCGGAGGGGCTTACATCAACCGCCAGTTCAGCGCCACCGTTGGCGCTTCCTGGGAACTGGACTTCTTTGGCCGCGTCCGCAGCCTGAACAACCAGGCGGTCGAAGCCTACCTTGCCACTGAAGAAGCCCGTCGCAGCGCGCAGATCAGTCTTGTTGCCGAAATCGCCAATGTTTGGCTGGCGCTGGCCGCCGACCGCGAATTGCTCGAACTTGCCCGCCGTACTTTCGACACACAGCAAAAATCCGTCGAACTCATCCGCAAGAGTTTCACAGCGGGCGCGGCATCCGCGCTCGATCTTGCGCAAGCGCGCACCGCAATGGAACGCGCCCGCGCGGATTCTGCCCGCTATACAGCACAGCTTGCCCGCGACCACAACGCGCTTTCCCTGCTCGTCGGCGCACCGATCCCAGAGAATTTGCAAGCCACAACATTGGCCGGGGCGCTTTCCACCGTTGCCGACCTGCCCGCCGGCATTCCTTCCGAAGTCCTGACGAGGCGCCCCGATGTCCTTCAGGCGGAGCACATGTTGCGCGCCTCCAACGCCAACATCGGCGCGGCCAGAGCCGCGTTCTTCCCTCGCATCTCCCTGACCGCCGGGTTCGGCACGGCCAGCCCGACGCTGAACGAACTGTTTGATTCAGGTACGCGACTATGGACTTTCGCGCCCCAGATCACCTTGCCGATCTTCCACGCCGGGGCGCTGCGCGCCAGCCTTGATCGCGCCAAAATCGAGCGCGACATTCAAATTGCGCAATACGAAAAAATCATCCAATCCGCCTTCCGCGAAGTGTCCGACGCGCTTGCCGACCGCGCCACCCTTGCCGAACAGATCGATGCCCGTAGCGAACTCGTCAACGCCGCCAACGAAAGCTACCGCCTGTCCGAAGCCCGCTACCGTGGCGGCCTCGACAGCCACCTCGTCCTGCTCGATGCCCAGCGTTCCCAATACGGTGCCGAACAGGAGTTGATCGCCACCCGGCTGGCCGAAGCCAGCAATCGGGTCATGCTTTACAAGGTTCTAGGCGGCGGCTGGAAATAGCGAAAAACGGCAAGTTTCCTGCTCCATCCTCTCTTGCTTGCGGGAAGGAGAGGAGTGTACATCCATTCTTTTGTGGGAAAGGGATGTAGGCGAACCCATGTATTCGCCTACATCCCTTTTCCTAATTGTGGGAGAGGGGGGCGAAGCGCCGGGAGAGGGGAAACGGATGAGGGGAAAAACTTATCGCATGAACTCGCACTTTGCGGTATGGTTAGAAGCTTCTAATCGGAGAAGCCGAGCGAGGGATACGCAACAATGAATACAAGCGTCACGTCTTTTAACTTGATAACCGAAGAAGAAATTCTGGCCGCGCCGGAGTCCGACTACATGTCGGCGCGGCAATTAGACTTTTTCCGCCAGCGTTTGCAGGAAGAGAAAAGGCTGCTCCTCAGCAACGCGCAAGAAACTACCACCCACTTACAGGATAACGAATCCACCCCCGACCCTTCCGACCGGGCCAGCGTGGAAGAAGAGCACACCTTGGAGTTGCGGGTACGCGACCGCGAGCGCAAGATGCTGAAAAAAATCGAGGAAGCCATTTCACGCATCGACTCCGGCGACTACGGCTATTGCGAAGAAACGGGGGAACCCATCGGCATTGCCCGTCTGCTCGCTCGTCCCACCGCCACCCTGTCGATCGAAGCGCAGGAGCGCCGCGAAAAACTCAAGAAAATGCACGGCGGCTGACGCAGTGGGCCGTCTTCTCCAAGGCCTGCTCCGTCTCCTGATTCGCGGCTACCAGTTGGGCATCAGCCCGCTACTTGGGTCGCGTTGCCGTTTTTATCCAAGCTGTTCCGAATACGCGCTCGAAGCCCTTGCCGTACATGGCCTTTTCAAGGGATGTTGGCTGGCAATCACGCGCGTCCTGCGCTGCCACCCCTGGCATCCTGGCGGTCTCGATCCTGTGCCGCCCCGCCCTCAGAACGAATAAGACAGCGTATGAGGAGCGAGGCGACGAAGCCCCGTCCAGTGCTCAGGCCGAAAACGACGACCCGCAGCCGCAGGTGTTGGTCGCGTTTGGATTGCGGATTACGAACTGCGAGCCTTCCAGCCCTTCGGTGTAGTCGATCTCGGCTCCGACGAGGTATTGGTAACTCATCGAATCCACGAGCAGCGTTACGCCACCCTTTTCGAGCGTCACGTCGTCCTCGTTGACCTCTTCGTCAAACGTGAAGCCGTACTGGAAACCCGCGCAACCGCCGCCGCTCACGAACACGCGCAGCTTCAGGGCGGGATTGCCTTCTTCCTCGATCAACTCGCGCACCTTGCCGACCGCGCTGTCGGTAAACACCAGGAAATCCTGGGTGTCGACTTCTGTATCCATTGTTTGTTTCCTCTGTGCTCTATGAGTTGAAAAGAAGCTACTTACGGGCTAACAGGCAACATGTCAAGCCCGAGGGTTTCCTCTTGCCCGAACATGATGTTCATGTTTTGCACGGCCTGTCCCGCCGCGCCTTTCACCAGGTTGTCGATCACCGATAGCACGACCACCGTGTCGCCGCCTTGTGGCCGATGTACCGCAATACGGCACATATTGGATGCCCGCACCGAACGCGTTTCCGGGTGGCTGCCCGCTGGCAGTACATCCACGAATGCTTCGCCGGAGAAGCGCGACTCGAACAAATCCTGCAATGCCTTCCCGTCGATGTCGCGCGTAATCCGCGCGTAAAGCGTAGCGTGAATGCCGCGAATCATCGGGGTCAGGTGAGGCACGAAAGTTAACCCGATCTCCGCCTCCTTCGCCATGCGGGAAAGCCCTTGGCGAATTTCCGGTAGATGGCGATGCCCGCCTACGCCATACGCCTTGAAGCTGTCGGCGGCTTCGGTATACAGATTCGCCACGTCCGCCCTGCGTCCGGCTCCCGAAACCCCGGATTTGGCATCCGCGATCAAATGCCCACATTCGACGATGCCCGCTTCGAGCAGGGGCAGGAAACCCAACTGCACCGCCGTCGGATAGCAGCCAGGGTTGGCCAGTACCCTGGCTGTGCGAATCAGTTCGCGATTGACTTCCGGCAACCCATAGACCGCCTCGGCCACCAGTTCGGGAGCCGCGTGAGTCACGCCATACCATTTTTCCCATTCTGCCACGTCGCGGATGCGGAAATCGGCAGCCAGGTCGATCACCCGCGCCCCGGCGGCCAGCAGCCCCGCCGCCTGCTTCATGGCAATGCCGTTGGGCGTGGCAAAGAACACCACGTCGCAGCTTTTGAACGAGTCGTCCTCCGGTGCTACGAAATCCAGTTCCACCCGATGGCGCAGGCTTGGGAACAAGTCGGATACCTTCAAGCCGACCTCGTCGCGCGAGGTAATCGCCGTCAATTGCACTGCCGGATGTCTTGCCAAAATCCGCAGCAATTCGACTCCGGCATAACCGGCTCCGCCGACAATTCCTGCCTTTATCATGCCCGTTCCCCGCTTCGTTGAAAGAAACCATAAACAAGACGCGGATTATCCGCGAATTGCCGCCATGCGCCTATAAAAACTCACGCGCCTCCACTACACTTCGCACAATGATAGAAACTGATGCCCTCCCGCCCGGAAACAACCGCCTCGTCGCGCCTGCCATGACCGACCGGCAGGAAGATGCCATCGAGCGCGCCCTGCGCCCGCGACGGTTGTCGGAATACGTCGGGCAGGCCAAGACGCGCGAACAGCTCGAAATCTTCATCACCGCCGCAAAAGCCCGGCATGAGTCGCTCGACCACGTATTGCTTTTCGGCCCGCCCGGACTGGGCAAAACCACGCTCGCCCATATCATCGCCTTCGAGATGGGCACGAACCTCCGACAGACTTCCGGCCCCGTGCTCGAACGCGCGGGCGACCTGGCCGCGCTGCTCACGAACCTCGACCCGCGCGATGTGCTGTTCATCGACGAAATTCACCGCCTTTCCCCGGTCGTGGAAGAAATTCTCTACCCGGCGCTCGAAGACTTCCAGCTTGACATCATGATCGGCGAAGGTCCGGCGGCGCGCTCGGTCAAGATCGACCTGCCGCCCTTCACCCTCATCGGAGCGACCACCCGCGCGGGCATGCTCACCAATCCGCTACGGGATCGCTTCGGCATCGTTTCAAGGCTCGAATTCTATTCACCCGATGAACTGGCTTTCATCGTCCGCCGGTCGGCGCGGCTGCTCGAAGTCAGGATCGACGACGCGGGCGCGCTCGAAATCGCCCGCCGCGCCCGTGGGACGCCGCGCATCGCCAACCGCCTTCTGCGCCGCGTGCGCGACTACGCCGAAGTCAGGGCGGGCGGCGAAGTTACCGCTCAGGTCGCCGATGCCGCGCTCAGGATGCTCGATGTCGACGTTCTCGGGCTGGATGTCATGGATCGCAAGCTCCTGCTGTCCATTCTCGAAAAATTCGACGGCGGCCCGGTCGGGCTAGACAACCTCGCTGCCGCCATCGGCGAGTCCCCCGACACCATCGAGGATGTCATCGAACCGTACCTGATTCAGCAAGGCTATCTGCAACGCACCCCGCGCGGGCGCGTTGCCACGCGCGCGATCTGGCAGCACTTCGGCCTCGCTCCGCCCTCATCTTCAGTCGGTGGCGACCTGTTCCCGCCGCTCTGACGCGCGAACCACACCGGAACCGTTCATGCTGCGCGCCTTTCTGGTCATGATGTTCGTGCTCTGCGCGCTCTGCGGGCTTTACCTGCTTGCCTTCGCACCGGAATTCTTCATGCCCGCGCGTGACGATCCGGCGTCCGGTCGCCTGTTCGGGCCGCTCGCCGCCCGCGCGCTCGGTGCAGCCCTTGCATCCATCGCGGCGCTCGCGATGATTTTCCTGCGCCACCAGTATGCCGAAACCCGCCGCTATCCAAGCCCAACGGTACAGAAAATCTACTTCGCGCTCATCCTGCTGGCGCTCGGCCTGTTCAACCTTTCCCTCAACTTGGCCGAACTCATCCCCGCGCCACCTGCTCAATCCGTGCCGACAACCCCGGTTCCAGGGGTGGGCTTGAGCCGATAAACGTGACGCGTGTATGTTGCAAGAGGGGAATCGGTTAAAATTCAAAGTTTGCAAAAGTTTCTGGTTCAAAAGAATTTTCTGGGCATCCATCAAGCGCTTTCAGCTTCTTCAAGGAATGTCGTAGTGCTTTTTTCACCTTGTCATGGCTTCATTATCTGAGTTTTCCTTTCGCCGCTGGAGCGCTTGGGCCCCCGCCATGGACGATGCCGACAAGTGGCAGGCGTGGGCGCGCGGGGAGGTCTCGCTTCCCGATCATGAAGAAACCGCCGCAGTGCGGATGATGCCGCCGTTATTGCGACGCCGGGCACATCCGCTGGGCCGCGCCGCGCTGGAAGCATTGTATGCGCCGACGCTGGGTTACGCCGACCCGCCCATCGTCTTTTGCAGCCGCCACGGCGAGATGAGCCGTTCGCTGGCAATTCAGCATGCGCTGGCGGAAGAAGGCAAGGTTTCGCCGCAGGAGTTCAGTATGGCGGTGCATAATGCCGTCCCCGGCCTCTTTCTGATCGCGAAGCAAAGCCGGGCTCCGATCATCGCGCTGGCCTCGGAAAACCGGCTGTTGCTCTCCGGCATCATCGAGGCACTGGCTCAACTCGCCGATGGTGCGCCCTCCGTGATTCTGGTGTTTTGCGACGCGCCGCTACCGATGCTGTTTCGCCACTTCATCGACAACGAACCGGTTTGTTTCGCTTTCGCGCTCGAAATGACGGCGGGCAAGGACTACCGCCTCATCTACGACGACACCGCGCTTTCCACGGAAACCGCTTATCCACTAGAACCAGCCTCCTCGCTGCCGTTGCTGCGCTTCGTCCTCGATGAAACGCAAAACGCCTTGCCGCTGGACGGGGCTGCAGGCTGGCAATTGTTGCGCCTCGCGCCGGAGTCCGGCCATGCCTGAACGTCTGCTGTCGATGACTGTGCCAACACATGCTGATGGCCGGTTTTCGCCGGAACGGTGCTGGCGCATCGTGGCAGCCGGTTTCTGTTTTGCGCTGTTCGGCTTCGGCGGCTTGCTCGTCCTGTGCCTGGTGTTCCCGCTGTTGCGGCTGCTGGTATGGCGGCAGCCGCTCCGTCAGGCGACGGCGCGCGACATTGTGCATTTGAGTTTCCGGCTTTTTTGCAAGCTCATGACCACGGTCGGCGTCATCAGCTATGAAGTACGCGGCCTTGAAAAGTTGCAGCGCCGCGGGCTGCTGGTTGTCGCCAATCATCCGTCGCTGATCGACGTGGTGATGCTGATTTCACTGCTGCGCCAACCCGACTGCGTGGTCAAGGCCGCTGCCTGGCGCAATCCGTTCATGCTCGGCCCCGTGTCGCTATGCGGTTTCATCCGCAATCAGAGCGGCCCGCAACTGGTTGACGACTGCATCGAGTCGGTGCGTCGCGGCAACAATCTGATCATTTTTCCGGAAGGCACCCGCACCAAGCTGGAAGCCCTGCTTCAACGGCAGGTCAACCCGTTGCAGCGCGGTGTAGCCAATATCGCGATTCGCGGGGGCATTCCGTTGACGCCGGTCGTGATAACCGTCTCCGAACCGGTGCTGACCAAGCAGCAGCCTTGGTATCACGCGCCGTTGCGGCGTCCACACTTCGTTCTGAAAGTGTTCGACGACATCGATCCGGCACACCTCGTTCCCACCGACACCGCGCCAACGTTGATGACGCGTGTCCTGATGGAACGCCTTTCCGATTTTTTCACACGAGAACTGAAAGAAAATGCTTGCACTGATTGACGAAATCAAAACTCTGATCATCGAAACGCTGAACCTGGAAGATGTCACGGTCGCCGACATCGACACCGACGCGCCCTTGTTCGCCGAGGGGCTTGGCCTCGATTCGATCGACGCGCTGGAACTCGGCGTCGCCCTGCATAAGCGCTACGGCCTGACGCTGTCGGCGGAAGCGGAGGAAACGCGGCAACACTTTGCCTCGGTTCGCCATCTCGCCGATTACGTCGCGGTTCATCGCAATCGCTAAATACCGGGGAAAACGCAATGTCCTCGACCATGCCCAAAGAAGAAATACTCGAATGGATACGCAACGTCCTGCATGAGCATTTCAAAATTCCCTCTGAACGCGTGATACCAGAGGCTCACCTGTATCAGGACCTCGACATCGACAGCATCGACGCTGTCGACCTTCTGATCCAGTTGAAACAGTTGACGAAGCAGCCGATCTCGCCCGAAGCGTTCAAGCAGGTACGTACCGTCGGTGACGTGGTAGATGCTGTCCATGCCCATCTGCAAAACGCCTGATGGCCTTCGCGTCGTTTCGCTGAAATCAACGCTCGCCTTGACGTTGCTCGGCATTGCCCTGCCGCTGCTTTTCTGGCTGTGTGTCTGGCAGGGATGGCCTCTGTGGCTGTGCGGCTTCCTGTTGTTGCCTTTGGCGTGGCGCCGCAATGGCGTCATCAGCGGCTTGCTCGGCTGGCTCGGGCCGTGCGTGGCGCTGCTTGGGGTGATGGCCTTGCTGCTGCGCTCTTCGGCATCGCTGCTTTATTATCCGGTGCTGGTCAACGCGGTGTTTCTGCTGGCGTTCGCAACGAGCCTGTTTCAGTCGCAAACGCTTATCGAGCGGCTGGCCCGCCGTCTCGACCCCGAACTGCCACCGCAAGGCGTCCGCTATACCCGCAAGGTTACGCTCGCCTGGTGTGTGTTCTTTGTCGCGAACGGCGTCGTCGCCTTGTGGACGACGACCCAGCCCATGGACGTCTGGACGCTTTACAACGGCCTGATCGCTTACGTGGCGATGGGCGCAATGTTCGGCGGCGAATGGCTGATTCGGCAACGCGTAATGCGCCGCGCATAATAACGGTGTCCCATGAATGATCTGTCTCTGCCGCTGCCTTTATCGTCGGCTCCGCCGGATGCCATCGCTTTTTACCGGAATACGGTTCCGGTGTCCTATGCGGCGTTGCGCGCCGATCTCGCCGCCGCCCGTCGGGCGCTGGCGCGGCTCGAAGCGCCGGAAGTCGTCCTGTACGATGCCGATGCCTATGCGTTTCTCGTCTGGCTGATTGCCTGCTGGCAGAACGGTCAGACTGCCTTGTTGGCGGTTGACGACTTGCCAACGGCACACGCTTCTTTTTCGCTTCCCTGGGTCGGTCATTGCCAGGGTAGCGTATTACCCGATTGGTCTGACAGTGAGGGCGAGGCGGCAGCGTTTCCCGGTTCACCGCCGCAGTTCGACCACCCTGGCTTGGTGTTATTTACGTCCGGTTCCAGCGGGACGCCCAATCGCGTTCCAAAAACGCCAAGGCAGTTGTATCGCGAAGCTGAGTTATTGCAACAGGTGTATGGAAATGCCTTGCCGCAAGACACTCGTTTTGTTGGAACTGTGCCGCACCAACACATGTTTGGATTGTCGTTCCGGCTGATATGGCCGCTATGCGCCGGTTATCCGATCATCAGCGAACCGTTCCGCTACCCGGAAGAACTTGGGCGGCTGTCAGCCGCACCGCATGTGCTGATCAGCAGCCCGGCCACGTTGAAGCGGCTGGCACAACTGGAAACGTTTGTCTCGCCGGCAAGCTTTCTCACGGCATTTTCAGCCGGCAGCCCGCTGCACGACAGTGTTGCTACAACCTGCGCATCGCGGCTGGCAACGCAAATGATCGAGATTTACGGCAGTACCGAAACCCCTACCGTCATGCATCGTATCGCCCCGGGCGGTATCTGGCGTGAACTGCCGGACGTCACGTTGGCGCTCGATGATCACGGCTGCCTCAAAATACGGTCGCCGCTTCTTCCTGACGATGACTGGTTTCAGACTCAGGATACTGCCGTGTGTAGTGACGACGGCTGGAAGTTGATTGGACGCGCCGACCGCGTCGCCAAAATCGAAGGGCATCGTGTGGCGCTCGGCGCGCTTGAAACGGCTCTGTTGGCCTTGCCCGAAGTCACAGAAGCGCGCACCGCACCGCTGTATCGGGAACGCGATGAAATCGTCGCCGCCGTGGTGTTGAGTGACACTGGGCACGCCCAACTTCAGGCGCTCGGCAAGACACGTTTCGATCGTTGGCTGCGACAACGCCTGTCGGCATCGCTCAACCGCATCGCCCTGCCGCGCCGCTGGCGTTACCTGTCGGCGCTGCCTTACAACGCGATGGGCAAAGTCGCCACCGCCGACATCGTGCGCTTGTTTGAGCGACAGACATTGCCCCCAGTCACCGTCACAGCCAGGGCAGCGCATGAAATGGCGCTGGTACTGGCGCTGCGCGATTGTCCGCATGCGTTCGACGGGCATTTTCCGCAAATGGCAATCCTGCCCGGCGTTATCCAGGTTGATTGGGCCTTGCGGCTGGCGCAACGATACTTTCCCATCGAAGGGCGCTTTTCTGATCTCCGTCGACTCCGGTTTCAACGCATCCTGCGCCCCGACGATCAGGTATCGCTGACACTGCGTTTTCTCCCCGAGAAAAAAGAAGTGCATTTCGCCTACACTTCTGCATACGGTGTGCATTCGCAAGGGCGGGCCTCGTTTGACCATCCGGTTGCCGCGCCGAGCGCCACGTCATGAACCCTGTTGCAATCGTTCCGGTGTACAACCATGCCGCTACGGTTGGTGCGGTGCTGCAGGCCTTGCACAGTCTGACGTTGCCGGTGATTCTGGTCGACGACGGTTCCAGTGCCGAATGCGCAGCAGTGCTTGATGCGCTGGCTGAGACCCCAGAAACGTCATTGCTGCGGCTGCCGCGCAACGGCGGCAAAGGCAGCGCAGTCATTGCCGGTTTGCGCGAAGCACACGCAAGAGGGTACAGCCACGCATTGCAACTGGATGCCGACGGCCAGCATGATGTCGCGGCGCTGCCCATGTTTCTCGACGCGATGCGCGATGCGCCGCAGGCAGTCATCGCGGGTTTTCCGCGTTATGACGCCAGTGTCCCGGCTTCCCGTCTGATCAGTCGTTATGCGACGCACGTCTGGGTATGGATCAACACCTTGTCGCGCCGCATCCGCGATTCAATGTGCGGGCTACGGATTTATCCGCTCGCCGTTACATTGCCGGTTCTTGCTGCGATGCCGCGACAGAGTCGGATGGAGTTCGATCCTGAAATCCTGGTGCGGCTGGACTGGGCTAACGTGCCTATCCGCAATCTACCCATTTCAGTGTGCTATCCGTCGGACGGCATGTCGCATTTTCGGCTGTGGCACGACAATGTGCGCATCAGTTGGATGCATACCCGTTTGTTTTTCGGCATGCTGCGGCGTCTACCGAGGCTGATTGGCCGCCATTTTTCGGAGCCGCACTGATGCATTGGGCGCAAATGCAGGAAGCGGGAAGCCTGGCGGGCATGCGTTTCATGCTGCGCATCTACCGTATCTGTGGGCGCTGGCCATTCCGTTTTTTTCTGTTTTTCGTCCTGCTGTGGTTTTACGCGCGAAGGCGCGTTGCCCGCGAAGCGTCGCGCGAATATCTGCAACGGTTGTATGGCTTCAGTAACGGCGCTACGCCGCCGCCAACTTCTCGAAACGTTTTTCGGCATTTTCTATCGTATTCCGAAATCATACTCGATAAACTGTTGGCCGTGAGTAGTTTCGAACCGCTGGGTGAGTGTCATGTTGATGGCATCGAATATATCGAGCCACTGTTTGAACAAAAGCGTAGCGCCGTCTTCGTCACCGCGCATATCGGCAATATCGAACTGTGCCGCAAGCTCTCTGAACGCTATGGCATACGCCTGACGGTTCTCATGCACACGAAAAATGCTGCTCGTTTCACCCGGATGATGAAAGAAGTCGACCCAAACTACGAGGTCAATCTGATTCAGGTTGACGGTTTCAGCATTGAAACTGCTATCGAGTTAAAGCAGCGAATTGATGCCGGAGGTTTCATCGTCATCGCCGGTGATCGCGTACCGGTGAGCAATGCCACAGCTACTGTGCGAGTTCCGTTTCTGGGGGCCGATGCCAGTTTCCCGATCAGTCCTTATGTGCTTGCCGCCACACTGCAATGCCCATTACTCGCCGTTTTCGGCATCCGCCGCCCCGATGGTTTCGCCATTACGTTGCGCCAGATTGCCGAATCAATCTCCCTGCCGCGTCGCGGCAGGGAAACGGCTGTCGTTCCCCACGCCGCCGCTTTTGCCGAATTACTGGAAACGGAGTGCCTGAAAGCCCCTTTCCAATGGTCCAACTTTTACCCGTTCTGGACGCCGCCCGAATTTTCCAAGGCCGCCGCCAAAATCGAGGAGACCCGATAGATGTCGCTGACCGCCCGTGTTGACTGGATCGTGCCCTTTCACGATCTCGATCCGATGGAAATATGCTGGCACGGACACTATGTTCGTTATTTCGAGCTGGCGCGTACCGCGCTGTTGCAGCGTATTGATTACGATATTCCGCAGATGCGCGATTCCGGTTACGCCTGGCCGGTGATCGAGCTGTTCATCCGCTACGCGCAACCGTTGATGTACCAGCAGCGCCTTCATTTCGACGCCCGCCTCGTCGAATGGGAAAACCGGCTGAAAGTCGCCTACGAAATACGCGACGCGGAAACCCAGAAACGGCTGACGCACGGCCATACTGTGCAGGTCGCTGTCAACATGCAAACCCGTGAGATGTGCTTCGTCAGCCCTAGTGTGTTATTTGAGAAATTAAGACCTCATTCATGAAAAACTCGATGAAACAAGCATTTGCGTTGCTGGCATGGTTTGGCTTGTGCTGGTTTGCCGTTCCGGCACAGGCTGCCGATCCGGCCCTGCTGAACGCGATTCAATCCCGGCTGTCCATCGACACGGTGATTCGCGGCGATTTCACCCAGACTCGGCAACTGGCGGGCATCAAAAAACCGCTGCTCGCCAATGGCGTATTTACCGTCGAGAAAACGCAGGGCGTGCTGTGGCGCACACTGACGCCTTTTCCGCAAACAACGAGAATCACCCAAGGCGAAATTCTGCAAAAGGACGGTGACCGCGTACTGATGACCTTGCGCGCCGACCGGGAACCCGCCGTCAACGCCATCAGCCGCGTCCTGTTTTCACTGTTCGCCGGTGACATATCGGCGCTGGCCGAATACTTCGATTACAGCGGCCAGATCAAGGGCGACGCTTGGCAACTGTCTTTCACGCCGCGCGAAGCCGGCCTGCGGGCCGTCATCGGTTCGCTGTCGCTGGAGGGCGACAACGTCGTCCGCCAGGTCACGCTTGCCAGCGCCGCAGGGGACGTCACCCGCATCGCCTTTTCCAACGTCGCCACTGCTGCCGCGTTGACCGCCGATGAACGCGCCCAATTCGAGTAAAACGCCGACAGACGATTCCCGTTTCGCCCGCCGTCATCGCGCGCTGGCTTGGGGATGGCTGGGCGTTCTGGCGTTATTGGCTGTCGCGCTTCTCGCGCACATCCTGCCCTGGCGCGGCCAGATCGACACCGACCTGCTGGCGCTGCTTCCCGTCGATGAACGCAACCCGCATGCCGAAACCGCGCTGAAAACCCTGACACAGCACGGTGAGCGGGAATTGGTGCTGTTGCTGGACGCACCGGACGCCGACATGGCACAGCGCGCCGCCCATCAGGTTCGTGAAAACCTGCGCGACGCACCGCTCGTGCCTCAAGCGCCGCAAGCGCAAATCGAAGCCATGCGCGACCTTTATTTTCCTCACCGTACC
>JGI24705J35276_12238403_pt1 | contig 21135 bp, 15 predicted proteins | sample TergutNt197P4_FD_35276 | JGI IMG/M metagenome (IMG submission 35276) | reverse complement strand
AAATTGCGGCGGGATGAATATGACGCCTGATAGTCTTGCTATCACCACATCACCCGGAAACACCGTTACCCGGCCAATACGAATGGGTGCATTTACCGAAGCGCATACTAAACCGCTGATTGATGACGGGTCGAAACCTCTGATCCATGCATTAAACCCTTCCATTTCGGCTAATGCGTCGAGTTTTCTTACCGAACCGTTAAAAATAACACCCCGTTTACTGTTTCGGTAAACCGTACCGCCTACTGCATCGCCCAGTAGCGTGCCGTCAGCAATTTTCCCAAAAGCGTCAGCCACATATACATCGCCTTCGCTCAGGGAAGTGACAGGCAGATTATTATTCACCCTGTTTATTCCCTGTTTTTTTCCGACTTCCTGAAGATAATCGTCGAAATCGAAGCGCATTGGCATATATTGAGCGGTAAGCACCCGTCCAATCATTTCCTGATCAGGATGGATGATAACCCAACTGTTTTCGTAGGAACCAGAGAAATTCTCAAATTGATTTTCATAACCTTTCGCTCTCAGAAATTCCCACGCCTCTTCAATCGTGACTTTAGCCAATCGTGCAAGGTGTGCATCCGAAACCTTGGGTCGTCCGTCGGGTAAACGTTCGCCCTTCCAATCTTTTGTAAGCAATTTAATATCATCAGGACTCCATTTCACTGATTGCGAATGTACCGGCCAAACTGCTAACATTGTCACACATAAAAAGATAATAATTTTTTTCATTGTAATAATAAGTAAAATTGAGGCTGTCTCACTAATTCATTTTTAACACAAAAGACACAAAGTAAAACACTAAGGACACAAAAAAACTTTATGTTTTAGTTCATAGTGACTTTTGTGAAAATCCATTGTGACCTTTGTGTTAAAAATTATTGATTTATGAGATAGCCCTGTTTCATAAGCTATTGTTTATTGGTAACATCCCACCAATTGCGCTGTTGCACTTCATTTTCGCGTGTAATATCCAAATTCCATCCGCGCCGACTCATTGCAGCATTCATATTATCGAGATTATTGGAACGTTCATTATTCACATATGCCATACGGCGGGGCATGGTGAAACCGGCTAATGTCGAATTAGGTGGAAGATCCAACCCCATTCTGAGGACATTAAACCAACCTTCGGAAGGATTCAGATACATTGTAATCCACATCTCTTCGGCAAGACGCTTCTTTGCAGCAACGCCTGTTCCCAGCGGATGTGCAGCAAGATAATCGTCCATATCCTTATCGCTGATCACTTGATGATCCAGCAGTCCGCTATAACCTGCCAATTGAGACATATTGGCTTTCACACCGGCTGCGTAGGCCGATTCGGCTGTATAGGAACCGGTACTCCAGCCTTTCGATGCGGCTTCAGCTATCAATAGCAACATTTCTGAAGCGGTCAGGTGTTCCATAGGTCTTGTATTAATAAAGAGGTATGGATTCGGGCTGGTATAGGTATGATGATAGTCGGCAATCGTCGGGCTTGGATTGGCATTGATTCCGTGTGGTACTCCTTTAGCTTCATCAAGATTCCAGTTCCATCGGGATTCCACTCTCCAGTGACCTGACATATCAGACGCCGTAATATTCATCACATCTTCATTCAAACGACCGCCAAAAATTATCATTCTTCTGGGATCTTTCATGTTTTTCATCCAATCCACAAAATATTGTCCTAATTTCACATATCTTTCCGGATCGCCGCCTCCTTCACCAGCCAACCAACTACTATAATTATTCCGTTCGTCGGGATTGGTGCTGGTTCCGGTTCTCATTATATAATTGTCGGCATTGTCCACGATCACACCGTTAGCGATGGCTAATTCGGCATATTTCCTTGCCGTACCCGCATCTGCATCCGAAATTCGCATCGCTCCCCGCAACATCAGTGAATAGGCAAATTTTCTCCATCTGTCCATATTTCCGCTGTACGACAAATCAGCATTTGACCATGTGGTGGCCACACCGGCTGTAAGTTTTGGCGCTTCTTTCTCCAATGTAGCCAACAAATCCTTGTAAATAAACTCTTGTGTATCATAAACCGGTTTGTTTAATTCGAAATTACTGATAGCCAGTTTTCCGGCTTCTGAATAGGGAATATCTCCGTAAAAATCAGTCATCTGCATAAAAAGTGCAGATTTCAGGATTCGAACCATAGCCAGGTTATTCGTCATATTCGGGTTATCTAATTCTTCTAAGTAGTTTTCCAGCGTTATCACCCTTGATATGGAAGTATTGTAAGCACCCCATGGATTGTCATTGATACTTTGGGAAAACTGGTTAAGTGCACCCGAAATAGCTAAATTTGAATAGGTCGAATAATATTTAATGTATGTTCCCTGCTGGCTGATAGGATTACCCCCTATGTATCCGCGTCCGTAATCTATAATTACGCTGGTAAACATCAACGACATATCGGCATTTTCCTTTGTAAGCATATATTTTGGATTATCTAAGTCTCTGAAACCTTGCGTATCGCAGGATATTCCGGAAAAAATAATCAATGCAACTAAAAATACTTTTATTAATATATTTGATTTCATAATTTAAGTTTTTAAAAATTAACATTCAAATTCAATGTATATGTTCTTAGTGATGGCAACAGATTATTATTGACACCATTTCCGCTATTAATACTTGGGTCTCCACCTGGCAGTTTGTTATAGATATCAAACAGATTACGACCTACTAAGGAAATATTTACAGACTGAATAGGGAGGTTTCCCAAAACCGATCTCGGCACTCTGTAGTTGATGGATATTTGGCGGAATTTCATGTACGAAGCGTCGAAAACCAACATATCCGCAAGACGTGTAGCTTGACCATAGCGGTAATACTGTTCGAAATATTTTTGTTCGTAGGGCATTTCATTGCCTTGAACGGTTATATCGTGCGACAGGAAATTCGCGGCAGACGCAGTCAGAGAATAGCTTGGTGCATCTTTAACATCCGTCCAGACGGGATTATCGGCAGTTCCCGAGTTGTAGATGCCTTCAATGAACAAACCTCCATCACGACCCGGAAGGGTCTGCTTGCTGGTACCACGTTGAATCATTTGATCTTCAGCTCCGAATATCATAATACCTCCCCATTTGGCGTCAATCATGGCCGATAGGGTAAAATCTTTCCATCTCACTGATGTAGATATACTTCCAGCATTCGGATTAATGCCATATCCCAAAAATGACTTATCGGAATTCACAGTCGGATACCAAACGTTATATGGCTGACCATCTGCTGTTTGCATCTGGTAGCGTTGCCAAACCGGTCGTCCGTTTTCGATTCTCTGCTTGTATCCATAAACGGCATATGGCTGCTTACCTACAATATGTTTGATGTCTATTCCGCCGCCCACACCTTGCGACGACTGGTTGACCTCAGAAACATCGCCCAAGCTCAATACTTCTCCGGTATTATGTGCGTAAGCAATATTAAAACTCCATTGTATTTTTTTTGTCTGAACCGGAATCAGCGTAACAGTTAATTCATGCCCTTTGTTTCCTATGGCACCCAGGTTCACACGTGCAGTTCTATATCCTGTTGTCTGTGGTACCGTAACGTTTACAATATCATTGACCGTTTTTTTGTCATAATAAGCATAATCAATGCCGACACGGTTATTGAAGAAACGAAAATCAATCCCCGCTTCATATTCGCGTGTATTGTATGGCATCAGCGCCGGATTTTCAAGACGGTCAGGAATTGTAATATAGGGATTTCCTAAATAACCGCGTGAATTAATGTTATAAGCTAATTTGGTGGCATAAGCGCTTGCTCCGCCGCCTACTTCTGCGTATGAAGCTCTTATTTTGGCAAAATTCCACCATGCAGGCAGCTTAAGATGTTGCGACATCAAATAACTTAATCCTACACTCGGATAGAAAATATTGTTTTTTACAGCAGGATTCAATGAAGAAAACCAGTCATTTCTTCCGGTTGCTGTCAAATAAACCAAATTATTGTAAGATATTTCGGCGCTTCCTAATAATGAATTAATACCCGATTGAGACTGATCTACATTGGTAGTAATAATGCCGGCATTTGTGATTACATTCCAGTATTCAATGACCATCCCATCGCCCTGGAGGCCGTCCCTGTTGAAATAACTACGGGTCATACTGCCGCTGACAAAAGCGCTTACATCTAATTTGCCAAATCCTTTATTAAATACAATACTCCATTCGGCATTTAACTCTCTGCTATATTCAGTAAATTGCTGGATTCGCCCACGACCATTGTTCACACCTCTTATAAAGCCATCTGCTTCAATATCTTCATTTCTCACAGTCTGCGTTTCAAGCCCTATTCTTCCTGTACCAAATAACCATGGTGTAAATTCTATACGTAAATCTCCATTGACGGACAAGCGATCTCTTCTGTCTTCCTGAATATCCTGATAAGCTGCCCACCATGGATTAATGTAATAGTCGTTCGTACTGAATGTCAACATCTTGCCGTCACCATTGGGTCTTGCACCATATTTACTGGGATCGCCTCTCATCCAGATGATAGGTACATTGGTCGGAATAATATTCATTTGTGCCACATAACGATCCGGATTGGGGCGATTTTTGTTTTGGGACGTCGAATAATTTATTCTCGCATTGAACTGTGCAATTTTTCCGATTTTGCTGTTGGTCGAAAATGCAACCGTCTGCCTGTTCATATTCGAATTGGGAACAGGAGCAGAATAGCGCATATCGGAAATAGAAATACGATATCGTTGATTACCGCTTCCTCCCTGTAAACCAATGCTGTTGTTAGCGGTATAACCGGAACGCATAAATTCTCTCCAATGGTCTTCTACAAATTCATTGATGAGCGGTTTGTCCTGTTCGTCATTCCAATACAACTGATTGCCTTGCAAGTCAGTCAACTTCCGCCCATCATAACGTGGCCCCCAGGCACGATGTGTTTCCGCGTTCCACTCATACAAATAAGCGCTGGAATTATCGCCGTTTGAACCTGAATTTCCATACAAAGTCTGTCTGGCTTTTGTATATGGATTTGCATAACTTTCATAACCGAAACTTCCGTTATAGGTTATTCCCAACCCACGGGCTGCCACTCCTCCGCTCTTTGTAGTAATCATAATAACCCCATTTGACGCTCTTGACCCATAGAGGGCCGTTGCAGCCGCGCCTTTCAATACATTCAATGATTCGATGTCGTTCGGATTCAATGTTGTCAGCGCATCACCTAAGTCACGACCATTATTATTACGCCCATTTCTCATTATAGGTACCCCGTCAATAACATACATGGGGTTGTTATCGCGGCTGATAGATGTATTGCCACGAATGGTTACACTCGAAGAGCCTGCCGCACCTGTACCCAGACTGTTAATGTCCACCCCAGCAACTAACCCGAGCAGTGAGTTCATCACATTTAGTTCAGGTGTATTCGCCAAATCGTCGCCTTTCATCTCGGTAGCCGAATAGCTCAAAGCCTTGGTTTGTCGCTTGATACCAAGCGCCGTAACCACGACTTCCTCTATCTCCATGCCTTCCGATAAGGTTACATTAATAGTTGTGCGCGTACCTACATTTTCTTCTTTTGCAGTAAAACCTACATATGAAACAATGAGGACTGCATTCCGGTTAGGTACTGTAAGCGTAAATTTACCATTTACATCGGTAATAATACCTGTTGTCGTACCTTTTATCTGTACACTTGCACCGGTAAGCGGCTCACCAAGATTGTCGGTCACAGTTCCCGTAATCTGAATACCACCTTGTGCAAAGACAGTCAACACACACATGCACATGGCTGCGAAAAGAAATAATTCCCTTCGCAGTACATTCCATTTTAATAAACCAAATAATTTCTTCATATACTTTTATTTTTGAGTAAAACAAATAGTTTAATTGGCGCTAAAAGTAGTGATTATTTTCAAAATTCACAAAATATTTCAAATAATGGGTAAAAAAAATAAAAAAACTTTCTTAATAAAAAAAAAAACACTACTTTTGCCGCCTGAATTCCGCAGAAGGTAAGTAAGAGGCTTACTCGAATGAAAGTCCACCTCCGGGACATAACCTGTTAAAACAGTAAAAAACAGATGTACGTAGTCGTAGAAATTAATGGTCAGCAATTCAAAGCTGAAGAAGGGAAAAAGTTATTTGTTCATCGCATACAGGATGCTGAAAACGGCAGTATTGTCGAATTTGACAGAGTACTGCTGGTGGACAAGAATGGAGTGGTAGAGGTAGGCGCCCCTACTGTGGAGGGAGCAAAAGTCATATGCGAAGTGTTGTCTCCCTTAGTAAAAGGTGATAAGGTATTGGTATTCCACAAGAAAAGAAGAAAAGGCCATCGTAAACTGAATGGCCATCGCCAGCAATTCACCGAATTGAGTATCAAAGAAATAGTAGCTTAACGTTAAAAAAACAGGAAAATGGCACATAAAAAAGGAGTTGGCAGTTCGAAAAACGGGCGTGAATCTGAAAGTAAACGATTGGGCGTAAAGCTATTCGGGGGCGAAACAGCAAAAGCCGGAAATATTATCATTCGTCAACGAGGAACAAAACACCATCCGGGCGAGAATACAGGATTAGGAAGAGATCATACCATTTACGCGCTTGTTGACGGAGTGGTGGTTTTTCGTAAAGGGAAAAATAATCGTTCCTATATTTCTATACAGGAAATCGGAAAAACTGTGGAAATGGTGGAAACAGGGGAAGCAGGGAAAATGGTGGAAACTGTTGAATCTGTGGTTGAAGAAGCTGAGGCATAAGAAAACAGAAAAAACTAATTTGACATAAGATAGAAAACAGGATTTCTCCAACAAGGGATTTCCTGTTTTTTTGTGAAATTATTGAAATAACCATCATTCCATGAAACCTACCAAAATCTCTTACACTCCCGCCTTAGCCGTAACGGAACAAGACAGGGAGAAAATTATGAATTATATTTTTCAATTTTCAATTTTCAATTTTCAATTTGCGAAGCAATACGTGCTTATCTTTCTTATGATCTGCTTAATCCTTTGTACTTCGTGTGTAACCCGCAGGTTTGAAAAATACTCCACGCCACCTCTTTCAGCGAATACGACAAACATTCTTACTACAAGGTATGGTATTCAGGTCACGCAGAAAGACAATCAAGTGCTCTATAATACAATAACACAATGGCTTGGAGCACCTTATCAGCGAGGAGGAAACTCTATACGTGGAACAGATTGTTCAGGTTTTGCCGGCAATATATATCAAACTGTTTACAGGAAAAATATAGCACGCAGTTCAGCTGACATACTTCGCCTCAATTGCTCAAAAATTAGCCGTCAAAATCTTCGGGAAGGTGACTTAGTCTTCTTCGCAACAGGAGTTACCAAAAAAATATCCCATGTCGGCATATATCTGAAAGATGGTAAATTTGCTCACGCAAGTACTTCAAAAGGAGTGATTATCAGCAACCTCAATGAGACATATTATCGCAAACGATGGGTTTCAGGCGGTAGAGTCCGGTAACATTTGCACAACCGGTGTACGATATCTTGTGCATTTGTTTGATACTTTCTGTATTGTTCAGCAAAAGTCGCTGGTTTGCATGAATTGATTGGTTATACTCAAAACTCAATATTCTCAATGTTCAACGCTCAATTTTCAATTAGATTTCGTATCTTTGTCGTTCAAAAATACAATCGCAAAGAATATGTTGACACTAAAAGTTATTACAGAAAATCAGGATGAAGTAGTCCTCCGGTTGGCAAAAAAACACTTTCAGGCAAAAGAAATCACCGACCAAATCATTGTGCTTGACACAATCAGACGTACTTCACAGACAGAGTTAGAGGCCAATCTATCGGAAATAAACCGTCTTTCGAAAGAAATCGGAACACTGATGAAAGAAGGTAAGAAGTTGGAATCCGACGCAGCAAAAGCGGCAGTGTCAAGGCTGAAAGATAAATGCAAAGAATTAGATACAGATAAAACCAACGCCGAAGCCGAAATCCACGAACTGTTGCTTTCCATACCCAATCTGCCTCACGACTCTGTACCTGAAGGTAAAGGTGCAGAAGATAACAAATGTGAAAAAACAGGCGGCATTGTTCCCGAACTGTCTGCCAAAGCATTGCCTCATTGGGAGTTGGCAAAAAAATATGACCTGATTGACTTTGAATCAGGCGTTAAAATAACTGGCGCCGGTTTTCCCGTTTATAAAGGCTATGGAGCACGCATACAACGCGCTTTGATAAATTTTTTCCTGGAAAATGCGCGTGAAGCCGGCTTTTTGGAAATTGAACCTCCTTATGTAGTCAATGCTGTTTCAGGTTATGGCACAGGAAATTTACCGGATAAGGAAGGACAAATGTATCATGCAACAGCCGATAATCTTTATCTGATTCCAACAGCCGAAGTGCCTGTCACCAATCTCTATCGCGACGTGATTTTCGACGAATCGGAATTACCTGTCAAAAACACGGCCTATTCAGCCTGTTTTCGTCGTGAAGCTGGTTCTTACGGAAAAGATGTACGTGGATTGAACCGGTTGCATCAATTTAACAAAGTGGAAATTGTCTGCATCGTAAAACCGGAAAATTCCTATACAACACTTCAACAAATGGTGGATTATGTACAATCTCTTGTGGAGAAATTGGAATTACCCTGGCGTATCCTACGCTTATGTGGAGGAGATATGAGTTTTACTTCTGCATTGACTTTCGATTTCGAAGTTTATTCTGCCGCTCAGCAGCGCTGGTTAGAAGTAAGTTCTGTTTCAAACTTCGAATCCTTTCAGGCGAATCGCATGAAATGCCGTTATCGTGATGAAAACAAGAAAACTCAACTCTGCCATACATTGAACGGTAGCGCTTTAGCTTTACCGCGTATCGTGGCCGCCCTGCTGGAAAACAACCAAACCCCCGATGGAATCAGGATTCCGCAAGCGTTGATTCCATATACGGGATTTGAAATGATTAAATAAAGCTATTTATTATGAAAACAAGCGTTTTGACATGTTGTTTATTTGTGTTGATTACAGCCACAGGTTTTGCTCAACCAGCCAACCAGGGCAGTATTGGAGAAAAAAGCAGAGTGAAATTAGGATTAAATTTTTATTCGTTTGATAATCCGATCAAAAACGGAGAAATAGATATTTTGGGAGTCATTCAGTATGTAGCATCCATAGATATGGAGAGCGTTGATATCACAGGCTATTATTTTCCAACATATCCACAAGTGCCCTCTGATGATTATATCTACGAAGTAAAACGTTGTGCATTCCGCAATGCCATTGATATTACCGGGACAGGTGTGCGAAATGATTTTACCAAACCCGATCTGAACGAAAGAAAAAAGGAAATCCAATTAGTTAAGGATTGGATAATCGTAGGAGCAAAGTTGGGCGCAAGTACGATTCGTATCTTTGCAGGCCCCGGCATCCCCAATGGGTATTCGTGGGACGAAGTAGCAAAATGGATTGCAGAAGCAACGGACGAATGTGCCGAATTTGGCAAACAGTATGGTGTGATGATTGCGCTGCAAAATCATGATGACTTTTTAAAAACAGCAGACGATGTAAACAAATTTCTATCGTTATGTAAATCTGATAATGTGGGATTGATGCTCGATATTGGCAGTTTCCGAACAGATCCGTATTCAGAGATAGAACAGGTAACCCATCATGCTATTACCTGGCAAATCAAAGAATCTGTGTATATTAATAGAGTCGAAACAAAAACAGACGTGAAAAGAGTGATGGAAATTATTCAACGAAACAAATATTGTGGTTATCTTCCAATTGAAATACTTGGTAGCGGCAATGAAAAAGAACGTCTGAAAGCATTTTTTGAAGAATTAAAGAGTGAAATTAAAAATTAGCTTTTACCAGGTTTGTTCTTCTAATGGAAGCGTATGATCTTATTACCATTATAGGACCGACAGCATCAGGAAAAACATCTTTTGCGGCGACACTGGGTAGTCAGTTAAATACTGAAATCATCAGTGCGGATTCGCGTCAGGTATATCGAAAGATGACTATCGGTACAGGTAAAGACCTTGATGATTATCTGGTTGACGGTGTTTCTGTCCCATGTCATTTAATTGATATATGCGAACCGGGCACAAAATACAATGTCTTTGAATATCAGCATGATTTCTTCCGCGTTTACCGTCAAATAAAGAAAAAAGGAAAACTTCCGATTTTGTGCGGTGGGACGGGACTGTATGTCGAAGCCGTATTGAAAGGATACCGGCTGCCGGATGTTCCACAAAACAAAATCCTTCGGGAATCATTAAAAGGCAAGTCTTTAGCCGAACTCGAAACCATACTCGCTTCCTGCAAGACACTACATAATAAAACTGATGTGGACAGCGTCCAACGGGCTGTCCGTGCCATCGAAATTGCTAAGTTCTCTCAACAGTACGATTCAACAGTTGGAAATGGCAACACACTGCGTCATGCTGAACTTGTTTCAGCATCTCCTGTGAGATTGCGGGTCAAGCCCGCAATGACGGATGAGGCATACTTGTCATCGGTAGGAGGATACACCCCAATCCACTCACTGATTATTGGAATCCATATAGACCGTGAGCTGCGTCGCAAAAAAATATCCGATCGTCTTCACTACCGGTTGGAAAATGGAATGGTTGATGAAGTATGTCGTTTACTGGATTCCGGGCTTTCTCCCGATGATCTGATATATTATGGATTGGAATATAAGTTTATTACCCAATATATTATGCAGATAATAACATATAATGAGATGGTTTCCCGGTTGGAAACTGCCATTCATCAATTTGCCAAAAGACAAATGACCTGGTTTCGTGGTATGGAACGTCGAGGCTTTACCATTCATTGGATTGATGCTTCTTTTTCGACTGCCGATAAAATCAAACAAACACTTGCATTACTTTCTGATTCCTGATTCCTAATTTATAATTCCTAATTCTATAAAATATGACGTCAATTTCCGAACTCACAAAACAAGACAATTTTTTCCTGCTGGCAGGTCCATGTGTTATTGAAAATGAAGAGATTGCTCTTCGTATTGCAGAAAAAATCCATACAGTCACCCAAAAATTAGCGATTCCTTATGTCTTCAAAGGCTCTTACCGGAAGGCCAATCGCTCACGCATGGATTCATTTAAAGGTATTGGTGACGAAAAAGCGTTGAAAATACTTAAAAGAGTGGGGGATACCTTTGGTATTTCTACCATCACAGATATTCACGAAACGCATGAAGCAGCAATGGCTGCGGAATATGTGGACATACTCCAAATACCGGCCTTTCTGTGTCGCCAAACCGATTTATTGGTTGCCGCCGCCCACACAGGAAAAACGGTAAATATCAAAAAAGGACAGTTTCTTGCACCCGAATCCATGTGGTTTGCTGCAAAAAAAGTAACTGATGCCGGTAATCCCAATGTAATGCTCACAGAACGTGGCACCACATTCGGATATACCGATTTGGTGGTTGATTTCCGAGGGATACCGAAAATGAAACAATTTGGTTTTCCGGTCGTTACAGATATCACCCATTCCTTGCAGCAACCAAATCAATCGTCAGGCACCACCGGTGGATTGCCCCAATTGATAGAGACGATAGCCAAAGCAGCCGTTGCCGTAGGCACAGATGGATTGTTTGTCGAAACCCATCCCGACCCATTAAAAGCCAAATCAGATGCCTCCAATATGCTATCTTTAAATTTATTGGAAGACCTGTTGACAAAATTAATTCGCATCAGAAAGGCGCTATAAATGAATATAATATAAAGAGGTAGTTAAATTTTTAAATTTTAAATCTTAAATCTTAAATTTTAAATCTTAAAATAATTACTAATTGTTATCCCATCCTGCTTACCTTTCTAAGTCTATTCTCATCAATAATTTTAAGCTTCCGCCTATCTATTGAAATGATGTGTTCGGCCACAAAAGTTGTCAATGTACGAATCGCATTGGAAGTGGTCATATTTGAAAAATTAGCCAATTCTTCTCGTGTGAGATAGATATTCAGTGTAGCATTGTCATCTTCCAATCCGTAACAATCCCTTAAAAACAAGATCGAATCAGCCAAACGTCCACGAATATGTTTTTGAGACAAATTTACCGTCCTTGAATCTGCAATTCCAAGGTCAACAGATAGTTGGCGAATGTAATAGACAGCCAAATTTGAATTTGCCCTAATCAATGATTCAACCACAGTCATTGGGATAATGCATACTTTTGATGCCTCGAAAGCTGTTGCGTCAGTCAGGTAATGTTCACGGGCAAAATAAGCTCTGTAGCCAAAGTGATGGATAGGTTTAATAATGCGGATAATCTGACTGCGCCCTCCAACACCGCGTTTAGAGATTTTTATTGTCCCTTGGAGCAAGCACATCAAATCCTTTGCTTCATCACCTTCACAATAAATCATTTCATTTCGCTTGAAATATTGTATTGTGGCGGTTTCGCGAAGCATTAAGCGTTCCTGATCTGTCAAAATCCTCCATGCTTCAGACAAACTCGTCGACAGATCTACATCTATATTATCTTGTCCGTACACAACTTCTGAATAACACTGCAATGAAGTACAAAAATAATGATTATTACTGAATAAAAGCAAAAAAACATTATTTCTTTACCCTTAATCTCATTCCTGCCATCACCGTATCCGGTTTCAGATTAAAAACGCTTCGCATTTCACCGGCCATTGAAAACCCGCAACGGTCGCAAATTCCGGCTTGTTTGCCCGGACATTCGGCTAACCTTGTTGAATCGGCTAAGATAAAATTCGAAACCCAGCACTCTTTCTTAAATTTATTGTGTTTCATTAACTTAAGTCCTGAGATGGAGTTCATAACCGGATAGCCTTTCTTTTTCATTTCGATAATAAGGTCAATTACTTTTGTACGAATATCCCAATCAAGAAACAATCCGGAAGTATCGCTGTATGGGGTGTGGAAATTGAGTGAGATGGATTGTATATGTGGATTGTTTTTCACATACTCGATTGTTTCAGCCACTGACTGATAGTTTCGGTTATTGATGACCATATTTACACTCAAGGCAGGGTGTCCGGAGGTCGCAATATTTTCAACCAAACGGTCAAACGCCCCTTTTCCTCTTATTTCATCGTGAAAATGGCCAATTCCATCTAAACTAACCCAGATAGAGTCGGCTTCGCTTCCGTGAAAAGGCAATATTGCATTTGTGGTAATGGTGGCTGAATAAAAACCCGTTTTTTTAGCTAACCGGATCAGACTGTTCAGATCGTGCTCACCGTCTCGCCAAATAGTAGGTTCGCCTCCTTCAAAATCAACAAAACGTGCGCCTGATTTATACGAATAAGCCAGTTCTTTACAAATTTGATCGTATGATTTTGTGATCGGGTTCTCTTTTTTGTAAACAGTACAATGCTTACAGGCTAAATTACATTTTTCGGAAATAAACAACACAGTTTGAAGCGGTCTTTTTATTCCCAAAAGTCGAGCTTTGGCAAACCATATTCCAAGATAAAATAACGCTCTCATAATATTATATATGCAATATTGATTAAAATAAGAATCAGGCAAAAAAACGTCAAAAGATTTCGAGCTGGTAGCCACCGAATCATAAACCAGTCAATTCCTGCTTCCTTCAATTTATCCCAGTTCATCATCATTGGACCCATCCAAAATTGAGGTGAAAACGAACGTTGAGGATTGCGAATAAACTCTTTAATTAAATAAAACAGGGAAACAGCTAAAGGTAAAGTCAAGAAAACCAGCAAATAGGATAGAGGTAAATATTTGATAATCACACCTGTCGCAATTAAGCCGAATGAAAGGAATAAAATCAGAAATGAAACAAACAGCATATACTTTTTCTTACCAAGAAGAATTGCGAAAGTCATTTTGCCAACCTGCTGATCAGGTTCATAGTCCATAATTGCATGTGAATATACGATATTGGTCACTAATAGTCCGACTGGTATGGAAACGAAGAGCACCGCCCAATTGAAAATACCGCAGGCAGCATAATAAACGCCTGTCATTAACATCGGACCAAACATCAGGCCGATTTGTATTTCACCCAATCCTCTGTAACTGAATTTCAACGGCTTTCCGGAGTAGGAGTAGCCTAATATTGCAGATAAAAGCGTCAAATAAAAAATGAACATGCCTCTCTCAATAAATATAATGAAGCCGCAAAATAATGAAATAGTACAGAACACGATACAGGCTGTGAATAGCTGACGCACGGTAGTTGCACCTGAAGTGAGATAGTCGCATTTGGCAATTCTTGCTCTGATTCCCTGATGGGATAGATGGTTTCTAAAAGTGGTGTTCTTCACTTGATAATCAAAATAATCGTCCAGCAAATTGATTCCCAAGTGTCCGCACAATACGCCAAATACTGCAAGCAAAGCAGGAAAAATTGAAAAGTCAGGCATATTGACCGACATACAAACAGCCAATATAGCAGGCATCACACTCTGAGGCAAAGCCACATATCTTGCATTCTTAATCCAAAAAAAAATCAGTTTCATAATTATTCAGTTATTCAATTATTCACAACTCGTAATTCGTAATTTTAAATTCGTAATTGTATATCATCCAATTTCCTTCGGCTGCGAAGCATTCACAAACAAAATATCGCCTGTTGTTTTAAAATCGGTAAAGAATGACAGGCATTTATTTTTTATAAAATCTTCGTGAAAACCAATAATCAAAAGAGCTGCATTCGAAGAATATACTTCGACAATCTCGCTGAAAGTCTGATTTTCATCAATCACCACAAATTCGATATTTTTAAGTGCAATGGGTAACCGTCCGTCAGCTATACGTTTTTTCAGATCAGTTTCCACTACAGCAAAATCTTCTTTTGTACTCTCAAGAAATACTTTAATTCGACTTTTTTTCCAGTCAGGATGCGATACAATTATATAACTTAATAATACCATGAAATTGGTGTTATCCGTATCATACTCACGTATCCACACATGAATTCCGTTTTTAGGTTTCACAATATGCTCTGACATGGCAAATATGCCCACATCGAAATTACCGGCTCGAACCAAACTCACATTATCAATAATGTGAGACAATTCGTTTGTATATCGTTTGTCGTATTCAAAAATAACCATATTGTTTTCCATGCCTGAGATAGAGGGCGTTTGTATTACCTGCGCAATGGCAGAAGTGTACGATGGCGAAATCATTGTATCAATATAAAGTGTGCTACCCTGGTCATTTATATTATCAATTAATTGTTTGAGAATAACTTTCGATTCCTGATAGGTCTGTTTGCTAAAGTATTCCTGAATTAGATGAAAATAAGTGCCGAAACCATATTTATAACTTAACCATTTCATGAGTTCAAGTATTTTTACTCTTTCAAACGAATGTGATGAAACACAAATTGCTGCCGGACGCCATTCTTCTTTGTCCATCCCTGATTGTTGCTTTTGCATATATACCTGCAACCGTCTGTTCAATTGAAACAGCGCCCCCTTGAAAATATTGACAAGCCCTCTGCTGTCTTTATTTACACGTTCTAAGAAAAGGTAAAGAAGTATAATGACAATATATGAAACGAGCGAATAAAGCGGACTGATCATAAACATTACCCATACGGAAAGTAAAAAACCGGTCAATGACAAAAACCATTTTGATTTGAAACGTGGCCGGTAAGAGGGCGGTGAACCAAAATGATTTAAAAAAGAATTAAGGCACAAACTGCCGTATGTAATCAAAAAGAACATGGATATAATACCTGCAACCGAATCAATGTTTCCTAACATAATAAATACAATGGCAATAATATAGACTATGACAGATGCATTAAGCGGCTCATTGGAACTTCCATGCCCTTTCGACAAGAAATGATTCAATCGCTTGAAAGGAAACATTTTATCATTGCATATTGCTTGCAGGGTACGGGGAGCTACAAGCATACAACCTAAGGCAGAAGACAAAGTACAAGCGGCCAATCCTATCGGAACGACCACATTACCATACAATGCGATCTTTGACATAATTAACTGATCATTAATTAATTCGTCATGAGACGCTGATACAGCAAGTTTCCATACAACAAAAAAATACACAATCAGCCCTGTGAATGTACCAAGCATTGTTCCTATCGGAATCGCTTTGCCAGGATTACGCAAATCTCCGCTTAACCCGACACCCGCTGTCACACCGGTGAATGCAGGGAAACAAATGGCAAAGATGATAAAAAAACGTTCTTTTTCGAAAAATCCGAAATTGTTAATTAGCGCTTCGATGGCACCTTCCGTTATGACGACCGGTTTACCAATAAAAAATAAGACAAGTGATACAAACAAGATTGCATTTACAATGTAAAGTAGCTTCATGCCTAAACCCGAACCTTTTTTAAATAATATAAAAGAAAGCATCAGCATGATCGGGATACTAAAGACCTGTTTAGGTAAAGTGATTCCTAATTGATTCTGAAACAATTGAAAAAGAAATTGCAACGATTCGACAGAAGCAATCACATAAAAAGCAATGCTGATTGTTTGCGAAAGAAAGAGTGTCAGGCCAATTGTGGAGCCTATTTTCATTCCAAATGAACGTGAAATAATAAAATATTCGCCTCCTCCCTCTACACGTGTGTTTGTGGCAAGTTCAGAAAGTGCCATTGCCGTTGGTATCGTAATCGCATGACCTAATAAAATGATCAAAATTACTCCCCAAAAACCGAGAGTCCCAGTTGCAAATCCAAAACGTAAGAATAATATTGCTCCTAAAATAGAGGAAATTGACGTCATAAAAACCGCAGTAGCGCCATAACCAGAGTTTTTTGTAAACCTGTTCTTCATTTGGGAAAAAATATATTTGGAGGAACAAAGATAATATTTTTTTCAAAGTAATAACTTCCACAAAAAATTCATTAAAAATTTTTCAAAATTGTTATTTAGGGGCACAAATAAAGAGTAAAATCGAATGTTTACGTTTGTAAACGCAAAAGAGTTTTAATGATTTTTTGAATTTGCTTGCATAATATGAATTTTCTTTATACGTAAGATTTAAGTCGTAGTGGAATTTTCCGAGTGTGTAGTAAATGATTCACTGATTGTATATATATCGTTGTTTATCTGGTAGTTAATATTTATTATCCTGATAATCTGCGGAATTAATTATTGCAGAAAAGTAAATAAATGCATCGGACGAATGTACATATAATCTTCACTTACCTCTGTTCGCTTTCTGTGTTTTCTTTGTGTAACTCCGTGCAATTAATTTGTAATGAGCAGTTCTAATAACTCTCATTATACTCTAAACGTCATTGAATCGCGAACTTTATTCAGGCTCACCTGTAATCACATATACAGATGAGGAGATACCGGAAAATGCAGAACTTGATTCAGCTTCAGAATGATGATGAGGGTTTTAGAATTTCTTTAATGTTTTATTGTAATAAAATATTACATTAATCATATCCACAATTATCAGCGATGAATAAATATTCAAATATACAACCAATCTTTACGTTTACAAATATACACAAACTTAATTTGTTTATGAAAATAAACAGACGCCGAGAGTATATGTACGTATAATTTGCTTATCAATGTATCTATATATAAAGTTTAATAAATGTAATAAATAATCCTTTATTTATAGCATATAAAGCTATTAATCAATATATTATTCAATATTTATTCAAGTATTACTTCAAGATAAAACGATATATTGTACATTTTCGTAAAGAAACAAGGAATTATTATTGAATATTTAGTATTTAATTCATTATCAATTAGTATTTTATTGATTTAAAACGAAGTTTTACTTTAATTGCAGGGTAGGGGATATGTTATACGATTATATGCGATACAAATGTATTCACATAACAGAGAAACAAATGTAAATACAAAAGAACCTTAAAAATATTTTGTTGTTAATAAAATTATATTTATTTTTGTAAACTCAAATGAATATATACGTTTTGGATACCAATTAATACAAAAAGCAATACAATGAAGGAAAGGATCATACAAATTATGACTCAGGAAGGATTGAATCATTCCAAATTTGCGGAAGAGATAGGAATTCAGCGGGCTGCCATGTCGCATATCACTTCAGGCAGAAATAATCCGAGTATGGATGTTGTCATGAGAATACTTGAGCGATTCGACCATATCAATCCCGATTGGTTGATTTTCGGAAAAGGAAATATGAAACGTGAAAATCATCCAACCCATTTGCCAAAACAACCCGATTTGTTTGCAAATCCTCCGTATATTCCTGCGGAAAAAAAAAATATTCCCGAATATCGTCAGGAAATAAAAGATAAAAAGCCTCAAATCACCCCTAAAAAAGCAGAAAATGAAACGGTTATAGCCAAAGAGATGCCTGTAAAAAAAACAGTAAAGATAATGCTGTTTTACTCCGACAACACCTACGAAACATTTAATCCCGAAAAACTGTAAAACTTCTGATTTGGCACAAGTTTGTAATTGTTTTACGTTACAAAGTAAATAACTTATTGGTTGATTTCATGGTTATTTGAACTTTACAATCATTACTATCTGATATATATCGTCGGTTGTTTCCAACGCAACATACTCAATCTCGGCAATACTTTGGAGATGAATTTCTTTGTGAGAATAACTTTTCGAAACATCAACTGTGATAATATCATTGTTGCTTATTTGTCTTTTATCCGGTACAAAATCTTGAATAAGCAACGTATCTTTCGTTTGTTCTTTTTCAATAGAGTCCTGCATCGTTTGTTCTTTTTCAGCATAATCAGCAATAACATCAACTGTCACTGAAGAATCAGCTGATTGTTTGCTTCTCCCTCCACATCCTGCCATTACAACTAAAAGGATAACAACTAATATCGAATTTACTTGTTTCATTTTCATCAATTTACTTATTCGTTTAACTTCTTTCTATGCTATTAATTATTTTGCTGTTTGTCTACTGCGCTTTCCGTCGTTTGCAGACTAACGGACAAATATTCGCAAGTTTGTAATTTGCGCTAAACAGTTAAAATCAATTTCCCCGATTTCCCCTGTTGCCTCCAATTTACTTATTCTTTTTCGCAATCAAATTCCGATCGCCATGCGCGTTATTTACGCGTGCGACATTGACCCAAAACTTACTTTCGTGCAACCATGCTAATGGAAAGGCGGCTTTTGACCTCGAATATGCATGGTTCCATTCATCGGCCGTAACTTCGTATTCAGGGTGTGGGGCATTTTTCAAAACATTATCCGTTGACGACACTATGCCATCTTCAATTTCTTTGATCTCGCTTCTGATACAATCCATCATTTCAATAAAACGATCCAATTCCGCTTTACTCTCGCTTTCGGTCGGTTCGATCATCAATGTGCCATGTACTGGGAAAGACAATGTGGGGGCATGATAACCAAAATCAATCAAGCGTTTGGCTATATCCGTTTCGTCTATCCCTGCATTTTTAAAGCCGCGACATTCCAAAATCAATTCATGTCCGACACGACCTTGCGTTCCCGTATAAACCACTCCATACGAATCTTTCAATTTGGCAGCTAAATAGTTGGCATTAAGAATAGCAGCCTTTGTGGATTGTGTCAATCCTTCAGCGCCCAACATCCGAATATAGGCATACGAAATAGGCAAAATTCCTGCACTGCCATAAGGGGCAGCCGAAACCGTATTTGTTCCGCTTCCAAAAACGACAGGATGGGAAGGAAGGAATGGTATCAGATGTTTGGCGACACATATTGGGCCAACGCCCGGCCCGCCTCCGCCATGCGGCGATGCAAATGTTTTATGCAAGTTCAAATGGCACACATCTGCGCCGATTATTCCCGGATTGGTCAAACCAACCTGTGCATTCATATTGGCGCCATCCATATATACCTGTCCGCCACAAGCATGTACGATATCGCACATCTCGCGAATATCCGTTTCAAAAATACCATGCGTAGAGGGGTAGGTTATCATGGTAGCGGCCAAAAATTCCCTGTTTTGTTCGGCTTTCGAGCGAAAATCGGCCAAATCAATATTGCCTTTTTCGTCACAAAGGACGGTTACGGTCGTATAGCCGCATTGAATGGCAGTTGCAGGATTTGTTCCATGCGCCGATGCGGGGAGCAATACGATATTCCGATGTCCCTGTCCTGTGCTTTCAAGATACGACCTGATCACACGAAGACCTGCATATTCGCCCGCTGCGCCCGAATTGGGTTGCAGGCTGCAACCTTTCATTCCCGTAATTTCAATCAGATAAGACGTGAGATTTTCAATCAACTCTTTGTAGCCCGATGTCTGATCTTCGGGTGCATAAGGATGTATGTTTTGAAATGCAGAACTACTTAACGGCAACATTTCCGAAGCTGCATTGAGCTTCATCGTACACGAACCCAACGATATCATGGAGTGTGCCAGCGAAATATCTTTGCGTTCCAAGCGTTTGATATAACGCATCAACTCCGTTTCGGTATGATATTTTTGGAACAATTCCTGTTGCATAAAATCGGATGTTCTTACAAACTTCTTTTCAAAATATACTTGCATTGGAATGGTTTGATCGAGCAAATAATCTTTTCCTGTTGCGCTTGAAAATATATAGATTAATGTACCGATATCCGTATCTTGCGTAGTTTCGTCAATACTGATACCCACCTTTCCGTCCTCAAAATAACGCAAATTCACAAAATATTCCAGCGCCATATCTTTCATTAATGCAACGGAAACGTTGGCGGGTAACTCTATTTTCAACGTATCAAAAAAATTGGCATTGCTCTGTTTGTATCCTAATTTCTTCAATTCTTCGGCCAAAAACCCGGTGTAAGCATGAATGCGCGATGCGATATCCCGCAAACCCTCCGGGCCGTGATAAACAGCGTAAAACCCTGCCATCGTGGCAAGTAAAGCCTGCGCCGTACAAATGTTGGAAGTCGCTTTTTCGCGTTTGATATGCTGTTCGCGCGTTTGAAGCGCCAAGCGGTAAGCAGGTTGCTCGTAAGCGTCTATAGAAAGACCGATAATCCGTCCGGGTATAAATCGTTTGTATTCCTCTTTTACTGCAAAAAAAGCAGCAGAAGGGCCTCCGTAGAACATAGGCGTGCCCAATCGTTGCGCGCTGCCGAATACAATATCAGCGTCCCAATCGCCTGGAGGCGTCAACAGCACCAGACTCAGAATATCGGCAGCTACCGCCACACTCACTCCGTGATCACGAGCCTTTGAAACAAATGAAGCATAGTCATTT
>JGI24705J35276_12238405_pt1 | contig 21148 bp, 23 predicted proteins | sample TergutNt197P4_FD_35276 | JGI IMG/M metagenome (IMG submission 35276) | reverse complement strand
AATGCTGAAACAATCAAACACTACATCGAGAAGTCTAAACACCAATAGGTCGAGATACCGCAACCGCAAGGTTGCGGTAATTCATTGAATATGGCGATCCGTTGGAACAATTCAAGGTATTGTATCCTAAAAAAACCGTTAGGCGCAAAGTGATGGGTCGAGCCTACAAAATGGTATTGCAAGTAGGGCTTGGACGACGCCTTGGTTTAGAATAACTTTGAGGAGATGATTTTTTGCAGAAAGTTAAGCTTGGTATTATCGGATTGGGTTATATTGGTTTGATTCATTTAAGGCATAGTTTAAAGTTAGCTAATGCTGAAGTTGTTGCAGCGGCTGATGTGTCACCAAAAGCCTTAGAGCAGGCAAAGAGTTATGGTGTTAGAAAAACGTTTAGTGATTACTCTGATTTGCTCAAAGATCCTGAGGTGGATGCTGTTTTGGTTTCTTTGCCGACGCATTTGCATTTGAAATGTGCTCAAGGGGCAGCTGAGGCAGGTAAGGATGTATTTCTTGAAAAACCCATAGCTACCAATGTAAGTGAAGCTGAAGAAATTATTGCTTTATCTCAAAAAAATAATGTAAAACTCATGATGGGTTATCCGTTGCGGTTCAATAAAACTTTTGAAAGTCTAAAAATGGATTACGATAACGGTTTAATTGGTGATGTTGAAAATGCCCATGCGACATATATTAGTTCAGGACCCTTTTTTCATCGTGCTGAAGGTTACGCACCTGTTCCTGTTCCTGAATGGTGGTTTAACACTCAAAGCACCGGCGGCGGAGTTTTAGTTGATTTAGGTTGTCATGTAATTAATCTTTTAAGATGGTTTTTCGGAGAAATAGTGGATATACAATCGTATTTTGGTCACCGTTTCAATATGGATTTTGAAGATTCTGCAATGTGTCTTGCCAAATTTAGTTGCGGAACAACATCACTGATAAACGTGGGTTGGTTCTCACAGGAGTACTTATTGCGTGTTGATTTTCTTGGCAGCGTTAAACATGCTTCTGCTACTCATATGCCTCCCAGTCAAATTGGCACCGCTTATCAGATGCTAACAAAGGGTATAAGCAATTTTTTTGTCCCTCATCTTTTGGAGCTTCAGCATTTTGTGGATTGTATTATTGATGATACAGCTCCTGTTTCTACTGGTTTAGATGGTTTGCGTGATTTGGAAGTAATTTCCAAAGCCTATAAAAACACCATTAATCTAATGTAGACCTTAAAGGTGCAGGCCAGCATGGAAAATAAAGCTTTACAGATGGGCAAGTCTTCTACAGCTGGAAGCTTTTTTCTCCTAATTGGCATTGTAGGCTCTACAGTAATAATGGCTTTAGGCACCATGTTTCTAGCTGGCATGTTAACAGATGCTGAACTTGGTTTATACGGCATAGTTTTGATCCCTTCAACTACCATTGCGTTTTTCAGAGATTTAGGCGTAAACTCCGCCATGACTCAAAAAATTGCCAATTTAAGAGCCGCAAACAAAAGCCATGAAATACATGATGTAATTCTTTCAGGAATAATATTTGAACTCATAAGCGGCATATTGCTCTCACTGATCTGTTTTGCTGTAGCTCAACCCTTAGCATTAATCCTTAACCGCCCTGAAGCATCACCACTAATTGCTTTAATGTCGGTGTCTATTTTTGCAAGCACAATTGTTTCTGCTTCATCGTCTATATTTGTAGGCTTTGAAAAAATGAAGCTTAACAGCTTTGCACAAATACTGCAAGCATTAATCAAAACATTACTCGGTCCCCTGCTAGTCTTTTTAGGGTTTAGTGTTTTAGGTGCCGTCCTAGGTTCTATTGTTTCCATTACTGCAGGTGGCTTAATAAGCATATTACTTGTCTATTTTGTACTGTTTAGACCCCTGCGCAAATTAAAAGTTGACAAATGCGATGTTAAACGCACTTTAACACCCATGCTCAAATACGGTATACCCTTAACTTTATCAAATATTGTCGTTGGCGTTTTACCCCAAATCTTCGCCTTTTTCATGGCATTATACGTAAGCGACGGTATAATGGGAAACTATTACGCTGCAACATATTTCTCAGTACTTGTTACATTCATAAGCTTCCCTATATCAACAGCGCTATTTCCTGCGTTTTCAAAACTCAATCCAGAAAGCGAACCTGAACTAGTAAAAACCGTTTTTTCTTCATCAGTAAAATACACCTCAATCTTTCTCATTCCCACAACAATGCTACTCATGACCCTTGCAACACCCTTAGTTTACACACTTTTCCCCAAAGATGGTATACTACAAGCCCTATTTGTCGTCGGTGCTGAACCCAAATTCCCCTACGCCCCAACATTTCTAGTTATCTCCTCAATAGTCAACCTATTCGTACTCTTCGGCAACGTAAGCCTAGCAACTTTTCAAACAGGCATTGGCAAAACAAAACAAATAATGAAACAAAGCCTGCTCTCACTTGCAATAAGTCTACCCTTTTCATACGCCATAATCACATACTTTGGAACATACGGTGGCGCAATGAGTGAAGTACTTGTAGTAATCGGCGGCATACTAGCCGTTATGGTTTCAACAATCCCCGGAATGGCCTGGGGGTTAATGTGGTCATGGAAAAACTATCACGTCAAAGCGGACTTTAAAAGCTCAGTAAAAATATTCGCCTCCTCCTTGACTGCTTCAATTGTAGCTTACGCATTTTTAGCAGTCTTTAACGCACCATACATAATACTACTAATTACCGGCGCACTACTTTTCCTACTTGTTTACCTAGTTAGCGCACCTCTTATCGGCGCTGTAAACCGCATTGACCTTGACAATCTAAAGTCCCTGTCTTCTGGACTAGGTGTAATATCTAAAATCTTAGAAATTCCCATACTATTCATGCGAAAAATCTGCAAAGAACCCCCTCCCCAGCAAAACGAAGAAATTTACACTGGCAGCAATATAGAATATTCAAATTAAAAGCATCCTTCGATGCCAAAAACATTTAAAGAAAATAAATTAATTAATTGGAGTTGTTTTTTTGAAACCCGCTCGTAAAAATAGACGCTCCTCTATTGGAGCTGCAATTGGTTTTTTTGTTATTGGTGTGCTATTGCTTGCATTTTCAGTATTATACAATTGGCAGATTACATCTTTCATCGGATTAGGTCTTATCTTATGGGGTACAGTTTTTTCTTTAGCTCAACCAGGTAAATATGTAGAAGGTAGCATCTTAGATAGCACCGCAAATACCGTTTACTCCACTTTAGATCGCCTAATTAATGATTTAAAATTCAACGGCAACGGCTACTATATTCCATCATATCCACAGAATGCTTACTTACCTGAATACTACAAAAACCTCAAAGATTCAATTGTTTTCATCGCAGACGAAAACTTTAACGGGTTACCCGCAATTGAAGAAGTAGTCTCAGGAAAATTCATATCTAACCGTGACCGAGGCGTTTTCATCACCTCTCCCGGCAGCGGCATATTGCACCAAATCGAAAACCAACTAAACATTGACTCCTCAACAGTTCCCCTAACCGAATTATGCAACATTTTACCTCGATACATGACCGAATTTTTCAGCTTAGCAAAAAACATGGACTTACAGATTATAGATGACTCAACTGCACGTCTTAGCATGAGCGGCATCTTATACGAAAGCCTATATAACCCCGAAAACATGCCAAAAAGCGTTAGCCTCCTAGGATGTCCTGTGATTAGTGCAGTTGCTTCAGCTTTAGCAAAATCTTCTGGTAAAACAGTGATAATTAAAGAACAACAATTCTGGCCTAACATGTCAGGTGTTGATGTTGTTTTTAATTTTGTTAAGGAGTAATACTTGATGATTTTTCCGTTATCTTTGTATGACCTAAGCTTATGGCTTGCAGCTATGTCCATTATCCTCTTGGCTACTTCAGAGCTGCTATACTATGCATCTGAATTTTACGAAAAATTTATCATAAATAAAGAACTTTTACGCTGGATAGCCATAGGCTGCGGCTTAGCCTTTGCAGTAACCGTTGTTATGCATGTATCCCAAATCTTCTAACAAAATATTTTCACAAGCCTTTACCCTTTCTTTTGTATGTACTTAAATGATAGATTAAACTTAAAATCAATCTAATACCTGCTAAAACAGTAATCTTCTTGTCTACTAAATTGTATCGTCAGTTAATCCCAGAGATGTCATGTCTGGAACTGGCTGATACCTAGTCTTATCGCTAAGTTGACTATATGCTTAATAGTTTCGCAAACGTTTCGGTTAAAAATGTTGACTCTTTATGTTTGCTGTTGGCCACATGTCCTTAGCTTACCTGCTAGGTAAAGCATCATCCAAATTTTTAAAGGTCAACCCAAACATTCCTGTGTTGCTTGTTTTATCAATATTACCTGATATAGATCTAGTTGTTGAAACCCTTACAGGCACGGCTCTGCATCGTGGACCTACACATTCTCTGATTTTTTCCCTTATCATTTTTGTGCCATTTTTTATTGTCTACGGTAAACGTGCAGTGCCCTATTTTTTAGCGTATGTTTCTCATTTTTTAATTGGCGACTTCTTTATCGGTGGCCAACTTCAACTGTTCTGGCCCCTGTCTACTGGTAATTTTGGTTTTTACGAGGCAGGATTTATGTACATAAATATTTATGATTCCATAAATATTGCTGCTGAACTTTCCTTATTTGCTGTAGCCATTGTAGCTATGGCAAAAACCCGTGATTATAAGATATTTTTTAGAAATGATAAAACTAACCTTGTGTTGATAATACCTATAGCTACTGTTTTATTGCCTACTTTCATTGGTTACCCGTTTAATACGCCTCTATTCTTAATTTTACCCTTAATAGGTTTGGCGCACTTGTTTTTCCTTGTGCTTTTTGGGATATCTGTTTTAATTGTCCTTTATTCAATAGTAAAAAAAGCTTTAACTCGGCGGCTTTAATTTTTCTTATTGAGAGTTTATATAAATATGACCTAGTTAAGTTATAGCTCTGCATTACCCTTATAGGGTAAGGGTATTAACATTAACAAGGCTGAGGGAAAACGGTATGGTTACTCTTCCAAATAGAGCGCGGGGCGTCAAGGTTTTAAAAGCGGTCTCTTCACCCCTCAGGCTGCAACTTTTGAATTTATTATTTGACAAAGGTGCCCTCTCTTATACTGAGTTAATGAATTGTCTTAAAATGAATCCTAATCGAGACGCAGGTCGCTTTGCTTACCATTTAAAATTTCTTCTTAAAGCTGATTTAGTAGAGGCAGATGTTGAGGCAAAAAAATATTTTCTAACTGACTTAGGTAAAATGGTTCTTGACGTTGCTGATCGTGTAGAGAAAAAAGCTTTTACACCAAAGAGTATGCTTGTTCGTACGTCACATTTTACTTTGGAAGAATTTGATCAAAACAAAATTGCCAATTCTTTAATTAAAGAGGCAAAAGTGCCTCCTGAACTTGCTCAGAAGGCTGCAAAAGAAGCTGAAAAACGCCTGATTAAGTCTAAAACAAAATACATCACTGCTGCGTTAATTCGTGAAGTGGTAAACGGCATATTAATTGAGAAAGGCTTTGAAGATTACCGCCATAAGCTAACTCGTGTAGGTATGCCAATCCATGAGGTTACAGCATTTATTGAAGCTAAAGACCGAAGTCTAGATGCTTCTAATGTGCTCTCTAAAGCAGGACAAAACGTGTTGGGTGAATACACGCTTCTAAATATTTTTCCACGCGATATAGCTGATGCCCACCTTTCAGGTAGTATAAACATTGACGACTTGGGCACCTGGATTCTTAAACCCAGTGAAGTCGTTCATGATATGCGTTTCTTTTTTTTAAATGGCCTTAAACTAGATGATGTTGCTCAGGCTTCACTTGACCCTCCAAAAAGCTTCGAATCCGCCTTAGCAGTAGCACTTAATGTACTTTTACATTCTAACAGGGAGACTAGTCATCAGCAAGTCTTTAGCTGCTTTAACATATTTCTCGCACCCTACATCCTCGGGGTTAATGAGGCCACAATAAAAGAAGCCCTACTGCTCTTTATTTTAAACATCAACCAACATGCACAGGTCACCTTAGAGATAGATTTTTCTGTTCCAAAACGACTCACAGAAAAACCCGCCGTAGGCTCAAAAAACCTTAACAGCAAATATGGAGACTACGCTAAAGAAGTTAGACTTCTTGCTGATCTAATCCTTCAAGTTTACAGTGAAATCACAGCAGTCAAACCCTTAATGAATCCACGGTTTGTCATAAAAATTAACTCTGACATTATAAATGATGAGAACACAACAGATTTACTTCTAAAAGCCCACACATTAGCATCCCAACACGGCATGCTTTATTTCGCCAACATAGCAACAACAAAAGAGAACGCTTCTGCAGTTTTTTCTTCTTTAGGAACAAAACTGCTTTCTGACTTAACTGAGGACTGGGAAACCGACACATTACGTACCGGATGCTTAGGCAATATAACCATAAACCTGCCTAGAATCATTCAAGAAGCAGAAGGTGATAAAAACAAGTTTTTCGATCTGCTTAAAGAACGATATGAGTTAGCTGCTCGTGCATTAGGCATAAAGTACAGTATCCTAAAACAGTTCGGAAAAAGCTCTCTACCCTTTTTACTTAAAAGTACATATGGTGATTCCTACTTTAGACTGGAGAATTGCTCAAGAATCATCAATTTTGCAGGTTTAACAGAAGCCGTTGAAGCATTCACATCAAAGAGCATAAACGACAAAGACAGTCAGACGTTTGTAGGTGAGATAATCCAAAACATCTCTACTTTCCGACATAAAATCGGACGAAAACACGGCAAACGTCTCTACCCCGCAATTATATGTTGCCCTGAAGCCTCAGAACGCCTAGCCCAGCTTGACATCGAAAAATATGGCATAGCAAAAGTCAAATTTTCCGGCACACGCGATAAACCCTTCTATTCAACCTCCCAACGATTAAAACTCAAAATTGACCCCTTAACCACTTCAACTGAAACACTGGGACTTATTCAAAAATTATCTGAATTAACTGTGGGTGGCTCAATAGGTATTATCGAATTGGACACTTTTGATGTATCGCCTTCCGCTCTTTTGGATTTGACTCGCCGACTTGTTGTATCTCATCAACCGTTAGAGTTTTTCACTTACAATCGTGTAGTTACTTATTGTCGTAATTGTAAGAAAAGCTGGTTTGGAATCCGACACAAATGTCCCAGTTGCGGTTCAATAAGCACTTTAGGAACATTTGATCGATTTAATTCAACATAGAACCTGTCCAAGTTTTCATGTTATAGTTTGATAATAACGTTGGATAATAAAAATGAAGTAAGCTGTCATGACCGTAAAAGGTTGTTGATTTTTGTGTCTCCTTGTGGACATGTTTGAAGATAAGGTTAAGGAAATGCCAGTTGTTGTTGGGGTAATTTGGTTATTTTGTTGCGCCGAGTACTAGTGAGAGGATTGCCATTCTTACGAATAGGCCGTTTCCGACTTGTTGGAAGTAGCGTGCGTGGGGTGTTTGGTCAATTTCTGGTGCGATTTCGTCTACTCTTGGTAGTGGGTGTAGGATTATCATGTCTTTTTTGGCGGTTTTAAGGGTTTTTTGATCTATACGGTAGGCGCCTTTGAGTTTGGCGTATTCTGCTGGATCAGGGAAGCGTTCTCGTTGGATACGTGTTACGTATAGGACGTCTATGTTTGGGATTATTTCGTCGAGGTTTTGTTTTTCTGTTACTGGGATTTTACTTTTTGTTTCTTTTAGAATGTTTTCTTGTATTCGTAAGGCTTCAGGTGAGACTAGAAATAGTTCAACGTTGTAGTTTGTTAATGCTCTTGTGAGTGAATGTACGGTTCTTCCGTATCTTAAATCGCCGATTATTGCGATTTTGAGGTTGTCTATTTGGTTTTTTTCTTTTTGGATTGTGTAGAGGTCTATTAATGCTTGGGTTGGGTGTTCTTGTGCTCCTGTTCCGCTGTTGATTATTGGAACTTTGGCGTATTCTGCGGCTACAACTGCAGCGCCTTCTAAACAGTGTCTTAATGCTATGGCGTCTGCATAGTTTTCGACTGTGCGTATTGTGTCTACAAAATTTTCGCCTTTTTTTGTGCTTGCTGTTTCTACATCGTTAAACCCTATGGTTGTTCCTCCGAGCTTTTGCATGGCTGCTTCAAAGCTTAATCGTGTTCGTGTGGAGGGTTCAAAAAAGAGAGTTGCGAGGATTTTGCCTTTTAAGGTGTCAGTTCCTGTACTGGCGATTGGTTCCATAGTTTGGCTGGTTTTTAAAATGTGGTTGATTTCTTCTTTTGTGAAGTCTTGTATTGAAATTATGTTTCTGTTATGGAACTCCATGCGCCATGTGACCTTGATTTGTTTGTTTGTTGTTACTTTAGTGTTTATTGTAAATATTAGATTTTTTGTTTTATTTTATGTTGCATGCTTGTTTTAGCTGTGTTTATATGCGTTTGTTGTTGTCTTTTGTTTGTAACACATTTATATTAACTTCTTTAGGCTAAGCTTGTTTTATTTCAGCAAATGTTTTTGAGGTGTTTTTGATTTGGGAACAATTTTAGATGAATTAAGTCCAGGTAATCATAATTTTTCTTTGTCCCGTGAATCTTTACGTAGAGTTCATGAGGTGCGTTCGCCCTGTCAATGGTTAAACCATTGTAACGGTGGTAAATGTCCTGCGTTTATTAAAATAAACGGAAACTTTTACTGTGCTAAACGCAAACTTTAGTCCAATTCTAAAGTTTTCAATGCGGTTTTAATGCTTTGAGCTGATAAGTCTAGGCGTTCTTTTGATTCTGTTGATAGCTTAAGTTCAATGATTTTTTCAATGCCTCCTCTGCCAAGAATTACCGGTACACCTATGGATAAACCTGAAAGTCCATACTCGCCTTCTAAGGGGGTTGTAGCACTTAGAACTAGATTTCTACCCGTAAGGATTGCATCTGCCATAACCGCTATAGCTGTAGATGGAGCAAAAGTAGTTGCACCTTTCAATGCTATAACTTCTTGTCCAGATGTAACTGTCTGACACGCTGCTATGTCAATTTGTTCTTGTGCCATAAAATCCTTAATTGGAATACCTGAAACAGACGCATACTCAATTAGAGGTACCATTGTTTCACCATGCTCACCTATAACTAATGCACGTATATCTTTTCTTGAAACATTACACTGCTCAGACAGATAAGTACAAAACCTCATAGCATCCAAAATGTTACCCATACCAAAAATACGCTGACGCGGAAAACCTGTACTTCTGTAAGCTACATAAGTTAATACATCTACAGGATTTGTCACCATCATAAGCTTAGCACCTGGCGCATATCTAGCAACTTGCTTAGTTATATCTGAGACAATTTTAACATTAGTATTTAGCAGATCAGTTCGTGACATACTTGGTTTTCTTCCTTGCCCTGCCGTAACAATAACAAGTTCACTACCTCGCATATCCTCAAAATTATTTGAACCCGTAATTTTACCATCAAACTCTATTGCAGGTGCCGCCTGTATCATATCCATAGCCTCACCTTGAGCCAAATCCTTAGATACGTCAATCAAAGTTACATCACTAATTTTATAGCGCAAAATTTCAAATGCAGCTGCTGAACCTACTTTACCCGCACCAATAATTGTAATCATACAAATCCCAAATACAAATTCGTTAACAAACAGATAATTGTTTTCGACAACTACTTTTTAGACATGTGAAGAGTTAACTATACCCTTATTCTTCATGCCCTATACATAAAAAATGCTTTATGTTTTTTACGGCTTCTTTTATTAAAGTATAATCTAGAAAGAAAAGACAGGTGTATGCGTAACACAACATTTAATATGGAAGTTAAGGGTGAAAAGGTATGGTAACCGCAAAATCTTTTGTAAAATGGGCAGGCGGTAAAAGCCAGTTGCTTACAGATATACAAAAAAAGTACCCTATCGAATTGGGGAAAACAATTGATAGATACTGTGAACCGTTTGTCGGCGGGGGCGCGGTGCTTTTTGACGTTTTATCAAGATATCGACTGAAAGAGGTATTGATAAACGACATAAACAAAGAACTTGTGAATACTTATGAGCAAATTAAACTTCATGTTACTGAATTAATAAATGAACTGGAAAATTATCAAAGTACATTCTGGGCTATGAATACTGATGAGCGTAAAAATTATTATTATGCCAAGCGTGAACGTTTCAATTACATCAAAATAAACGGTGATGAAAAAGCTAACATTGAGAAGGCAACATTATTTATTTTCTTAAACAGAACTTGCTTTAACGGTCTTTTCAGAGTTAACAGTAAGGGACTGTTTAATGTTCCGATGGGGTCATATAAAAAACCGATTATTTGCGATGAGTGTAATCTTAGGAGTGTAAGTCGTTTGCTTCAAAATGTTACCCTAAAATGCGGAGATTATACAGACTGCCTATCGTTCATTGATTTTAATACTTTTGTGTATATCGATCCCCCATATCGGCCCATTACCAAAACGTCAAGCTTTACAGCATATGCCGAAACTCGGTTTGACGATAAAGAGCAAATTGAACTTGGGGCATTTGTAAATAAAATCCATTTATTAGGCACGAAAGTGGTTGTTAGCAATTCTGACCCTAAAAACAACGATGAATGCGATAATTTCTTTGACGAGTTATACAAAACCTATCGTATCGAACGAGTAGCCGCAAAGCGCATGATTAATTGCAATGGCGAGAGCCGAGGCGACATTAGCGAGTTGCTTATATCAAATTACTAGGTGGCAAAGCTATGAAAATGATAGATAAATACAAAACAATGGGTATCATGTCAGAGAGCGCTGCTTTTGAGTATCTGATTACCAATTTGAAGGACACTATCCGTACATACGACTTTTTTGTAGCATGGAAAAAAGTTTTGGGAAATGTCTCTCAAATAGAGATATCCTTGAATATTTTAAACAGTTTAATCGGTAAAACCGACATAGCCCAAAAGTTGAAGGATCTCATTAAAGAGTATCCACAAGTTGTATCTGTATTGCCCATTTTGATAGCCGTTAGGGAAACAAGCGTTAAAATTGCGGCTTTGGGCGGAGATATTGAATATTCCTTTGCAAAGAGACAAAATTATTCTGATGCTGAAATAGAAAAGATTGTCTTCTTTGCCGAAAAATGCGGGCTTCTAAAGATCTTATCTGATAAAAGCATTAAAAATCTTGTTGATTATTGTATTGGCGTTGAAACAGGTCTTGATACTAACGCCCGCAAAAATCGTAGCGGAACAGCTATGGAAAATCTAACGGAAGTTTATGTTAAAGCAATATGCGATAAGCATGGCTTTAAATATCTAACACAAGCAACTGCTTTAAAGATAAAATCTGAATTTGGTCAAAAGGTGCCAACGGACAAAGCGGACAGACAATTTGATTTTGCGGTTAATACAAAAAATAAAATTTATCTCTTGGAAGTAAACTATTACGGCGGTGGTGGCTCAAAATTAAAATCCGTAGCGGGCGAATTTAAAAGTCTATATGAGCTTATGAGTACAGCAAGTAACATGGGCTTTATTTGGATAACAGACGGACTTGGTTGGCATACTGCAAGGCGGCCTCTTTTTGAAACATTTAACGCAACAAATTATGTCATGAATATAAAAATGGTTGAGAATGGGCTGTTGGAAGATATTTTAACTAAAGGATTATAGACATGGTAAAGCAAATAAAATGGCACCCTGATAATTTTGAGCTTGAAATGAATACCGTTTGGAGCTTCCCAAAAAGGGGCAACTGGGCTACACATGACGCAAAATATAGAGGCAACTGGTCTCAGTATATACCGAGAAATCTTTTACTCCGCTATTCAAACGAATATGATTTGGTGCTTGATCAATTTGTCGGCGGCGGTACAACACTTGTTGAGGCAAAATTGTTAAACCGCAACATAATCGGTGTTGATGTAAACCTCGAAGCGTTAAAGCGGTGCAAAGAAAAATGTAATTTTGAATATGAACCTGCTGGCAAAGTATATATCCACAATGGTGACGCTCGCAAACTGGATTTTATACCTGATAACAGTACTGACTTTATATGTACACACCCACCGTATGCTAATATTATCAAGTACAGCAAAGATATTGAACAAGATTTATCTCATCTTAATGTTAAAAATTTTTTAGTGCAGATTAAACTCGTTGCCGATGAGTGTTATCGAGTTTTAAAGAAGGATAAATTTTGCGCAATACTCATGGGCGATACAAGAAAAAAGGGCACGTTATTTCTATGAGTTTTGATGTAATGAAAATATTTGAAGCAGCAGGGTTTAAGACAAAGGAAATTATTATAAAGGAACAGCATAACTGCAAAGCTACTGGATATTGGAAAACTAATAGTGTAAAATATAATTTTTTGTTGCTTGCACATGAATATTTATTTGTATTTAGAAAATAAAATAGCGAATTAAAATTACAAGCGGAAACAAGCCGCTAAAGTTTATAAATTCAAACTGCCATGGACACTGCTTCTGTCAAAGTTCTATCCGTTGCTACGCACAACCAATGGAAGAACAGGGGAGTTAGAAGTGGGTGTTTTGTTTCTATCGTTGGGTGTGTTTTATATTTGTTACTTGATTACATCCAAAATCAAATCCTGTTGCCCACATAACCCTTTGAAGTCCGCCTTTTTGGTGTTTTCTAAAATTCTACTGCTTATTTTCGTTTTTCTGTATCTGAAAATACGTTTAATGACAAAGGACTAAAAGACATGTAAACTTTGTCGCCAACTGTAATTCCCAAGTTTTTAATTGTTGTAAATGCGATTCTTGCTTTAACCGGAAAGCCCGCGTCAACTGTAACCTGTGCAGTTGAGTGCATCTGTACTATTTCTGTGATGACTCCTATGATGCTATTGTCTGAATTAGTGTTGACTGGTTCTTTTGTTAAGAGTGTAATATCTTCGGGTTTTAATGTTATGGTGACGTTTTTTCCTACAAACTCAGGGGTTAACGCAGACATCAACGGTATGCCGTTGATTTCAATTAGTAATAACCCGTTTTGTTCTTTGACTGCTTTGCCTTCAAAAATGTTTATTCCTAAAAATTTTGCTACATACGTGGATTGGGTTTTATCAAAAATTTCTGCTCTATTACCGACTTGTTCAATGTGTCCATTTCCTATCACTGCGATTTTGTCTGCCATCATAAAGGCTTCACTTAAGTTATGGGTGACATATAACGTGGTGATCTCTAAGGTTTGAAGATACTTTTTTAGCTCCAACCGAAAAGTCTCTTTAAGCTGTGGATCAGTGGCAGATACTGGTTCATCTAACAGTATAACCTGTGGTTCTGTAGCTAGTGATCGTGCCAGTGCGGCACGTTGCTGTTGTCCACCGCTAAGTTGACTAGGATAGGATAATGCGTGTTCTCTAAGACCTACAAAATCTAGAAGAGCGCTTGTTCTCTTTTTAACTTCAAACTTGGATAGGTGTAATGACTTTAAGCCATATGATATGTTATCTTGAATTTTCATATGAGGAAAAAGCGAAATGGTTTGAAAGACGTAGCCAATTTGGCGTTCAAAAGGGTTAAGGTTAACTTTTTTTGTTCCATTTGTTCCGTTTACCATGATGTTGTTGATGTAAATGTTTCCGCTATCAGGGCGTAGTAAACCTGCGATCATGTTTAGTAGGGTTGTTTTCCCACTTCCATTAGGTCCTAAAAGGGCTATGACCTCGTTTTTTTGAACCTCAAGGCTCAAGTTGTTTATTACTTTTTTTTCGTTAAACGATTTTGATAGGGATTCAATTTTTATCATTTTTTATATCCATACCTTTTTTGTTCAAGAAGTTTAACGATGATGATTACTGCAAATGAAATGGAAATTAAAATAATAGACAACATTACACCTGCTAAGGGGTCTGAGTAAAGCATAGTATAAATGGCTAAAGGTATAGTTTGAGTTATTCCAGGTAGGTTGCCTGCAAACATTAGGGTTGCTCCAAATTCACCCATGGCTCTAGCCCATGTCATTATTGTACCTGAAATGATAGCTCGCATTGCAAGGGGTAAAGAAATTGTGAAAAAGACTCTAAGGCGTGAACCTGTTAGAATCTTGGCGCTGTTGTAAATGGTTTGGTCTTGTTTTTCAAAACCAATTTTTGCTGATCTAATTAGAAAAGGTGAGGCTACAAAGATTTGAGCTATGATGACTGCTGCTGTGTAGCCTGGTATTATTATGTCAAAACTGTTAAAGACGGGACCTAACAGCCCTCCTGGTGCAAAAGTGTAAAGAAGAGCTATGCCGGCAACAGCTGGCGGCAATACCAAAGGTAGGTCCATGAGGGTATCTATTACTGTTTTACCGTAAAATTTTCTAGTCGCTAAAAAATAACCTGTCGGAACAGCCAAAATAACGGAGAGGAGAGTAGCTATTAGGGATGTGTATAAGCTGAGTTCTATGGCCTTAATTATTCCGGGGTTTTGTAATTGTGAGCTTATTTGAGTTAAATCAAGTTTTAAAAAAACAGATATTACAGGCAAAGTAAGAAAAGCAACATATATTATTACGATTATTATTAGAAGGGCAATCGTGGTTTTATCTATAAATCGAGAGATTTTTGAGGTCTCGTTTGTATGCTTTTTTGTTTTGATGTCTTGTGAGTTATTAATGGATGGATGTGCCAAGCGTTTTCTACCATTACTTACTTGATTGAAGAGTTGGACGTGTTAATATGTGCTTTTAGGAGTTAAATCCGTATTTTGTTAAGAGTTCTTTTCCGGTATCTGCGAGCCAGTAGTCCATGATTTTTTGTGCAAGCTCTGGATATTGTGTTGAGTTGATTACGCCTATGCCATAGATGCCTTGTGTGTTAACCTCTGCTGGAATCTGTATGAATGTAACTTGTGCTCCTGTGTTGGTGCCATAGATGCCATCTGAAACAAACACAATGCCTGCATCTGCAGTACCAAGACCTAGAGAAACTTTACCCACTACTTGCTCAACACTATTTTCATATGAGACTACATTTTGGTAGATTGAGGAGTTAAAATTCTTGTAAGCTCCTGATGTATCGTATTGTGGGCTGTTTGGGTTGCCCCATGTGGAGTCTATTTTCCATATAGTGCTGTTTGCGTATGATCCTGCAGGTACTGATGGAGCTGCAAGGACAAGTTTTACGCCAGGTTTTGCCAAATCTGCGAGAGAGGTTATGTTTGTCGGATTACCGGGAGCTATGATTATTTCTAAGCTGTTTGTGGTGAAATTTTCATATCGATTGTTTAGTAGGCCGGGATTGTTGGTGAGGAGATGGTTGGTCCATTTTTGGTCGGCTGACATAAAGACGTCTGCGGGTGCTCCTGAAGTGATTTGTGTGTAAAGAGCGCTTGAGGAGTCGGAGTTAAGAATTACCTTTGCATTGCAGTCTTTTTCAAATTGAGTTACCATATCTTCTGCAACGTGAATTAGGCTAGATGCTATGAACACTCTAAGTTCCGTTGGTTCTGTAGTTGACATGTTAAGTGCTCTGCTGTATGATATGTAACCTATTACTGAGGCAACAGCCACTAATGCTATTACTGATATTGCGACATATTTTGTGTTCATGTACAATCAAACACGATATTACTACATAATAATATCGATAAAATAAACCTTACTATCCAAAACAAAACGCTAATACCACCCATACAAACACAAAAATAGCTCTAACCTAACCTATAACTTAAACTTCATGCCTGTACTTAACGTTATGTACGTTACTATTCAGCATTTTAACGGGCTAATACATACGAAAAACTGACAAACAACTAACAAACTTGAAAAACATATCTGAACTATGCTAAACAGCATCACATGATGGTTCACTACAGAAACAACAATAACTGATTACAAAAATACACGCACTTTCTTCTCAGTGATAAACACAAGCTGTTTTTGAACAGTTTTCAAATTTAATTTCAATTGAGCATTATCAAGGGCTTTAATAACGCTTTGAGCCGTCTCCTCTCTGGTGTTAACAAGCATAACAGTTAATTTACGCCTATACTGCATAAGGTACATTTTGGCAAAACCAATATCTTGCGTTAAAACAGCTAATCATTTCGCATAGCAAACAATGCTATCTCCCCATCAGCCGCTCCCCTAAGATTAACATCTGCCAAAAAAACTAGCTCAAAACCCTCCTGCTCCAACCAAACCATAACAAGCTTTGGCACATTTGATCAATGAAAAACTTCAAAACATAACCCGTTTATCTTCTTTAAACAAGGATGACTTCTTCATAACCAAGAGATTCAGATGCGTATAGAAGAGCTGCTTTAATATCTTCTTTTACTAACTCTGGATAATAATCAGACAGTATTTCATCTTCAGTTACACCATTTGCCAAAAGCTTTACAATCAACTGAACCGTAATACGAGTACCCCTAATAACTGGCTTACCAAATGCAACATCAGAATTCACTGTTACTCTATCCATTAACTCCATTCTAGTCACCTGCGAAAACAAATAACCTAACTAACCTCATAATATAGATAATGGAAATAATTTAAGAAGATGAAAATGATGCATAATGTTTCAAGAAAAGGACGATATCTTATAACTGCGTGCTGTAAAAAGGTACATGGTTCTCGTCTAATTTTAGTGTAACATAACATTTTTACTGCCATAACAATTATGAAAATTTGGTAAGTTTAAGGCATCTTTTCTAAGAACTCTTTAAGCTCAACTTGAGCTCTCCTATATTGCTCTGCTAAACTTCTGCCATAGGGCGTTACTTCTGAAGAACCTCCACCTTTTGCACCACCCCGAACACGCATAATTAACGATTCACCTAAACGTTTCTCCGCAAGGGTAATTCTATGCAAAGCATACCTATAAGACATGTTAAGATTCTTTGCCGCTTCTAAAATCGAATGATATTTATCAATATTTTCAATGAGCTCTGCTATACCATCACCAAACACTGATTCACCCTCACCGTTTACCATCCAAAGCTTAGTCCGATAACTTAAAGCATTCATATACTTCTCACTCTACAACATACATATAACATTCAAAACCTTAAATTTACCGTGTTAACCATTTTATCTAAGCTTTATTTTTGAATAATTGCATTTGGGTTTAACTCTCTCTATGCGCAACTTTTATAAGATTTCAAAATTCGTTATAAAACTTTAATTTATGTGCCACTTGGCATGTGGAGCCTAATAACAAATGTCTAACAAAGAAAACACAGCTTTGGACCTTTTCACAATAGTCCAAAAAGAAGAATTAAACTCTATAACAAAAAAACTTGTCATTTACGCCCCTGACATTGCAGCAAAAGCTCAAGCAGGACAATTCTTAATCATCAAAGTACATGAAAACAGCGAAAGAATCCCGTTAACTTTCTCTGACTGGAACAAAAAAGACGGCACAATAACAGTAATCTTCCAAGAAGTCGGATTCTCATCAATAGAACTTGGTCAGCTCAAAGTCGGAGAAAGAATTCAAAACCTCGCCGGCCCCCTAGGTAATCCAAGTGAGATCCACAAATATGGTACAGCCGTGATAGCCTGCGGTGGTCTAGGAACAGCCGTAGCTTACCCCGTAGCTAAAGCACTAAAAGAAGCCGGAAACAAAGTAATTACACTTGTAGGTGCAAGAAACAAAGATCTATTTATTCTTGAAAAAGAAATCGAGGCCGTTTCAACTGAGGTTATATATTCAACTGATGATGGCTCAAAAGGCCAGAAAGGCTTCGTAAGCGACCTTTTAAAAGACTTGATTGCTAAAAAAGAACAAATTAACATAGTATTTGTAATTGGTCCACCCATCATGATGATGGTAACCTCTGAAGTCACCCGTCCCTTTGGCATAAAAACAATTGCCAGCCTAAACCCCATAATGGTCGACGGTATGGGTATGTGTGGCGCCTGCAGAGTAACCGTTGACGGCCAAATTAAATTCGCCTGTGTTGACGGTCCAGAATTTGACGCCCATAAAGTAGACTTCAAAGAACTAATTCAACGTTTAAAATGTTATATTCCTGAAGAAAAACAAGTAACCCATGGAGAAGGACACTGTCAATGTCACAACCATTAAACAAAGAAAAACAGACACAAAATCGTTTCAAAGCAGTAGACATCCAAAGACAAGAACCAAAAGACCGCGTTAAAAACTTTAAAGAAGTAGTACTTGGCTACACTGAAGAACAAGCCCTCGCCGAAGCCTCAAGATGCCTACACTGTGCCAACGCCCAATGCGTAAAAGGCTGCCCAGTCGAAATCGACATACCCGAATTCATCAAATGTATAACTCAGAAAAACTATGAAGCCGCCATTACAAAAATCAAAGAAAAAAATAGTCTACCCGCCATATGCGGACGCGTCTGCCCACAAGAAGAACAATGCCAACAACTATGTATCCTTGGCAAAAAAGGCGACCCCATATCAATAGGACGCCTAGAACGTTACGTAGCAGACGTTGAGCGAGAAAAAGGCATAACAGTACCCAAACCAGCCGCACCTAACGGCAAAAAAGTAGCAGTAATCGGCGCCGGACCTGCAGGATTAACTGTTGCAGCTGACCTTGCCAAACTCGGCTATTATGTCGAAATCTTTGAAGCACTACACACCGAAGGCGGTGTCTTAGTGTATGGCATTCCAGAATTCAGATTACCAAAAGACATAGTTAAAGCCGAAGTTGACTACATAGAAAAACTCGGCGTAAAACTAACCCCCGACGCATTAATCGGCAGACTATTTACAATAGACGAATTATTCCAAAACGGCTTTGAAGCAGTTTTCATAGGCACAGGCGCCGGACTTCCAAAATTCATGAACATCCCAGGTGAAAACCTCAACGGCGTTTACAGTGCAAACGAATTCCTCATCCGTGTCAACCTTATGAAAGCCTACCGATTCCCAGAATACAAAACACCCCTGGGCATAGGCAAAAAAGTCGCCGTCATCGGAGGCGGCAACGTAGCCTTAGACTCAGCCCGATCAGCCATACGCCTAGGCGCAGACAAAGTTTACATAGTCTATCGCAGAAGCAAAGACGAAATGCCCGCCCGAGAAGAAGAAATCCTCAACGCCGAAGAAGAAGGTATAGAATTCAAATTCCTAACTGCCCCAACAAAAATCATCGGCGATGAAAAAGGTACCGTAAAAGCCATGGAATACATCACAATGCAACTTAGCGAACCAGACGCCTCAGGTAGACGCAAACCCATACCCATCAAAGGCTCCGAAACAATGATGGACATTGACACAGTAATCATCGCAATCGGACGCACCCCTAATCCAATAATCCAATCTACCACAAAAGGTCTTGAAACCATTGCAGGCGGTATAATTGTAGTTGACAAAAAAACCGGCAAAACCAGCCTAAACGCCGTTTACGCCGGTGGAGACATAGCAACAGGCGAAGCAACCGTCATCAGCGCAATGGAATCCGGTAAAACCGCCGCAAAAAGCATCCACGAACAACTAAGCAAAAAACAATAACCCCGCGGGGCAATTTTTAGCCCTTAACCCTTTTTATTAGACTTGCTTGGTCTCTTTTTGTTTTCATTAACAGTTAGCGGGTAGGTATAATGAAAATAAGAAAGTCCGCATTTTTGACGTACAGCAAAACGTTATCCTGTATGCTCTTTTAAAATATGACGCATCAATATTTTTCTCAATATTCTTTTAGTTGATGAAAAGCGTTATTAGCTTAAGCGTTAACGTTTTCTTCTGTTTAGGATGGAAGCGTGTGTTAGTTGCGGGTGTTGATGAAGCTGGGCGAGGCTGCATTATCGGTCCCTTAGTGATTGCTGGTATTGCAGTGCCAAAAGAAAAGATGCCCGATATAATGGCTCTCGGCGTTAAGGATTCAAAACTTTTATCGCCAAAAAAACGTAGTTCTCTTTTTCAAGAAATCATCAAAATAACCCCTAACTTTAAAATCGTTAAAGTGCCTCCTTCTGAAATTGATAAAGCTGTTGATTGCCAAATACGCCTACATAAGCTCAATCGTTTGGAAGCTAAAACTATGGCACAAATCATAGAATACTTATGTCCAAGTGAGGTTTATGTTGACGCCGCAGATATCATAGCAGAACGGTTTGCAACTCATATAAGTGAGTGCCTTACCATTAAACCGCAGATTATTTCACGCCATAAGGCTGATCAGCTCTATCCTGTTGTTTCTGCTGCGTCTATACTTGCTAAAGTGGAACGTGACCGAGAAATTGAACTTTTGAGAAATGAATTTGGCGATTTAGGTAGCGGTTACTTGCATGATAAAAAAACCCAGTTTTTCCTCACGGAATGGTTAAAAACCAACAAGGATTACCCTGATTGGGTTCGAAAATCTTGGAAGCCCGCTAAAAAAGCGTTAAGTGAACGTGATACCGCTCAGCAGAAACTGTTTTAAAGCCCTACTTGTTGAGCTTTAGTTTGAAAAGAAAATGTTAATTAATAAAATTAGTTTAACCTATTAATAAATTAAGAGATTCTAAAGATGACAACCTTTACACTGATAATTTACGATGCTCCAATGGCAAAAGAACGAGCTTTGTCTGCTCTAAGATTTGCATGGACTGCTGATCTTGAGGGACATAAAGTTAAGATTTGGTTATTTGAAAACGGTGTATATTTAGCAAAGAAAAACCAGAAACCGCCTCAGGGTTTAATCAATTATGGTCAAATGCTTGAAGATTTGGTAAAAAATGGTGTCGAAGTAAAAGCGTGTGTTGTCTGCGCAGAAGCCCGAGGCGTAGTCTCCACAGAGTTAATTGATGGTGTTAAGCTTGCAACAATCCATGAACTAATAGATTGGACAGCTAACAGCGACAAAACAATTACCTTCTAGACGTGAACTGTTTTGAGCACCGAAAAATTGGATGTTAAAGGTAAAATGTGTCCAATGCCCGTGGCGCTAACTAAGCGTAAACTTGCAGAAATGCAATCTGGGCAAATGCTAGAAGTTGTAGGTGAGGGCGAACTGGAATTTGATAACATTCAACGTTGGCTAAAAAATAATGGACACGAAATCATTGAGGCATCAAAAAAAAGCAATGAATTTAAAATATTAGTAGCAAAATATTAGTTGCCATTTTATTTTAACAATTTCTTGAGATCATCAATAGTATAGCAGTTTAACTTTTTGTTGACTGTATGGGTAGTGTGTAGTTGCAGTGTTTGAACCAGCTAGCAACAAGCTCAGGTGACACACAA
>JGI24705J35276_12238406_pt1 | contig 21182 bp, 18 predicted proteins | sample TergutNt197P4_FD_35276 | JGI IMG/M metagenome (IMG submission 35276) | reverse complement strand
CCTTCGGAAATGCTGTATGCGCTTCGCGCACATTAAAGACAAGGACACATTACATCATGTTGCCGCAAAGCGGCAATACATCATTAGCGCAGCGACATCATTCGCCGAAGGCGTACATCATGCCGTTGCGCTGTAAAGGTGAATGTCTTTCATGCGTTTGTTGCGGAGGTTTATTTACTTTTAGGCAAACTGATATACACTCTTGTCCCATGCAGATATTTAGATTCAACCCTGATATGGCCTTTATGCATTTCACTTATCATTCTTTTTACGACATACATTCCTATACCGGAGCCGGATTTATAGGAAGATTTAGTCGTAAAAAAAGGCGCGAAAACTTTCTTAGTATTTTCAGGTTTTATTCCTATCCCGTTATCAGCGATTATTATTTCGCTTGAATCGGGACTATCATTAAGAGCAACGGTTATTTTAGGCTTATATTCCATGCCATGCCCGTGTTTATACGCATAGTTATTCATTTCAACGGCAGCCTCATAGCCGTTATCCACAATATTATAAACCGACTCCATAAGAAGCGATTTTATGCCGAATACCGTTTTATTTCCGACTTGGGAATAATCGACAGGCGCTTCGGATTTTATATTATGTTTGACCTTAAGCAAATCTATTGAAAGTTCAATCACTTCTTTAAGTTCAAATTCTTTATAATGCGTTTCATTGGCTTCCACTCTGGCATAATTTATTATGCCTTTTATTATGGCGCTTGTGCGCTTTACGTTATCGGCAAGCGACTCGGAAAGAGTATGAAAATATTTTACCGATTCGGAAAGAACATTTTTATCGCTTACAATCGGCATCATTTTATTTTTAAATTCTTCCACTTCAAACTTCATTTCGCCGGCCAGCATGGAAAAATTATGAAGCCTGTTATTAATTTGATGCGCCACTCCCTGGGCAAGCCCGCCGATGGAAGCTAGTTTTTCCGCGGTAAATATTTTTTCCTGCGCTTTCTTAAAATCTTCTATAAACATGCAGTTTTCTATAGCCATCGACGTTTGTGTTGCAAGAATATTGAAGATGTTAATGTCGTCCGACGAATACGGCTTACGGCTGTCTTTTTCGCCAAGTATCATAAAACCGCTTACCTCTTTGAGCGCGAACGCTGGAACTATAAGGCCTATTCTTGAATTAAAATTAAGTTTATTTTTAATGTCGTCCGGCATTTCTTCATAAACAAAAGGAATTCCTCTTGATTTTACATAAGCTACAAAAGGCGAATTTGCCGGAAAAGAAACATCCTGTTTAACGGTATTCTGATTTTTCCCCGCCCTGAAAGAAGCGAGTTTATATTCTTTTGTATCGCGGTCCTGCAGATAAATCGATGCGAACTGTATTTTAACGGACCTTTTTACCAGAAGTACGACCATGCTTAAAAGTTTTTTAAGATCGTGCCGCTGCGTCATGCCTATCGCGGCTTGCAGCAGGATATTGCGGTACGAACGCTGCTCGGCAAGCATTAAGTTTTCCGCTTGTTTTTGTATGCGGCTGAAAACCATTGTGCCTATTGAGGCGAACACAACCGCCGAAAAAGTGGCAATCTTCCACGAGCCGGTTGTTGAACCGATAATAACGGGTATGCCGAACAAAACGATATATAAAAATATATAAAGCGCGGTTCTGGCTAAAAAGAGCTTTACGTCAAGCAGATTATATTTGACTATCGCGAAAGACATCAGGATTATAAGAATCAAAACTACGCCGTAGCCGAAAGGATAAATTTCAAACCCGTCGAATTTGCCTAAATAATCTCCGACGCCGAATAACATTATGGTAAAAGCTATAAAAACGTAAACTATCTGGTGTCTTTGCTGCGGCGGAAGCGAATAATTAGTTGCGGCTTTATAAAGGATTATTGAACACATCGAAAAAGAAACGACAAACATAAGCAAAAACACTATGTAGAGTTTGCCGGCTACGGGATAATAACCCCAGAAATGAAGTTTAACGCCGTGATAAATTAAATCGGTTGAGAAGTTGAGTATAAAACACAAAATGGCAAAAGCGGTAAAATACCATATTCTCTTTTTTACTTTTTTACCGACAAGCGCGTAGACAAACAATAACGGCAGAACCGGAACAAAAGCAACTCCCAAAAAACCGACTCTGGCCCAAAAAAGAGCAGTATCAGGCTCTTCCGAAAGATACATCATTGAAAAGCCGACCAGCCATATAATAAGGGAACAGCAAAAAAGTACAAAATACCTTATGGCGTCGGATCTTTCCCAATACTTAAACATTCTGATGGTTATAAAAATAAAAACAAGGGCGGTTAAAAGCGTTGGGAGCGCGTAAATATTAAAAGAATAATTGTCAAGCATAGGAAAAATCCTTATCTGCCCTGCGTCATTAATGAAAGGCTGAAGTTCAGAAGCTCGGCGGCTCAGCTGTTCGGTAACTGCAAGAACGGCAGAAGATGGGATGATAGGATGATAAGAAGTTAAGCGACAGCAAGGACTGATAAAAAGACGTTAATCCTTTGACGAGCCTGTCCCGTAAGGCCTTAATACGGGAACCAAAGCTCCTCTCATCTTCTCAGCCTCCCAACTTCTATTCTTCCGATTAGACCCTCTTATCATCTTGCCCTCTTATCTTCTTACACGGCTTCTCCGGGCTTCTGAGCTGCCGGACTTCCGCCTTTGTCAGTTTCTTTTTGTTTTGCGTCTTTCCCTTGCCAATGTTATTCCCTGAAGATGCGTTGTTTTAAGCCATGCATAATTCATTTCGCCGAACGGTCCGCCGGTTTTTTTTGTCCCGCCGTGGCCGGCAAGGCATTCCGAAAATTCCACATGCCTGGCATTTATTCTCAAAAGGCCGGAATCGGGAAGATGTCGTATAAACTGTCTTATATACGCCGGCGACTTAACCCATGCGGAAATTCTTAAACCGAATTCATTCTGATTGACCAAGTCTATCATTCTAAAAAATATTTCCCTGTCTTTTTCGCTGCCCTGCTTCGAAGATTTAACTTTTATTACCGGAATCAGCGGGAAAAAGTTTTCGTTTTTAACGCAGGAAAAAGAGTAAAGATCCTGATTGTCGTCGATTTGTATAAGCGTAGGCTGAACATACACGCCTTTCGGATTGGGAGTATTGTCGTAATCTATTCTGCTGCCGCCGCATAAAAGCCTTGCGCCTTTATCTATAGCCTCGCTTAAATACTCTTCAAAAATATTCGTTTTGATGACGGGTGAGAGAATTACGTCCGGCATTGAAGGGAGCCCGTAAACTATTTGCGATATTTTTTCTTTCATTTTATCTATAAAAGCGTCAAAAATATCTTCATGCACTATAAATTTTTTAGGCACCATGCAAATCTGAGTCGAGCCCAAAAAAGCGTCCATAGCCGAAGCCGCCGCGTCGTCCACGTCGCAGTCTTTCCATAAAATAAGCGGATCGCTGCCGGAAAGTTCAAGTATAGGTTTTTTGCCGGCAGTATAACATTTTCTGCCGATTTCAAGGCCCGCTTCGCTGTCGCCGAAAAACAGTATGTCGTTTACTTTAGGCGATGTCAGCCACTGCTCAGTAATCGTTTTGGAATTTCCGGTTATAAGATTTATCGTGCCTGCCGGAGCGCCGTTTTTTTCCAGCGCGGGATTTACTATGTTTTTCCAAAGAAATATTGTTGAAATCGGAGCTTTTAAAGGAGGTTTTATTATTAATGTATTGCCGCCAAGCAGCGCGTGAAGACCAAGAGTAGAATTGCTTGCCGAAGCGTTTTTCGGAGGAGACATGCATACGACTCCGTCGGGACGCCTTGCAAGATAAAGAGTTTCGTTTCTAAAACGGGTTACCTCGCGCCAAAGCTCATCCGTATAAAAATTTATTGCTTTTTTAGAATAAAGACGCTCCGCGGACCTGTATTCCCACTCGGCAAGACTTATTGGATGGCCTTCTATGCACATCAATTGTATGAATTCATCTTTATTTTTTTCAAGGTTATCGTGTATATCGTGCAGAATCTTTCTTCTTTTTGATACCGGAAAACGGCCGAATATCTTAGCCGCGTCGTGGGCGGCGTCTATGGCTTTTAAATTTAAAGAATCGTCGCCTATGCAGTAGCGCGCGTAAACGTATTCGCCCGCGTTATCCGGAATTTCGCCTTTTTTCAATTTTGATATTACGCGGTAGGTGTCTTTAAACGCAGTTATAAATTTGTCCGAGTAAGGAGTGTAATCGTAAATGCCGGTGTCAACTTCTTTGCCGTCAACAAAAAGATTAAACTGATTAATGTGTTTATTAATCATTACCAGCCTCCATCTTTTTGTTTAATAATACCAAAATAATAAATATTTTACAAATATTTTACAAGTTTTTTGCAGTTTTAACACGTGGGATGAAAACCCCCGCCTGCGAAAATAGTTTCGCAGGCGGGGGTTCTTTATAATTTAGATCTACGATTACAAATCTCGAGGGCAGGCTCCATGGAGAATCCGCTTTACTATTATCGTCATTGCGGCCTTGAGCCAGCCGCTGCGCGACGAATAAGGAGCACAAGTCAGCGGCGGGCGTGAGAGATGTGAGCGCCATATCCGCTTAATACGACGAGATTGCGGCTCGTTGGCCTCAATGACGGTACGGTGAAGATGACAAAAGAGTGGAATCAAAACCCGCTTTTGTCATCTTCGATTATTTGGATTTCTTTTTGCTCTTGTCTTTTTTGCTGCAGTCTTTCATGTCTTTTTTACATTTACAATTTTTCTTGTCTTTCTTGCAGCAGTCCTCTTTACATTTTTTACACTCTTTCATATCTTTCTTGCAATCCCTCATGCCTTTGCTTTGCATTTTTTGAATCTTTTCCTGTCCTTCTTCGCTTACCCAAAAATCTACTTTCTTATTTACGAAAGCGGCTTTGTCTTTTTCCATTTGGGATATAGCTGCTTCCATTTTAGCTGCCATTTCTTTCTTTGCCTCAAGCATTTCTTTTTTCGCGGCAATATCTTTATCATGCTGGCTTGAAATAATAGCGGCAATTTCATTCCTTACCGCTTCCTTGTCTTGCTCTAAAGCTTTATTATACTTTTCTATAAGAGCTTCAAGATTTTTAAAAAATTCCGTTCTGTCTTGTTTTAAGGCCGCCCATCTATTTCCCTGTTCCGGATCCATTTTTTTATGTTTCCCGTCAAACTTTCCGCCTCCCGCAAAACCTACATTGCCCAACAAAAACATTCCCAACATTACAAGCGCCATTTTTTTCATCATAATGCTTCTCCTTTTTTAGAAGTTTAGAGAGCTCGGAGAGCTTGGAAGTTTGGCAAAGACTTTAATGGCTGCTGCCGAACTTCCAAACTCCCGAACCTCTTATCTTCTGCAGTTTTTGAATCTATGATTAAAGCAACGAAAGCCGTAAAATTTTTATTGCCGCGGCATACTAGAATGCGCGATCTTGCATGCGGGCTGCCAATTTAGTTCCCGTTCTATGATTTTGTGTTCTGCGGCAGCGCAAAATCGGTTAAAACAAGAGTGGTAATTACACTCATTACCGCTTTTTTGTCTTGATCCGAAGCTTTATTATATTTTTCTATGAGCACTTCAAATTTTTTAAAAAATTCAGTATTTTTAAATCTGCCTTGTATGTAGGCTGCATAATTAGTTTCCCGAATTTCCCGTTCCGCGGTACCCGTGGCACGATTTTTTAAAACAAAATCGATAATTTTCTTTCTTACCGATTCTTTGTCCTTCTTCGCAGCTATATTGTATTGTTCTATGAGCGCTTCAAAAATTTTAGAAAATTGTTCGATAGACACGCGTCTATTTTCCCTCGCCAGGTACATTTTTTTACGTTGTTGAATATTTTTCTGCCCTTTTTCGCTGACCCAATAATCTACTTGTTCATTGACGATAGCGGTTTTGTCTTCTTCCATTTTTGATATATCTGCTTTCATTTTAGCGATACTTTTTTTTCTCTCGGCAATATCTTCTTCATACGGACTTGAAAGAAGGGCGGCAATTTTATTCCTTACTGCTTCTTTGTCTTGCTCATGAGCTTTATTATATTTTTCTATGAGAGCTTCAAGATTTTTAAAAAATTCCTTTCTCTCAGGAAGCTTTCTTGGGAAAGTCGCAAAACCTACATTGCCCAACAAAAACATTCCCAACATTACAAGCGCCATTTTTTTCATTATTATAACATCTCCTTTTTTAGAAGTTTAGCAAAGACTTTAATGGCTGCTGCCGAGCTTCCGAACTTCTCATCTTCTGCCGTTTTGAATCTATGATTAAAATAGCGAAATCCGTAAAATTTTTATTGCAGCGGCATGCTAGAATGCGCGACCTTGTATGCAGACTGCCAATTTAGCTCCCGTTCTATGATTTTGTGTTTCGTGGCAGCGCAAAATTATTTATAACAAGATTGGTAATGCTACATCTTGCAGAAAATTTGTCCTTCTCCGCAGCCGTATTGTATTGTTCTATGAGAGCTTCAAAATTGTTGAAAAATTCAGTATTTTTAAATCTGCCTTGTATGTAGGCTGCATAATTAGTTTCCCGAGTTGCCAGTTCCGTGGTAATCTTGCCGGTCCAATGGTCAGGATTTTTTAAAATAAGATCGATAATTTTACGTCTTACCGATTCTTTGTCCTTCTCCGCGGCCGTATAGTATTGTTTCATGAAAGCGTCAAAATTTTTAAAAAATGCGCGCGTATTTTCATGTTTCAGATCACTTTCTTTCCATCTTTGAATACTTTCCTGTCCTTTTGCGCTGACCAAAAAATCTATTTCTTTATTTATGTTAGCGGTTTTGTTTTTTTCCAAGTGAGATAGAGTTGCTTCCGATCCGGCTAGCATTTCTTTTCTCCTGGCGATATATATGTCATGCTGTCTTGAAACGAGAGCAGTAATTTCATTCCTTACCGCTTCTTTGTCCTGCTCCGAAGCTTTATTATATTTTTCTATGAGAGGTATGAGATTTTTATAAAATTCCGTCATCTGAGGGTCCTCTCTTGGGGTACTCGCAAAACCGACATTGCCCAACAAAAATATTCCCAAAATTGCAAGCGCCGTTTTTTTCATCAGAATGCTTCTCCTTTTTAAAGGCAGTTTGGAGTGTGAAGTATGGAATTGTTGTGTTTCGGCGGAACTTAGTTCCTGCCGAAACCTATTTACCGGTTTGCGCCCCCGATTAAAACACTCGAGAATAAACTCCGCGAAAACACCAAATTTAAACTTTGAACTTTACCTTTCTAACAATACTATGCGCAACGACAAAAAGCATCACATCCTTTTTATTTTGTATTGCAATATTATACCCAAGTTCTGCTTGCTAATGCAACGCTTGAAGTTGTTCGACGCTTTTCTTTTAACGAACAACCCCGCCTGCAGTTGGCGGGAGGTTGTTTTTCAACAGGATGACAAAAGAGAGGATTTAAGGCCTGCTTTTGCTATTTTTTTTAAAGTCTTTATTTATAACCTTTTGCGTCTCTGTTCTTTCCTTCTTTCATTTTTTGAATTTTTTCCTGGCCTTCCGCGGTCAAGTAAAAATCTACCTTTTTATTTACGAAAGCGGTTTTGTCATTTTCCATTTTGGATATGTTTGCTTCCATTTTAACTACAGTTTCTTTCTTTGCCTCAAGCATTTCTTTTTTCGCGGCAATATCTTTGTCAGTCTGCTGTGAAACAAGAGCTGTAATTTCTTTCTTTACGGAAGCTTTGTTTTTGTCGGAAGCTTTATTGTATTTGTCTATAAGAGTTTCCAAAGCATTAAAATATTCCGTTTTCTCTTTTTTTACCGCTTCAAATTTGGCTTTTTGCCCGGGCTCCGCCTTTTTATGACCTTTGCCTAATTTACCTTCCCCCGCAAAACCAAAACTGCTCAAAGCAAACATTACTGCCATTACCAACGCTGTTTTTTTCATCATGATACGTCTCCTTTTATTGAGAAGTTCAGAAGTCCAGCAGCTCAGCAGCTCAGAGAAGCTCTGGTCGCGTTGTCTTTGTTTTTTGCCGTTGCCGAGCTGCTGAGCTGCCAAACTTCTTATCTTCTGTTGTTTTTGATCCATGATAAACCAACGCTGATTTTAAAATTTTTATTGCAGGAAATTTAAAATTAAAATGCTATATTATTTAATAAAGAGTGAAGAGTGGAGAGTGAAAAGTGAAGATAATGAGCGCTTCGCGCAGATATTAAATAAAAGACAAAAAAGCCGTTGGCGTATCTTCACTCTTCAATCTTCACTCTGTAGTTAAAAGGAGGCGTCATGGAAAACGCTTTAAGAGTAAGAAACATTCTATTTAGGGCTTTTATTATCAATTACGCTGCCGTTTTTTTCGTATGGATTTTGTCGTTCACCGGATTATACTATTGGGCGATGAGCTGTTTTTTCAGCTTCAGCGCGGAACAGACAAGAATGTATTTTGCTTGCCTTCTCGGCGCGTGGAAAATTCTCGGCGCGGTATTTTTCCTTATTCCTGCGGCGGCAATTCACTGGGAATATAAAAAAAAGTGAAGAGGGGAGAGTGAAAAGTGAAGATAATGAGCGCTTCGCGCAGATATTAAATAAAAGCCAAAAAAAGCCGTTGCCGTATCTTCACTCTCCACTCTTCAATCTTCACTCTGTAGTTAAAAGGAATAAAAATAATGCCTAAAACGGTGTTAATCAGCGATTTTGACGGAACAATTACAAAAGAAGATTTTTTTAATATGGTTGTGGACAGGCTTCTTAAAAAAGAAGACATAAAACCGTGGGAAGATTATATTGCCGGCAGAATTTCCCATGTGGAAGCTTTGAGCCGCATATTTGCCAAAGTGCGTATTACGCAAAATGAGCTTGATGTTTTTATACAAAGCATAGAAATTGACCCGAAAGTTCCCGAAACGTTTGAGCTTTGTAAAAAGCTTGATATACCTATATATATATGCAGCGCGGGAATGGACTATTACATATTAAAAAGAATTCCCGAGCTTATTAAAAAATATAATATTACGATAGTGTCCAATAACAGCGAATACGCGCAGGAAACAGGTTTTAAGCTGACGCCTCCGTCAGTTAACAGTCCTTTTTACAGTAAAGATACGGGCATTGCAAAAGACGAGCTTGTAAACTATTTGAAAAATAAGGGATATTTCACAATTTTTGCCGGCGACGGCAGGCCGGACATTAAGGCAGCCAAAGCTGCGGACGCAGTGTTTGCAAAAGACATTCTTTTGGAGTTATGCAGGAAACAAAACATAAAAACTTTAAGGTTTGATGGGTTTGAAGATATAACGGAATATATAGAACGGCGATGCGGGGATGCAGAGAGGCAGTGATGCGGGGTAACGACTTTCAGCGTCTCAGTATCTTTGCATCATCTTAACAGGAGATGATATCATGTCGCTAAACAAAGAAATAAGCATTCCGTCGCTTTTAAAAATCGGCGGCGGCAAGCTTGCAAAAATAGGCAAGTATCTTTATGACAGGAAATATTTTAAAACCGCTTTATTTTTTTCGGAAGGCATTGAAGATATTGTCGCTGAAAAATTGTATTTCGGATTTAAAGAATACGGAATTGAAATTGTCCGCAAGGACTTCATTTCGGATATAAATATTGAAAATGTTATCCACACGGCATTTAAAGTGCCTCAGGACACGGACGTTTTAATAGGCATAGGCGGCGGGAAATCGCTTGATTACAGCAAATATTGCGCGCATGTTTTGAAACTTCCTTTTATAAGCGTGCCTACGTCGGTTTCAAATGACGGTTTTTGCAGTCCGGGCGCTTCGCTTTTGGTTGAAGGCAAAAGAAAAAGCGTCAAATCCAGCATTCCTTACGGCGTTGTCGCGGATTTAGACATTATCGCCAGCGCCCCGGAAGAAACTTTTTACTCCGGCATAGGTGACATGATTTCTAAAGTTTCGGCTTTGTGGGACTGGAAACAGGCATTCAACAAAAAACTCAGCATGCACAACGATTTTGCTTCAATGCTGGCTTATAATTCTCTGGATTCGCTTTATTATGCCGGAGCCGGCAAGCACTTTCTTCAGTCTGACGAATTTTATTCGCAGCTTATAAATTCGCTTGTTTTGAGCGGCATATCAATGGAAATAGCAGGCTCTTCAAGACCGGCAAGCGGCAGCGAGCATTTAATATCCCATGCTTTAGACCATTTATCCGCAGAAAAACCTAAAATGCACGGTTTACAGGTCGGGACGGCGGCTTATTTATGCGCGCTGCTTCAAAATAATGAAAGCGCCGCCGACGTAAAAACTTTTCTTGCGAATACCGGTTTCGCGGGTTTCGTAAGCAAAACTCCGCTTAATAAAAGCGAATTTTTGAAAGCCGTTGAAGAAGCGCCGAATGTAAAAGAAAATTACTACACAGTACTCAGCGAGCCCGATTCTTTTGAAAACGCCGTAAAATATATTGAAACGGATGAGCTTTTGAAAGAGATGATAAAATAAACGGAGAAAAAATTTGGAAATAATCGAGATTATTAAAGTTATAATTTTGGGCGTGGTTCAGGGCATTACGGAATGGCTGCCGATAAGCAGTACCGGACATATGATTCTTGTTGACGAGTTTATTCATCTTAAAGCATCGCCTGCTTTTATGGATATGTTTTTAGTTGTCATACAGTTCGGCTCTATTCTTGCCGTTGTAGCGCTTTACTGGAAAAGACTTCTTCCCGTTTCATTTGAAAGTAAAATAATATCCGTAAAAAAAGATACCGTGACAATGTGGCTTAAAATAGCCGTTTCATGTATTCCTGCCGCTATTGTCGGAGTTTTGTTTGATAAACAGCTAAATGCTCTTTTTTATAACTACAAAAGCGTGGCAGTGATGCTTATATTATTCGGCATATTTTTTATTATGGTAGAAAACCGCAATAAAGGCAGGCAGCCTAAAATAAATTCCATAGCCGAAATTACTTATACGGCGGCTTTTATTATAGGTTTGTTCCAGCTTATATCCGCGATGTTTCCCGGAACGTCGCGTTCCGGATCTACGATAATAGGCGGGCTGCTTCTGGGCGTATCAAGGACTGCTGCCACGGAATACACGTTTTTTCTCGCGGTTCCTGTAATGCTGGGCGCGAGCGCTTTAAAACTTATGAAATTCGGGTTTCACTTCACGGCTGCCGAAGCGGTTACGCTTGTTGTCGGAATGGCAACAGCTTATATAGTTTCCGCAGCGGTTATACGTTTTCTTGTCGGGTATGTCAAAAAACACGATTTTAAGATATTCGGATGGTACCGCATAATTTTAGGGTGCGCGGTTCTGGCATATTTTTTGATTTTAAAATAAACCGGTAACATGATATAATATTGTACGGATGTAATATGCCTAGTGGAACCGCGTTAAGCACAGGAGCAAAATAAATGATAAATCAATCGTTAAAAGAAAATCTGCTGAAATTTATCACAGCGTTTGTCGCTAGTTTTATATTCGCCATAGCATGTTACGATATTTTACTGTTTTTCGGCATAAAACCTTTTGCCGATTTTTACAGGATGTATGCGTATCATTCGGCATATTACTGGCAGTTCATTTTTATAATGTGCTTTGTTTTTTCAATTCTGGCTGTTTTGTTCTCAAAAAAATTTAAAACTCTTTCTCTTAAAAAACAGATTTTACTTACATTGTTAATAATTGTTTTGACCATAATAATCAGCTCGCCTATCGGCGGAATGTTATGGCATCTGCATGATATGCTTGCCGGCCATTTTCCTAAAAAATGGCTATGGAAACTTATAAGGTACGGATTTCGCGAAGGTGTACAGATGGGCTGGCTGATAATTCTTTTTTCGGCGCCGTATAATTTGATAGGCGCCGTAATAAGTTTCTTTGTCATGAAAACAGTCGCTGATTTTCCGTGGAAAAAAGAAAAAAATGACGAAGAGATTTAGATTTTTAAAATATATGCAATTGGGTCTTTCTAAAAACCCATTTTTTGTCATTGCGGACTTGATCCGCAATGACGGCACTGAAAATAAGGGTCTTTAGAGAAATCCAATCTCTTCTATTTAAGTTTTCTCAAATCTTTTTGATATAAATTTGCATTGTCCCAGACATAATCTTCGGCGGTTTTTTCGTTTTTGTCTCTTATCCTCAAATCAGCTCCTGATTTAAGAAGAATTTTTATAACTTCCTCCGTTGAATTTTTCGCGGCAAACATTAAAGGCGTCATTCCCATAACATCTTTTGCGTTAACATCAGCCCCGTAATCGATCAGGGCTTGTATAACTTTCGGTTTTGTTTCCGTGTTATCGCCTAAAGCCATAAGCAGCGGCGTTGAAAAACGTTCCGGCAGTACGGCGTTAACATCGGCTTTATACTTTATAAGAGAAACAGCGATATCCGGATACGCGGAATTGTTTGTCAGTGCAAGCATAAGCGGAGTATAACCGTACTTATCTTTCTCTTCAATCTTTGAGCCTGCCTTAATAAGAATATCTATAATTTCGGTATTATTCGCGTTGCTTGCGGCAAGAAGCAAAGGCGTGCGTCCGTCTTTGGCATTTTTTGCGTTAATATTCGCTCCCGCGTCAATCAAGGCTTGTATAACGTTTGGTTTGTTAACCATATATTCGTTTACGGCGTACAATAAAGGAGTCATTTTATCTTCATCATCATACTTTTTATCAAACGCCGAATTTACGTCGGCTTTATTTAATATCAAAGCTATAGCTGTCTGCGGATTAGATTCATTTTTTCTTATGGCAAGCATCAAAGGCGTGTACCCGTACTTGTCTTTTTCTTCTATATTAGAATCCGCTTTCACCAAAATATCTATTGTATCGGAATCCTTCGCGTAACGCGCCGCCAGCAGTAACGGCGTGCTGCCGTCTTCTTCGCGTTTAGCTTCAACGTTTGCGCCGGCGTCAACCAAAGCCTGTATTACTTTCGAATCATTTACGGAATGTTTATTAACCGCGTATAAGAGAGGCGTCATCTTATCTTCGTCATTATAAGCTTTACGGAAGACCGAGTTAACATTAGCCTTGTTTTTAATCAATGCAATCGCTATATCCGGATTCATGTAATTTTTTATTATGGCTTCCATTAAAGGCGTATAACCGTGCTTATTTCGTTCTTCTATATTTGCTCCGGCGTCAAGCAGGAGAGTGATAATTTCAGGGTCACGCGCTGTCTGCGCGGCAAAAGAAAGCGGCGAATTTGAGTCATTGTCTTTTAATTGCATGGTTTGCGGACTTACAATTTTTCTTAAAGATTTTATGTCATTTTTTTGTATAAATTTAAAAATATCATTGCTTGCCGCAAAGGCGCATTGCGCTGTGAATAAAGCCGCCGAAAACGCAATGAAAAGTATTTTTTTCATATTTTCTCCCTTTTTTAACTGCAGAGTGAAGAGTGGAGAGTTGAGAGTGAAGATAAAGTGTTTTCGCTGCGCGAAAACTTATTAATCGATTTCGGCGAAGCCGAAATTCAATATCTTCACTTTTCACTCTGTATTTTTCAATGCAAAAAATGTTCTGCCAGCAGTATCGCCGCAACGCCCGCAAAAAGCGTCAAAGGCGCGAAGCGGCTTTTACATTTGTGTGTTTCCGGAATAAGATCCGAAGCCGCTAAAAATATAAATGACCCTGCGGCAACGGCAAGAAGAGCGCCGAGCGTGTTTTCCGAAATATTTTTAAACAGGAACATTCCCAAAACGGTTCCCGCTGGAGTGAAAGCGGCCGTCAAAAGAGAAAAATTCAAAATCTTTTTCTTTGTCGCGCCGCCGTGAAGCAGTATCCCGGAAATTGTTATCCCGTCGGGAAGTTTATGCAGAAGAACCGCAACAGCGGTAAAAATTCCGAGAGCCGTGTTTGCCTCAAAGCCTACAGCTATTATCACTCCGTCAATTAAAGAGTGAAAAGAAAGCCCTATAACGGACATTGTATCGATAACGGAGTGCTTTTCACAGCCTTCGTCGTTGTGATGCGGGTGGAATAATATTACAAACTGCAGAAAAAACATTATCAGAAAACCGGCCAGAACATACAATAAAGCGCCGGAATGCATATTAATTCCTTCCGGAATAAGATGCGTGAAAGCAATGGCAAGCATTACTCCCGCGGCAAAATTTATTATAAGAAAAGAGTTTTTTTCAGACCATTTGTGAAATTTTAATACAAGGAAAGCCCCAAGCATTGCAGATGAAGCGGCCAAAAACGAATAAATTATTTCGCGCATAAGTTCTCCGTAGAGTTTTGGAAAAATTATACTAAATTATTTTTGAATAAGATTAAAAAAAGCCTGTTTCATAATTAATGCGGTTTGAATAATAATAAAGAGAGCGATAAAAACGCTCACGGCCGGATCAAGAAAATACATGTCTTTAACATAATAAATAACCGATGCCGCCGTAATCAGCGGCATTAAAACCGCGCACATCGCGTATTTTATAAAAAGCGTTTTAATATCTTTGTTTTTTCTTATTTGCGGATAAAGAATAAGCATACAAAAAATCAGCCCTGTTAAAGCTGAAAATACCATCCAGCCCGTCAAAGCCAGGCTGATTCCTCTGGGATTTGCGAAAAGAACGGCCGACTTGTAAATTATGTATATTGCGATTGTTAAAAGCATAAAGCCGTTTATGCACATGGAATAGAACTGCGAACGCCTGATACCTTCGTCCGTTTCTTTGCTTATATTCAAACTTTTATTTAAAATCAAAGGAAGAGCTGAAAGAGAAACGGCAAGTATTAATCCGGCATAACTCAAAACAGATAAGCTTTTGGAAAAGCAACTGCCTGCCGCCAGCGCTGACACAAGCAGCAAACTTATACATAAAACAACAGGCAGCCTGAACTCTTCTTTTATTTTTATCATATTAAAGGCGGAAGCTCGGAAGCTCAGCAGCTCGGAGAAGCTCTGGTCGCTTTGTCGTTGCTTTTTGTCGTTGCCGAGCTGCTGAGCCTCCGAACTTCCGAGCTTCTATTTCACCAACGGTAGCCGATAGCTGTTTTTTTCCGTGAATTTAATGATATTTCCCATCATCGCTACAGCTTCGGCCGGATATTGTCCGACGGCAGTTTCCGCCGAAAGCATCACATAATCGCTTCCGTCAATAATGGCGTTGGCAACATCGCTGACCTCTGCCCTTGTGGGAATAGGATTTTCAACCATGCTTTCAAGCATCTGCGTCGCAGTTATAACGAATTTTTTACGGGTTTTGCATTTTCTTATAATATATTTCTGCACGACCGGAACAGTCCAAAGCGGAATCGAAATTCCCATGTCGCCTCTGGCAACCATTATCCCGTCGCAAACATCGAGGATAGACTGGAGATTGTGTATCCCTTCCCTGTCTTCGATTTTTGCTATAAGTTTGCATTTCTTTTTTTCTTCGTTCAGTATGTATATCAAAGCTTTCATGTCGTCGGCGTTTCTCACAAAAGAATTCGCTATGAAATCAACGTCATGTTTAAGCGCGAAAATCATGTCCTGTATGTCTTTCCTTGCTATCGGCGAAAATTTAAGTTTTGCCTGGGGTATATTGACGCCTTTATGCATTTTCAAAACGTAATTCATCTGGACTTCAGTGATGAGCTCGTCTTTTTTTGAAGCCAAAACTTTTAACTTAAGATTGCCGTCGTCTATAAATATATCGAGCCCTTTTTTTATGTCTGTAAGCGGGTTTGAATAGTCGATATAGATTTTTTTGTTATCGCCCATGACTTGTTTATTGGTAAGAATAAGCTTCTGTTTTTTCTTTAACTCTGTTTTGCCGTTTTTGATTTCCCCGACTCTTATTCTGTGCCCTTCAAGGTCGGCAAGAATTTTTACGTTTTTTCTGTATTTCCTGTTGAGATTTCTTATAAGCGCAAAATCTTTCACGTACTCTTCATGAGTTCCGTGCGAAAAGTTAAATCTTACGACGGTCATTCCGCCGTCCGCCATTTTTTTAAGAACCGGCAGGGAACGCGTTGCCGGCCCCATTGTGCATATTATTCCTGTTTTTGCCACTATGTGCTCCTTGAAAAAATAAGCTCCGCGCTGTTTGCCGCGCGGAGCTTATTTAATTTGCTATAAATTTATTTTCGGCAGATGACACAAAGCTTCGTCAACTTTTTCGGAAGGATAGTCGTAATCTTCCATTTTGCCTGAAAGATAACTGTCATAAGCGGTAAGGTCAAAATGCCCGTGTCCGGACAAATTAAAGAAAATAGTTTTGGATTTTCCTTCTTCTTTTGCTTTAAGAGCTTCGTCTATGGCTATTTTAATCGCGTGCGCAGACTCAGGCGCGGGCAGGATTCCTTCAGTGTTTGCAAAGGTTACCGCGGCGTCAAAAACAGCGCGCTGTTTTACTACCGCCGATTCAACGATTTTATGTTTTACCAAAGCCGATACCAAAGGAGACGCTCCGTGATAACGAAGTCCGCCGGCATGTATTCCGCCAGGCATAAAAGTATGCCCGAGCGTGTACATTTTTAAAGCAGGCGTAAACCCTGAGTTATCCGCGAAATCATAAGCCAAAACGCCTTTTGAAAGTTTAGGGCAGGCCGAAGGCTCCGCGGCTATGGCTTTTAAATCGGGCTTTTTGCCCTGAAGTTTATCCATAACAAACGGAAACGCCGCTCCAGAAAAGTTAGAGCCGCCGCCAAGGCAGGCAATCACTACATCAGGGTAATCTCCGGCGATTTCAAGCTGTTTTTTTGCTTCAAGCCCAATAATCGTCTGATGCATGGCAACGTGATTTAAAACGCTGCCGAGCGAATATTTCGTGTTTTTATGGTTTATAACGTCTTCAATGGCTTCCGATATCGCGATTGCGAGAGAGCCTTCATTAGCAGGATCTTCCGCAAGCACTTTTCTGCCGGCTTCCGTTTGGTTCGAAGGGCTGGCAAAAACCTGCGCTCCGTAAACCTGCATGAGCGATTTTCTGTAAGGTTTTTGTTCAAAAGATACCTTAACCATATATATTACGCATTCAATGCCGAACATTTCGCAGGCCATTGCAAGGGCAGAACCCCACTGGCCGGCTCCTGTTTCGGTCGCGATTCTTTTTGTGCCTTCAACTTTATTATAGAACGCCTGCGCCACCGCCGAATTTGACTTATGGCTTCCGGAAGGGCTCACGCTTTCATTTTTAAAATATATTTTTGCCGGAGTGTCGAGAAATTTTTCAAGGCCGGCCGCTCTTACAAGCGGTGAAGGCCTCCATATTTTATATATTTCGCGCACTTCCTGCGGAATATCTATAAATCTTTCCGCGCTTACTTCCTGTTCAACTATTGATTTTGGAAAAATCTGGCATAAATCTTCTTTTGTGGCAAATTTTCCGCTGCGCGCGTTAAAAGGCGGTTCAAGCGATTCAGGAAGATCCGCCTGAATATTGTACCACTGCTTGGGCATATCCTGTTCGCTGAGTATTATTTTTTTTGAATTTGAATTTGACATTTGAATCTCCTTGGTTTTTTAATTGTAAAAGCCGGTTGCTATAGTTGCGTTAAACGCACGCAAGGCTTTACCATCGAAACCCGGGAGTTTCAAAAGCATTTGCAGTATATGGTAAATAGTGGAAAGGTTTTTGGCAGCTCATAAATTACGGTTATTGTATAATAAAGATTGTCTAAAAGTCAAATTGCGCTGAAAAAGGCAAATACCGTAAAAAATCAAAAAATGATTGAAAATAAAATCATTATTGTTTTTTAAAGAATTATTGACATTTTTATCAAATTTTATTATAAATTAAATGCGTTTTTAAAATTTGGCAGTTGGAGGTAATGTTCCGATGAAAAAGCCCGATGTCGTGAAACAGGTTTCAGATGTTTCAGGTTTAACTCAAGGCGACTCCAATCGAGCAATAAAAGCTTTGGTAAAAGTTATACAGGACAGTCTGAGAAACGGCGAAGTTATTTCCCTTTCAGGGCTTGGTTCCTTCCGAGCTAAATCCCGCAAAGCTAGACAGGGCAGAAACCCGAAAACAGGCGAAGTGATTCCTGTTCCGCCAGGGAAGAAGGTTTCGTTCAAGCCCACCACCACGCTCAGGAAAATAATACAATAAAATAAAGGCAGAAGTTGAGAAGTTGGGAAGCTTGGAAGTTGAGTAAAGACAACGCCAACGGCAAAGACGAAACGGCTAGAGCTCCTCTTAACTTCACAGCTGCTCAGCTCTCTCAGCTTCTGAAAAAATATATGATAAACATAGAGCCTTCAAAAAAATTAGAGCAGTTGCCGCCGTATCTTTTTACAAAAATCAATATTTTAAAAAATGAAGCTTATGCCAAAAATCTTGACGTTATAGACCTTGGCATGGGCAATCCGGATTTGCCGACGCCAGGCCACATTGTCGACAGGCTTTGCGATACGGTGAAACATCACGCAAATACCCACAGATATCCCCAGGCAAAAGGAATGCCGAAATTCCGGCGCGCGATAACCGAATGGATGGGCAGAAGATTCGGCGTAAGCCTTGACCCCGACAATGAAGTGCTCGGGCTTATCGGTTCAAAAGAAGGAATAGCCCATCTTTGTATGGCATATTTGAATCCCGGCGACTATGTTTTGGTTTGCGACCCTGCGTATCCCGTGCATTTTAACGGCGTTGTTTTAGCCGGCGCGAAAATTCACTCGATGCCTTTGCTTGAAAAAAACGGTTTTCTGCCCGATTTCACAAAAATATCTGAAAAAACCGCGCAAAAAGCTAAAATAATGTTTTTAAATTATCCCAATAATCCTACTGCGGCGGTAGTGGAAGACAATAATTTTTGGAAAGAAGCTATAAAGTTTTGCAAAAAATATAATATTCTTTTGGTTTCGGATAATGCTTATTCCGAACTCACTTTCGGCGATTACTGCGCGCCTTCGATTTTTGAGTTTCCCGGAGCTAAAGACGTTGCTCTGGAATTTCATTCATTTTCCAAAACTTTTAACATGGCGGGCTGGAGGCTCGGCTGGGTATGCGGAGCAAAGAAACTTATTTATCCTCTGGAAAAATTTAAATCGTTTTTAGATTACGGAGCGCCGACATTTATGCAGCTTGCGGGCGTCGCGGCTCTTAACGGTTCCCAGGACTGCATCAGAGAGCTGTCCGCAGTTTATGAAAGAAGAATGAAAAAAGTTGTGCACGGCCTTAACAAAATAGGCTGGAACGTCAAAGAAACAAAAGCGACAATGTACGTTTGGGCCGGCCTTCCGGAATGTCTGAAAAAAGACGGCTCTCTAAAAGTCGCCGAAGATTTAATAAAAGAAACCGGCGTAGTCGTATCCCCGGGAGTGGGCTTCGGCAAATACGGCGAAGGATACATAAGAATGTCAATGGTAACCCACGACAAACGCTTCCACGACGCGCTTCTGAGGATAAATAAATTCACGAAATGCGCTAACAATAAGGTCTAATTTTATTATCAGTGCATTTACAAAATAAAACCGGTAAATTGGATTTGAAAAAATTCAAAGTTTACCGGTTTTTTTATTTTCCGTACCGTCATTGCGGCCTCCGAGCCGCAATCTCGTCGTAAATCATAGATTGCGAATCAAGTCCGCAATGACAAAAAGAGGGTTTTTAGAGAACCCCAATTCATAAAAACAGCCTTGACCGAATTTCGACATATTTTAATATAATATAGTCAAATTCAGTGAATCATGAATAAAGGAGGTTAACATTTTATGCCGTCAAAAAACAAAATTAAATTTGCTGTCGGCTCGGGACTAAAACTTAGCGGAGGCAGTTATAAAATTGAGTCATTTAAAGTCAGCGACGGAAAGAGCGCAAATGTCAAAACCGGCGTTTATAACATTAAAGTGAGTAATGATAAAACCGAAGGGGAACTGGAATTCGAAATCGACCGCAAAAATACAAAAGCAACGGCTGATTGGTTCAATGCAAGAATCCCGGAACTGTCCACCACCTTCGCGCACGCTGCGGGAGAATTGAATTTCGCTTTGCTCGGAACCCTTGTATTGCGGTTTACAGACGGCACTTCATACACATTTGCGGGTGTTTCTCTGGCCCAGGGACATAGCGGAACTTCCAACAACTGGTGGTTCGGCGGGGCAACATGCATAAATATCGGCGGCAACAAAGTTGACTGCATCGGAGTGAACGCCTCCGGCGCCAAGTGGAGTTTTCATTTCCGGCGCGGCGGAACCGGGAACAGTGTCAGCACAATAGCCGTCACGAGGATAGGTTTAGGATATATAAACAACGGAGTAAACCCCAACTGGATGGGAAAAATCCAAAATGGCGCTCTGTCGCTGCGGGAGCTTTCCATTCCGGGTACGCACGATTCCGGCACTAAAAATGTCAGCAATCTCTCAATAGGCGCCCGCTGCCAGAATCACGATATTTTCAGACAGCTGAATGACGGCATACGATTCTTCGACATCAGGCTGAAAAAAAGCGGGGATATGCTGAATTTGTATCACGGCATCTATTCCTGCAGTGTGAATCTGGGCGAGGTGCTCGTATGGTTCAGGTACTTTTTGTATGCCAATCCCGGCGAAACAATACTGATGTGCGTAAAAAAAGAAGGCGGAGACAGTATAGCTTCCCAATTCAATAAATATATTAAGACTTGCGAACAGTTATTTCTAAAAGACAGCAAAATCCCGACGCTTAACAAAGCGCGTGGTAAGATTGTTTTATTCAAACGGTTCGAGTCCGGCATGTCCGGGATAGAATGGTATGACTGGAAGGGAGACAGCAAAGAAGACTGGCCGGATAACGCTGCATTTGACATTACCACCCCCGCAGGCGACAAATTCCGCGTTTATGACAAATATAATTTTTCCGATACTAACAAAAAAAGCGTTGAGGTGCAAAATTTATTATTATCATCCGCAAACAGCAATAACAAAAATATCTTATATGCGACATTCAACAGCATTGCCTATCAAGCCAACACGCGAACGCCATATCAGTACGCATGGGGAGGCAATGGCGTTAATCCCGCGATGAACCCCTCATTGGAGGATTTTCTCAAACGCAACTCCGGTATTAAAAGATGGGGTATAGTCATTCTGGACTTTTACTACAACGATACGGCAAAAAACAACGATATCGTCAACATGATTGTGAATTCCAATTTCGGGGGTTGGTCTTATGTTGTTTCGCCTTATGAGAATACAGGCAAAGGCAACCGCTATTGCATAAACATGAATCCCAACCGGCCGAAAAAAGGCGTCCTCCATCGCGAAATGCACAAGGACACTTGCGGACACCTGCCGAAATCCTATAACCGTTTTTGGCTAGGGATATACCTTTCCCCGCAAGAGGCAATACATGCAGCCCGTGA
>JGI24705J35276_12238407_pt1 | contig 21206 bp, 17 predicted proteins | sample TergutNt197P4_FD_35276 | JGI IMG/M metagenome (IMG submission 35276) | reverse complement strand
CGGGTGAGGGGCTTCGCTCTATCGAGAGACCTGAGCCCCTCACCCGATTTGCTCGCGCAAATCGACCTCTCCCTATGGGAGAGGTGTACAAAGCCTGCGGCAAGACCGGCTCCATCAGGAAGCATCAATGTACGCATCACTGATGCACAATTGTCGCGAGATGTGTGAATTCGATAGCCCTCCAGGGGACGTTTAGAGACAGCGCCTAGCCGGAAGGACTTATCGCTCATACTACCTGTTGCTTTCTTCCTTCGGCGGCAGGCGCAACTGCGCCGTGATTTCCGCCATGATCGCAACCGCGATCTCCGACGGCGAAACAGCTCCTATCGGCATGCCAATCGGGGCGCGAATGCGCGCGATGTCGGATTCACGCACGCCTTGCGCACGCAACCGGTCGCAGCGCTTGGCATGCGTCTTCCGCGAGCCGAGCGCACCGATATAAAAGCAATCGCGCTCGAAGGCGTGCAGCAAAGCCGGATCGTCGATCTTCGGATCGTGCGTCAGCGCGACAAAGGCTGTGTAGCGATCGACATTGAGCGGCGGCAGCGCGACATCCGGCCATTCCGCGATGAGCGGCACATCCGGAAAGCGTTCAGGGCTCGCGAAGGCCGTGCGAGGATCGACCACCGTGACGTTGTAATCGAGCGAGCGGGCGAGCGGCGCGAGCGCCTGACTGATATGAACCGCCCCGATGATGACCATTTTCGCGGTCGGCGCGTAGACGTTGAGGAACAGTTTTCGGCCGCCAACCTCGACCGTGGCGCTCTTGCCCATCCGAAGCTGCTTTTCCAGCTCGGCACGCAAGGGATCTCCCGCAAAGTCCTTGTACTTCACCAACCGCTGCCCGCCGCTTTCGGTATCGGTGACCAGGATGACCGGCCTTCGCGCGGCGCGCTCGGCGTTGAGTTCATGCAGTGTTTCAAGCTTCACGGCTTAACCGATCCTTTCAACGAAGACGCGGATGGTACCGCCGCAGGACAACCCGACATTCCAGGCGGTTTCATCGGCCACGCCAAATTCCAGCATCTTCGGTTTGCCGCTCTGGATCACGTCCATCGCCTCGGTGACGACGGCACCTTCCACGCAGCCGCCCGAGACCGAGCCCAAGAACGTGCCCTCATCATTGATGGCAAGGCTGGAGCCGGCAGGCCGCGGCGCCGAGCCCCAGGTCTCCACCACGGTCGCCAGCGCGACACCGTGGCCGGCTTTCTGCCAGTCCTCCGCCGCTTTCAGGATATCCTCGTCGCGATTGAGCATGGCGAACCTCGTCTCTCAGGCTGCGGAGCGGATCAGGCTGCGATGATGCGGCGGCAGCGGCCGCGAAAGCGTCGTGATCAACTCCTGGATCGAACTCAGATTATGCACGGGACGAAATTCGTCAACGTGCGGCAGCATCATTTTGATGCCTTGTGCCTTGGCCTCGAAGCCGCCAAACCGCAACAGCGGATTCAGCCAGATCAGCCGACGGCAAGACCGGTGCAGCCGGTCCATCTCAAAGGCGAGCCTGGAATCCCCCTCACGCTCCAACCCGTCGGAGATCAGGAGCACGATGGCGCCCTGGCTCAGCACCCGCCGCGCCCATAATTTGTTGAAGTTGTGCAGCGAGGTCGCAATCCGCGTGCCTCCCGCCCAATCCTCCACCGCCGCCGAGCAACTCGCCAGCGCTTCATCCGGATCGCGCTGCCTGAGCGCGCGTGTGACATTGGTTAGCCGTGTGCCGAACAGGAACACCGACACACGCTTGCGCGCATCGGCAATGGCATGCAGGAAGTGCAGGAAAAGGCGGGTATACTCGCTCATCGAGCCGGAGATATCGAGCAGCGCCACGATCGGCGCCGGCTTCTCGACCCGGCCCAGGCGATGGACATCGACGATGTCGCCCCCGGTGTGCAACGATGCACGCAAGGTGCGGCGAAGATCGAGGCGCAGGCCACGGGAATCAGGGCGGTGACGCCGCGTCAGCAGCTCTGCCTGCGGCAGCTTCATCTTTTGGATGGCACGCAGCGCGTCCGTAATCTCGGCCGCGCTCATCTGAGCGAAATCCTTCTTCTGCAGCACCTCCTTGTCCGAGACCGACAGGCGAAGATCCTGCTCCTGCCGCTCGGGCGTCTCGATCATCTGCGACTGCGACAACGCCTCCTGGACGCGGCGCGCGGCAGGCTTCGGCTTCTTCCTGGCGTGGTCAGGCAGCGGCACCGAATCCAATATGTGCTTCCATTCCTCCGCGACACGGAAGAACAGATTGAAGGCCTGGGCAAAGATCAGCGCATGCTCGTGGCGCTTGACGAAGATCGCTTCCAGCGTGGTGAAGACGTCGGCGCGGTTGCCGATGTCGATCGCCTGCAGCGCATTCACGGCATCAATGGCCGCACCCGGCCCGACCGGAAGCCCCGCGGCGCGAAGCGCGCGGGCGAAGCCGACGATATTGTCGGCGATCCGACCGGTCGCGCGGACGTAGTTCGGATTGTCCATTGGCGGCCTTTCGCTTTTCGCGCCCTGTCGCGGCGCACGAGACTCAGTTCTCGCTCGTCGCTTCCTTCAGCACCTTCTGCAGCGTGCCGCCCTGCATCCGCGCAATATCGTCCTGATACTTCAAGAGCGCGCCGAGCGTATCGCCAACCACCTGCGGCGTCAGCGCGCGAGCATCGAGTTCGGAGAGCGCCGTTGCCCAATCAATCGTCTCGGCGACGCCCGGCGACTTGTAGAAGTCCTGGTCGCGCAATGCCTGCACGAAGCGCACAACTTGTTGTGACAGTTTCGCGGAGATGCCGGGCACCCGCGTGTTGACGATCGCGAGTTCCCGCTCGGCACTGGGATAATCGACCCAATGATAGAGACAGCGGCGCTTCAACGCGTCGTGAATTTCGCGGGTGCGATTGGAGGTGATGATGACGATCGGCGGATACGGCGCCTTCACCGTACCGAACTCCGGTATAGTCACCTGGAAATCGCTGAGGATTTCGAGCAGATACGCCTCGAAGGCCTCGTCCGCCCGGTCGAGCTCGTCGATCAGGAGCACGGGCGGCCCCGCAACATCAGGTTCCAGCGCCTGCAGCAGCGGGCGCTTGATCAGATAGCGGTCGGCAAAGACGTCGGAGGTCAACTGGTCGCGATCCGTATCGCCCGAGGCCTCCGCCATCCGGATCGCGATCATCTGCGCGGCGCTGTTCCATTCATAGACGGCGGAGGAAACATCAAGGCCTTCGTAGCATTGCAGACGGATCAGCTTCCGCCCCAACGCCGCCGAGAGCACCTTTGCGATCTCGGTCTTGCCAACACCGGCCTCCCCTTCCAAAAACAGTGGCCGGCCGAGGCGCAACGCGAGAAAGGTCACCGTCGCGAGCGCTCGCTCCGCGAGGTAGTCCCGCGAAGTCAGGAGTTCAAGCATCGCATCGACCGATGCCGGTGGTGTCGCTGCAGTCATAACAGGGCCAATCTCTCTACGCTCAAACCACCACACAGACCGCGCTCTATCGAGGGACCTGAACCCCTCACCCGATTTGCCCTGGACGATGCTTTCGCATCGCCAGGAGCAAATCGACCTCTCCCTACGGGAGAGGTTTGGCACCACCGCCTGCGTGGCATCAGCCTAACCCCACCTGGACTGTCACAATCACTCCTTGGCCTTGGCGTTGGCGGCATCGACGGCACGCCGCGCCAACACCGTGATCAGGTGCGCCCGGTATTCCGCGCTACCGTGAATATCGCTGTTCAACCCGTCGGCCGGCACGCTGATGCCTTCGAGCACCTTGGAGGAGAAGCGCTTCTTCAGGACCTCCTCAAACGCCTCGACACGGAACACGCCGTCCGCGCCCGCACCTGTCACCGCAACGCGCACATCCGACGGGCGCCGCGCCACGAATACGCCGACCAGCGCATAGCGCGAGGCCTGGCTGCGAAACTTTACATAAGCTGCCTTCTTCGGCAGCGGGAACATCACCTTCGTGATGATCTCGTCGCTTTCCAGTGCAGTGGAAAACATCCCCTGGAAGTATTCCTCAGCCTTGAGGCGGCGCTTGTTGGTGACAATGGTGGCGCCGAGCGCAAGCACGGCCGCCGGATAGTCCGCAGTCGGATCATTGCTGGCGAGCGAGCCGCCGATCGTGCCTTTGTGGCGAACCGCGGGATCGCCGATCTGGCCGGCGAGCTCGGCAAGCGCCGGGATCGCCTCGCCAACAATGGCCGAGCTGGCAACATCGGCATGCTTAGCAGTGGCGCCGATGACGAGCGAGCGGCCCTTCATTTCAATCGCATCAAGCCCCTCGATATGGGAGAGGTCGATCAGATGCGGCGGGCTCGCAAGCCGCTGCTTCATGACGGGGATCAGCGTATGACCACCCGCAATCACCTTGGCCTCTTCATTCTTGACCAGCAGATTTGCCGCCTGCCGCACGGTCGCCGGACGATGATACTTGAATTCGTACATCTGGACTTTCCTGTCCCTTGCCTATCGCTTGCGCGTCGGTTTACGCCAGATCGGATTTCGCCATCGCTTTCGCGCCCGCGGCGATCGAAGCGACGATGTTCTGATAACCGGTGCAGCGGCAGAGATTGCCTTCCAGCTCTTCGCGAATGGTGTGGTCGTCCAGCTCGTGCCCCTTGCGATGAACGATGTCGATCGCCGTCATGATCATGCCGGGCGTGCAGAAACCGCACTGCAGGCCATGGTGCTCCCTGAAGGCCTCCTGCATCGGGTGCAGCGGCGCACCGTCGGCCGCCAGCCCTTCGATGGTCGTGACCTCGTGCCCGTCGGCCATGACAGCAAGCGTGGTGCAGGACTTCACGGCCTTGCCGTCGAGATGCACGACACAGGCGCCGCATTGCGACGTGTCGCAGCCGACATGAGTACCAGTCAGCCGCAGATGCTCGCGCAGAAACTGCACCAGCAGCGTGCGGGGATCGACATTGGCGGTTACGGGACTGCCGTTCACGATAAGAGAAATCTTGGCCATAAGAACCCTCTGTCAACACCCCGCCGGATCCTGGCGAAGCCATTCTTATAATTCATACTCTTATAATTCATACTCCGTTCGCGTCAAAACCCGAAAGTTGGTGGCGTGGAAGTACCGTCCTCCCTCTGAGGAGCCCCGTAAAGCGCCTAACGCTTTATCGCGCTTACGCGGCATCTCGAAGGGGCGCCAGACAGACCTTCATCCTTCGAGACACCCGCCTCCTTCGGCGGGTTCCTCAGGTGAGCGTCAACGACTTCTTGCTACGGCAACCGCGCCAGTGCAGCGCCAAACGATTTTCGGGTTTTGGCGCGAACGGAGTATCTAATGTGTGGAGCGGAAACGACAACCGCCGCCGCATTGATTGTATTTCGGGCAGGTCTTGCATTCCGGGTAGCAATTTTGTCCACGAAAATCAGACACAAGCCGATGCGCCGCGAGTTCGGAAAACGATTGCCGCGACAGGTTGCCGATTGGCGTCTCGTTTTGCTCACACGTTCGCAGCGAACCTTGTGGATCGATCACCCATTTCCCCGAGCCGCATTGGCATGGGGCAAAGTGCAGATGCGGATAATGCGCATGCGGGATGACGCAGTCTTCGACAGGCAGCGCGACGTTGACCGGGACCGGCATTCTTGCCGCAAGGCGATCTGCGATCGTCAAGAAGCGTTCGAGCTGTGTCCGAGAAAGCTCCCATTCCTTCTCTCTGGACCTGCCATGCCCTGTGGAGGTGAAGGGATTGAGGCTCACGGCATCCGCGCCCAGTGCCACCGCCGTCATGAGCACGTTTTCGAATTCGTCCAGGCCGTCGGCCACCAGCGTGCATGACACAGTGAGCGGCAGCCCCTGTTCCTTGACGCACAAGACGGCGCGATGCGCTGCTTCGAGCAGGTCACGACCTGTCAGGGTTTCATAACGGCGTCGTGACGACGCGAAGAGCGAAAGTTCAACATAGCGCAGGCCGGACCGCGCCAGCTCTGCAAGACGTTGCGCGGAAAGCAGCGTGCCATTGCTGAGCAAGCCGATTTTCAGTTGCGGCAGGTCGGCGGCGATACGCTGCAACAACAGATTCAAACCCGGGTACAGCAGGGGTTCTCCACCCGCCAACGAAAGCCAGTCAGCCTTTGCGTCGCGCAAGGTACGGATCAGAAGGTCAGCAAATTGATCTGGAGGCAGGGGCCGGGGGTGATCCGCACCAGGCCCGCGCCAGACATTGTAGCAAAATCCGCACGCCAGATTGCATTTTGGCGTCAGTTCGCAAACGAAGCCGACCATGCTCAGCGTTCAAGTTCGGCGAGCAGGGCTTCGAGACGCGGATAGGCTGCCCGCAATTCAGCCACGCGGCGTTTTATCTGTTCAGCCGTTTTACTCGCTTGTTCCTTGATGAAGGATTCGCGTTCCTGACGTTGAGCCTTTTGACGTTCGGTCTCATCGCTATTGGGCGGACCTCCGATTAATATATCCTGCGGTGGATAGCGCAATAGCCGTGGATGGCGCAGCATGCTTGCTTCCGCAGCGCGTTCCCAGATTTGATGATTTCGCAAATCGACATCATCCGCACGCCCATGGCTCTGGGGTTCCATGAAATCCTTCTTTTCGAGTCCAAATTCTCCGCGCCCTGCGCTGTTCAATGCGTCGAGAAACAGGACAAGTTTGGCGTCATTCTGGATGGCCTCCAGCGCCGCCGCAAAAACGGATTCGCTGATGGCGCCCTTGGCGCGCAGATCCATCAACGCATCGACACGCGCTTCGATACGGTCGATGGCACCGACCATGTAATAGGATGGTGGCACATCGACAAGGCGGCTCGTGACGCAAGCCGGGGGCATGGCTCTGCACTGGATTCTGCCAATGACTTCATATTCTCTGGTTCTGCCGGTGCTATAGTCCGGCATGCTCATTTGCTGGATACGCAACTGAAGAAGGCGCGCCAGCATCCTCGCCTCGATGCTGGCTTTCCTTTCAGCCATTCTCGCCTCGATGTTGGCTTCCTCTTCGGCTTGGAAGCTCGCAAAGTTATCGCCCATCCGCGAGGGAATTGCGTTAGGCACGGGCAGGTCAAAAATATTGAACAGCGATTCCTGCAGCTGTATCGCTCGTTTTTCGTCAATGGCAAGGTGATAGGCGCGCTTGTCATAGTCAGGCAGGCTTGGCCATTTGTTTTTGACGGGCGCCGCATTCAAGGTGGAGAAATGCCTGCCTTCAGGAGGGTGGATGTCTGGATGCGCGGGCTTGATGGTGCCGACTTCGCGCCAAAGGGTTTTGAAAGCAGCCCATTTGTCGGCGGAACGCAATTCAGGCGGTGGATTGGGTGCAGGGAGCGCCGGCTGGGCCATTGCGGCAGACGCTGCGCAGGTGCCCAGCCAGGCCGCACTCAAGCCGCGCAGCAAATGCTGTACCAAAGCGTTCGGGGTTTGTTTCTCGTGACCTTCTTTCGCTGAAGTCGGAAAATCGGTGCGTTTCGTCATTATTGTTGTCCTGGCAAATGTGTCACTTGCGTCAAAGTTTGATCCGTAAAACCGGTGAGTGTCGAAATCGTGGAGAGTCCCCCGAAATCAAGTTTCACTTGATTCCAACCTCTCCCCGCAAGCGGGGTGTGTTTGACTCTCTGCAACTCTCCACACCTCTCAAAGCCATCTTGCGCATCGTCTCGCGCAACGCCACGGCCGCTCGCGTACATCTATAAGCGAACCCATTCCTATTTGCTGCGACCGCTCGCTTCCATCTTGCGCAGCGCCTCCTGAGCTTCACGGTCTCCCTGCTCGGCGGCCTTACGTAACCACACGACAGCTTGCGCATCGTCTCGCGCCACGCTCCGGCCGTTTTTGTACATAAGACCGAGATTGAATTGAGCTGAAGCGTATCTCTGCTCGGCGGCCTTGCGGAACCATGCGAAAGCCTGCGCATCATCTCGCGCAACACCACGGCCATTCAGGTACATCATGCCGAGACCGTATTGAGCTGGAGCGAGCCCTTGGTCTGCGACCTTGCGCAACCACGCGGCAGCCTGCGCATCGTCTTGTACGACCCACCGGCCTTCTTCGTACATACCGGCGAGATCGTATTGAGCTGAAGCGAATCCCTGGTCGGCCGCCTTGCGAATCCAGACGACGGCCTGCGCTTCGTCTCGCGGAACGCCATAGCCATCTATGTACCTCACGCCAAGAAAGTATTGGGCATCAGCGTTTCCCTGTTCGGCAGCCTTGCGGAACCACACGACGGCCTGCGCATCGTCCTGCGCAACGCCCCAGCCGCGCTCGTACGTCAAGCCGAGATAGTATTGGCCGAAAGCGTGCCCCTGCTCGGCGGCCTTGCGGAACCATGCGAAAGCCTGCGCATCGTTTCGCGCAACGCCACGGCCTCTCGCGTACATCTTACCAAGTTCGTATTGGGCGTTAGCGTCCCCCCGCTCTGCAGCGGCCCGCGTTTCGCGTAGCGTCGCCGCAAGCTGCTCCTGGTTTGCGGGCGCAGGTGCGGCGGCGGTTTGGGCGAAAGCCGGTGACGCCAGACAAAGGGCGAACAGCAGGGCGAGAGCAACATTTTTCATCAGAAAGTTTCTCGTTCAACGGCAATGAGTCGGATGAGCGACACGCGCCGATATAAATCGGCTGCCGATTTCATGGTCTGCCCCAGCCCAGGAGTCACTCCCCTGAACGGGGGATTGCACATCAAATTAGGAGATAAAGGAGGCCCCGCATCTTTCGTTTTGACAAAGCTGAGTATTTCAACACCGACGATGAAGCCGCGCGCAGCGCGCCAAAATTCAGCCTCGAAACGGCCTGATGCGCGCGTTTCTCGCCCTCCTTCAGTCTTTGCACGCATCGGCGACCGCGAGCAGACCACCGAGGGTAAAGCGAGATCAGAGAGTGATACGATTCAACTTGATCGGATCAAGCGCTAGCCCTGCACGGCCTGATCTTGAACCGCCTTGGCGAAATTATCAAAAAATTCGTCAGCGAGCTTTTTGGCGGCACCATTGATCAGCCGCTGACCGAGTTGAGCCAGCTTGCCGCCGATCTGCGCCTCGACATCATACGAAAGCAGCGTGCCCCCTTCTTCTTTTTCGGAAAGCCTCACGGTCGCCCCGCCTTTGGCAAAGCCGGCGACCCCGCCCTCACCTTCACCCGAGATCCTGTAGCCGTTGGGCGGGTCGAGATCACTGAGCATGACCTTGCCCTTGAAGCGCGCCGACACCGGACCGACCTTCATCTTGGCCGCCGCACGAAAACCACCGTCGTCGGTTTTTTCCAGTTCCTCGCAGCCGGGAATGCAGACCTTCAGCACCTCGGGATCATTGAGCTTGGTCCACACCGTCTCGCGCGATGCCTCAAGCTCCACTTCGCCGCTCATTGTCATGGCCATAGGACGCCTCCCGGGATATCTTGTTGCACAGCAACCAAAGTAAAGTACGGCCGCTCCAAAAGGAAGACTTGAAAAGGAAGACTTGCGCGTGATTACGAGCAATACATATTCGCGACTGGTTGCGCCAGCCGCGCTTTGCTGTTGACAAACGTCCTGAGCAGGTTTCGGAAAAGTGTTCCACTTGCGTGACACAAGGAACATCACATGCCCATGATCGATGCCGATGGTTGCCTGATCAACGTCTCCATCGAAGGCCGCGACGACAGGCCGGCCTTGATGCTGTCAAACGCGCTTGGCACCACACTGCAAATGTGGGAGCCGCAGATCCAGGCGCTGACGCAGGTCTTCCGCGTCATCCGTTACGACCGCCGCGGCCACGGCAAGTCGAGCGTCCCGCCCGGCCCCTACTCGATGGAACGCTTCGGACGCGACGTGCTCGCGGTCCTCGATGACCTCAATATTGAGAAGGTGCATTGGTGCGGCCTGTCGATGGGCGGCATGGTCGGGCAATGGCTAGGCGCCAATGCGCCTGACAGGCTCGACAAGATCGTCCTCGCCAACACCATCTGCTATTATCCGGATCCGACAAACTGGCTCAACCGCATCAAGGCGGTGCAGGATGGCGGCACCGCGGCCGTCGCGGACACCGTGATTGCCGGCTGGCTGACGGCCGATTTCAGGCAGCGCGAGCCGCAGACCGCTGAATGGCTGAAGGCGATGCTGCTCGCCACACCCGTTGAAGGCTATCTCGCCTGCTGTGAGGCGTTGAGCACGCTGGATCAGCGCGACCTGTTGCCGAGGATCAAGAACCCGACGCTCGTCATCGCCGGTCGCCACGATATGTCAACGCCGATCTCGGCGGGTGAGTTCATTCGCAACAGGATCCCCGACGCGAACATGATCATTCTTGATGCGGCCCATATTTCCAATGTCGAGCAGGCGCACGCATTCACTGACGCAGTGACCGCATTCTTGACACGACGCTGATTTGGCTTCCTCCATTCGTCATTGCCGGCCTTGACCGGCTTAACCCGGGTTCTGCGTATAATCCACATCAACACAATCGCGTCCTTGAGCGAAATTGCGCGCGGATCGTCATGGCTTTCGGCGCTGGATTGCCCGAATTCAAATTGCCGAAAGTTGGAAGCGCCACGACACCGGGGGGCTCCAGCTACGCCTCAAAATTGACCGACGACTTCGTCAACGCTCCCGCTTGTTTTCCATCACCCAACTCCACCCGTCGCACGCGAGACCTTCTGATGAAAAATGTTACCTTGCGTTACACTCGCGTCGCCGCCCAGCGGGGAGATGCTGACGCTCAAAACAGTCTCGGCGTGAGATACAGAGATGGCCAAGGCTTTGGACAAGACCATGCGCAGACTGCCGTGTGGTTCCAGGGCGTCAGACAAGACTATGCACAGGCTGTCGCGTGGCTTCGCAAGGCCGTCGACCAGGGGCACGCTGCCGCCCAACTCGAACTCGGCGTGTTATACGGCCACGGTCAGGGCGTTGAGCAAGACCATGCACAGACTGTCATGTGGTACCGCAAGGCCGCCGAACAGGGGTACGTTCTTGCCCAAGACTATCTCGGTTTTATGTACAGAGACGGCTGGGGTGTCGAGCGAGACGATGCGCAGGCCATCGAGTGGTTCCGCAAGGCCGCCGAACAGGGAGACGGTGACGCTCAGGAGGCGCTGCGCAAGATGGAAGCGAGCGGTCGCGTCGATTCAAAACCGGCTTGATGACTCAAGTTGAGTCCCAGGACCGTCTGATTTTCTTCAGCCGAGTTCATTGGGCAACAACGGTGGAGAGACCGAAGACCATCGATAAATCCCGAAAGAGCCAATATGCTTCAGTAATGGTGCACGATCCGAGGCGGTTGATTGGATGCGGGTGCGGCCTCGGCGCTTGGCGTCACCGCAGGCGGCTCGATCGCCAGCACGACCGCAGCGCCGAGCAAGAGCAGCAATTCCGTCACATGCAGCCTCAGCGCGGCCATCTCACCCACCCTCGATGCCATCACCATGCTCGCGAGCGAGATCACGCTGCCAATGCCAAGCGCGATGCCTAGTGCCTCGTCGCTGGCCTTGCGCATCCTGGGAACACAGAGCGAGACAAGGAAGACAACAAAGAACGACACCACTGTGATCCGACTAAGTGCGAGCAGCCACGCCGCGCGCACAGTGCTCATGCCCCACATGTGTAGTTGATCGCTGATGAACAGCGCGACCGCGATGCTCGGCCGTTCATAAAGACCGTGGACCGGAGCTATCATGATATTGAAGGCAACGACCGTCCAGGCCGGAATGAAATAGGCCGCCAACAACACACCGTTGAGCGAACTGATCCGCCAGTTCTTGAACATGCCGCTTCTCACTTCATTGCCGCGGGCCTTGGAGGCCAACGGCTTTGTCCAGGAGCTAACGCGCTTCAAGCTCTAACGGCAATTTCAACTCTTTGTTTACCTTAACTCATCGAGTTGCATTAACCCTCTCTGGCAAGAAGACAGCAACCCTCTTTGTCAAGAAAACAGCCGGGGCAGCATCTGCGCCATGGGCGAGCCGTAAACGGCGGAGCAATTGACGCTGTTGACCTCGGATGATCGGGCTCGCGAGTTGCAGCCGAAGTCGCCGTCTCAAGGCGCATATGATCACCGGGCCGGAATGCCGCGGCAAAGCCTCGCCGGGCACAAGGATTCTGACGGCCTCTATTTGCCTATGGCAACGCCAATGTGGACGTCAATGGCCTCGTCACCAACGCTGCCGCTACCGCGTTCGTGCTGCAGCACACCGGCGCCCTCAACCTCAACGCCTATTCGGGTGGCGCGTACTGGACCACTATGGCGTGCCCGGCTGGTACGTTGACCCGACGCTGCAAGGCACGCGCGGCGAGCACTGGAGCGACTTTGGCGGCACGGCAGCCACAATGTTTGGCGTGGATAGTGCACCGTTGATCTCGCATGCGCAGTACATGGATGTTGACGCCGGCTTCACTACCAAGATTGACACTCATTTCTCCGCCTTTGCCGATGCGGGCTTCAATTCACAGTGAGCAACGACGGCGGCGGCAAGCGCGACGGTGTCAAAGGCACCGCTGGGCTTCGCTATCAATGGTGAGCGCGAGCCTCAGTCATTTGTCAACGCCTCCTATCAAGCCCGCTCGGAGGCTGAGCGTGTAGCGCTGCGTTGTATCGTCCAGGTTCCATCGTGTGGCACGAATGTCACGCCAGCAAGAAAATCCGCGGGCGTGGCGTTTTACGCCATTGCCGCGCCGCAAACTCGCGGGAGCAATTGACGCTGCAACGCTCGGATGATCCAGCTCGCGAGTTGCAGCCAAAGTCGCCGTCTCAAGGTGCAGATGATCACCGGGCCGAAAGTGCCGCGGCGAAGGCGATGCCGCGGAGCAGATACGCAAGACCGATTGCGAGACAAACGACTCAAGACGACCGATTGCAAAGCCATCGACTGAGACGACGGAGGCGGGCCTGACGGCAGGCGCGGGGTGGTTTCGTGCGCCTGCCGTACGGGGGCCGCAACGATTGGTTCTGAGCGTTACTGACGGTGCTCTACGCAATGACGGCGAATGAAGCCGCGATGCGGGCGATCCCAGAAGAGCGCGATGCGAAACGCCGCGCACAAAGTGCGAATGGGAAAGGATACTGACATGTCCTCTCATCCGGAAATGCGTCGTGGCTTCCTTTCAAGAGTGTCAAACCAAGGATCCTTCACGAACAAACTTTTCCTCACCGCAACCACGGCTCTGGCCTTGGTGTTGAGCGCGAAGGTCGTTCAGGCGCAAATCGCCGTTACCGGCGACGTTTCTCCGTCGCCGCCAACGCCGTCGCCATGGGACGTTCCCGGCGGCGTCTTGATCATCGGCAATACTGACACCGGAACTCTGACCATCGCCAACGGTGCCGTCGTTAACGCCACCACGAGTACGACTATCGCGAACCTGGCGGGCTCCACGGGCACATTGAACTTCGGCGCGCCGATGGGTTCTGCCCCAGCTCCGACAGGTACTCTCACGACGCCTACGCTGACGCTTGGCGCCGGCACCGGCACGATCAACTTCAACCAGACAGACACTTTGACCATCGGCGCCCGCATCGTCGGCACCGGCACGGTGAACCAGCTCAGCGGCACGACGATTTACACCGCCGCAATGAACTACTACGGCGGAACGACGACCGTGTCAGGTGGCACGCTGAAGGCAGGCGCAACGCAAACGTTCCCCCCGTTCTCGGACATCAATATTGAAAGCGGCGGCACGCTTGACCTCAACGGACTAACCCAGCAGACTCACACTGTAACCAATGCCGGCTTGATCAACATGGGCACCGGCACGACGCCAGGCGCACAGCTGGTCCCGTTCAACTACATCGGTCAAGGCGGCACGATCGCCCTGAACACGGTCTTAAATGCGGATAACTCGGCCTCGGACAGCCTTCTTTTCATAGGCGGTTCGGCGAGTGGCCACACCTTCCTGCAAATTAACAATGCGGGCGGCCTGGGTGCTCAGACCACGGCAGACGGCATTCGCGTCATCCAGATCTACACTGTCGGCACGTCCACGGAAGACGCCTTCACGCTCGCCAATCCGGAGCTGCGTGCCGGCGCCTACGACTACAAGCTGTTCCGTAGCTCGCTTATGCAACCCTGCGTGTCGCCTGCTGCTGGTGCCAGGCTTTCAGTGTTTGATGCATGCCAAAGTTGGTTCTTGCGGTCGACCTTTGTTGAGCCACCGCCGCCGCCGGAGCCGCCGCCACCGGAACCCCCGCCACCGGTGACGCCGCCGGATGTCTTGCCGCCTGAACCCCCGCCGCCCGGCCCCGGCACCTTCCCGATCATCGGCCCGGAGATCGCAACCTACGGCGTGGTCCAGCCCATGGCGCAGCAACTGGGGCGCGCCATGCTCGGCACCCATGACGATCGCCTGGGCGATCTCTATCCGATACCATGTGAGCCGACGCCTCCGATCTACACCAAGGCTCCGCCCGTCTACACCAAAGCGCCGACGACCAACTGTGCGGACGGCTTCCGTCCGGCGGTGTGGGGCCGGCTGTTCGGTCAGCAGATCAACAACCACTATCAAGCCTACGCCGATCCGCGCACCAATGGCCAGATCGCGGGACTGCAAGTCGGCTTCGATATCTTGCGCAGCGACAGCCTCATCCCCGGACAAACGGATTATGCGGGCCTGTATTTTTCCTATGGTAACGCCAATGTGGATGTCACTGGTCTCGTCACCAACGCTGCCGCCACAGCTTACGTGCTGGAGCGCACCGGCCACGTCAACCTCAACGCCTATTCGGGCGGCGCCTACTGGAGCCACTACGGGCCTCAAGGCTGGTATCTCGACCTGACACTCCAAGGCACGAGCTATAGTGACGCAGCGAGCACGGAGTTTGCTCACCTCAACACCTCAGGCACCGGCTTCATCTCCTCGCTCGATACCGGCTATCCGATCGCGATTCCGCAGTTGGGTTTTGGCTTCGTGCTGGAGCCACAGGCGCAAGTGTTGTGGCAGTGGGTCAGCTTTGATTCCGGCAATGACGGGCTCGGCCCGGTGGCGCTGGGCACCACCTCAGAAACGACTGCCAGGGTCGGACTGAAAGGCAAGTGGACGATCACCACCGACAACGGGCAGGTGTGGCAGCCCTATGTGCGCGCCAATTTCTGGAGCGATTTTGGTGGTACCGCGAATACGATGTTTGACGTGGACAGCGTGCCGCTGATCTCACATGCGCAGTACATGGATGTTGACGCCGGCTTCACCACCAAGATCAATGCTCATTTCTCCGCCTTTGCCGATGCGGGCTATCAGTTCGCAGTGAGCAATGACGGAGGCGGCAAACGCAACGGCGCCAAAGGCACCGCCGGCCTGCGCTATCAATGGTGAGAGTACGAAGGGGGAAGGACACCAGTTAACGGGAAATCCGTCGTGGATTCCTCTTAAGCCTGTCGAGCGAGAGAGTCTTCATGAGCAAGCTTTTCCTCACCACGACCACGGCGCTGGCCCTGGTGCTGAGCGCGAAGATCGCTCAGGCGCAACAGATCATCGTCATCGGCGATGTTTCTCCGTCGACGCCAACGGAGCCGACATGGAATGTTCCCGGCGGCGTCTTGATCGTCGGCAATACCAGCGTGGGAACTCTGGCCATCGCCAACGGTGGCGCCGTTAACGCCGCCACGAGTACGACCATAGCGAACGTAGGAGGCTCCACGGGCGAATTGGTCTTCGGTGCACCGGCGGGTTCTGCCGCAGTTCCGACCGGCACTCTCAACACCCCTTCGATCACGTTTGGCCACGGCGTCGGCACTATCGTCTTCAATCACACGGACACTTTGACCGTCGACGCCCCCATAACCGGCAACATCTTAACCGGCACTGCCGGCGCGGTGAACCAAATCAGTGGCACGACGATTTTAGCCGGCGCAAACACCTATGGCGGGACAACGACCGTGTCGGGTGGCACGCTGCAGGCGGGTGCTGCGAACGCGTTCAGCGTGTTCTCGGATATGAACGTTGAGAGTGCCGGCACGCTTGACCTCCACGGGTTCAGTCAGCAGGTTGGCAATGTGACCGTTGCCGGCCTGATCAACATGGGCACGGGCACGACGCCAGGCACGGTGCTGACGACAATCGACTACACCGGCCAGGACGGCACGATTCACATGAACACGGCGTTGGGGGCGGACGACTCGGCCACAGACAAGCTCGTCATCTTAGGCGGGAGAGCGAATGGCAATACGTTCCTGCATTTTACCAACGTGGGCGGCATGGGTGCTCAGACCACGGGAGACGGCATTCTCGTCGTCGACGTCTTCATCGGCAGCCCGACCTTCACCTTCACGCTCGCCAACCCGGAGCTGCGCGCCGGCGCCTACGACTACCGCCTGTTCCATGCCCCGCTTCTTCCCTGCCCGGCACCTGCGGCTGAAATAGCGAATGAGTGCCAAAAATGGTACCTGCGCTCGACCTTTATTGAAGGGGGCAACGGCAACGGGACGCCGCCACCGGAAGTGACGCCGCCGGATGTCTTGCCGCCGGAGCCACCGACGCCGCCCACGACTCCGGAATTACTTCCGATCATCGGGCCGGAGATCGCCACCTATGGCGTGGTGCAGCCGATGGCGCAGCAACTCGGGCGTGCCATGCTCGGCACCCATGACGATCGCTTGGGCGATCTCTATCCGGTGCCATGTCAGCCCGCCGCCCCGATCTACACCAAGGCGCCGCCCCTCTACACCAAAGCCCCGACCGACTGTGCGGACGGCTGGCGCCCGGCGGTCTGGGGCCGCGTGTTTGGCCAGCAGATCGACAACCACTATCAGGCTTTCGCCGACCCGCGTGCCGATGGCCAGATCGCGGGCTTGCAGCTCGGCTTTGATGTTGTCCGCAGCGACAGCTTGCTAGATGGGCACAAGGATTATGGCGGTCTCTATTTCTCCTACGGCAACGCCAATGTGGATGTCGCCGGCCTTGTCACCAACGAGACTGCGACAGCTTACGTGTTGCAACACACCGGCCACGTCAACCTCAATGCCTATTCGGGTGGCGCGTACTGGACCCACTACGGGCCTCAAGGCTGGTATCTCGACCTGACGCTGCAGGGCACGAGCTATAGCGACGCAGCGAGCACGGAGTTTGCTCACCTCAACACCTCAGGCACAGGCTTCATCTCCTCAGCTGAGACCGGTTATCCGATCGCGATTCCGCAGTTGGGTTTTGGCTTCGTGCTGGAGCCGCAAGCACAAGTGCTGTGGCAGTGGGTGAGCTTTGACTCCGGCAATGACGGGCTCGGCCCGGTGGCACTCGGCAGGACCTCAGAAACAACTGCCCGGCTCGGGCTGAAGGGCAAGTGGACCATCACCACCGACAGCGGACAGGTGTGGCAACCCTATGTGCGTGCCAACTACTGGAGCGACTTTGGCGGCATGGCGAATACCATGTTTGGCGTGGACAGCGTGCCATTGATCTCGCACGCGCAGTACATGGATGTCGACGCCGGCTTCACTACAAAGATCGACACCCATCTCTCCGCCTTTGCTGATGCCGGCTACCAGTTTGCTGTCAGCAATGACGGTGGTGGCAAACGCAACGGCGTCAAAGGCACCGCCGGCCTGCGCTATCAATGGTGAACGCGAACCGTGGGATAGACTTGGCGTCTCGCAATTGCCGACCCTTCTGGCCGATCTGGGAGGATGTGATGATCAATATGTATGGCGGTGCTTGGCTGGGTGCGGCATCAGCTGTTGGGCCAGCTGCCGGAGAGAATTGCTACAACTTTGCCCGAAAGACCGAGTCGGCAGGTTTTTCATCACTCCGCAATACGTCACGAAGCCGCGCACTGCTCTGTTCAACAGCTCTTGGTTCAATAGTTCTTTGTTCAACAGCTTTTGGCGGCCTGCTCGCCATCCTGGCCGCCACCGCGCCGGCACAGGCCCAACAGATCATCGACGGCGGCACCACGGTGATTGTGCCGGACACCCAACCAAGCCCGTGGACTATTGGTAATATTCTTTATGTTGGTCAGAACAGCGCCGGCACGCTGACCATCCACAACGGCGGCGCCGTTTCCAACACGACCGGCTACATCGGCTACAACTCAGGTTCCGACGGCAACGTCACGGTCGACGGGACAGGCTCGACATGGACGAATTCCAGCAGCCTCTATGTCGGCCGGGCAGGCAACGGCTCGCTGAGCATCACGGGCGGCGGCGCCGTCTCCAATTTCTCCAGCGGCATTGTCGGCAGCGTTGCGGGCTCTAACGGTGCAGTCGCGGTCACTGGCGCAGGCTCGACATGGAGCACTTCCTCGGACCTCTCTGTCGGCTCCTCAGGCACAGGCACTCTGAACATCAGCGGCGGCGGCGCCGTTTCCAATAACTATGGCTACGTCGGCGCCAGCCAAGGCTCCAACGGCAGGGTCACGGTCGACGGGGCAGGCTCGACCTGGACGAATTCCGGCAACCTCTCTGTCGGCTATGAAGGCACCGGCACAATGATCATCACGAATGGCGCCGTCGTGACCTCCGCCGTCGGGAGGAGCGATATCGGCTACTGGGAGACCGGCAACGGCACCGTGGAGGTCAGCGGGGCCGGCTCGAAATGGACAGTTTCCGGTTACCTCACGGTCGGCCTATTGGGCATCGGCTCGCTGAGCATCACAAACGGCGGCGCCGTGTCCGATACCTTTGGCTATGTCGGCAACAAAACGGCCGCCCACGGCGACGTTACGGTTGATGGAGCAGGCTCGACATGGTCGGAAACCTTTAACCTCTATGTCGGCACCGAAACTGGCTCCAGCGCCTCGATGAGAATCACGAACGGTGGTGCCGTATCTAGTTTAAGTGGCATTGTCGCCATCAATGGCGGCTCTCAAGGCGACATTACGATCGACGGGGCCGGCTCGAAATGGACGAATTCCAGCGACTTTGAGCTCGGCCGGGCGGGCACCGGCACGATGAGCATCACGAACGGTGCTGTCCTGTCCGATGCCAACGGCAATATCGCCAACAATCCTAGTGGCACCGCGACGGTGACGGTCGACGGGGCCGGCTCGACATGGACAAATAACGGCAACCTTTATGTGGCTGCGGGTGCCATTGTGGTTGTCCCTGGCGGGGGCCACGGCACGCTGACCATCAGCAATGGCGGCACGGTGAGCGCTGTAAACGTGCAGCTTGGCTCTGATACTATGGGACGAGGCATCATCAATATCGGCGCGGCGCAGGGAGAGCCCGCGGTAGCCCCAGGCACGCTGAACGCTTCGACCGTGGACGTGAGGAATTTTGGCACGCTGGTTTTCAATCACACGGATACGACCGGCGGCTATTTCTTTACTCCGGCCATCCTCGGCACTGGCAACGTGGAGCATATCGCCGGCACCACGATCCTGACCGGCGCCAGCACGTATAGCGGCCCAACGAATGTCGCTGGCGGTACGTTGCGCGCGGGCGTAGCCGACACGTTCAGCTCGAACTCGGCCGTGACCGTGGCAGATGTCGGCACGCTCGATCTCAACGGCTTCAGCCAAACCGTGGCGAGCCTCACCAATGCGGGCCTCGTCAACATGGGGACCGGCACGGCGGCGGGCACAGTGCTGACGACGACCAATTATGTCGGTCAGGGCGGCATGATCGCCATGAACACCTTCTTGGGCGACGACACCTCTCCATCGGACCGGCTGGTGATCAACGGCGGCACAGCGAGCGGCAATTCGTTGCTGCATTTCACCAACGCGGGCGGCCCAGGTGCGCAGACAACGGCGAACGGCATCCTGGTGGTTGACGCCATCAATAACGGCACGACTGAGGAAGGTGCTTTCGCCATGGCTAATCCGCAGCTGCGCGGTGGCGCTTACGACTACCGCCTGTTTCAGGGAGGATTGAACGGCAGCGATCCCGACAACTGGTACCTGCGCTCGACCTTTGTTGTGGAGCCTCCGGGACCTCCACCACCGGAGCCCCCGCCACCGGTGACTCCGCCTGAAATCTTGCCGCCGGAGCCGCCGGGGCCAGGCCCCGGCACCTTCCCGATCATCGGGCCGGAGCTTGCCACTTACGGTGTGGTGCAACCGATGGCGCAGCAGCTCGGGCGCGCCATGCTCGGCACTCATGATGAGCGCTTGGGCGATCTCTATCGTCCGCTCTGTGAGCCGGCTGAGACCAACGCGCCCTACTCCAAGGCTCCCGTTTACACCAAAGCCCCCGTTGACTGCGGCGCGTACGGCTGGCATCCCGCGGTCTGGGGCCGGCTGTTCGGCCAGCAGATCGACAACCACTATCAGGCGTTTGCTGATCCGCGTGCGGATGGTCAGATCGCGGGCTTGCAGGCCGGCGTCGATGTGTTGCGGAACGACAACCTGTTTGCAGGCCACAGAGATTATGCCGGCTTCTATGCCGCCTATGGCAATGCCAATGTCGACGTAACTGGCCTTGTCACCAATGCCGCCGCCACGGGTTACGTGTTACAACACACCGGCCACCTCAACCTCGACGCCTATTCAGGCGGAGTGTATTGGACTCACTATGGCGTGCCCGGCTGGTACGTTGATCTGGTGCTGCAAGGAACGAGCTATGGCGGCGCGGCGAGCACGGAGTTTGCAAGACTCAACACCAATGGCTCAGGCTTCATCTCCTCACTCGAAGGCGGCTATCCGATCGCGCTGCCGATGTTGGGACCGGGCTTTGTGCTTGAGCCGCAGGCGCAAGTGTTGTGGCAATGGGTGAGCTTTGATGCTGGCAATGACGGACTTGGCCCGGTGGCGCTCGGCACGAGCTCAGCAACAACTGCCCGGGTCGGCGTGAAGGGCAAGTGGACAATCACCACCGACAGCGGACAGGTGTGGCAACCCTATGTGCGCGTCAATTTCTGGAGTGATTTTGGGCCCAGCTCAGCCACACTGTTTGGGCCGGACATAGCGCCGCTGATCTCACATACGCAGTACATGGATGTCGACGCCGGCTTCACTACCAGGATCAATACCCATCTCTCCGCCTTTGCCGACGCAGGCTATCAGTTCGCTGTGAGCAACGACGGTGGCGGCAAACGCAATGGCGTCAAAGCCTCCGCCGGCCTGCGCTATCAATGGTGAGCATGCAAAAACGCAGAGGATGCCATGAGCGCGCTCCTTAGATTGCGGAGCACGCGTGGCGCTACGTTGTACCATCCAGGTTCCATCGTGTGGCACGAATATCACGTCAGCAGGAAAAAACAGCCGGCGCTGCATTTGTGCCATGGGCGCGCCGCAAACTCGCGGGAGCAATTGACGCTGCAATCTCGGATGATCGGGCTGCCGGTTGCAGCCACTCAAGTCGCCATCTCAAGGCGCATATGATCACCGGGCCTGGAGACGCCGCGGCCAAGGCAACGCCGCGGAGCAGATGC
>JGI24705J35276_12238408_pt1 | contig 21208 bp, 17 predicted proteins | sample TergutNt197P4_FD_35276 | JGI IMG/M metagenome (IMG submission 35276) | reverse complement strand
ATTTATTACAGTAAAGTTGTCAGAGGCTTGAACAACATGCTTTGGTATGGCGGGGTTTCCTCGGGAAGAGTGTTCCCAAGCGTCGATGAGAATGGAAAAGAAGGGTATTCTTACGAAATCGACAACTGGGTAAGGCCATGTGTCAGAGATCCTGAAAAGATGTGCACCTGGTGCGGCTTATGCTTTGACCAGCCGGAGGACGAACTTAAAGAGTTCATGGAGCCTTTCTTCAAAAATGTCGCTTCCACAACGAAATATAAAGACTGTTTCGTGGAACTGAAGCAAGATTTCCATAAACTTGGAGACGCGGTGATGAATCCGAGGGCTGTGTTCAAAGGTGTTAACGATATGCCCAACACCGACCGCCAAGTCAGTTTTAACATTGTCACCGCACCATGCAAACTCGGAGACGACGAACCGACATCAAACGGGCAGGTTGCTGAGTACCTTTGGTTCTCCGGTTCCGATGCTTACGACCCCTGGAACAGCTGGGACGCGGAGATCGAGGTCATGTTAGGCAAAGACCCGGCTAATATGCAAAAGGTCACTTTTGACAAGCCCGGAGTCGTGGAAGTTCCTCCCGGATATTGGCGCGGAGCAGTGACGGTGAAACGGGCAGGAAAGCCGGTTTGCTTCATGCCATGGTATCCGAGCACTAAGGAGCGCTATAGGATCACGCAGAAGGTAGTAGATGGCGATAAGCTGCTTGTCTACAATGACGAGAAGACGATAAAACACCCAACCGCGGGCGATGAGTTATACTTGCAGATAAAAAGATAAAGAGATGCGATGGGAGTCTTAAGATACCATCCGAACCCGGAATGTGCCTCTTCATCACATTCTGGGCTGTTGGTACAGTAAAAAGGAAAGGATTTTATTATGAGCAATCCGGAAAACTGGTTCTATCCGTTCATCAAAACGCATAATAAAGACAACTGGGCAGGATATGTCAGCCCGCGCATGGGGTTCTTTAACAGAGATATCCCCGACGTCAGTTTTGGCACAGGGTTCCTGGTCGCCACCAGATATGGCATCATGGATCTCCCTCACATCCATGACGGTGCGTACAACTTCTTCATCTTCACCGGAGCGGATCTTGACAATATCTTTGAAACGCCATTTGAAGCAGAATTTTTCCTCGGCGAGAACGGGCAGGAGTTCGAACAGTACACCATTACGAAACCAACTTTTGTGATAGCTCCTCCGGGTGTGTACCATAGCCCGATCTATTTCAAAAAAGTCACAAAAGGCTTTAACTCAATGATCCAATACAGCGGGCATACATCGAGGAGAATCTACAGCGAACTGGATGAAAACGGCGAAGAGGTTGAGCGGGTAGCCAAGGAAAATGTAAAGACCTGCATAAAGGATTCAACAAAACTATGCACTTTCTGCGGACTGTGCTTCACGGATCCAAATGAAACTGAGCAGCAGGTAATCGATAAAATGGCTCCTATACATGCTAAAGTGGTGAATACTGAAAAGTTTAAGAAGTATGTATATGAACTGAAAAAGGATTACCACAAACTTGGCGACGCGGTCATGAACCCGAGGCTTTCATTCAAAGGCAGCGAGGAGTTACCGGAGGCTGAGTATCAGTTCAGCTTCAATATAATAACCGCGCCATGCAAACTTGGAGACGACGAGCCTGTGAGCAACGGTCAAATCGCAGAGTTTCTGTGGTTCTCTGGCACGGATGTCACGGATTCCTGGGCGACATTTGACGCGGAAATAGAGGTCATGGTGGGGGACGACCCGGACAATATGAAGCCGGTCACATTCAGCGAACCGGGCGTTATTGCCATTCCTCCCGGCAAGTGGCGCGGCGCCATTACTGTCAAACGCGCAGATAAACCGATTTGCTTCATGCCGTGGTACCCTCACACTAAGAAGCGCTACAAGATAACGCGAAAGATCGTCGACGGGAAGCCGGTACTTGTCTATGACGATGAGACGACAATTAAGAACCCCACAGCGGGCGACGAACTGTTCATGCAGATTAAAAGATAATATAAGCGGTAAATCATAATATCGGCACAAAGTATCAATAAGCAAAGCAAGCATCAGAGCCATGCTGTGTTCACATGGTTCTGATGCTTACTATTGATATGTATTATGTATAAACATTAAAAGTCATGACTCAAGTAATACTTGTTATTCCGTAATACTCCTGGTCATCGGCTACCACTGTCTGTACTCTTTAAGTCCATCTGACTTTTCGCGGGCCTTTTTCGCAAGATCCGTGTATAGTCCATACTCATGAGCCTCACAGACTTCAGTGTATGTGCTGTCAACCCGGTCGTTACGCGGCAGCGGAACATCCTGATCGATCAGTATGTTCTGTACTTTTTTGACATCTACATTTCGCACACTCACGCCATCCGAAACTGCCACAGCCGCCGCAACGCCTGCGGCCTGGCCTGTACCGACGCACTGCGGTATTAGGTTGAGCCAGTCAATTGCTACATTATCCGCAGAGAAGTGCCTTCCCGGCGCGAGAAGGTTCTCTATCTTCTGAGGCAGAATCGACCTGTATGGGATCTCGACCGGGCCGCAGTCGTTTATCATACAGATTGTGGAGTGCCACGCAATGACGTCATCATGCTTGACAGCAAACGCAAAATCGTCAGCAGTCATGACATACTCGCCCTTAAGCCTGCAGCTCCCTCGTGTTCCGAGCTGCGGTGCGATGTCAAAGAGGAATGAGTTCCCGAACGCCACAGGGCAGGCTTCTTTAAGGTATGCTATCACATCACGGATCGTGTTACGTGTGTTCATCTCTGTCTCGGTAGCGTCCTTGATCGTAGCGCAGTCTCGGTCGGCATGCCAGTTGTTGATCCAGCAGACGTCGTTCTGCGCAGAGGCGATCGGCGCGCAGCGGAAGCCCGCCACCGCAGCAAGCATAGCCCGTAGTGACGCGGATGCTTTCGGGTTGGATTTCTGCCACTCGTGATATAAAGCCCAGTCGATGCCGCCAAGCCGCCAAACAAGCGCTGTTGTGCTAGATCTGGTTTTTCCATCCGCGAGTGTTGAAAATGGCTCGCCTGAATGCCGGAAGATATCTCCGTCGCCGGTCGCATCGATAACTGTTTTCGCGAGGATTACTTTTCGTCCCTCTTTACTCTCGAATATGACGCCTTTGACTTCGTCGCCTTCCATAATCGGCTTTGTACCCCAGCTGTGACACTGAACGCGAATGGAATCCTTATGCTCAAGAAGCATTTTGTCCATCTCAATTTTCAACTCGTTTGGTTCGTAATACACAGCGCGAACCAGCCTTTGCGGTTCACTCTCGCTGACGCAGCCGTGAATGCGAGCCCAGGCGTCAAGCAGCGCAGGATCGTCGTCCTTTCCGATCTTTGAAAGATCAGGCCCGAGTACTGCATTCGGAATCGGAGCAAGCCTTGTGAACCACTCTTCCTGAATTCCGCGCACAAAAGATTTTTCATACCACGAGAGTTTCGGCACCATGATCACGTAGCCGCCTGTGACGTCGCCTCCCATATAGCCATAACGTTCCATAAGGATGATGTTCTTAGCGCCTGCGCGCGCCGCAGCAATAGCGGCAGAGTGCCCGGCAGCGCCTCCGCCTACGACGAGTATATCACACTCATCATATACAGGAAGCGTACTTTGCGGTTCGACATATACTTTCTCGCTCATTTTTACTCAATCTCCTTATCTCAATAGTAAAATTCCTTATGCTTTCTGCAGTCCACTCCCGCGAGCGCACTCCTACGAGTACGTACCGGACTTTTGTCTAATTCTGCTGTCTGGTCGTTAGCGATACGCTCTCATCTTGCCCTGCTTCCAAGTATCTCGCAGAATGTTTCAACAGCGGTCCGAATCTGTTCGACGTCCGTTGTCTGCTGGTCAACTTCAACTGTCAGGTGCTGTATGCCGTTTTTCTGCAGAGCTTTTCGAAGCGGTACGATATCATACTCTTCCGGATCACAGAATTTTGTCATCACAACAATGACTCCCGCGGCGTTCCGGCGCAGGACGGTCTCGACCAGCATGTCGAAGCGCTTCTTTCCGGGATCGAACAGGACAGGGCAGCCTTCGACATAACCGATCATCTGAGCCAGCGATGTGAACGGATCGCCGGTTTGCGGCGTATCATAACGAAAACGGAGCGATTCATGCGTCACAACATCGTCGATAACTATGACGCCGCAGTCGTCAAGTATGCCAAGCAGTCCTGTGTTGTCAGCAATTATCCCGCATGTAACAATTGCGGGGCCCTTCTTAACAGAGCCTTCTGCTTTGTAATCCTGAGAGGAGGTTTGCAGGCAGTCGCAGAGCATTTCAACTTTTGATGTGTATTCCGCAACGTCCATAAAGTAACTGCTCTTGAACACTGCGCTGCGCTGTGAAGGCTTCACTGCCCCCGGAGCAGCCGCGGCTGCATCAACGAAACGCCTGACAGCCGCGTTTCTTCTGTTATATAGCTTGATGCTCGCAGCTGCATCCTCATTGGTAATGCTCCTACCGGCTATATCTTCAAGCTTAGCCTTTACAATGCGGTACTGCGAAGCTGTAAACTCAATGCCTGCTTCAGTCTTTCTGTTCTGTGCGTGCGCGACCGGAATCAGGGGTATATCCTTCACCGCGTGCCGCCAGTTACCGTCCATACTTTTCAGGCTGTCGCACAAAACGGGCGCCATAACCGCGGACAAGCCTTTGTAGCTGCCGCGGACCGCAAGTTCAAGCGTTGTTTGGATAATCGAGCATATAAAGGCGGGCAGATATCGTCTGGCTTCGGATATCTGAGTCTCGGCGCCCCATAAACCGAAAGGTACCATACCTGCGGCATGCACAAGTTCCTCAGGGCAGAAATACGGCATACAGCCTATGGCTTTCTTCCCCTGTTTCAGGTATGCGTCCAATTGAGCCCGCGGGTTTGAGGCTATAGCTTTAAACTCTGAAAACAGTTCCTGAAGCATGCTCATTTCCGTGACCTCCTCTTCTTATTCTCAGCCATTATCTCCACAAGAGCCTGAACTCGCGTTAAGTACTGCGCTTCCGAAAACACGCGGGGGTCAGACTGATCGCCGTCGAAAACGACTGTCGGTATCCCGACCTGCTCTCTAAGGAGGCGCTCCATCTCGTACAGGTTCCCGCTCCAGTGCTTGCAGCTCCGGTTCATATGGAAAATAGCGCCTTCGACTTTGTTCTTTACAGCGTCGATGACCCGCAGCTCAGTCTCCCGCTCAAATACGTTGTTGTTTGGCACATACGAGTATGCCGCCATAAGCTCGTTCACGTTATTATAAAGGAAGCTGAACGCAGGGCCGTACACTGTTGCGGTCACGTTTATACCCATGTTTTTTAGTGTTTTAAATGTAAAGCTGAGATTAGCCCAGCAGGCGATGCCTTCAAAAAGCACCCGGTACTCCTCTTCCGCCTTGAATGTGGACGTACCGGCCCTGACATTCTCCTCATACTCCTGCGCGAGCTGTTCAAAAGCTTCGGCCCCCTCGGGCGTTCCCCGCGCTACGCACGCGACAGCCATGTTGTTGAAGATATCAAACCCGGAAAACGGCGAGGGAGTGTACTTCATATAGTCAACAGCGTTTAGCCACGCGCGTGAACTGCGCTGTGAGTTTGCCATTACCTCCTGAAAGCGGGACTCGTCCCACTTTTTACCTGTTATCTTCTCAAGCTCCCTGATACAATCGTCAAACTGCGAACGAATATAGCGTATACGGTCGGAATCGCATTCGAATGCGTCAAGATGAGGTATATCAATCAGCAGCAGTGGAATATCCAGCTCCAAAGCAAGGTTTTCATACCACTTTATCATACAGTTGCAGATATTGTTGCAGCAGAGCAGAAAGTCAGGCTGGGGAATATTTAATTCCGGGCAATCCTTTAACTCCGCGTACGCGAAGCTGATGCGCGAGTACGAACACAGGTCTGATGAGTAACCCAGCCCTTCTGCGTATTCGCACATGCGCTGCCCGCCGCCTTTTGCGCTGACTGCAGCCCCGTGGTTCTCGGGAAAAACGACAGCCACTCCAAGCGTCGTCGGAATCTCCTGCGGGAAGTTGGATGCGCACCATCCGATTTTCTCACCCCTGTTCTTTGCGTCCCACGCGTCCTGCGTGGCCTGATCGGCAATCTCTTTCAGCCGGATTTTTGCCGGTTTGCGCTCGTGTGCTGTATCGGCTGCAGTATTTTCATTTCGTTCAGTTTCAGTTACTGGCATATGCTCTCTCCCTTCGTCATCATGGTCTCCGTTTCGCATCCTATTATCATCGAACGTATGCGCTCTCTATCTTCTCTCCTCTCCGGTCTGAATCAGATTCACCCGGATTCCGCTTTTTGCTCACACTCTCAGCTCTCAAATCACATCTCCGCTCTGATCAGTAATGCGGCGCCCAGGGCGCCCGCAAGCTGCGCGAGAGGATCAGTATTTATATCCGCGTTAAGCTCCTTCGCCAAAGCCTTTACCACCCCGATGTTCTGAGAAACACCTCCGGTGAAAAACACCGGTTCTGTAACAGTCATGCGTTTTGCAATGCTTGCTGCCTTGACAGCGACAGAGCGGTGTATCCCGGCTAAAAGCGCGAGCTTATCCACACCTCTGGAGAGCTGCGAGATGATCTCCGATTCGGCGAAAACTGTGCATGTCGATGTGATTTCCGCGACGCTTTCAGCTTGCTCCGCCATCTGTCCCATATCAGACAGATCAACTTCAAGAACTCTTGACATTACTTCGAGGAAACGGCCTGTGCCCGCGGCGCACTTGTCGTTCATCGCGAAATTATCGAGTTTACCAGTATCGCTAAGCAGCATAACTTTACAGTCCTGCCCGCCGATATCCACAACCGTACGTACTCCGGGTAAAATGAAAGCAGCGCCGGCAGCGTGGCAGCTCAACTCGCTGAATGTCCTGTCGGCAGGCTCATAGGTGTTTCTGCCATACCCTGTCGCGGCTATGCTCCCGATGTTGTCAGCAGATAAGCCTGCGCTTTGCAGCGCCGCGCCCACAGCTTTTTCCGGGCCGCTCGTACCTGTGCCGCCCGGAGAAACAGCTGCCCCGCATATATATGCGTCCGAGCGGAGTATTACACATTTCGATGTCGAGGAGCCAATGTCTACGCCCATCGTGTATGCGGGATTGCTTACGCTGCCGCTCATAGCCTGTTTACGACGCAGTCCGGCTTTTGCCCGTTTGAAACCGCTTCAATGTTGGCTCTGATATGTGCATAAGCGCGATTGAAGAAACCGGCCGTTATACCCGCTATATGCGGTGAAAGCGCAACCCGGCTCCGCAGGTTCTCAGGCAGCGCAGCCAGAAACGGATTGTCCGGCAGCACAGGCTCCGGTGCAAGCGTATCCGTTCCGAACCCGCCAAGCTGCCCGGACTTCAGCGCGTCGACGACAGCCAAATGATCTGCAAGCTCTCCCCTTGCGGTGTTTATCAGTATTGCTCCGTGTCTGAACAGTTTCAGTGACTCGCTGTTTATCATGTTCTCAGTGTCGGGTGTGACAGGCGCGTGAAGCGACACGATATCACTGCTTGCATAAAGCTCCTCCAGCGTTAAATACTCGGCATACGATACCTTCATGTCCCCAAGATAATCATAGTAGAACACCTTGCAGTTGAACGCGTTCAATATACCGGAGAGCTCTCTCCCTATGGCGCCGAGGCCCACTATTCCAACGCTGCGCCCGTACAGTTCCGGTAAGCCTTCTACAAAGCAGGCTGTCTTCGCGTCCATTTGCCTTCCCGCATACACCATGTCCTCATTATGGCGGAAACTTTTAATGAGTGACAGCATCAGTAATACCGCCTGCTCTGCTACGGAGCGCGCATTCATACCCGCGTTGTTGCAAACATAAACGTTGTTTTTTCTCGCGGCGTCAAGGTCGATGGCGTTGAACGCCACACCCTGTGAATGGATCAGTTTGAGTTCCGGCATATCCTCGATGATGTCAGCTCCGACCTTCACAACTGCGTCTGCGATAATAACGCCGGCTCCGGTCGATATTATCTGCTCCTTGTCAAGAACCCCGTTGCCCAAATGGATGAGTTCCCAGCCGGTGTCCTCCCATTCGGAATACTTTTCAAAATTCTCGCGGTTAATAAGTAAGGCTACTCTCATTGTTTTCTCCTTTGGCGGTTTAATATTATTCATGAATAAATATCACCTGCAATCATAGTGATATGAGCTTGTTCATCTGCCAGAGTTGAAGATTGAACTGCAGTGTGTTATATTTATACTAGAGAGCTGAATAGTTACTCATTATTGATCGAGGTTGATGGCAGATGATAAGATACTTTATCAACCGCATTTTAGTGATCGCATTGATTGTCTTATGTGTTATATTTATACTGTTCGCTCTGCTTTATCAGTTACCCGGCTCGCACATTAGACTGATGTCAATGCATGGTAACGGAGATTCGCTTGATTCAATCTATGCAGCTTTAAATGTAAGGGATTGCCTGTTCACTAAGTATCTCCGTTATTGTTATAACACTTTTTTCCATTTGAATGTAGCGCGATCAATAACCGCAGGAGACAGGATGCTAAGCCTCCGGATCCTTACAACATTAATAATTCTTGTTTGTGGCCTGAGCGCTACCCTGCTCATCGGAGTTCCACTCGGCATATATACAGCAATGAGAAAGAATAAAGCAAGTGACCATGTTATTAATGTTATCCTTCAGCTTTTATCATCGCTCCCAAGTTATATCGTTGCGGTAATAATTCTGCTTTTTTTTGCGTCTTATTTGAAGATCATTCCTGTAATAATTTACCCCAAGACTCCATTATCTTTCTTTATGCCGGCACTAACGATTACTGTTGGAGGCGCTTCATCAGTTGCGCGCATGACGAAAGTTAATCTGCTTGATGTTCTTGACCAACCATTCATCACTGCTTTACGCGCAAAAGGGTTAAGAAGAAAAAGTGTCATTTATCATCATGCACTAAAAAATGCTTTGATACCTATTATGTCTTTCCTAAGAGGTTTTTGTTCACAGCTATTATGCGGGACGCTCGTAGTAGAGCGTTTCTTCTCTCTTCCGGGAGTTGGATCATATATGCTCAATGCAGTTAGTACAAGAAATCATATTGAGATACTCGGATGTACAGTAGTGATGACCGTCGTTCTGGCTCTTATGAATATTGCTACTGACGTCCTATATGCCTTTATCAACCCGCTCATTAGGTTAAGCCACATAAATAGGTCCGGATACTCTGCAGTATAATTTGAAAGAGAGCATTTTATATGCAAGTTCGTAATAGGAAAAGGTTCATTACCTCACCTGTTTCACTGAAGTCAGATGAATACAATGCATTCTATATCGTAATAAAACGATTGATGAAGAACAAGGTAGCAATGCTAGGTTTAGTCGTCTTTTTGCTTATTTGCTTTTCATGTATATTGTCTCCACTATTGACAAAGTGGGATTATTACTCGATAAATGCTGAACATCTAAGAGAGAGCCCCTCACTGGACCATCCGTTTGGAACCGATTCTTTTGGCAGGGATGTACTCACAAGAATGCTTTATGGCGGACGGATTACGCTGAGAATTGCATTTGCGTCAACAATAATCGCTGCTTGTGCCGGAACATTTGCGGGAGTAATATCAGGGTATTTTGGCAAGTACGCCGACTTAATAGTATCACCAGTATTAGATATTCTCGATTCTGTCCCTGTAGTCGTGCTTGCTCTGGTATTTGAAGCAGTATTTGGATGGGGACGCGGCTACTTTATGTATGCTATTGCAATAGCCTCTATACCTAAATTCACACAAGTCGTTCGGGGTTCCGTAATTAATGCAATGGAAAATACATTCATTGAAGCCGCTCGCGCATTGGGTGTAAGTCACTTTAGTATCATATACAGGCATGTTTTGCATAATATGATATCCCCGCTAATTGTCCGGTTTACTATTGGCGTTACAGAAGCAATTCTGACTTGCACAATAATGGGCTACTTATCAATAGGCATATCACCTCCCACTCCCGAGTGGGGTGCAATGGTATACAGTTCCAGTGTGTATGTTCTAACAAACCCAATAATGCTTATAATACCATGCACTGTGATAGCAGTTAGTGTGATTTCTCTCAGTTTTTTTTGCGACGGGCTCAGAGATGCGCTCAACTTGAAAGAGCGTTAATAATAAGCTTCCAGTATTGAAATACAGCAAGGAGGAGATTCTTTATGCAACATAAAATCGCACTTGAAGAGCACTATGCAATTCCCGAGACAATGGAAGGATCGACACTATATGGAAGGGATTCTCCTGATAACATTGGTATACCGGCACGCTTGCTGGATATTATGGATCATCGGATCAAGGAAATGGACAACAATGGTATTGATATAACAATTCTGTCTTTAAACTCTCCAGGCATACAAGAAGTTTATGATGTACATAAAGCCGTCGAAGTCGCACGAGTTGCTAACGACCGCCTTGCAGAGAATATTGCTAAAAAGAGGGATCGTTTTCGCGGCTTTGCTGCAGCGCCAATGCAGGATCCTGAGCAGGCTGCTATCGAAGTTCGCCACGCTGTCAGAGATCTTGGTATGGTCGGTGTCTTGGTTAATGGCTACTCACAAATCAACACGTATGAGAACAATGTCTATCTGGATGATCCAATGTATGATGTTTTCTGGGATGAACTTGAAAAACTTGATGTGCCGTTTTATATTCACCCTCGAGAGCCTCTAATGTACAACAAAATGTTTCTGAGTGATCATCAATGGTTACACGGAGGCGCATGGTCATTCGGTGTAGAAACGGCTATGCATATTCTACGGTTGATGACGACTGGATTATTTGACAGATATCCCCGCCTGAAGCTCTTGGTTGGACATATGGGAGAGGGCCTTCCTTTCCTAATATGGCGCTGCGATAATACAATTAATAAAAGGAAACGCGGAATGCCTGCAAAACGCATGATGTCTGAATACATGAATGAAAACGTTTGGGTTACAACTAGTGGCCAGTTCAATACTCCTGCATTAATGTGTACAATACTGCAAATGAGCGCTGACCGTATCCTGTTCTCAACAGATTATCCGTTTGAAGAGGTGCGGGATGCAAGCACATGGTTTGACGCCTGTTCAATAAGTCATACGGACAAGCTAAAAATCGGCCGTCTCAACGCGATTAATCTCTTTAACCTTGATCTGGCGTGAGGCTTGACCCCTATGCCCAACGCGCATGCCGGTCTACTATAGTCCATTCACGATACATTCAGGCCGCTCATTTCGTATTATCGCTTCTATATTTCCTCTGCAACGTTCATATGCGCTGGAAAAAAAGCTCTCTGTAATGCCGGCTATATGCGGCGATAACGCAACATGCAGCATGACTTCATCCGGTAAACCACAGATTAATGGGTTGTCTGGTAAATATGGCTCCGGTGCAAGCGTATCAGCGCCCAGTCCGCCAAGCTGTCCCGATAACAGAGCAGCAGCAACAGCATTATGATCCATTAGTTCTCCGCGCGCTGAGTTGATCAATATCGCTCCACGTTTAAAAAGCTTCAATGTCTCGGTGTTGATCATCGTTTTTGTTTCCGGAGTGACCGGAACGTGGAGGGTAATGATATCACTGCATGAGTACAGCTCTTCGAGAGGCATGAACTCGATATTTTCACCGCTTGTATCTGCGCGAACAGTATCAAAATAGCACAGTCTACAGCCAAACCCCGAAAGAATCACTGAAAGCTTCCTGCCAATTGCACCATACCCTACAATTCCAACCCTGCGTCCGAACAGGTCTGGTAATCCATTCTCAAAGCAATGAATCTTCGCCTCCATCTGCCTGCCTGAAAAAATCATATCCTCATATTGTTTATAATTCTTCAGCAGTGCCAGCATCATCATCACGACATGCTCTGCAACAGATCTCGCATTCGCTCCAGCACAATTACACACATAGATCCCAGCATGCTGCGCGCAGTCTGTGTCAATGAGGTTGTATCCCACACCATGCGCCTGTATTAGTTTCAGGCTTGGCATATTCTTAATAATTTCTGATCCGATTCTCAGACCTGATGAGACAACAAGCACATCAGCCTCTGTAGCAATGATCTTCGCAGGTTCTGGAGCTGCCATGCCCAGATGCGTGAACTCCCATCCGGTCATTTCCCAGTTTGAATATTTCTCAAAATTGTTCCGGTTTATATGCAATGCAACTTTAATATTACCAGCCTCCATACTACTCTCAGACATTTCTCCTACCATTCTCCTATTTATACTGGAAGAATAATAATGAGTTTATGCATGTTTTCTTGTTATATGGCTACCTTTTGCCATATGATTTCACAGTATCAAACATAGCTTCAACATTCTCGGGTTTTGCATGGTCAAATCCGGCGCCTGTCGAGAAAATATATCCGCCCCCTGGAGCAAGGATGTCGATGAGCCGTTTTGCCTCATCTATTACTTGCTGCTTCGTCCCATAATGAAGCAGATATATCGGGAAGATCCCAGATATACATGCGGTGGCTCCAAGTTGCTGTTTTGCATAAACAGGATCAACTTCTTCAAAGCTGTAGACCACTTTACCCTTTGGCACCTCAGACAGGTGCTTTATCCTCGAGTTGTATGGACCTTCTGTATAAACATATGGCACCATCCCAACATCAATAATATGGTTGATCATCATTTGGAGATGCTTCCAATAGTAATCCTCATACTGTTTCTCAGTCAAGAATCCGTCCATGCCTTTGTGTAATGGAATAAAAACCCATTTCCCCGGAGACCGTTTTGCCTGCAAAGTAATGCTTTCGAGAACATAACCGATATTTCTGTCTATGAATTGCTTTATCACCTGAGGATGTTCGTACAAATCCATCATAGTGTCGAGCGTTCCTCTGTAAAAATCACTGTATGCATCAAACGGAACTAAAGATTGCCCTCCGCTTGTCACAGGAAATCCCAATTCTTCAAACTTATGGTTGAGTTCCGCGCTTTTCTTACCAAGCTCTGCCATTCTGTCTGTGATCTTCCATATAGCTTGTATCATTTCTCTTGAAGCGGGATTTGAAATCATACTGAAAAAGGTTCCCTGATATGCGTTCAGATGTCCTTTGGCAAAATCCCATCCTGCTAATGGTTCCAGCAACTCCGAGATTGCAGGAAGGCCTTTTGTAAGCAGCCATCCTGTGTAGTCCTCTGAAAAATAGTCCATATCCTCTTCCTGAAGGACCGCATATTCTATGAATTGCTGCGTAGAATTTTTGCTGATTCGTCCATCCGGCGCACCAGGCCATACAGTATTCTTTGGACGAATAAGTTCCAGAAGCGGGCCTTGACCTGGTGATAAGCTCCCGCCGCTGGCTGCATCAGGCTCGTATTGAATAGCGTACTTTATAACAGACTCTTCATATATATCAAAGTTGTAGACTGCATCCGCTACAGTATACCCTGCATTATAGAAAGGGTAACATAGCCCGCGCGCTGTGATTGGGACGCGGTCAGGCTCATGCAACTCTATTGTGTCGTTAATCCGTTTCAGTCGTTCATCAAATAATGTCATATTACACCTCCAGCCAAATTACATATAGCAAACTAAGCAGGATAAGCTCACTGCCATATCCGGTATACTCAGTTATCAGATGTTTTTGCTGTCTTCTTATAAAGGTCTTGACATCCGGCTATCTGAGTATCCCGAATACAGAGTACTTTGAGAAGCAAGTTATCAAATCATTACATGGTGTCTGTCTAATGCGCCGCTTGCGGCGCTATGCGGGCCGGATCCTATAAGATTGCCTGTGTTTACCAGTCCATACCTGCCGCTGCGCGCTCTTTCTTTGCTGCCTCAGTCATGGTCCCGTATTTATACTCTTCAAGCTGCCTGACAAGTTCCGGATTCGTGTTCTCCTGGCGCGGGAGAGGCACATCCTGATCCATACACAGAATTTTCTGGACACGCTTGACGTCAACGTTATGCGTGGTCGTCCCATCCTTAATTGCAACAGCCGCGGCAACTCCTGCCGCCTGCCCCATACCAATACACTGCGGAATCAGGTAAAGGCAGCTTATGGCTCGTTCATCAGCAGCAAAATGCCTTCCCGGGCAGAGCAGATTCTCAATTTTCTTAGGAAGAATACTGCGATACGGCAGCTCTACAGGTGCGCCTCCGTTGTACATACCAACTATACTGTGCCAGGCTACAACATCGTCATGCTTGTTCGCACAAGCAATGTCGAGTGGAGTGATCACATACTCGCCGTCCAGTCTGCGTGAGTTTCTCGGGCCAAATTGCGGAGCAATATCGTACAGATATGCGTTCCTGAACGCTGCGGGCATATAGTCTCTGCAAAACTGGATCAGCTTACGGATAGAGTTCCTGACTCTAAACTCAGTATCCTTGATTTCCTGTATATCAATGCAATTCAGACCTTTTAACCAGTTGTTGAACCAAACTACATCGTTGCGCTCAGTTGGGAAAAATGCTGTATTGTATCCGGCAATTTTAACCAGTTCGGCTCTGAATGACGCTGCCTCTTCCGGGTGATCCTTGCTCCAACGTCCAAAAAGCTCAAAATCTACTCCGCCCATCCTCCAGACAAGCGCTGTATCGTAAACGAACGAGCTGGAAGTAGCCGGCGCTGTAAAAAATGGCGCGCCAGTCTGTGAGTAAATATCTCCATCCCCGGTAGCGTCAATAACGATTTTCGCCATTACCGCTTTACGGCCTTCCTTGCTCTCAAAAATCACACCGCATATTCTGTCCCCATCCATTATTGGCTTAGTTCCCCATGAATGAAGCATCACTTTAATATTCGGCAGTTCCTGGACCATCAAGTCCATTTCAATTTTAAGCTGATTAGGTTCATAATATGGCGCTCGCATGAGATAACGATCGCTTTCACCATCGCGCCCACCTGCCACTGTACCGTGAACCATAGACCACCTATCAATTTTGACCGGAGCCGTCTCACCGAGTTCTTCAATTGCCGGGCTTATATAAGAGCCCGGCGCATTTTTGTCAAGACGGGTAAACCACTCTTCCTGGATACCGCGAACCATTGAGAAACTGCGCCAACTCAAGCCGGGAACCATCAGAACATAGTCCCCGGTAACATCGCCGCCGAAGTACCCGTAGCGCTCCATGATTATTACTTTTTCGCAACCCGCGCGCGCCGCTGCGACTGCTGCGCTATGCCCCGCTGCGCCGCCCCCCACTACCAGCACGTCGCACTCGTCATAAACCTGCAGCGTATTTGCTGATTCTGAGTATGTTTTTGACATTATACTTACACCCATACCTTTCTGCTTTATAATATTAACTTACAGTTCTCCAACTACTGTGCCCTGTTTTCTCCCGGCTTAACAAGATGACATGCTGCAAAATGGCCTGGCTCTATTTCTATGAGCGGAGGACTGCCTGCCTCACATGCGTCGCACCTGTAGTTGCAGCGCTTAGCAAAGCGGCACTCATTTGGGGGATCGATCGGAGATGTGACTTCTCCGCGTAGCTGAATCCTCTCTGCATTTGCGCCAACTTTCGGTACCAATATTGCTGACAACAACGCTTTTGTATAGGGATGAACAGGGTTCCTGAACAGCTCTTCTGACGGCGCCATTTCAACCGTCTGCCCGAGATACATAACCATGATATCATTTGAAAAGTAATTAACTACAGCAAGATCATGCGTGATGAATATATACGTAAGCCCCCGCTCTCTCTGCAGGGTTTTCAGCAGATTGAGTATCTGCGCCTGAATTGAAACGTCAAGTGCTGATACCGGTTCGTCGCATACTATGAACTTTGGATTCAGCGACAGCGCTCTTGCAATACCAATACGCTGTCTTCTTCCGCCGTCTAGTTCATGCGGGTAGGTATTAATGAGGCGCTCTGCGAGACCAACAGTGTCCATCAGCTCAAGAACGCGATTCTCAATATCAGCTTGTGATGCGCCATGGATCAGCTTATTGAACCGGATAGGTTCGGAAATGATATCCAGGACAGTTTTTCTCGGATTCAGTGAAGAGTACGGATCTTGAAACACGATCTGCATCTCTTTTCGCAGATCTTTCATTTCGTGTTTTTTTAGCTTACATATATCCCTGCCATCGTATAATACCTCGCCTTCCGTGGGTTCAAGTAACCTTAGCACACATCTTCCAAGTGTGGATTTTCCGCAACCGGATTCACCAACGACGCCTAACGTTTTCCCGGCTTCAATATTAAACTGCACTCCGTCAACTGCGTGTACCGCCCCTCTTGATGATTTGAAATACTTCTTTAGGTTACGGACTTCAAGCAGATTCTTCTCACTATCCATTATTCTGCCACCCTTCAACATGAAAACCAGCATTGTCATATGCTGAACAGACCACTGCATGTGTGTCGCTGACCCAACGGGCCTCCGGGCGTTTTTCACCGCAGGCATCCGTGGCATAACGGCAACGGGGCGCGAATGAACAACCCGGAGGCAGCTGTGTCGGATCAGGCATGAGCCCTAATATAGGTTTAAGATCTGAGCCCCTGTTTTCAATATTAGGTAATGAGTTAAATAGTCCCTCAGTATAAGGATGCATCGTATTATTAAACACATCCTCAAGCGTTCCGGACTCAACGATCCGCCCTGCATACATCACAGCAACTTCATCACACATCCTGGCAACAACGCCAAGGTCATGCGTTATCATTATTAGAGCTGTGTTGAGTTTACTCTTCAAATCATTCATCATATCAAGAACCTGCGCTTGTATCGTAACATCCAGCGCAGTCGTAGGTTCATCAGCAATAAGCACACGCGGATTACACGCAAGCGCAATCGCAATTATCACTCTCTGCTTCATCCCACCGGAAAACTGATGCGGATACTCTGTAGCGCGCTCTCCGGGTATACCGACAAGCTCCAACATTTCCACTGCGCGGTTAAAAGCCTGCACATTATTAACGCGTTCGTGGAGCTTTACGCTCTCGGCTATCTGATCGCCGACAGGAACAACCGGGTTTAGTGACGTCATTGGATCCTGAAATATCATAGATATATCTTTACCCCTGATCTTTACGAGCTGATTGGGCTTAAGATCCAGCATGCTGTTCCCGCATACATTTATTGTTCCGCTCTTGATCACCCCCGGCGGGTTCGGTACGAGATTCATGATCGATAATGCAGTCGTTGTCTTTCCCGCACCCGTCTCACCGACCAGTCCAATTGCCCGGCCTTCTTTAAGACTAAAGCTTATGTCGTTAACTGCTTCTACAGTTTCTCTTTTAAGCACATAATGAACTGTCAGGTTTTTAACTTCCAAAATGACTTCACTCATTTTTTATTCTCCATTCAGTCGCTCCCTACTGCTTCAACCGTGGATCAAGCGCGTCACGTAATCCATCTCCAAGCAATGCGCATGCCAGAGTCAGCACCATGACACACAATCCCGGGAACGTTGTAATATGAGGAGCAGTCAGCATGTAATTGCGACCGCCGGATATCAAAGAACCCCATTCAGGATATGGTACCGGGATCCCAAAGCCGAGGAAGCTCAGACCTGCTGCCGAAAGAACCGCAGTAGCGATTCTCGATGTCGCTGTTACGATTAGCGGTGACACGCTATTAGGCAGGACCTGGGAAAACAGGATCCTGAACTCTGACATGCCGATCGCTTTTGCTGACTCAACATACTCGCTCCCTGCAGAGTTTAGTATTGCAGCCCTGCCCATTCGTATGAATCCGGAAATAGAGGATACTCCAATAGCTATCAGCAGGTTCATCAGGCTTGGACCCAGAACGGCAACGATGACCATTCCCATGAGGATCGGCGGAATCGACGCGAGAATATCAGAGATACGCATTATAATCTCCTCAGTCATGCCTCCGTAATATCCGGCTATCGCTCCGAAGAAAGTACCTACGATCAAGCCAAACCCGATTGATCCAAAACCGACCGCCAGCGAGTATCTGGAACCGTACAACATTCTTAAGAACAAGTCGCGCCCCATTTCATCAAGGCCGAAAATGTGTTCTTTGCTGGGTGGCTGGAGCCTGACCCCTACAAAAGCCGTTACTTCCTGAAAGCTGATAAAAAACAATGAGTAGAGCATCGCCAGAAAAACGATCAAAAGCACAATCAGACCAAACATAGCGCCCGGATTCGTCCGGATCCTGATCAGGCTCTCCACAAAGAGGCTCTTTTTTTGATATTTCTGAGACACAAGCGTCACAGATTTCTTTCTGCTCATGCAATCGCCTCCTTCCTCTTTTTCTTCTTCGAGGCATACTGTGCTCTTATTCTAGGGTCGATGAACGCGTATATGATATCTACGAACAGGAGAATGATGACAAACATGCCCGAGGTTAGAATCACACAGCCTGTAGCCATATTTATATCACGCTGATTAATTGCAACGACAAGCAGGCGTCCGACTCCGGGCCACGTATAGACTTGCTCAATGATTGCGGAACCGGAAAGTGTTATTCCAAGCATGAGTCCAATCTGTGTAACAATCGGTATCCACGCGTTTCTAAGTACGTGCTTCCATGTTACCTGCCGTTCAGGTACGCCTTTTGCCCTCGCTGTACGAAGGAAATCCTGACGTGAGACTTCGAGGATCGCGGATCTTGTCTGGCGTGTACATGTCGCTGACATTGACAACCCTGTCGCAAGGACTGGTAAAACATAGCATTTCCATGTTCCGTCGTATCCCGCCGGGAATATTTTCAGGCGCAGTGAAAACCAAATAAGCAGCAGAAGCCCCAGCCAGAAAGCGGGCATTGACAGCCCAATCAGCGTAAACCCGGTAGTCAGATTATCCAGTATTGTCCCCGCATGTTTAGCGGCGAAAATCCCAAGCGGTATAGCAAGTAATACGCCAACCGCAAGCGACAGTAAAGACAGTTTTAGAGTGGCAGGCCATCTCGATACATATTGTTCCCACACATTCAAGCCGGTTATTTGTGATGTACCAAGGTTACCTTGTACCAGCCCCACCATATACTTACCGTAGCGGAATATCATAGGTTTATCCAAATCATACCGCGCTTTAAGCAAATCAATGTCTTCTTGAGTCATTTCATCGGAAATCATGGAGTCTATTACAGTTCCGGGAGCGAAATCCATCAGGGCATATATGATAAAAGACACGCACAGCAAAACCGGGATAAGCCACAGTATCCTATTTAGCGCATAGCGTAACATGACGTCTTTCCCTTTCTGAGTGTTTTGTGAAAAGAGCGGCGGCGAACCAAAACAAAGTTGTATGGCCACCGCTCTTTTCCCGAAGTCTGCCTGGTATTCTCAGAATGTATAACTGATGTTGATATTGTTTATGGCTGTTTTACCTTATAAACGTGGGTAAAGTCCCAGTTGTTATTCGGGAAGTATATCGCGCCTCCGCAGCCTGCAGCCTCAATCCTGTACATTCCCATGTGCATAGTTCCCAAATACGGGATTTCACCTGCTACGATTTCCTGTATCTCATAATATAATTTCTCTCGTTCCGCATCGTCGACTGTAACAAACGCCTTATCGAGCAGCTCCTCAACAACCGGATTCGTATAATTTGCGGTGTTTGCGTTGATTCCGGAGTATAAGTAACTTCTCATGTTACTGGGCAGAGTTGCTACAGCAGAGTTGACTACAATATCTGCTTTAGTGTGTCCCCAGGTCACATATGAAGCCAGCGAAGGGGGATCGGTATCGAAAATCGTCACGTTAATACCGATCTGCTGCAGGTTTTGCTGTACGACCTGCGCGGTAGCAATTGTATGAGCCATAGCAGCTACAAGTTCGATCGTTTCGCCTTTGTAGCTCGATTTTGCAAGGTACTCCCTGGCCTTATCAAGGTCATATGGGATCAACGGTATATCATTGTTTTTAAATGCTGTCCTGTATCCCCAGAAAGTCCCCCATTGGACAGGCTGACCATACCCACCAACTGCGATATCCACAATTTGCTGTCTGTCTATCGCATGTGCAACAGCCATCCGGAAATTGATATCAGCCGTTATGGGCTTCATCATGTTAAAAGCCAGATAGTTACAGTTATTCATTATATAGTTTTTCAGGACGAACCTGTCGTCGTTCTCATAGATCGGCACATTAACAGCATTTAGCTGATTAAAGTCGATTTCACCATTCTCCAGCATTATGAGCGCGGCGGTTTGCTCGGCGACGTACAGGAATGTAATAGATTTTGTCACAGGTATTTCGCCAAAATAGTTATCATTGCGTACAAACTCTATTCTCTCAGTGGGTACAAAACTTGTTATTATCCACGGACCGGTACCGATCCATGCTCCCTTATCAGGATCGTCGTTATATGCCTTTTCGTTGACCATAGCTATTGTAGGTGTTGAAATAGTATACATGAAATCAACATTTATCGCTTCCAATGTTATGATGACTTCATAGTCGTTGACTGCCACAATTGATTCCACTTGCTTTACAGCATCATACATCGGTGTTCCCGGCGAGTCCTTCGCTCTGTTCAGCGTGTAAAGAACATCCGCCGCAGTAAAGTGCTCCCCGTTGTGGAAGTATACATCATCCCGCAGCTTAAACCAGTAGACCTTTCCGTCTTCAGTTCCCCAATCGGTGGCAAGCATGGGCTCATATCCGCCGTCAATATTGCAGTAAACCAGAGAGTCAGTAAACATACGGCTGACAATCTGGATCCAGGCTGATCCAAATGCGGGGTTGAATAAATCGATAACCGCAATAGTCTCAGAGGCGACGACAATGTGATCCACATACTCCGCTTCTGCCGGAGGCGGCGCGTCTGTTTCAATAACTGACATGTTATCCGGGCTGCTGCTGCTGCTCGGCGGGGGTGAACTCGTGCCAGGCGCCGCAGGGCTGCTGCTCCCGCTTGCAGGAGGCGACGCGCTTGGTGTATCGGTATTTTCCTTACCTCCGCAGCCAGCCAGTAGCGTCAGGCAGACAGCCAAGCAAAGAACAATCCCAATTACTCGTTTCATTTCCTTCATTATTAAACCTCATCTTTCTTGTGAAAAGCAATAACAGAAATGATTTCCGTACGCTATTCACTTACTTGTTTGATCATTGATGCTCGTCTATACTGTGCCGGTTACTTACAGAAAACAACGTACTGTTCACTCTACTCCTAAGGCGGTTTTCTATTCTTTAAATCCATTTGATTCTCCTCTCCTATCATTACTAAATACTAATACTCTCTTTAGATTGGGCCTCTGTAACGATAAACATGTTGACATAGTGTAACTCATTGTGATAATTAGTGTACTGTAAAAAAA
>JGI24705J35276_12238412_pt1 | contig 21237 bp, 17 predicted proteins | sample TergutNt197P4_FD_35276 | JGI IMG/M metagenome (IMG submission 35276) | reverse complement strand
ATGTGCTGCGACCGTAACGAAGTGGCTCCAAATGGATTCTCCAGCGCAGAGCGCATGATAATCTACGAATCCGTGTATTCGCAGATGCGCAATTTGAGAAGCCATGCTGCGGGCTGGGCATTCCTTAACGGCTCTGACCGCACGAAGAGCAACGGCGCGACTGCAGCTAACCCATCCGGTGCGAACATCGAAAGAAAGATGTGGGAAATTGCGGGGCGCGTACGCTGGTTCCAGATTGGCAACACGCTTGCCGCAGCCACCTCCGGCGCATCGGTCCTGTCGGGCGCCGGCTCCGGATTGACTATGGGCGGCGGGTATGAAACCGTTCCGCCCGGAAAGTTCTATCAAGGGCTCAGTCCAACAGACAACTCTACCGGTGCCTATGGCGGGCTGGCGGGATTCTATTCGGAAACTGCCGGCGGCATGGGCATACCTACGGTCGAAACGCTGAAACGAGTGCTTCCTGAAGCAAACTGGTGGCCTTACAACAAGGGCAACGGTGGCGTCTTAGGCGATGGGCCGGGCAACTACAACATATGGAACTACCTCAATGCGCGAGGCGGATGCTTCGAGTCTCTGGACGTAAGCAATTTGTACGTTGAGAGCGCGTTCGGGCCTTCCAAAAACATCGATGAGTACAATATAAAAGCCCAGCTGTTCCAGTACGATCAGCAAAGGGCTATCCACGAAGCGCTGCACGTGACGCGCTTCAGCAAGGGGACTGGTTTTGTAAACTGGATGCTCAACTCGCCAAGGCCAAGCACGTTCTGGAACCAGTTCGACTTCTACCTGAACCCGATCGGCAACTCGTTTGGCTCGGAGAAGGGCAACACGCCTGTTCATATAGCCTACGACCAGTTCAGCAGAAAAGCTTTCGCGATGAACAGCACCCTCCAAGCAGTAAACGGGGCAACCGCGACCCTAAAGGTTTATGACATCTACGGCGACCAGATCAACGAAACGCTGACCAAAACATTTGACCTTCCTGCAGACGGCGTGACAAGCTGGTCAGGCACGACAGTGGACAGGCTGACTGGGTTCATCCCCAACCAGCGAAACGGCGACGATTGGTTTGAGGGGAGCTTCGAACCGTTCTATACCATGTACTCGACCGCCAACGCCGCAGGGCGCAGGGCAGCAGGCACGACGGGCAACTTCGACCTTTGGAACAATACCGACATAGTTGGTTCCCTCATCAAGCCGACCACCGACGTATACTTTGTGTCACTCGAATTGAAGGACAAAGACGGTGGACTGGTCAGCCGCAACGACTACGCCGTAGCTCGCAAACGCGAAGTTATCTCGACGCAGTCAAGCGCAGGCCGCGCGATGTCGCAGGCAGCCGACCTTACTCAGGTTAACCTGCTTCCGAAGGTAGACCTTTTGGTAACCCAAAACCACGGCGGGCTCAGGGCAAACGACAAGAGCATGTGGGAACAGACGGTAACCATTACCAACCCGACAGGCGACGTAGCTTTCGGCGTTGAGCTGAAGGCATACACTGACAGCACAAAAGCGCATCTGACTCCGGCAAACTACAGCGACAACCTCCTTATTCTGTATCCGGGCGAGACCCGCACGGTTAGAATATGGCACTTAGCTGACAACCTTGGCGGCAGGGATGCGTTCATCGGCGTGAATTGCTATAACAACATTATTAGCGGAGAAGAAAGAAACTTGAGCCGCGGCAACAACTATGTGCCGGGTGACCCCGATTCAGCCGAATGGGTTGCATGGGGGCTTGCTCCGCAGACACAGACCAGCGCGACAACGAACCTGGCGAGAAACGTTGGCAGCAGCGTCGCCACAGTTGCAAGCAACTCCACAGGCCCCAACACCATGGCTACCAACACCGGAAACGCGCCTACCCGCATAACAAATGCCACCTTCGTGACGTTTGCAAACGAGAGGGCGAATTCAGTCCTAGACAGCATCATGGCAGACGGAGCCACTTCTTCAACCACTGGCTACGCGCAGATACCTGTTGGCAGCGCCCATTACATCAACTTAGGGGAGGCAAAAACGTTTGACAAGGTAATCAGCCGCTGGAACGAAAATTCATACCAGGAATGGAATCCTTGCATGGTTGGCCGAGGCGTACCTGACAGGGTAAGGCTGCAAATTTCAGCCGCGACGGGTGCTACAGCCGACTGGAACAACCTCCTGTACGACGAAACGTTTGACAACACTGCGGCGCGTTCCTATATCGTCGAGTTCTTACTGGATAAAGCTTATTCCGCGCGCCACATCAGGTTGATACCGGACGGTGTCACCGGAGCTTCGGATCCCTTCGGCGTACAGCTCGCCTCAGAGCGCCTTCTGCAAGGCGCCGGCTATGGCAGGGACAGCGGTTGGGACAGGAAGAGCGGCAGGCTGAACGACCAGGTTGTTAAGCGGGATCCGTTAAACAGGTTCTCGTTGACGTCCGTCGAAGTCTACCACACCTACAACCACCTCGATGTCAACTTTATTGGCAGAGACAACCTTAAGGCGACGGTCAACGGCAAAGCAATCGCAGCAAGCGATGCTCCAATCAACAAAACCGCATACGCATTCTACGGCGACAAGATCAACATTGCACTTGACGAAAGGCTGTTCGTATACCTGGATATGGTAGACGTCAACGACAAACTCGTTGCTGCAGACGGCAAGTACACGCTTGCGCTTGACGCAACTAATGCTCCTGCTGTTCTTACTATAAGCGACACTCCGCTCGTCACCGTAAGCCTGAACACCGACGAAGTGAGCTACATCAACGGGGATGTCACCTATACAGCTTCGCTGGCAGGCGCAGTAGACGTACTGGCAGTCGAGCTTGAATTCCTGATGGACGGCGACTTGCTGGCCGGCAAAGGCCTTGTGGGGCTCAACGGCTTCGACTCCATGAACGGCATCCTTTGGATTCATGCTGGCGACAACAAATGGAAGGGCACAGTGACATTGGCGCTGCCTTCCGGTTCTACGACCGGCTTGACATCTGCCGCGCCTGTGGACATTGCAAAATTCACCTTCACGCCGAAGGGGTTTGGCAATGCTACTGTGGCTCTTACATCTGCAAGAGTGGTATTTTTGAATGACACTACGAAATTTGTTACCGCCACGATTGTAAACGGCACAGCGACCACGATAATCGCTAGGTCGAAATACGACCTCAACAGGGACGGCGTAGTAGACGCCCTTGATCTTGGCATCATGCTGCTGTACTGCGGCTTCAACAGTGATGCCCTTGGCTGGGACGACTTCATTAAAGTCAACGACATTTGGGGCAACGGCGTATCGGCAAGAATGTGCGACGTTAACGGCGACGGCCTCATAGACATGCTAGACCTGCTCGACCTGTTCATACACTACACTAAATAAGAGCATCTCCACTCTCTTGTTAGATTGACAGACAGCCTGCCCGCATGGGCAGGCTGTCTGCATGCAGCGCCCCCCAACCGTCAGCTGTTTCAACCCATGCGATGCCCTCGCTGAAAGGCCTTGCGCTGAAATATATCGGCGGGACGCGTTCAATCCCGTTTATGTCCACGTACCCGTAGCAGATGTACTGGACTACAGCAAGGCCGTCCGAAAAATTGCCTGCTTCCCTGTACCTCGCCTTGGTGGTGACAATCCCATCAATATCAATATGCCCGAATTCACCGCGCATGCGCACGGCTGCCCGCCCCTCTTTGAACGGGCCCGCTTCTTCAAACTGTGGAGCGATGGCTTCTTCGCCGCTTCGATCTAAATAGCTCCAAATCAATCCGTTTCCCGACTTGACAGCCACTGCCGCAAAGCCGTCGCTGAACAGGCGAGCATCATCGTAGCGCGGCCTGACGACTTCCACCCCTCTCCTGTCTATGTACCCGAACTTCCTGTTTTTTTCCACAAGTGCAAGCCCGTTTCGGAACGGGTACACATCTTCATAGTCTGTTATAATAACTGGGTTCATGGTTTTGTCGATGTACATCCACCTGGTGCCGTCGAAAACCTCTGCAAAGCCTTCAGAAAACCCACGCACCTCGTCGTATCGCGTTTTGCTCAATTCTCCGACTCTGTTTACGAAGCCTTCAGTGCTTCCGATTCTCACAAACGCCAAGCCGTCGCTGAACATTTCCGCCTCATCGTACCCCACGTCTATTACCGCCTCATCGTTCTTGTCGATAAAATACATGTAGCGGCCTTTCTTCACTAGGGCAACTCCGTCAACAAAGTCGCCCGCTTCGGTGAATTTGAACGGAATCCGAAGTTGCCCTTCCGGATCGACGTACCCCCATTTCCCCAGCCCGTGTACGGTAGACTGCCTGACTCGCGCCAAGCCGCAGCGAAATTCGCCCACTTCGTCAAAGTCAAGTGACGGTGCGATGCAAAAACTAAACGATGCTTCCGTGTTGTAGTCAAGTGTTTCGTTGACAGATTCAAACCTCATGATTTTGCCCTCGTTTTTATTTTACACGCTTATCTGATAAAAGCAAAGCCAGAAATCCCTTTTATTTCATATGTTTTTTATTCTCGCGAATTCCGTTAAGCAACGAAGCGACGATGCCGGCAAGAGACAGTCCAAGCACTACAAACCAATACAGCGGGACTTCATTGGCGCCGGTTTGCGGCAGGTCGTTTTGTAATTGCATATATTCGCTGAATACCCACGCTTCCGCTTGCTCATCCCAATGCCATTCCCCGAGCGGGACATCGCCATCGCCCAGCTCCATGTAACGGCTAGCCTCCAAGCGTACCACTTTGTTGCTCGAAACACGGGGTGCCGGCATCTCGGGCTCGTCTTGTTCAACTTTGCCTGGGGCATTGTCTGTTTCTTCGATTGAATTGCCTGCATCTTCGTTTGCGTCGATTATGCTTCTGCCAGCTTTTTTGACAGCAGAACGCTCGCCCGCCTCCGGCATTTCTTCCGGCACTTCTTCCAGCACTTCTTCTGGTATTTCTTCATCCAGGGTTGTTGTGGCCGGTGTTTGCGGCTTTGTATCCTTTACCCAGACATAACTGTCATCACTTTTGTACTCAAAGTATCCGCTTTTGCTGGAATCAAGCTCGTGGTCTTCTTGCTCTTTATTCACTTTTGTGTCATCAAACCTGATGTATATGCCAGATGCGTCAAACTTGATGATGCCGTCGATGGTGACCTGCGCCCCGGACGATGCGAGTACGCCGTAACCACCGCCGATTACGTTGCCGCCTACATTGACGATTGCTCCGTCTGAGGCTATCACGCCCGTGCCGCCGCCGGCAGAGTAGCCGCTCACATTTACTGTCGTGCCTATACCTTTGGCAATCATGGCGCCGCCGCCGGAGTTGTAGCCATAGACATTAACGGTTGCGCCGTTAAAGGCCCCCAAAGAGTAAAAGCCGCCGGCTGCGTTGCCGCAAACTGTAACCGTAGTGCCTGCGCCGTCGGCGTACACGTTGCGCCCATTTATGTCAATGCCGAACACAGACGCGTTTGTCACTGTAGCCTTGCCGCCGTCATGGGCGTACACACCGTGCTTGCCGCCGCCACCCTTGACGTTGAACTTGCCGCCGGCTGAGTCTTCAAGCAGCACCTCGCCGCCTGCGCCTACCTCAAGCGCATGGCCCTTCGGCACTTCAACGCTCAATGCAAAGCCGTTTACGTCGAAGGTGACGCATTTGCCTATGATCACAATTCCGCTACTATGCGTTATACTTTCGAGCAGCTGGATAGTCTGCCCATCTTCAAGGTCTGCAAGCGCATCAGAGAAATCTTCATAAACCTCAAAAACAGTTGCACCGTCTACGTCGATGATCTGGCAGATGCCGGCGATTGTATCCTCTGTGGCTTCTGCGGGTTCCTCTTCTTCTATTGTAGTTTCTTCCTCCGTGGACTCTTCCGAGATGGCTTCCTCTTCGGCGAACGCCATAACGGTAATCATGGCGACCATCCCGGCTACAAGCAGTAATGCAAACATCTTTCTTAATTTAAGTTTCATGATTGTTTCCTCCTATTCTATTTTATATGCTCGGTGGTTACGTTAAATATTTATGTTACATATTTTTAAACTATAGAGTAACTAGAATGTTGTAGCTCAATTGTAAGCGTTCAAGTAACCTGAATGTCAATAGGGTTTCTGAAAATAATTGATTTTTTTTTAATTCTTGTCAAAAATTATATAAAACCCTTGCGCATCAAGGGCTACACTATGGGCAGCATTATTGAAAAAAGTATGCGGTTACAAATTGTCGTCGATAATTCATCAATATTTGACCTTTGTTCCTTTAAGCCGCTCGAAGGTTGCGGACAATGTCTGCCGTATGATATACTGGTTGCATGGAAAAAGAGAGAGGCGACTTCAAGGCAATCATTAAATATGCGGGGGCGTTCATCGCTTGGATAGTTGGCTCGGGGTTTGCAACCGGGCAGGAAATCCTGCAATTCTTCACAAGCTATGGGTATGCAAGCTACGGCGCTGTGCTGATCAATATGGTCGGATTTGTTTTTCTGGGGCAGAAACTACTGGTGAAGGGATACGAGCACAAAGGTGAGGCGAAATTCGACCATTACCGGTTTTACTGCGGCAAGTGGGCAGGTGCCGTATATTCGCGGCTCGTCCCGGCGACGCTGCTGCTGGTGATGACGGTGCTGATTACAGCGTCAGGCGCCACTTTGTCAGAATACTACGGAGTCAATTCGTCAATAGGCTCCGCAACAATGGCGATACTGGTTTTGTGCGCATACCTGACCGGCTTTGAAAACCTTGTGCGGATCGTGTCGAAGATAGGGCCTGTCATCGTCGTCTTTGCCATTGCGGTGGGTGCAGCAACCGTAATCCATGACCTAGCTAACTTCAGCGAAATCAGCGATTACGAAAAGGTCTTGGCGCCCTCGCAGGTGGCGCCGGGCTGGGCGGCAAGCGGAGCTTTGTACTTGTCCCTCAATTTTCTGTGCGGATGCACGTATTTCACTGCACTTGGAAAAACTGCGAAAAGCAGAAGTGACGCAAAATGGGGCGCACTCCTTGGAACTGCCGCATTGGTCCTGGTAATTGCCATCATGAACACTGCTATTCTCCTCAATGCCGGAGACGCAGCATCCCTGTCCGTTCCGACGCTTTTCCTGTCGAAAAAAATATCCCCATTGCTGGGGACATCTTTTTCAGTGGTGCTGATGCTAGGCATGTTCTCTTCAAGCTCCGCGATTATGTGGTCTTTCTGCAACCAGTTCTTCACGGAAGGAACATGGAAAAACAGGCTTTTCGCGGTTGCGACAGCTGCGTTCAGCTTTGTCGCCGGGCTGTTTTTTTCGTTTCGCGAGCTTGTCGGCATAGTCTATCCGTTCATCGGCTACCTAGGCCTGGTTTTCACCGTCTGCGTTATTTTTCGGCACAACAGAACGTAAAGCTCAATGTTACTTCACCTTTTGCACACGGTACATTTCGAGTTCAGCGGCTCTAAGCGCCTTGTACTGTTCCCAGTTAAAGCATTCTAGGAACGCGTAACCTGACTGGACGCCTTCCCTAAAGAGTCCGAGCTTGTCTTCTGGAGACATGGCAAAGTCGAGCCAATTGTACTTGTCTGTCGGTATGTGCGCAATAAGGCTGTTGTAGAGCGGGTTTTTAAATATAAAATCATAGTCCGTACAATGGCGCATCGAATTGAACAGGTTTCCTGCGTATTGCCCTATCTTCTCGATGCCTTTTGCCGTGCGGTACTTGCTGCCAAGCCGTGCGCCAAAAGTTGGGGCGCGAGGTATGCCGAGACGCTTGAAAAGGTCGATCGGAAAATTTGACAGCAAACCGCCGTCTGCAAATGACACCTTGTCGGACAGCTTGCCGGTAAAGCCTCCCAGCCGTTCCCATTTGTCGCTGTTCCCAATAAGGTCGGAAATGCCGTTAACTGTGTAGGGTTGGAAGAATACCGGAATCGACGCGGAAGCGCGGACAAAACCAGCCGGATTTACTTTGTCCGGGTCGCTCCAATACATTGGAGCCATGTCGGGGAAAGTCACTTTAGTGCTGGTTGTAATGTCAGCTGCAACGAGTTTCAGACTTGTATCGTAGTTGGTTATTGGTTTTCCTGTCTTACGGTTGCACAGCCCTTTCGGCAACGCGCCGGTCAAAACGTCCAAGTCTGCCATGCTTTGAATGCCGTTTTCCTTGAGCCTGTCTGAAATCCACTCGTATAGCTTGTCCCCTGGGTTCAAGCCAAGCCTGAAAAATATCTGCGGCAACGAAAGTACAGTACTGGCTACAAGTCGCAGTGTACGGAGCCGTGCGTCCTTTTTACCAAGCAGGTTTGACAGCTTGCGTGGGAAGAATTTCCCGTCCACCATTGACCCCAGGTTCATGTCCCCTACAATGGCAGCCAGCTTCTCCCCTTTTGCCTCCGTCCGGCTGCCGCAGCTGTAGGCAAGCAATGACACTATGGCGCCAACCGAGCTCCCGCCGATGCCGAGGAAGCGTATCCCCGCCTGCTCAAGCGCATGTATGTACCCCACCAAGGCTATGCCCAGCGTCCCGCCGCCTTCCAGCACGAGGTCGACGAACTGGTATTCCTGCCCGCCGTCCCGCAAAACAATGTCCGAAACAAGATACTGGCCAGCTGCCGCTTTCCTGCGGATTTCACCTGTAGTTTGTAGAATATCCGGGTTGTTTATCAAGTCTATCATGGTTGTTTCTCCTCTGACGTTTAGCAGTCTATCGTGGGCTGTCGCCCGTATCAGTAGTCTAAATAAAGCTCGTCCTTGTCGCACTTTGCCTGCGTCACCATAAGAAGGCCAAATTCGTCGTACTCTTTTAGCCCGTTGTCCCTCAGTATCTCCCTGATGTTGTGGCGCCCCGGAGGGCAGATGCGCCCCCGCACCCACCGCAGCACGTCCTCATGCGACAGCACGCGTATGTTTCTGTTGGCAAACCCTGCAAGCGACAAAGGCAAATCATCTTTTGGCACGTCCTCTGCAATTGTCATTGAAAATTGTTTTGCCACTGAGTCATATGTGAGCGCACCAACCTGCCTGCCGTTTAAATTGCCGTCACGCAATACGAAACTTTGCAACATCTTGCCACCTGCTCCATATAATTTTCCAGATTACGGATAAAAAACAATCAGACAAAACACCCGAAAGGCCGTCAAATAGCACGTGCATATCCGGTTCTTTCAGTTCGTTGAATTTTACCTGTTTGTCTATCTTGTTAAGATTAAGTGCCAGGCGCTTTTCCCCGATAAAGTTATTTACCGGCCTGTCCTCAGCTGTGTTGAAGGCCTTCGCTTCAGCATCGTTTGTGCAGGAACATATGAAAGACAGGCCATTGTCAAGGTACGGCGAAAGCCTTATGCCGCCATTTTTCATGACCTCCAAATTTGCCCCGTGCCTGTCGCGGTTAAGCACGAGGTAATCGAAAATGAACATTTTGTAGATGTAGCCTGACCATCCAAAACGCTTGCACAAATCCAACGGCGACTCCTTGCCGGACAGCCTGTTGTCCACGTAAAAATCCTCGAACGCCACTCTGCTTCCCGCCGTCTTGTATGACTGCGCCGCAAATACATAGTCAACGTGGTCCTTGCCGTCAATCCGAACCAGGCACCTTCTAAGGGTTCCTTCCGGTACGCAAAAGCCAAGCAGCTTGCCCAGCCTGCACGCGATCAGCTCGTTTACCGATTCATGCCCGTAGATGCCGCGATAACTGTCGTACCTTGACAGCTTCAGGTATTGGCTAGCCCCGTCAACGGTCAGCAGGGCTTTCATGTAAACACCGTCAGACGCCAAACTGCCGGCTACCCTGCTCCAAACAATGTCCCGCAAATCCCACGGTTCTTCATCTGCAATTCCGACCATTGCGGTGCCCCCTTCTATTGTTGTTCTCGCTGTTCGAGCCATGTAATTACGTCTGCCCGTTTTTCTATGCCCAGTTTTCTCAGAAGGTGCCTTACATGACCCCTTACGGTTTCCTCGGAAATGTACAACTCGGCAGCGGTTTTCTCTGTGGATAAGCCGTCGCGCAAACATTTTAGCATGTCCTTTTCCCTTTTTGTCAGCTTGTATTCTGCAGCTACTGCTGCAATAACCGGGTCGGGGTCACCCATAAGGTTTAGTTTTTTCCGGATAGCTTTTTCATGCTGGCTAAAATCGGCGGCTTTCATGTTCATCTTTCGGGCTATGTCGCGATGAGACACCCCGTCTAGCATCAAATGGGCTATTTTTATCTCCTCACCTGTCAGCCCAGCGTTTATCATGCCCTGCACTTTTGCTGCTTCTGCCACGTCTGGTGCCTCTTTCTCCAGTGGCGTTTCGGCTATTGTGGCTGGTTGGCTGATGCCCCCGTTATGGAGCAACGCGTACAGGGCGGCGGCAAGCGTCCTTTCCCGGTGCTGCTCAAAAATAAAGAATACTGTCAACATGAAAATGACTGCTGAAATAGCTGCTGCAAGGTACAATGTTGCATCAAGGGACAAGAATGACTCGTTAACCCAATAGACGTCCGTCCATGTTATGGCAGATGACACCAAGTTGGCCAAAACGCCAAGGGAAGCTACAAAAACTGGCCGTTTTGAACCTATAAAGAAAAATATCGGAATTGTCAATATGAAAAATTCTGTATAAGTCCCACCGAGGCCGTCGGCAAAAACCAAAGGCAGAGACACGGCAGTCTGGGCATCGGCAGGCATAAGGGCTAGTATGATGCCGACGATGAATAAGCTCATGCCGCATATGAACCCCGTGCGCTCGCGGCCCCTGTCGCTGATGACGCCGTACAGCACGAATCCTATCGCCGGGAGGATCATGCCTAAAACGGCGCTAAGAATATCTTCTTCCTCCATCCCGATAAGAACGATGTTCGTGTGAATCACCGATGACGACAGGTCGAGCAATATCAGAGCAGTCAACGCTGCAGCAAGCAAGACGATGTTTTTCTTCGATATTTGGAAAACGCCCTTTTCAGGCAAGCTGCTCGGAAGCGGCACAGTGCGGCTAACGCCTGTCCACGCCGGCACTGCCAGCAGCGCGGGCACGAGGAAGGCGACTTCTTTTGGCGGTTCAATTATCATCCAGACAGTAAACGCTATCACGCAAACGGATATGCCGAACATGTACCGCGTCAGCCTGTTTTCACGCTCCGACGTGTGGAGCACGCCATATATCCTGCGCGTCATTGCCGGGGCAAACAGTATGGGGGATAGCACATATAAAGCCGTGCTGAACATCTCCGGCAGAAGGGCGAATACCGCCGTTGTCAAGATTGCCACTGGGGTTGTAAAACGTGCGACTTTTGAAAGGCCGTTTGGGTCACGGCCAAACCTTAATCCGAAAACGGCAATCGAGAGCGCAAATACCGCCATGAAGAAAAATGGGACAATCGTATAGCCCCCGTAATTTGGCGTCCCCGAGAGCATAAACATCTCGTAGCCGTACATCAGAAAGAACAGCCATGCCATGGCACCAAACCAGCCCCACCACTCGCGCCGGGCTGTCGTAGCGCGCATAGGCGTAGACTCTACCGGCATTAACGTTTTCTCATTCATTTACGTTCACCGTCCTGTCAATAGTCTGCTTTTCGATTTTAATTCCTCGCCGCCCACAGGTTTCAAACAGCGGGCACCCTATGCATGCCGGTTTTTTTCTACAGTGTTCTTTGGCGTTTATAACGATAAGGGCATGGAAGCCGTTGAAGACCCCGGTGCTCTTTGGCAGATTGTTCTCAAAGTGCGCCTTGACCTTTGCATAGCCTTTGCCTGCGTCAATTGGGTACCGCTCGCAGAGCCTTATTGTGTAGGCATCGACCACAAAAGTAGGAAAACCGAATGCGTACAGCAGCACCGAATCGGCAGTCTCCTGCCCGACGCCTTTTGTGGCAAGCAGCTCTGTCCTCAGTTTTTCAAAAGGCTCGCGCTGCACAGCCTGCACATCGTAATTGTACCCTGCAAACCATTTAGTTACCGCTTTTAGGTAGCCCGCCTTTTGATTGAAGAACCCTGCCGGCCTAATTGTCTCTGCCAACTCTGCGTGGCTTGCGTCCGCAACAGCCTCTGGCGTCAGCTTCCCTCCGAAGTTGCCGATTGCTTTCTCAACGTTGGTCCAAGCCGTGTTCTGCGTCAGCACCGCGCCGACCATCACTTCGTAAGGCGTTTTTGCAGGCCACCAGTGCAAATCACCGTAACGGGCGAAGAGGGTTTCATATATGAACAACAGGTTTTCGCCCATGTCTGCCTCCCGTGCGCCAATATTGCTACGGCTATAGTATCACTGTTTTGTGAAAAACTCAACAACAAAATTTTTTTCACGGTACCTGTAAAAAACGCTTGACAGAGCTGACGGTACCTGTTAAAGTATATTTGACGGTACCGTTAATATATCTTGGAGGTGACGCACATGACAAGCGAACTTTACGAAAAGCTGACACAGCTTCAATGGCTGCTCAACAAGCAGCAGATACGCGCTTGGGCCGTTAACGGCCCGATGGCAGACACAACGCGGGGGCAGGGGCGGATTCTCGCCGTTCTCAAGCTTCGGGACGGCATAAGCACAAAAGACTTGTCCTATCTTTTGGGGCTTAGCATCTCGTCGCTTAACGAGCTGCTTTCAAAGATGGAGAAAGGCGGTTACGTGACCCGCGAGCCGTCCGCGCAGGACAAACGGGTGATGCTAGTGAAACTTACTGAAAAAGGCAGGTGCGAAAGGCAGCCTGAAACCTCTGACTTCAATGACGTTTTCTCTTGCCTGTCAGACGAAGAGCAAAATGTTTTCAGCGAATACCTGGACAGGATCATCGCAGCTCTTCACGAGAGATTTGGCGCACAGGGCGATGAAATGCTTGAAAAGGTAGCGGCTCTCAGAGAACGGTTTGGCAACATGGGAGGGTTCTTTGGTGGGCGCGGATTCCCTCACGGCATGCATACGGGCTTCGGGCCCGACCGTAGTTATAGGAGAGACGGAGACGAAAGGTGAGGGAAGTCGGCAGATGAGCATGATAGAAGTAAGCAATTTGGTCAAGCAGTACAAGGGGGCAAAGGCGCCCTCGGTGGACGGCGTCAGTTTTTCAGTCGAGAAGGGCGAGTTTTTCGCCTTTCTCGGCCCCAACGGCGCCGGAAAGACCACGACAATTTCAATCCTCACAGCTACGCTTTCGAAGACTTCCGGCAAGGTGAAAATAGCGGGCTTTGACATAGACAGCGCAGCTCGCCAAGTTCGGGAAAAAATTGGCATCATATTTCAAAACCCCAGCCTCGACCCTCAGCTTTCGGCAGAGGAAAACATACGCTTCCACGCTTGCCTCTATGGGATGTGCGGCTACAGGCCGAGCTTCCGCCTCATGCCGGCAGCCTACCGCAATAAGGTGATGGAACTCGCCGAGATCGTGGGCATAGAGGACGCGATGTTCAAGCCAGTCAAAAAACTGTCCGGCGGCATGCAGCGCAAGCTGGAAATAATCCGCAGCCTTATCCATACTCCGGACGTGCTGTTCCTCGACGAGCCGACACAGGGGCTTGACGCCGTGAGCCGACGCTCATTGTGGGAGTACATCGATGAAACCCGGGGCCATTTTGGCACAACAGTCTTCCTGACCACCCACTACATTGACGAGGCAGAAAACGTGGACAAAGTCTGCATAATAAACCACGGGAAAATAGCCGCTTTTTCCACGCCGGAAGAAATGAAGCACAGCTTGCTTAGGCAGGAGCTGATATTGGATGCTGAGGACAGGGCGGCTTTGACCAATGAGCTCTCGGCGCTTGGCTTGCCATTCACGGTAAACGGGCGCATCATCGTCCCATACCGGGAATCGGCGCAGTCCCTCATAGCAAGGCTCCAGACTAGGCTGACGGTGCTACGGATCCACGAGCCGACGCTGGAAGACGCATACGTGGAGTTTTTGAACAAGACGGGGAGGGAAGCGGCATGAGCGAACTGGTTTTGAGACGGAAAAAATCCCGGGTTTTTCGGGAAGCGAACACCGTAGTCGCTGTTATGGCAAGGGAAATAACGGTTTTTTTCAAGTCGCCTGGTACAGCCATCATGAGCCTTGCCATGCCGCTTATGATGATGGGCATGATTGGCGGCAACCTGATGCAGAACATGGCGGGCGGCATTGGCTTTGAGTTCGGCGAATTCATGCTTGTGGGGATGCTCGTCATCATGCTGTTCATGGTTACGACCATGGGCATGACCTCCCTTGTCGACGACCATGAAATTGATTTCAACCAGGAAATGCTGGTGTCGCCGGTTTCGCGCTACTCGCTAGTCATCGGCAAGATTCTCGGTGCAGGTTTTGCCGCAATCATAAGCATGGCGGGTACGCTGATCGTGGGGCTTGTCATGGGGATAACGCTGCCTGTCGGCAAGCTGCTGCTTGTTCTGGCGCTTTCGCCGCTTATGTGCCTGTCCGGCGGGGCGCTGGCTATGATCATCATCGGTCTGATTAAAAGCAAACGGGCCGCGAACCTTGCAGTCATGCTCATCACCATGCCACAGATGTTCCTGTCCGGCGCTATCATCCCCATAAACAATTCCGGCGGTGCGCTGCTCGTGCTTAACCGCCTTATGCCAATGACTTACTGCATCGACCTTGCCAGGGCGGTTCTTTATGTGGGCTCCCCAGAATACGGCAGCGTAGTCATGTTCAACCCGGCTGTCAATTTTGCCGCCATTGCTGCCTTGACTGTCGTTTTCCTCGTTGCAGGTACATATTTCTTCGCACGGTCAGAGAAAAACCGATAAGGAAAGAGTTATGATAGTATTCAAGTTCGTTTTGATAATGCTTGCGGCGGTACTCGTATCAAACCTGATAAGCCGCATCGTCCCCGCCCTTTCCGCGCCGCTTGTGCAGATTGCCCTCGGCGTGGCCATCGCTCTGATCCCCTTCGGCGCGTTTAGTTTTGAGTTCAAACTTGACCCCGACCTGTTCTTCGTGCTGTTCATCGCGCCGCTGATTTATTACGCTGGCTACACTGCCGACAAACGGACATTGTGGGGGATGAAGGGGCCGATTTTTGGAGCGGCGGTTGTGCTGGTGATAACCACAGTAATCGCAGTGGGGTGCTTTGCCCACTACCTCGTCCCCGCTGTCCCGCTTGCAGCTGCGTTTGCCCTGATCGGGGCGCTGGGCCCCACGGACGACGTTGCCGTCATCGCAATTTCAAAGCGGGTAGCCGTGCCGCCTAAAATCATGGGCATATTGAGCGGCGAGTCGATCATCAACGACGCTTCAGGCATAGTGTGCTTCCAGTTCGCCATTGCTGCTTTGGTGACGGGAAATTTCTCCTTAAAGATGGCGTCGCTCCAATTTGTCCTGCTTGGCATCGGCGGTTTGCTTGCCGGCGCACTCTTGACTTCGATAAAGTCTTTGGCAATCAAAAAACTGCGCTCTCTTGGGATGGGGAACGTCACCCTGCGCATTTTGATTGAGGTGCTGACCCCATTCATAATCTTCATGGTCGCCGAAACATTGCGGGTGAGTGGTATCCTCGCTGTTTTCGCAGCGGGCATAACCCATTCATTCATGCGAGAAAAGTTCAACCCCGAAACAGTTCAGCTGCACATAGCGCAGGACAGCGTGTGGGAGTTTCTGACTTTCACCTTGGAAGGGCTTGTGTTTGTGATGCTTGGCGTTCAGCTTCCGGGAATACTGATGACAGCCGGCAGCGGCGCATTCCCAATAAGCGGCCTTTCAATAGTCGGCCTCGTTCTTTTGCTCACGCTTGTTCTCGCAGTTTTGAGGTTCCTCTGGTGGCTTGTTTTCGTTCGTGAAAAGTCGTACCAGGAAGCCGACAGCCACATTGGCGCCATAAAGGCGGCCCTTGTCTTTGGCCTTGCCGGGCCTCGCGGCACTGTCACAATGGCCAGCGTGATGTCGATCCCTCTTTTGCTTGAAAGCGGGGCGGCGTTTCCCCAGCGAGACCTGATTGTTCTGCTGGCAAGCGGGGTCATCGTCGTTTCCATGCTTGTCACAAACTTCGTTTTGCCGCTACTCGTGGGTAACAAGGTCGGTGAAACCAAGAGCGCAGAGGAACAAGCCGCTTGCTCAGAAATAATTCAGGGAGTAATTACACGTCTCCGAAGCGAGGTTACGGAAGAAAACAGCTACGCCACTGATGTTGTGGTGCGCAGCTACTTCAGGCGAAACACGGCGGTGCGCGACATCGGGCCTCGCCGGGCAGAAACGCCTGTTGAGAAAGAGTTTCGTACAAAAGTCCTGCTTTGGGAGAAGGAAAACACTGCTGCGTTCCTTGAAAGCGGGTGCGTCGACAGAACTGCTGCCGAGCATTTTTTGAACGTCCTCGACGAACGGGTCGAGTCCGTGGGGCGCAGGAGAAAAACAAGCTATGGCAAGCGTGCCCTGTGGGCGCTGACGCATCTGGTGAAGCTGAACCATAAAAACAGGGCTTTGCCTCAGCGCAGCGATTTTGAAGCTATCATATCTTCAAACGCCCAGTATGTGATTGAAAAGCTGGGCGATGCCAAGAACGAGGAAAACGCGCAAGTTGTGGATAAACTGGCGGCAGAGTTCGAGCTGCTGTCCGTGATAAGCAGGGGCAGGAACCACGCGAGGGATGGCGCCTCTGGCAGCAGGGAGGAGCCTGCTGTCCTTGACGTGGTGGCGCGGGGCTTTTCCATCGAGCGCGAGCTGATACAGGAAATGTTCGAAGCGGGCCGGATTTCTAGGGAAACCGCCAAGGGGATGCGGGCCGACATCCTGACGCTGGAAACTCAGCTGCAGAGCGACGGTTGATAATTGGCTAATTGTGATGTGGAAATTTTACGTCGATGCCCTCTTGTTTTTTCTCCTTTTCAATGGCATAATAAGCACAAGGGCACTGCGGCTTGATTGCCTCATCCTAGTTATTCTGTTAAGGGAGAGTCTTGTTATGTATCAAAAACGCAAAGAGTATGCAGCTCAATTGGAAAAAGAATTTGAGGGAAGCCTTATTTCATATGTTACAAGCGATCGTGCGGGCTTTGAGACGCAAATTGCATCTGATGCTATTGATTTTTTTATTGCCCATTTAGATAGAATCGGGGTAGTGAGGAGTTTCTGCTCGATTCCCCCGAGCAACTGCAAGGTGCATTGTACAAACTAACAGAATTCGTTCACCCATTGGTTCTTGGACAAGCATACCGGACACGCGCACAAATAAAAATGCTTGCAGAAAGGCTATTAGTTCACCAAATAGAAGACAGCGCTAAATTGAATGCAATAATTGAGTTTCTCTGTAGCGATTCCGGTAGCCATGACTACACTATCAGCCGCAGGGAAGCAAGCAAAAAACTCGGGTTGAACATTCAAATACCCAGCAATGAACAATATCAGATTATCAAGGACCTGTATAATGACTTTAGTTCTGAACTAGGTCTTGGCCAAGTTTTTGATCAAAAACAAACCAGAGGTGCTTTCACTGTTAGAAGAGCTTTCATTGAAAGCAACATTGGTGGGAGTGACTATTTTGTTACTGAAGCACGAGTTGTTCCATTTGCAGCACAAGACGGACAACAAACAAGCAGAATTGAAAAAACCTTTGAAGGTTGGCGGCATGAACATGAGATTACAATTACTAATCAGCAAAGCGAAAACGTGGGAGGTATGATTCATTATGAGGCAACAAACGAATTTGGACTGTAACTTTCCATTATCGACTGGATTTGCTAATTTTTCAAACTCTACAACATCCTTGTCCACTGCAAACATTATTATGCTGGTTGTTCAAGACCGTCACGGAATAGGAAAATATAGTGTTTATGAAATAGCGAATTGGTTTTTATCAAAAGAGCCACTTGCGCATAAAAAGCTTCAGAAGCTTTGTTATTATGCCCAAGCATGGTTCATTGCCCTAAGGGACATTCGGCTAACTGATGCAGTGTTTGAAGCTTGGGTGCATGGCCCTGTTTCACCAGTTCTTTATGAGTGCTTTAAGGAATATGGATATTCAACAATCCGCATCGCAGGCTGCTATACTCCGACAATTGAAGAAGGCGACATTGAGCTGTTGGAAAGTGTTTGGCAGACATATGGATACCACACAGGGAATGCGCTAGAAGCACTATCCCATAAAGAGCCGCCTTGGATTGCTGCACGAAGAGGGTATGCCCCTGACGAGAGATGCAATGTGCCTATTTTACTGGATTCAATGAAAGCATACTATGAAACAATATATACTGGTGGGGAGGTTTAATGGATAAGCGAAGAGATGATACCGCATTTGGCCGAGCTCCGGTATTGCTTACAAATCGCAGAGATGTCCGTTTTGAACTTAGTTTTAAATACCCTTTGATCAAGGGGTACACATTTAAAGAACTTGAAAAGCGCAATTTGAGCGATTTCCAAAGGTTCTTTGATAAAGTGGCAAGAATGACTGTTCAACAGGTTGGTGAATCATTTGCACGGCCACCAGACAAGGATGATAGTATATACAGCAAACAGGTTTTGCACTACGAAATAACTGATTCTTTTCGGATACATGTTATACTTGAAGAAGGGCGTTATGTCGTTGTGCGCCTTGACCCAAACCATATAGTGCATAGATAAGGAGATTTAAATGGGAGAGCTTACCACACTGCCAAACATTGCTGAAAAACTGGAAAAACAACTTGTTGACGTTGGCATTACCACAATCGAGCAGCTGAAGGAAACCGGGAGCCGTGAAGCGTGGCTTCGCATCCTAGCAAAGGACTCGTCTGCTTGTATAATGAGGCTTTCCTCATTGGAAGGTGCAATTCAAGGCGTTAGGTGGCACTATCTTGATGACGATACAAAAAAATCATTGCGGGCCTTCTACAAAGAGCACAAAGGCTGATCAAAATAAGTAATTGGCTAATGGTTTAGCGCATAGCTGTCCGCCTTTGCCTTCGCCTCTTCCATGAGCTTTTGCATTTCATCAAGGCCTGCTGCGACAGATGTGCTGCCTACAATTATCTTTTGCGATACCCTTGCGGTTATGTAGGCAAAATCTTCTAACCAAAATATATCTGGGTAGCCTTTTACAGACTTCGATTGTTTTCCGAACTGCTTGAAGTGGGGGAAAACTGCAAGAACGTCGCTGTCATCGAATAGCGCAGCCCAAACTGGCAGCGAGCCAATCTCTATTACCCTTTCCTTGTCGAATTCCATGCTGGACATGTATTTGATGTACTCCCAAGCAGCTTCCTTGTTTTTCGATGTTGTCGTAATAGCCATGGCTTCCGGAAGCGCCAAGCACGTTTGCTCTGCCCCTGTCTTGCTTACAGGCATGTCCGCAACAGCCACATCGCCAACTATTTTTGACCCTCCGTAGTATTCGGCGTCCAAGTAAACACCGGGCCAAGCCTGCAGGAACAGTGGAAATTGACTCTCAAGGAACGCGTCCGCTACATCTTCATAATCCATAGCCAGCGCATCCGAGCTGAACACCCTGTCCTTGTAGGCCTGAGCTAGGTATTCGTATGCTTCCTTCACGCCAGCGTTGGTGTTGGCAACCGGGTTGCCTTTGCCGTCAACCAGTTCCCCTCCAAAGGAATAGATGACGAACAGCACTTCGTTGCACCCCATCTGTTCTTTTCTGTATGTATCGATGTACGCATAGTCCGAAACCCCCTTCTCCTTAAGTGCCTTTGCCGTTGCGGACACTTCAGCCCAAGTGCGTGGTACGTTTGTAACTCCGGCGTCTTTCAGCATCTTAGCGTTGTACATGAAGAAGCGTGTGTCATTGACCCACGGTATTCCGTAGTAGTTTCCATCGGCTTTGAATTTGTCTAGCAGTCCGGGGATTATGCCATTTTTTATTTCCGGCGTCAGAAACTCGTTCAGTGGGTACACCCACTTGTTGTGAACAAATTTTGAAAGCCATGCGTTGTCCAGTTCGATAACGTCGTAAGAGCCGCCTCCCGCTGCCAGATCCCCGATGATGTCATCTGCGGCTGCTTCCCACCCTTTGTTGATGAGCTCAACATTAATGCCTGTTTCCTGCATGAATTGCAACGTTTTTTTCACATGCAAACCTTTATAGTCCATTTCGTGTTCAGGAAGGATGACTGTAATCTTTGATCCAGCCAATGGTCTGACATCGTCGACATCCAAGCTTTCAACTGAAACGCCTTCTATGAAACGCTTAAAAATCATGGCGACTTCTGCACGAGTGGACGTCCCTTGTGGGGCAATAGCCTGAGCTGATCTTCCTTGGACTATCCCTGCTGCAACCGCCCACCTCATGGCGTCCAGCGCCCAGTTTGAGACGTCGTTAACGTCGGCGTACTCTGACAGATTGGCTGACGAGCTTGAATTCAGTCCTTTTATCTTTGCGTAGCGGTACAGTATAGACACCGCTTGCTCTCGCGTGACGGGGTCGCTGTGCCCAAAGGCACCGCTGTCGTAACCGTTCACAATGCCGCTGTTGCTGGCCCACGTGATTGCATTTGTATACCACTGGTCATATCTGACATCAAGGAAAGAGTTGCTGCTTACCACAGCCGGCTCCCCATCCAGCCGATACAGCACCGTTACCAGCATGGCACGGGACATTGTGGCACCTGGGGAGAATTTCCCGCCTCCGGTGCCGTCCATTAACCCGTGTTCTGTAGCGAAACTCACTGCCTCAAAAAACCAGTCGGCATTGGTTACGTCCGTAAATTGTGCTTTCGTTTCCTCTGCTACTGCTTTGGCCGGCATAGAATTTACGGTGCCAAAGGCGAGCAACATTGCCGCCACGAGCAGTGCTGATGTTATTTTTCTTTTCATGATCATTTTTCCTTTCATGTTGTTGTTAAATGAATCGATATTTTCAAGAATTACAGTCGCTTGTTCTATTTCATTATTACAGCGTTTCCATGACGGTAAGCAGGGTTTGGTAACTGTCAACATCATGGTATTTCACTTCGTCCGTAGAAAACTTGTTAAACAACAGTTTAGCGCAGTCAATCTTGGCTCTCTCTATCGGGCGAATTTCAAGGTCATCCATTGTGCCTTTGGTTTCAGCAATGAAGAAGATATGTTTGACCTTCCCTTTTTTGAAAGTTATCGCCCAGTCGGGGGAGTAATTGCCAACAGGGGTCGGGATATAAAAACCGTGGGGTCCGCGGGGAAGTTTTGCGTAAACAATCACTTCGTCAGCCACGTCTAAATCCTCGGCAAACTTACGCTCTATACTGTCAGCCGATGTGCCGTCCGTGAAGATGTAATCTTGGATGGCGTGTTTCGCATTAAAAGCCTTTGCGTACTCATCAGAAGCACGGCTCATGTTGAAAATGTCCTGTGTGTATGGTTCTTCGGCGCTTGGGGCATAAGTGATGTGGTTGACAATCACCGACGCTTTTTGGGTGTTGAT
>JGI24705J35276_12238413_pt1 | contig 21238 bp, 18 predicted proteins | sample TergutNt197P4_FD_35276 | JGI IMG/M metagenome (IMG submission 35276) | reverse complement strand
GAGCAGCACGGCCACCAGCGCCTGTCCACCTTCGGCCTGGGCGCCGATTACAGCGAGGCGCAATTGCGCGGCGTGCTGCGCCAGTTGATTGCGCTGGGCGCGGCGCAGGTGGACGCGCAGGCGTTCAACACCCTCAAGCTGCTGGCGCCCGCGCGGCCCATCCTCAAGGGCGAGCAGCCCATCCGCCTGCGCGCGGCCAGCGTGGCCGAGCGCGTCCCCCGCGCCCAGCGCGAGCGCCGCAGCCGCGCCGCCGCGCCCAAGCTCGCGGCGGCTGAATTGGACGCCGCCGCGCAGCAGCGTTTTGCCGCCCTCAAGGCCTGGCGCGCCGAAGTGGCGCGCGCCCACGATCTGCCCGCCTACGTCATCTTCCACGACGCCACCCTGGCGGCAATCGCCGCCCGCGCGCCGCAGACGCTGGCCGACTTGCAAGGCATCAGCGGCATCGGCGCCGCCAAGCTGGAAAAATACGGCGCCGATGCGCTGCGCGTCAGCGCCGCTGGCCCCTCATCGACCGATGGGGACAGCAGGTAGGCTGCGTTTGCGAAGACGCGGCGCTAAAATGTGCTTGCCAACAAACGAGGAGAAACACTGGCTTGCAGACTCACCCGGCGGCTCCGATAAGCCAGATCGCCACGGCCAAGTTACACCCGCGCCTGAGTTCGCCTCGTCCGGTGCCTAGAACGCGGGTGGTTGACTTCATGCACGCGGCCAAGGATGCCGCGCTGGTATTGGTGCATGGGCCCGCGGGCTTCGGGAAGACCACGGCGATGCTGCAGTACTACGCGCAACTGCATCATCGCGCGACGGCCACGGGCTGGCTCACGCTCGATCGCGTCGACAACGACGTCGACCGGTTTGTGCGTTACCTGATCGAAGCCTTCGGTGCGATTGATCCGGGCGTGGCGCGCGCACTCGATGGACGCGGCGCTCCGGCCAGTGGCGAGGGCACGATGGCCGATTTGGCCGAACACCTCTCGTCCTTCAAGGGCGCGTTTGCGTTGTTTCTCGACGATTTCGAGTTGATCGAGAGTCCGGTCGTGCTCGGGCTGGTGCGCCAGTTGGTCGAAGTGTTGCCTGAAGGCGGTCAACTCGTGATTGGTTCGCGCACCGTGCCCAATCTGGGCCTGGGCCGCTTGCGCGCGCACGGACGGCTGGTGGAGATCAAGACCGCGCAGTTGCGCTTCTCGCCGGTCGAGACGGCTGGCTTTTTTCGCCATCAGCGAGGGCTCGCGCTGCGCGACGAGGATATTCGCCGTTTGCACCAGCGCACCGAGGGTTGGCCGGCCGCGCTATGGCTGGTATCGCTCGCGCTGCAGGGCCGCGACGATCCGCACGCCTTTGTCGAAACCTTTGACAGTGCTGACGCTGGCATTGCCGATTACCTGGTCGAAGACGTGCTCGCGCGCCAGAACCAGACGTTACGTGACTTTTTACTGCGCACCAGCGTGCTGCAGGAATTGAGTGCGCCGTTGTGCGACACATTGCTTGGCCGCACGGACAGCGCCGAGTTGCTCGCGCAGGTCGAGCGCGCCCATCTGTTCCTCGTGCCGCAAGACCAGGACTGTCACTGGTACCGTTATCACCCGCTGTTTGCGGGCGTACTGCGCGATCAGTTGCGGCAGGAGGCGCCGCGGGAGCTGCCGCGACTCTATCGGCGCGTCGCGCAATGGTGGCTTGCTCAAAACCAGCCAATGCGCGCGATCGAGTACGCACTGCACGCGGGCGATCCCGGCTACCTCGCCGAACTGCTCGAAGCCCATGCCGGCAACGTGCTTTGGCAGGGGCGCGCACGCACCCTCGCGCGCTGGTACATGGCCATACCATGGCGCGCGCAATTGACGCGCCATCCGGCGATCGCATTGGTTTTCGCCTGGGCCCTCACGCTCACCCACCGCTACGATGAGAGCCAGCGCTTGATTGGGGCGCTGGAGAGCCATTACGCCGCCGGCGCTGCAAACGGAGCGGGCGCGCAACCGCCGCTGCCGGAAATCGCGATCCGCGTGCAACGCGCCTTCATTTTTGCGATGAGCGACCGTGTGCGCGAGTCCTCGGCGCTGTGGCGGCGCTGCGAGCCCGATGTCACGCCCGCCATGCCTTTTTCCTACGCCATGCTCGGCGCCTCGTTCGGTTTTTGCCTGGTGGCCGAGAGCCGTTTCGAGGAAGCGCGGCACTTTCTCGCCCGGGCGCGACGGCGCGTGATGGAGATCGGCAATTCTTTCATCGCGCCGATGGCGCTGTGCATCGAAGGAGCGATCGATTTCGCACAGGGCCAACGCCAGCACGCGGTGGCGCGCTTTCGCGCCGCGCTGGAGGGCAGCGGCGCGGTGCTCGCGCCGCACGCCTCTGGCGGCACCGTTGCGGCTGCTTTTCTGGCCGAGGCGCTCTACGAGGGCAACGACCTCGATGAGGCGCAACGCCTGCTGAACCTGTACCTGCCGATGCTGCGCGACGTTGCCGCGCCCGATCAGTTGATTACGCCCTATGTGGTGCTCGCGCGCATCGCTTTCGCACGCGGTGAACTCGAACGCGCCGGCGAATGGCTTACCGAGATGGAAGTCACGGGCCATCAGCACGCGCTTGCGCGCATGGTGGCGACCGCGTGCCTGGAGCGGGCGCGCATGGCGTTGCTGCGCGGACAGATTCAGACCGCGCAGGATCAACTCGACGCTGGCAGTGACGCGCGCACATGGGAACCACTGAAAGGATTGGTCACGCAGGCCAACGACACCGAGGCGCCTTTCATCGGCGCGCTGCGCCTGCGCATTCGTACCGGCCACGCCGAATCGGCCATCGCGCCGCTGCGCCAGGCAATCAAGGAAGCTGAACGATTGCAGCGCCAGCGGCGCACGCTCAAGCTCAATATCCTGCTGGCCGAAGCCCAGTGTTTGAGCGGACAGGAGGCGGCAGGGCTGCGACGCCTGCGCGATGCGCTGCGCTTTGCGCAGGCCGAAGGTTTCGTGCGCAGCTTTGTCGATGAAGGCGCCGGTTTGCTGCGCTGGATTGCCAAATTGCGCGTCTCGCTTGAAAACGCGCCCGGCGAAGAGGCTTTGGCCCTTTTCGCCGACCGCCTGCTCATGGCCGGCGGCCTCGCGCAATCGACAGCGGAACATGCGCTCGAGCCATTCCTGAAGCCAGCCGCCGTGGCTGCAGCGGGGCTTCTGTCCAGGCGCGAATTGCAGGTGCTTCGCCTGCTGGCCGATGGCCTGCGCAACCGTGCGATTGCCGAGCGTCTGTTTGTTTCCGAAACCACGGTCAAGGCGCACCTTCGCAGTATCAACGTCAAGCTCGGCGCGCATACCCGCACGCACGCGCTTGCGCTCGCGCGCCAGATGAATCTGCTCGCCTGAAAAACCCGCCGGCCGGCTTTGGCGGGCTGCTGCCATTCGGGCGCGCAATGGCGCTCGATGGCGTAGCGCGCAACATGCCGATCGAGGCGCGTCGCCAAGAGGCGCGGGCGGGCGGCGGCAGGCGGGAAGCTGAAAAACTGTCCGTTTGAACGAGGCTGCACGGCGGCGCGGCATGTACTCTCAAGTTCCCAAGCGGTAACGGGAGACAAGACATGAGATTGGCGAAAGCCGGTTTTGCGCTGGCAGGCAGCAGGAGACTGCTGTCTGCGGGGCGGAGACTGAGCGCTCGTTCATGAAGGCGGGGGCTTGTTGATGTCCGCACGCAGGCAAGACGGCTGTTCAGTGGCGATCGTGACGGGCGCCGGTTCCGGCATTGGCCGCGCAAGCGCGCTGGCGCTGGCAGATGATGGTTTTCGCATTGCCGCCGCCGACATCGATGAAGCGGCCGCGCAAGAAACCGCGCAGCACATCGTCCAGGCTGGCGGCGAAGCCTTTGCGTTGCGCGTCGATGTCACGCGCGAGGAGGACTGCGAAGCGCTTGTGGCGCAGGCCGGCGAACGCTGGGGGCGTCTCGATGCGGCTTTCAACAATGCCGGCATTGCCGGCTATCCCCTGCTGACCGTGGAGCACAGCCTGGCGCAATGGCGGCATGTGCTCGACGTCAATCTCACCGGCGTCTTCAACTGCCTGCGCCCGCAGATGCGCGCGATGAAGCGCGGCGGCGGAGCGATCGTCAACACGGCGTCGATCATGGGCCTGCGCGGTGGCTACGGCGGCTCGGCCTACTGCGCCTCCAAGCACGGCGTGATCGGGCTGACCAAGGCCGCCGCGCTCGAGGGCGGGCGCGATGGCATCCGCGTCAACGCCCTATGCCCCGGCTACATCGACACACCGATGACCACCGGCGCCGATTCGATTTTCAACGAGAAAAAACTCGACGCCGGCATCGCGCGCGCCGCAATCCGCCGTCTTGCGCGCCCCGAGGAGGTCGCCGCAATGGTGGTTTGGCTGTGCTCGGCACGCGCTTCCTACGTGACCGGCGCGAGTTTTACCGTGGACGGCGGCGTGACCGCGAGTTGATTTCTTTCCTTGCTCTGTTTTTTACTTCCATGCGCTATTCCAACTACGAAACCCTGCGCTTTGCCCAGACGGGCGCGGTGCTCACTGTCACCATCGCGCGCGCGCAGGCGCTCAACGCGGTCAACGCCACGCTGCACACCGAGCTGTCGCGCGTGTTCGGCGAGATCGCGCAGGACGCCAGCGTCGATGCCGTTGTACTTACCGGCGAAGGCCGCGCCTTCTCGGCTGGCGGCGATCTGCAATGGTTTCGCGACATCACGCCCGCGCAACTCGATGCGCTGTTCGTCGAGGCGCGCCGGATCATCGTCGATCTGATCGAGCTGCCGCAGCCCATCATTGCCGCCGTCAACGGCGCGGCCGCCGGATTGGGCGCCACGTTGGCGCTGTTCTGCGACGTGGTTTATGCCGCCGATGACGCAAGGATTTCCGATCCGCACGTGCGCATCGGCGTCACCGCCGGCGATGGCGGCGCGGCCATTTGGCCGCTACTGGTGAGTCTGGCGCGCGCCAAGGAGTATCTGATGACCGGCGACAGCCTCACGGCCGCCGAGGCCGAACGCATTGGTCTGGTCAACCACGTGGCGCCTGCAGCGCAGCTCGTGGCCACGGCCCAGGCCATGGCACAGCGCCTGGCCCAAGGCTCACGCATGGCGATCCGCTCGACCAAGGCAGCGCTCAACAAACACCTGCGCGAGTCGGTCAACCTGGTGCTCGATACCTCGCTCGCGTTGGAAAAGGAGTGCTTTTCCGACCGCTTTCACAAAGAAGCGATCGAGGCTTTTGCCCGCAGGGCCAAGTAATGAAAGGAGTGTTGCCGTGAATCACACATCCCTGGGTCAGACGCGAGTGGGTGACATGCTCGATGCCGCCGCGTTGCGCTTTGCGCGCCGGGAGGCGTTCTTCTGCGCGCCGACTGGGCGGCGTTTCAGTTTTGCGCAGGCGTGCGAGCGCGCCAATCGTCTTGCCAATGCCTTGTTCAACCTGGGGTTGCGCAAGGGCGAGCGCGTGGCTTTTCTGAGCACCAACCGTGTCGAGGTGGCGGAAATCTATTTCGCGCTGGCCAAGTCCGGGCTGGTCGGGCTGCCGTTGAATTACCGGCTCGCGCCGGTAGAGATGGTCGCGCTGATGAAGGAGGTGGGTGCGTCGGCGCTGATCGTCGAGCGCAAATTCGCCGCTATCGCGACGCAGGCGCGCGAGGCCTTGTCAACGCTTCGTGTACTGGCGGCTTTTGGCGAAGGCGAGCCCGGCGGCATGCACGATTACGAGACCATGCTTGAGCAGGCCAGCGCCGAACCGCCGGCGGTTCAGGTCGGGGAGCACGATCCTTACTACTTCAACCTCACCTCGGGCACGACCGGTTTGCCCAAGTGTTACCTGATCTCGCACTACAACGCGACCTCTTTTTTCCCGATGTTTCATGCCCACCATATGCGCTACGAAGACGTGGTGATGACGGTGTTTCCGATGTACGGGCGTGTCGGCTTCGGCTGGGTTGCGGCAGGTGTGATATGGGGATGCCCCAACGTATTGGTGAACTTCGATGCGGCACAGGTGTTGCGTCTGATCGCGCGCGAGCGCGTGACCATCAGCAACCTCGTACCCACGATGGGCGCGATGCTGCTCGCGTGTCCCGAACTCGACCGCACTGACCTCAGTTCGCTGCGCGGCCTGGTCTTTGCCGGTTCGTTGCTGCCGGCGCCCGTGCGCGAAGGCATCATTGCGCGCGTATGTCCGCGCCTGTACGAGTACTACGGAATGCAGGAAACCAGCACACTGGTCGTGAGCACGCCCGAGGATCGCGCGCGCCGGCCGGATTCGGTGGGCATGCCGATCCTGTTTGCCCAGGTGCGCGTGGTCGATGCCGAAGGCCGTGACGTGCCGACCGGCGAAACCGGCGAAATAATCGGCCGCTCGCCAGGCACGGTGACAGGCTACTACAACAACCCCGAGAAGACCGCCGAAACCTTCCGCGACGGGTGGCTGCACACGGGCGACCTTGGCCGCCTCGACGCGGAGGGCTATCTGTACATCAATGGGCGCCTGAAAGACATGATCGTCACCGGCGGGCAGAACGTGCATGCGGGCGAGGTCGAGGCCGCCATCCTGGGCTTGGACGGCGTGAGCGACTGCGCGGTGGTCGGCCTGACCGACCCGCTGTGGGGGGAAACCGTGACGGCGGTGGTGGTGCCGAAAGAAGGCCAGAGCGTGGACCCTGAAGCAGTGATTGCCTGGTGCCGTAAAAGCCTGGCCGGGTTCAAGACGCCCAAGCGTGTGCTGATCCAGAGCGAACCGCTGCCGCGCACACCCACGGGCAAGGTGCAAAAATTCCTGCTGGTAGAGCGCTACGACGGTTCGAGCAGCACGGCATCCGTTGATTAAGGAGCAAGAAATCATGACTGGAACAGTCACTTCCCACCGCAGTTCCTGGATGGATGCGGACCTCGACATTTACCGCGACGCGGTGCGCCGTTTCGTCGCCGAGGAAATCCTGCCGCATCAGGATCGCTTCGCGCGTCAGCAGCACGTGGACCGCTCGGTTTGGCACAAGGCAGGGGAACTTGGTTTCCTGCTGGCCGACATTCCAGAGATTTACGGCGGCGGCGGCGGAAACTTCGCGCACGTCGCGGTGTTGATGGAAGAGCTTGCCTACGCGGGCGATTACGGCTTCGGCGTCGGCGTGCATCAGATCGCGGCCAACTACATTCTTCACCAAGGCACCGAAGCGCAAAAGCGCAGTTACCTGCCGCGCATGGCGCGCGGCGAGATGATCGGAGCGATCGCCATGACCGAGCCGGGCGCCGGCTCCGACCTGCAATCGATTCGCACCCGCGCCGTGCTTCATGATGGCGAGTACCGCATCAGCGGCAGCAAAATCTTCATCTCCAACGGCGCGATGGCCGATCTGATCGTTGTCGTGACCAAAACCGACCCCAACGCCGGCAGCAAAGGCGTCTCGCTGCTGCTGCTGGAGACGAAGGGGGCCGAGGGTTTCAAGGTCGGGCGCGTGCTCGACAAACTCGGCCAGAAGGCCGCCGATACCAGCGAGTTGTTTTTTGAGCAAGTGCGCGTGCCGGCGTCAAACCTGCTCGGCGGCGCCGAAGGGCAGGGCTTTCGCCACCTGATGGTGGAATTGCCCTACGAGCGCACACTGTGCGCCGTCACCGCCATCGCCTCCACCGAGGCGGCGCTGCGCATGACGCTGGACTACACCCGCCAGCGCCGCGCTTTTGGCAAGCCGCTGTTTGAGATGCAGAACACCCGTTTCAAGCTGGCCGATGTGAAGACGCAGGCGACCGTGGGCCGGCACTTCGTCGATGTTTGCGTGCAGCGCGTGATCGATGGCACGATGGATGCCGACACCGCCGCCGTGGCCAAGCTCTGGACCACCGAGACGCTGGGCCGCACGGTGGACGAATGCTTGCAGTTGTTCGGTGGCTACGGCTACATGATGGAGTACCCGATCGCGCGGCTGTATGCCGATGCGCGCGTGCAGCGCATCTACGGCGGCACGAGCGAGATCATGAAAGAGATCATCGCCCGCTCCCTCGCGCGCGAACCGTCCTGAGCAGGCGCTGCGTTTCTTCACGACGGCCAAGAGCGAGGAAAAACAAGCCATGTACCTGACCCAAGGCCTGCGCCGCTCGGTGCAGCAAACGCCTGGCTCGATCGCTTCGGTCTATAAGGGCCGGCGCCGCACTTTCGCCGAACTGGGCGATCGTGTCGCGCGCATCGGCGGCATGTTGCGCGCGCTTGGCTTGCAAGCAGGCGACCGCGTAGGTATGCTCGCGCTCAATTCCGATTGGTATCTGGAGTACTACCCGGGCGTGTACTGGGCTGGCGGCGTCGTCAATCCGATCAACACGCGCTGGAGCATGGGCGAGATAACCTACTGCCTGGAAGACTGCCAGACGCGAATTTTGATCGTGGACGAGCACTTCACGGCGATGGTGCGTGAGCTGCGCCAGAAGTGCCCGGAATTGAAAACGGTGCTCTACATCGGCGACGGGCCTGCTCCTGACGGCCTGCTCGATTACGAGGCGCTGCTTGCGCGCGCCCAGCCGGTGGAAGACGCATTGCGCGGCGGCGAGGATCTGGCGGGTATTTTCTACACGGGCGGCACCACCGGCATTCCCAAGGGGGTCATGCTGCCGCACCGTGGCATCTACACGAATTCCATCATCGCCGTGGCCGAAGGAGTGCTTTCCTACGGCAGCATCGGTATGCACGTCGCGCCAATGTTCCACCTGGCTGATGGCTACGTCATGAACGCCATGTTTGCCTGCGGTTGCACGCACGTGATAACCCCGCGCTTCGATCCGGTGGCCGTGTTCGAGATCATCCAGAACGAAGGCGTGACCACCGGCCTGCTGGTGCCAACCATGATTCAGATGGTGGTCGATCACCCTGATATTGGCCGCTACAGACTCGACCATTTGCGCAATGTGCTCTATGGCGCCGCGCCTCTGAGCGAAGGCATACTCGATCGCGCGATGAAAGCGTTTCCTCAAGCGGGCTTCACGCAGATGTACGGAATGACCGAGCTTTCGCCCACCTGCACGATCTTGAAGCCCGATGGGCACCGTGGAGCAGCGCGCGCCAAAGGCCGGCATCGCTCGGCCGGGCAGGCGACCATCGGTTGCGAGGTCAAGATTGTCGATTCGATGGGCAACGAACTGCCGCGCGGCGAAGTCGGCGAAGTGGCGGCGCGCGGCCCCGGCGTGATGCTTGGCTACTGGAACAAACCCGGCGAAACCGCCGCCGCGTTGCGCGACGGCTGGATGTTCACCGGCGACGGCGGTCGCATGGATGAAGACGGCTACGTTTATATCGTCGATCGCATCAAGGACATGATTATCACGGGTGGCGAGAACGTCTATAGCGTCGAGGTCGAGCGGGTCATTTCGACGCATCCGGCGGTTGCCGCCTGCGCGGTCATCGGCATTCCCGACGAGCAGTGGGGCGAGACGGTGATGGCGGTGATCGTCAAGCGCGCCGGCGCCGAACCTGGCGAGGAGGAAATCGTCGATCACTGCAAGGCGCATATCGCCGGCTACAAGTGCCCGCGCCGTGTCCGCTTCGTCGATGCGCTGCCGCTGTCTGGCGCGGGCAAGATACTCAAGTCCCAATTGCGCGACCCGTACTGGCAAGGGCGCGAACGGAAAGTGGTTTGATATGGGCGACAAGACCGTGCTGTGGCGCGTCGAGAACGGCGTGGGACACATCGTTTTGAACCGCCCGGATGCCGCCAACGCGCTGAATAACGCAACCGCGCATGATCTGGCCGATGCAGTCGCGCAGGCGGCGCGCGCCGACATCGGGGCGGTGCTGATCAGCGCGCGCGGCCGGCAATTTTGCGCCGGCGGCGATATCCGCGAATTCGTGGAACGGCGCGGTGAATTGGACCGCTTTGTGCAGACCTTGCTCGATTTGCTGCATCCCGCGCTGCATACGCTGGCGACGTTGCCGCTGCCAGTAATCAGCGCGCTGCAAGGCCCGGCGGGCGGGGCCGGCATCGCAGTCGCGCTGTGCGCCGACATCGTGCTGGCCTCCAACGCGATCAAGTTGCGCGGCGGCTATTCGGCGATCGGGTTGAGCCCGGACTTGGGCGTTTCGTATTACGTCACGCGCCGCGCCGGCGCCGCGCGGGCGAAGTACTTGCTGATGACCAACCGGGCGATTGACGCCGAAACGTGCTTGCGCTGGGGCTTGGTTGACGAGTTGCATCCGTCCGATGCATTGGCGGATGCCGCGTGCGCACTGGCCGTCGAGCTGGCGCGCGGCGCCACGGGGTCGCTCGGCGGCATCAAGCGGCTGTGCGATGGCGCGGCCATGCACGATCTGCGCACGCACCTGGATCTCGAGCGCGCGGCGCTGCTGCGCTGCGCCGCTTCAGCCGACGCGCGCGAGGGCATCGCCGCCTTCGTTGAGAAGCGCATTCCCCGATTCACTGGTTCCCGAGTTTTCTGAAAGGCTCTATTCCATGAACAATGTGTACGTCACCGGCGTGGGCATGATTGCTTTTGCCAAGCCGGGTAAACATGCGCCGTACTTCGAGATGGCCGCGCAAGCCGCGCGCGCGGCGCTGGCCGATGCCGGCATTGGCTACGAGCTGGTGCAACAGGCTTACGCGGGCTATGTTTACGGCGACTCCACCGCCGGCCAGCGCGCGCTCTATGAAGTAGGCATGAGCGGCATCCCGATCATCAACGTCAACAACAATTGCTCGACCGGTTCCACCGCGCTCTTTCTGGCGCGCCAGGCCGTGCAAAGCGGGGCCGTTGAGTGCGCGCTTGCGCTGGGCTTCGAGCAGATGAACCCCGGCGCACTCGGTTCGGTATTCAACGACCGGCCCAGCCCCTTCGATCACTTCGATGAGGCGACCGAGGAACTGGTGGGCCACGGCGAGGTTCCGTTGGCGCTGCGCTATTTCGGGGGCGCCGGCAAGGCGCACATGGATCAGTACGGCACGAAGCTGTCAACCTTCGCCAAAATCCGCGCCAAGGCCAGTTGCCACGCGGCCAACAACCCGATGGCGTTGTTTCGCACCGTGGTGACGGAAGACGAAGTGCTCGCCGCGCCGGTGATCTGGCCCGGCGTCATGACGCGCCTGATGGCCTGTCCACCCACCTGCGGCGCCGCCGCCGCTGTCGTGTGTTCCAAAGCCTTCGCTCAAAAGCATGGTCTGGATCACAGCGTGCGCATCCGCGCGCAGGCGATGACCACCGACCGCCCGGTAACTTTCAGCGCGAAGGACATGCGCGAAGTGGTGGGCTTCAGCATGGCCAAGGAAGCGGCCCGGCGCGTGTACGAGGCATCCGGTATCGGCCCTCGCGACGTTGACGTGGTCGAGTTGCACGACTGCTTTGCGCACAACGAACTCATCAGCTACGAGGCGCTGGGTTTGTGTCCAGAAGGCGGGGCCGAGAAATTCGTCTGCGATGGGGACAACACCTACGGCGGCCAAGTCGTCACCAACCCTTCAGGCGGCCTGCTGTCCAAAGGCCATCCGCTGGGTGCGACCGGGCTGGCGCAATGCACCGAGCTGGTTCAGCAGTTGCGCGGAACGGCCCAGGCGCGGCAGGTGCAGGGCGCGCGGCTGGCGCTGCAACACAACCTCGGCTTGGGCGGCGCCTGCGTGGTGACGCTTTACGAACGCGTTTGAGGGAGCCTCCGCGATGATCGACAAGAAGTGGATTGGTCATGAGCTACGGACTTCGCAGTTGCCGATCGAGCGCGGCCGTCTGCGCTTTTTTGCCAAAGCCATCGGTGAAACCGATCCGGTCTATACCGACGAGGCGGCCGCCCGCGCCGCTGGCTATGCCGATCTGCCCGCGCCGCCAACTTTCCTGTTCGCCGCTGAACTGGACTCGGGCGCCAACGAACAGTTGCTGGCCGACTTGGGCGTCCCGCTGTCAAAACTGTTGCATGGCGAACAGGCCTTCAGCTACCACCGGCCCGCGTGCGCGGGCGACACCGTCACGGTGCGCTCGCGCGTCGAGGACATCTACGACAAGAAGAACGGCGCTCTCGAATTTGTCGTGAAAACCTCGCGCGCCACCAATCAGCGCGGCGAACTCGTGGCCGAGATGCGCGCCGTGATGGTTTGCAGAAACTGAGGCCGACATGCTCCCTCCTGCTTTTGATGCCGTGCAAATTGGCGACACACTGCCGCCGCTGCAACTGCCGCCCGTCGACCGCGCCACGCTTGCACTTTTCGGCGGTGCGTCGGGCGACCACAACCCGATCCACATCGACACCGACTTCGCGCGCCGCGCGGGCATGACCGACGTGTTCGCGCAAGGAATGCTGGGCATGGCCTGGCTCGGCCGCCTGCTTACCGGCTGGGCGCCGCAGGCGCGCCTGCGGCGCTTCGATGTGCGCTTCCAGGGCATTACCCACCTGGGTAACGCGATGCGCTGCGAAGGGCGCGTGGTCGAAAAATTCGAGGCCGAAGGCGAGCGCCGCGTACGTGTGGAAGTGCACAGCGCCAACCAGTACGGCCAGATCAAGATCAGCGGCGAGGCGATTGTCGCGCTGCCCTGAAAACCCCATTGGAAACTCTTTGGAAAGACACGCCATGACTCTCCGACTCGAAGGCAAGGTCGCGCTGGTGACCGGCTCTGGACGCGGCATTGGCCGCTCAATCGCGCTCAAGTTCGCATCAGAAGGCGCGCGCGTGGTCATCAACGACCTCGATACCGCCCCCGCCGAAGCGGTGGCGGCTGAAATCCGCGCCGCTGGCGGCCAGGCGCTCACTTGCCCCGGCAGCGTAACGGCGCCTGACTTTGCCGAGCGCTTCATCGGCGCCGCCGTGCAGGAATACAAGGGCATCGACATCATCGTCAACAACGCCGGCTATACCTGGGACAACGTGATTCAGAAGATGAGCGACGAACAGTGGTACGCGATGATCGACTGTCACCTCACCGCGCCTTTTCGTATCTTGCGCGCGGCCTATCCGGTGCTCCGCGACCTGAACAAGACGGATCAAGCCGCGGGCCGCCGGCTGATTCGCAAAGTGGTCAACATCTCCTCGGTCGCCGGCCTGTTCGGCAACGCGGGGCAGGTGAACTACGCCTGCGCCAAGGCCGGCGTCCTGGGCATGACGCAGACGCTGGCCAAGGAGTGGGGCCGCATTGGCGTGACGGTCAACGCCGTGGCTTACGGCCTCATCAAGACACGCCTGACCGGCAATGTCGCTGACGGCGCCACAACCCAAATCGAAGGCCGCCAAATCAAGGTCGGCGTGAACACCGACATGCTTCAGGCCATGGAACGCACCATTCCCTTGGGCCGCGGCGGCACGCCGAACGAGGCCGCCGGGGCGGTATTTTTGTTGTGCCTGCCCGAATCGGACTACGTCAGCGGTCAAACATTGATGTGCTCTGGTGGCCTTACCGGAATCTGAACGCATGTGTTTGAAAGGGCAGGCGACGTGCGGCGTGAAAGCGCGTGTCGTGTGTCAAGCGGCGCAGGAAAGGCCAAATTTTCATTTTGCTGCCGCTGGCGGCGCGCCAGTGCCGTCATGAGCCGCCCGCCGCCGCGCCGGGACGCGGCTGGGCGATGAGGTAGGCCGCCACGTCCACCGCCTCTTGCGCCGACAGCGGGTGGGCGCGGGTGCGCGGCATGTTGTTCTTCACGAAAGCCGCGGCAATCGGCAGTTGCGTCATTTCCGATGCGGCGCTGAAAGCCTCGCTGCCCCACAGCGGCGGGTACTTGAAGCCGCTGCCGTCTTGCTTGCGCGTGCCTTCGCCCTGGCTGCCATGGCAGTGGTCGCAGCGGTCGGCGTAGAGCGCCGCGCCGCGCGCGCGGTCGGGCGTCAGCGCCGCATCGACGGCGCCGAAGCCGCGAGCGCCCGCCGCCGGTTCGGCGGCGCCCTGAGGCGCGGGCGTCGAAAGCCAGCCGATGTAGGCCAGCAGCGCGCGCATACCGGGTGCATCGAGGGCCAGCGGCTGCCCGTTCATCGACTCGACCAGGCAGCGGTTGATGCGTGCCGCCAGCGCGTCATCGGCGTGCAATTGCACCCAAGCCCCGGCGTAGGGCAAGGTGCCCGCGTTCAGGTGGCAACTGCCGCAGCGCAGGCCGTTACCGCCGCGCTCGATCAGCAGCGGCCCGGAATTGGCCGCCAGCAAGCGGCCCTGGCGCACGAGCTGCCCGGCCTCGCCCGCCGGCAAGGCGGTGTCGGGCGGCCCAAGCCGGGGGGTTGCCGGGTCGCAAGCGGCCACGGCCAGCAGCGCGCAAACCGCGGCAGCGGCCCGCGCAAGGGTGAAAAGTGTTTTCAGGATCATGGAATGGCCGATTGTCGGGGACAAAGGCGCGCTGCGCGCCGCGCTCCGATCCGCGCTGGCTGAACAAAGTTGTGAGACTGGCGGACGGGCTCGTTCAATTCACAGCGGTGTGAGTATCCTTTTTCGGGCGGTCTGCGGCGTTGCAAATCCTCGCGATACCATAGGGCACCGCTGCGCCTTGCAGTCCATTCCGAAACAAGGCGCGCCCATTCGCAGAAACTTATTTGGCGTCACTTTGGAATCGTTTCCAGATCATCGGCAAAACATGAATGACCCCACGCAAACCCGCTGCCCGTGCTGTAACGCGGCGCTTACGCCGGGTTTGGCCGACTGGCACCGGCGCTGCCGGATCTGCGGCTACGAAAGCGCCGCGCTGCAGCCGGTCATCAATGACGCCGCCGCGCAAGCGCGAATCGACGAAACCGCCCGCGCCCAGGCGCTGCGCGGCTTACGCGAGGCCAACTTCCGCCGACTGCTGGGCTGGATCGCACAGGATTTGCCGCCCTGCGCGCCGGACGTCCGGCCGCGCCTGCTGGATGTAGGCGCGGGCCAAGGCTGGTTCGTGCGGCTGGCGCGCCAGTGGCCGCAGATGCGATTCGACGTCGCTGGTATCGAGCCGGACGCGGCGGCGCGTGCCATCGCACAAGAAAACGGCACAACGTTGCGGGCAGGCTTTTTCCCGGCTGCCTTGGTGCCGCAAGAACGGTTCGACGCCATCGTCTTCAACGATTCGCTGGAACATCTGAGCGCTCCCGGCGCGATGCTGGGCGCTGCCCGCGCACACCTGCTGCCGGGCGGCTTGGTCGTGGTGACGCTGCCCAATGCGCGCGGCGCGCTGTACCGCGTTGCATGCGCGCTGCGGCGCATGGGCCTGCGTGGACCGTTCGAGCGGCTGTGGCAAGTCGGGCTACCCTCTCCGCATCTGCATTACTTCGACCCGGATAACCTGGCGCGCCTGGCGGCGGCGCAAGGCCTGGATGTCATCCGGCGCCAGCGGCTGGACAGTCTGCGCTACCGGGGTTTGTACGCACGCATCGCCTACGCGCGCCCTGGCAAGACGGCATCGAGCGTGCTGATCTGGCTGGCGCTGCTGCCGCTGGCGGCAATGCTGCGGGCGCTGCCGGGAGACATCATGGCACTGGCGCTGCGTGCTGTCGACACGCCCCCCGGCAGCTAAAATTACAAATGTTTCGCGTCGGCGCGCCGCGTCCGCGATATTACGAGTCACGCAATCCCCCGCGCCGCCTGGAAGTCTGTTTTCCCAAAACCGCCCTGAGCGGTTTTCGGAAAACCGATTTCAACTTTCCAGATAGGAGCCCTGCCGATGAACGCCCCCTTCACCCCCGGGATGATCAAGGATTTGAACGTCCCCGACTATGTGCGCAATGCCAGGCTGATCGCCTGGGTCGGCGACATGGCCGCCTTGTGCAAGCCCGAGCGGGTGCACTGGTGCGACGGCAGCCAGAACGAGTACGACCGCCTGTGCCAGCAACTGGTCGATGCCGGCACCTTCAAAAGGCTCAACCCGGCCAAGCGCCCCGGCTCGTTTCTGGCCTGCTCCGACCCGTCGGACGTGGCGCGCGTGGAAGACCGCACCTTCATCTGCTCGGAACGCCAGGAAGACGCGGGCCCCACCAACAACTGGACGCCGCCAGCCGAAATGCGCGCCAGGCTCCAGCCGCTGTTCGACGGCTGCATGAGCGGGCGTACCATGTACGTCATCCCCTTCAGCATGGGGCCGCTGGGCAGCCCCATCGCGCACATGGGCGTCGAGTTGACCGACAGCGCCTACGTCGCCGTCAACATGAAACTGATGACGCGCATGGGCAAGGGCGCGATCCAGGCACTGGGCGAAAACGGCGAATTCGTGCCCTGCGTGCACACCGTCGGCGCGCCCCTGCAAGCGGGCGAAAAAGACCAGACCGCCTGGCCCTGCAACCCCGCCGTCAAGTACATCGTTCATTATCCCGAAACGCGCGAAATCTGGTCCTACGGCTCCGGCTACGGAGGCAACGCGCTGCTGGGCAAAAAGTGCCTGGCGCTGCGCATCGCCTCCAGCATGGGGCGCGCGCAGGGCTGGCTGGCCGAGCACATGCTGATCCTGGGCGTGAGCAGCCCCGAAGGCAAAAAATACCACGTCGCCGCCGCCTTCCCCAGCGCCTGCGGCAAGACCAACTTCTCGATGCTGGTGCCGCCCAAGGGCTTCGAGGGCTGGCGGGTCAGCACCATCGGCGACGACATCGCCTGGATCAAGCCCCGCGCCGATGGCCGCCTGTACGCCATCAACCCCGAGGCGGGCTACTTCGGCGTCGCCCCCGGCACCAACCTGCTCACCAACCCCAACTGCATGGCCAGCCTGCATGAGAACGTCATCTTCACCAACGTCGCCCTTACCGACGACGGCGACGTTTGGTGGGAAGGCATGGAAAAAGACCACGGCGGCCAATTGCCCGCGCACCTGATCGACTGGCAAGGCAAGGACTGGACGCCCGCCGACGGCCAGGCTGGCCGCAAGGCCGCGCACCCCAACGCGCGCTTCACGGTCGCCGCCACCAACAACCCGGCGCTGGATGCCGCCTGGGACGACCCGGCGGGCGTGCCCATCGACGCCTTCATTTTCGGCGGCCGCCGCTCCACCACCGTGCCGCTGGTCACCGAGGCGCGCGACTGGACCGAAGGCGTGTACATGGCCGCCACCATGGGCAGCGAAACCACCGCCGCCGCCTTCGGTGCCCAAGGCGTGGTGCGGCGCGACCCCTTTGCCATGCTGCCCTTTTGCGGCTACAACATGGCCGATTACTTCGGCCACTGGCTCAAGCTTGGCCAGCGGCTTGCGGACGGCGGCGCCCAACTGCCCCCCATCTACTGCGTCAACTGGTTCCGCAAGGACGCGGGCGGCAAATTCGTCTGGCCCGGCTACGGCGAAAACATGCGCGTGCTCAAGTGGATCATCGACCGCATCGAAGGCCGCGCCGAAGGCCAGCAGACCATATTCGGCATCACGCCGCAATACAGTGAAATCAACTGGACGGGCCTGGCCTTCACCCCCGAGCAGTTCGCCACCGTCACCAGCATCGACACCGCCGCCTGGGCGCAGGAACTGCACCTGCACGACGAACTGTTCGCCCAGTTGGCCCAAGGCCTGCCGGCGGCGCTGACCAAAACCAGGGCCGCCATGCAGCAACGAATGCGGGAATGACCGTCGCGCCGCGTGCCCCAGCTCCGAAAAATTTTTGCGGGAGTTGCCCACATGCCGTCCGCGCACCCCATCGATTCCGTTGACTGGCTCCAGCGTCGCGGCCCGCTGGCCGCCTGCGGTCTGGCGCGGGCGCAGCTCCGCAATGCGCCGATCCGGCTGCTCGTGGGATTCTCGCCCGGCGCCAGTTCGGACGCCATCGGGCGTGCCCTGGCCGCCAAGCGCAACGGTGAGCTGGGCGCAAACATCGTGGTGGAAAACCGCGCCGGTACCGGCGGCCAGATTGCCGCCATCGCGTCGGCACCCGACCTCGTCCAGTATCAAAAAAACGGCAAGCTGCGCTTCAACCCGGATCTGGGAAAAAATCATCCGCGACAGCGGCTTTCAGACTCGGTAAATTGAACTGAAAACGGCCAGCGATGAAAAATCACCCGGTCTTGCGTTTCGTGTGTTTTCGCGCCGCCGCCTGGTTTTGGCCAGCGCTGGCGTGCGCGGCGGGGTGGCGATTCATCGCCGTGAATTTCGACGCGCCCGTTCTGTTCGATCCTCAATACGTCTATCTGCCCGCAGCGCGCGAATTTCTTGCGCGGGGCTGGGCTTTTCTGCTGACGCCGCCGAGCTACCGGGTTGTGCCCCTGGGCTATCTCTGGCCTGCCCTGTGGGGCGCCAATCCAGACTGGATTCGCGCTGCCAACATGGGCCTGTGGGCCGGTTGCGCGTGGTTTCTGTGGCGCGCCAGCTATCTGGCGGGAGGGTATCGCGCCGCCGCGCTGGCCATGCTGCTGCTGGCATACTCCGACCTGTGCCGGTATTTCCCCTCGGAGATGACCGAGCCGATTTTTTTGTTCGGCATATTCGGGCTGATTCATGCCCTCGCGCGTCTGGTGATTTGCAAGGATCGAACGTCAGGCGCGGTGGTTCAGGGCGCCGCCATGTTGAGCATTACCCTGCTGGCCAGGCCCATCCTGCAATTGATCGCTCCCGCGGCCTTGCTGGTTTGTCTGGGCGCGCTGGCGGCTACGGCGCGGAAACACGACGCGCGGGCGTGGCGCGCGACCGTGGCGCGAATAGCCGTCAGCCTGGGGGCAGGTCTGATCCTTCCGCTCATGCTGGTGGTCAAGAATGGTTTGGCGTTTGGTTTGTGGGGGCTGGGCACCGGCGCGGGGGCCAGCCTGTATTTGGGCGTGCATCCCTTGTTTCAAGGCACGGAGCCGAATTTTTTGGGGTTCGACTACGACATCCACCGCTTGATTGGGCCGGCGGCCCATGAAAGCGACCATCTCTCGCTGATCAGCGACCGGGTCACCCGGCAAGCGGCATTGTGGTCGCTCCAAACCATGCCCGCGGCGGACGCGGCGGCGTTCTTTGGCCGCAAATTGTGGTGGTGGCTGGCCTATCACCCGATCGAAATTGCCAGAGATGGCAGCATGCTGATGCTGCGCAAGCTGCGGCTGTTCGAGTTGTCGGCGCTGGCCGTTGGCTGCTTCTGGGCGATGTGGCGCTGGCGGCGGTTTGCCGGGCGCGCGGATTCTACGGGCATTCCTCCAGTCTGGACGTTCAGCCCAGCGCCCGGCCATTGGGCATTCGCGGCCACGCTGCTCGGTATTTTTGCGCTGCTCATCGTCCAGTTGCTGCCCATTTTGTATAACGCGCGCTATAGCGTTGTCCTGCTCGATCCCTGGCTGATTCCATTGGCTGCGTGCAGCCTGGCTTGGATGTCGGGGGCGCCAGCGGCATCGGCAAGCAGAACGGTTTCGCGTGCCGTAATCCTGTTTGCTCTGGTCGCGGCGCTGACGCTGGCGGTTTATCAGATCGGGCGAAAAACCGAAAATGCCTCCATCGACCCGCGGTTCACCGGGCCTCTGGGCGCCGTTTTCCAAACGTTCGACGAAACCCGCGTGCGCGCCAGCGGCATGTCCAGGCAGGGCGAACGCACTTGGGTCATCACCGAATCTCCGGCCGTGTTCATGGTCGGCCTGGTCGAGAAAGACGTGGAGTGGATCGGCAAGGCTGATTCCGACAATACTTTATGGGAAACCGAAATTGCGCTGCGCAATGACGGCGGCGGAAAATGCAGCCATGCCGAATTCGCCTATCAAACTTCAGAGGGCCGCATTTTGCAGCCACCCGACAGACACCTCTTGCTGCTGCCGCTGAAAACCGATGGACAATTCCATCGCCTGCTCACGCACGCCAATGGGCTAATGCGTCCACGCGAAACCGGTAGCTTGCGTGCGGCGCTGTATTGCCCGACCGGCACGGTGGTCCAGTGGCGCCGGACATCGTTTTTCCTGAGTCGTTACGCCATGGAACTTACAAAGCATGTCAAACCGCATTGACCTATGAACGCCCGATTCGTCCTCGCTACCGTGCTGTGCGTTTTCTGCATCGCCATCGGACAACTGCTGTTCAAGAAAGCCGCCGCCGCCTTGCCGGCCACGCTGTCGGTTTCGGCGTTGCTGCTCAACGGCTGGCTCATCGCTTCGTTGATCCTTTACGGCCTGACCACGCTGAGCTGGATCTGGATCCTGCGCCATGCGCCGCTGCACCTGGCTTATCCGTTCACGGGCCTGGCCTTTCTTATCGTGCCGGCGCTGGCCTGGGCGTTTCTGGGCGAGCCGCTGCACTGGCGCACGCTGGCGGGCGGGTTGCTCATCATGGCGGGCGTGGCGCTGGCTTCGAGTTCCGGTTCCGGTAGTTGATACTTCGCACCCATGCGCATCGCGGTTGCCATTCCCTGCTACAAAGTCACCCGGCATGTGCTGGGCGTGATCGAGGCCATCGGCCCCGAGGTGGAGGCGATCTACGCCGTCGATGACGCCTGCCCCGATGGCAGCGGCGGGCTCATCGAAGAGCGCTGCCGCGATCCGCGCGTGCGCGTGCTGCGCCACGCCGACAACCAGGGCGTGGGCGGCGCCGTCGTCACCGCCTACAAGGCCGCGCTGGCCGATGGCATGGACATCGTGGTCAAGATCGATGGCGACGGCCAGATGAACCCGGCGCTGATTGGGCACTTCGTGCGCCCCATCGTCCGGGGCAAGGCCGACTACGCCAAGGGCAACCGCTTTTACCGGCCCGAATCGCTGCGCGGGATGCCGTTGGCGCGGCTCATCGGCAACGCGGCGCTGTCGTTCATCAACAAACTCAGCACCGGCTACTGGCCGGTCATGGACCCGACCAACGGCTACACCGCCATCCATGCCGCGGTGCTGCGCCGGTTGCCGCTCGACAAGCTGGAGCGGCGCTATTTTTTTGAGAGCGACATGCTCTACCACCTGAACATCGTCCGCGCGGTAGTACACGATGTGCCGATGGACGCGGTGTACGCCGACGAGCAATCCAACCTGAAGGTTTCGCGCGTGCTGCCGGAATTTCTGCTCAAGCACGCGCGGCGCTTTTTCAAACGCTATGTGTACGTGTACCTGCTGCGCGACTTCAACCTGGGTTCGGTCTACAGCCTGTTCGGCGCGCTGCTGTGCGCGGCGGGGCTGGCGTTCGGCCTCAGCCGCTGGGTGCATGGCGCGGTGACGGGCGAACCGGCCACCAGCGGCACGGTGATGCTGGCGGCGCTGCCGGTGTTAGTGGGCATCCAGTTGCTGATTGCCTTTTTGCACCACGACGTGAGCCACGTGCCGACCGAGCCGCTGGCGGCTGATTTGGACGGCGAGCCTGAAAGTCTTTCGTAGCCCCGGGCGTTCCACAGCGCAGGCTGGCTATTCATTCCAATTCGCGTTTCAATAGTCCGCCCTGAACAACTCTCAACTCCTTGTCGCAGTTGAAGATTTCAGAGTTTTCCCAGTGCACGGTTTGCAAGGTTTGTCGTTATA
>JGI24705J35276_12238414_pt1 | contig 21294 bp, 17 predicted proteins | sample TergutNt197P4_FD_35276 | JGI IMG/M metagenome (IMG submission 35276) | reverse complement strand
GGACGATGCCTCTTACGTCACCGGCATTGCAATGCCTGTGGATGGCGGACAGCTCGCGTGAGACGCTCTCGGCAGGGTCCGACCCGCCTCAGCCGGAAGCCGTCGTCGCGGTAACAAATCGACGCGGCTTCCACCTTGAGAATTAGGCGGCTGTCTGGGCGGCTGATCTCGTTTTGTCAGGCAGATGAGGTGATCTGCCCTCACGAGGCGTCACTCAGGATTCTTCCCCGGGTAAGGGTGAGCACCCTGGTCGTCATGGTTTTCAGCAGGTGGTCGTCATGCGACGCCAGCAGAAATCCCTCGCTGCGTTCGATCAGTGACATCAAGCGATGGTGTGCCTTCTCCTGGAAAGCGCGGTCGGCAATGCCGAGCCATTCGTCCAGTATGAGAATATCGGCCGCCTCGATGGTGCTCATCGCAAACTGCAGCCTGCTGAGCATGCCTGGGGAATAGGTCCCGACAGGCAAATCGAAAAACGTCCCCAGTTCGGCAAAGTCCTCGACGTCGGCTACGTAGTCCTCGACACTCATGCTGCGCACGGCAAGCAAGGCATATCGGAGCTCCGCGTTGCGGCGTCCGCTCAGAGAAGGAACCGTTCCTGCCCCGATTGTGATGAGCGCGCGCACTAAGCCCGTCACCGTAACCTCGCCCGAGCTCGCCGGTAGCATTCCCGCAATGAGACGAAGCAGCGTCGTCTTTCCGCTGCCGTTCGCGCCGAGAATTCCAACCCGTTCTCCACGCCCGATCTCGAGAGAAACACCACTCAACGCCTTGAGCATGAGTTGGCGCCCCTTGCGGTAAATTCGGCTGTCTTCCAATGCGCCGGGAGCGTACGCAACGCCACGCAGCGGAATCTCGACCGTTGCGTTGACAATCCGAACGGTGGTGGATTGACCTAAGCCATCCACTGATAAATGACGAGCCGTCGATTCGCTGCAAACAGAAGCCATGACATCAATATTCCTGTGAGGATCAGCACGAGCGACACCGCCAGTGACAGCCAAGGTAGGCTTCCATCGAGCACCGGCTTGCGTACCAGCTCCATGAGATAGAACGTTGGATTCCAGTCGATGATCCAGCGATGGGACTTGAGCCGATCCGGCTGCCACAGCACAGGCGTTATGATGTAAACGGCCAGCAGCATCTGGCTCAGGAAGCTTCGCAACAGGCGGAAGCGGTCGAAGAGATAGGCAACAGGAATCGCCCAGGCCATCAACGTTGCGCCCAGCAGCAAGATGCCTGCAATGGCGCCCAGGTAATTGGCTTGCGTCAGCACGTGTGGGTTGATTGCGGCGATCACCAGCAATGCCGCGGCCGCCCTCAAGAGCAGCGTTACGACGAAGGAAAGCCCGGAAACCAGATGAACAATCGATCCTGACACGCGCGGAAAATCGAGGTAGCGGTGCGTCTTCTCGTTTGAATAAGCCGCATCGGTGACAGAGTTCGAGAAAGCCTGCCAGATCGGGAAGGAGACCGCAAAGAAGGGCAAGAAATTGTTGATGGGCTCTCCGAAGACCAGCGCCATCACCGATCCGAGAATGATCACGTGCACCAGGACCGAGGCGAAGGGCGCAATCAGACCGAGCCCGGAGGATCGCCGAATCTCCGCCGTCTCGGCCAAGTAGAGTTGCCAGGCGAGACCACGCTGTTCGAAGAGTGCGAGAGCGTCAACCCAGAAGCCTCGGGAGACCCAGCTCGCTTCGTCGGTGATCATGCCGCCACCTCTGCAAGGCGGCTGAGGGCTGCGACATAGGCCTGTGCGCGCATCTCAATATTGTACTTCCGGATATAGCGGCTGCGCGCCTGGGTATGTTCGGGCCGATCGGCTTCCCCAAGTATGATCCGCTGGGCCAGCTCCAGGTGATTGCCGATCTCAAAGAACGACAGAATGCCCGGCTCAAAACGGTCCAGCTCTCGAAAACATTTCGTTCGCGAGCAGATCAGCGGCACCTGCATGTCGAGGGCGAGGCCTGCCGGGCCGGACGATGTCTGGCCAACCTCGGCATAGGCGAGAACAGCGATGTCGCAGGCCGCAAGAAGCTCATTGAACTCGTCATTGGCAGGCGCGCCGCAGAAGTGGACCCGCTTGCTCATACGCTCGTCCGCGGCGTTACTCGCGCGGTCGGCGCTCCCGTCCATCGCGATCTCGTTTATCAGCCGCCGCACATACGGTTGCTCAACCGTACCGGTCTGGATGCCTTCCGGGTGCAGCCCGCCGACAACGATGAGGTGATGATCCTCAGGCAGCTGCCGGAGCGCCCTTATGGCAATCTCCATTCCCTTATATTCGCTGAGGAAGCCGAACGTACCGATAATCCTTGCGTCGCTTGGTATCCGCCAGCGCTCGATCAGTCGTGCCCGAGCATCCGCCCGACTGATCGAATTGCGCCTGTCATGATCCAGGAAGCTCAGCGGCAACACCGTGATGGTATCTTCGGGAATGCCCAGCAACACAAACCTTTGCGCGTCGCGCCGGGCGTGGATGATATGGTGGAATCGATCAGGATTTCGCCGAACAAGGGCCAGCAGACGATTGAACAAGAACCGCGTGCGAGCGGAGGACAGATATGCCCGTGAAAGATAGAACCTGAAGTCCGCCACCGGTTGTTCGTCCATCGGCGGCATGGTGTGGTAGGTGATGATGACCCGCCGACTGGCGGCCAGCAGACGCCGGAGCCGGCGCCAGATCACCAGAGGCGTTCGGCCGAAAAGTCCGGGCTCGAACTGTATGTTGACGACATCAGCTTGGCGTGCCTTTTCCACGATTGAATCAAACTCAGCGGAGGCCGCACGCCGCGCGAATGAAGTCCGAGCGCGCAGCAGATCAACCGGCAGTGGGGCGATTTCGATCTCGGCGCGGCCGAGCCGCCGCAACGGTCCCTCAAGGAATTCCACATATTGAGCAATTCCGCATGGCCGTCGGTAGCTCGAGACCACGAGAAGCCGTGGCACCCGTTCAACACCTGTCAGAACGGACCTCGCGCCCTCAATCTTGTTCATATCACACCTCCAGGTGAGACGTACATACGACTGCGTTGCACAGAGCGCGCGGCTACGGTCTCGTAGATATTCAAGTACGAACGAGCCATGTCGCGGGCATTGAAGAGCTGGTCGAAGCGACGGCGCGCGGCCCGGCCGTAGGCAGCGGCCAACTCCGGATCTGTATCCAGCGTCCTGAGCGCCGCTGCGAGGGCCGGCGCATCAGCGGGGGGAACGACCAAGCCGGTTACGCCGGCCGAGTTGACGTGTGTGGTGCCCGTTCCCAGGTCACAGCAAATCATAGGTCGCCCGGCTCTCGCGGCTTCAACAAGCACAAGGCCGTAAGCTTCCGAGCGCAGATGCGATGGCAGCACCACGGCGCGACAGAGATCCAGCAGAGCTTCCTTGTCTTCCTCATTGATATTGCCAAGTACAGTGATGCCGTTGCCCAGCTCGCGTTGCGCAGGCTCCCTTGAAACTCCTGCAAGTACCAGCCGCACTTTGGCAAGCTGTGCCGCTTCCGTAAGATACGGCAGCCCTTTGTAGTAGCGAGGAGCTCCAACAAAGAGAAAAAAGTCGCGCCCCAGTCGCTCATGCCAGCGGCGCCGTACCTCAGGGCGAACCGCAGGACGCTCGTGCTCGAGCCCGATCGGAACGACCGAAGCCTTGTCGCGATATCGACGCAATGTCTCGCTCGTTTCGAGATATTGAGGGGATGTCGCAACGATATGGTCGGCGCAGGCCAGAAACCGATGCATCAACGGGCGATAGAGACAAAGCAGCCGCCGTTGTCTGACGATGTCGGAATGATACGTCACGACGGAGGGGCGGCCTATACCGAAGCCGAGGTGAAGAAGATCCATCATCGGCCAGGGAAAATGATAGTGGACAACGTCGTTTGCCGCGATCAGGCGGCGGTACATCCTGATAGCGGTGAGCGACAGGCCTGTCGAAGCAACGTAGAGATTGCGTCGCGCCTGATAGACCAGATGATTGCCGACTTGCAGCGGAACCGGCCTTGGATTCGGGCTGAGCGTCAGCACACTATGTTGCGCGCCAAGGTCATTGCTGCCTTGCGCGATATTCCAGATCACCCGTTCGATCCCGAAAAAACTCTCAGGCAAATAGGTCTTGAATACGTGAATAACGCGCATTGGGTCTGCCTCGGCCAATGAGGTCAGTACCGCCCAGCCAGATCAAGTAGATAGGGATGAATGTGTCATTTTGTCGTCTGGCAGCGAGCCGCTCGCGCAGCGCGGAACCATCGAAAGTCGAAGCTTCTAAGGCCGAAGCTGCGATTGCCGGACGTTTGCCGACGCTATAGCCTGCTCAGAGAACGTTAGATGCTCGCCGTAACTTCTCGACGCTCGGAGGAAGGAATTCCTTTGAGCGAAAGCATGTTTGATGGAGATCGGCAGTTCCATCAGTATGCCGGCCGAAGAAGCGCAGGCGTTACCGTCGACTATCTTGCAGAGAAGGCCTTAGATGCCTGCGCCTTTTTAGAAAGCGCGCGAACACGTAGTTATCTCAGTCCGACGCAGGGCGGCGCAAGGAGGAGCGCGCGAACATCTTCAGCGCCATCGGCTTTTCGAACAAATAGCCCTGCGCCAGGTCGAAGCCGATCTCATTAGCGGCGAGGAGATCGGCGCGGCTCTCCACACCTTCGGCAACCACACGCGCGCCATGGCGCGTCGCAAGCTCGACGATATGACGGCAGACGGTTCGCTTCAGGCGGTCCTCGCTGCAGCCGGTGACGAATTGTCGGTCGACCTTCAGCTCGGCGAAGGGAAAGTCGTCAAGCTGCATCAGGGCCGGCCAGTCGGTGCCCAGATTGTCGATCGATATCCCGACATCATGCAAGCGCACCTCCCTGAAGACCTCGCTCAGCAAATCCAGATTCTCCATGACCTCGTGGCTCTTGATCTCGATCAGGAGGCCGCCGAACGCGGGGTGGCGGGGAACGCGGCGGCAAAGATCGCGCACCGCCTGGCCGTCACTGAAGAACGAGACCGGCAGGTTAATCGAAATCCCCGTCGCGCTCTGTTGCTTGAGCAGATAATGCCAGTCCCGGATCGCGCGCTCGATCACGAAGTCGGACAGCTTGTAGAGATGCGGATCGTCTGCCGCGGGGATGAAGTAGGAAGGCGGAACGATGCCCCAGGTCGGATGCCGCATCCGCACCAATGCCTCGGCGCCGGCGCGGACGAGAGTGCCTGCTTCGACCTTCTGCTGGTACCACAATTCAAGCCAACCCGCGTGCAGCGCCTCCTCCACGTCCACGGCCGGACCAGGCGCCGGCTCGTCCGGCAGAAGCATCTCGACGCGCTCTCGCAACGTCTCGGCCGCGAACGGCGTCGTCAGCGGCGGCAGCATGGAGATACCGTACTCCCGCCCGACCTGCTGCACAGCCCTCACGACCAACGATTCACCGGCCCCGACGATGAGAACATCGCCGCTGAATTCCTGCCGCACCAGAATCTCGAGAAATCGTCCGGGCTCGGCTCCGTCCGCGGTGACGCCGAGAAGGACGAGATCCGGAAGGTTGGTCTCGAGAATTACACGAAGTTCGTCCGCGGAAGCGCATTCGCTGGTGACAAAGCCGAGATCCTGGAGCACCCCGGTCAGGAAAGCGCGCAGATGTTTCTTGCCGTCCGCAACGCAGACACGTGGCGTGATCTTCCGTTGCCCGAACGTCACAATCCTTCTTCCCACATGTTCCCCTGGCCTGGTGCCCATCGCTCGCCCTCCTGTCTGCCCATACTTTGTTAGCGATAAGCCTGTCTGGAAACATGGCGCGCTTCTTGAATTGTTCGGGTAACCTTAAAGCGTACACTATGCATAAAATTTTATGCAAATTTGCTGCATGGAAACGGGCTCGCGCCGTGCCGGTATCCGACTATTGATGGCGGTTTCCTCGCTGTACGCAGCGAGCGCGCGCGGGCTGCTCGACTGATGGGCCCCGATGCGATCGACGATCACACGAAATGGGCGCGCCAAAGCGCGATGACGTTAAGGTAAATCGTCATCGCGCTTTGGCGGACCTCCATCAGGTCCGGATCATCGCGCACGCGGCTGGTATTCGCCCGAAATGTCCTTGCCGGTGTAGTCCGTCATGGCTGCGGTCGCGACCAGCGAGATCACGGCGCATAGCGCGATATAGACGGCAATCGCAGTGGCCGAATTGAACGATTTGAACAGCCAGGTGGCGATCAGTGGCGCCGGACCGCCTGCGATGACCGAGGCGAGCTGGTAGCCCAGCGAGGCACCGCTGTAGCGAAGCCGACCGGTGAAGCTCTCGGCGATCAGCGCGGCTTGCGGTCCATACATCATGTCATGCGGGATCAGCGACAGGACGATGGCGAAGAAGATGATCGGATGTAATCCGGTGTGGAGCATGCCGAAGTAGATGAAGCCGAACACGCCGGTCACCACCGCACCGATCATGTACATGTTCTTGCGCCCGATGCGGTCCGACAGGTGTCCGAACAGCGGTATCGAGACGAAGGACACAACCGAGCCCGTGAGCACCGCGGTGAGCAGGAAGTCGCGGGTGACGTGCAGCGTGCCGATTCCGTAGGCGAAGATGAACGCGGTGAAGATGTAGAACGGCGCCTGTTCGGCCATGCGGGCGAAGGCCGACAGCAGGATCTCCTTTGGGTGCTCCTTGATCACCTGAAGCATCGGCGTGCGCTCAATTTTGCGCTCTGCCAGCAGCTTGGTGAACACGGGCGTCTCAAAAATGCCGAGCCGTATGTAAAGGCCGACAGCAACCAGAATGAGGCTCAGCGCGAAGGGGACGCGCCAGCCCCAGGCCAGGAACTGCTCGCCGGACATCTGGCTGAAGGCGAGCACCGCGAGGTTCGCCAGAAACAGGCCACAGGGCACGCCGAATTGCGGCCAGGAGGCGATGAACCCGCGGGAGTGATTGTTGCGCGCCCACTCCATCGACATCAGCACCGAGCCGCCCCATTCGCCGCCGACGCCAATACCTTGAATGAACCGCAGTATGGTCAGGAGAACGGCGCCCCAGATGCCGATGTGTTCATAGGTCGGCACCAGCGCCACGGCGAAGGTCGCAATACCCATCAGCAGGAGTGTTGCAATCAAAGTCGACTTGCGGCCGATGCGATCGCCGTAGTGGCCGAAAATGGCAGCTCCGATCGGGCGCGCGATAAAGCCGACGGCATAGATCGCGAACGCCTCGAGCGTGCCGACCCATGGGTCGGAATTTGGAAAGAACAATTTCGCAAATACAAGGCCGGTGACGGTGCTATAGAGAAAGAAATCGTACCATTCGATGGCCGTGCCGATGGTGGAAGCGATGACGGCACGGCGAAGCTGGCGCTGGTGCTCGCTCGACGTCAGCGAGACTGGGTCAACTTGAGACATAGTCATGACCGGAGCCTTTCCTGGGCAGTGCCCCCCAAGTCATGGTTGTTTTTGGATAAAACTTGCGAGCTGCGGTTTCGGTTCCATGAGGGAGCCACGGTTGTGTGTCCGACGCCTGTTTTTGGCGTCGTTTCACAACGCGCAGCCCATCATATCTTAGTATTAGTGATGTCGAATGGTGGCGGGCTCTGTCTTGCCGTGCTGCCACGGCGTGACGAGTGCAATCATTGATACAGAGGCGCCCTCAGGCCGCGTCGTTCTCTGCCAGCCCCACCGCCCACAGCGCGAATCCGTAGACGATCGCGACTTCGTCGAGGCGCTCGAAGCGACCGGATGCACCGCCGTGGCCGGCGCCCATATTGGTGCGCAGCAGCACCGGGCCGCCGCCGGTCATGGTGGCGCGCAGCCGCGCGATCCATTTCGCAGGCTCCCAGTATGTAACCCGCGGATCGGTCAGTCCGCCCATGGCGAGGATCGCGGGATATTCTGTGGCCACGACATTGTCGTAGGGCGAGTAGGACAGGATGGTGCGGAAGTCCTTCTCGCTTTCGATCGGGTTACCCCACTCTGGCCATTCCGGCGGCGTCAGCGGCAGCGTGTCGTCGAGCATGGTGTTGAGCACGTCGACGAACGGAACTTCGGCAACGATACCGGCGAACAGATCACCTGACCGGTTGGCGACTGCGCCCATCAGCATGCCGCCGGCACTGCCGCCATGGCCCACGATGCGCTTCGGGCCCGTGTATCCGGCTGCGATCAGCGCGTGGGCGCTCGCGGCGAAATCGTCAAAGCTATTGGTCTTCTTCTCGCGCTTGCCGTCGAGATACCAGCCCCAGCCCTTGTCCGTACCGCCGCGGATATGTGCAATCGCGTAGACGAAACCGCGATCGACCAGCGACAGCCGGCTGGAGGAGAACGACGCCGGCATCGCCATGCCGTAGGAGCCATAGCCGTACAGCAGAAGCGGCGCCGATCCGTTCAACTTCAGTCCGCGCCGATGGATGATCGACACCGGCACTTCGGCGCCGTCATGCGATTTCGCCATGATGCGTGTGGTGACGTAGTCGGCCGGATCATGGCCGCTGGGAATCTCCTGGCACTTGCGCAAGCTGCGCGTCCGCTGCACCATGTCGTAGTCATAGACTTCCGAAGGCGTCGTCATCGACGAATAGGAAAAGCGCAGGTTCGTCGTCTCGAATTCGTAGGAGCCGAGGGTGTCGAGCGAATAGGCCGTCTCGTCGAACGCGATGGCGTGCTCTTCGGCACTCTTGAGATCGCGGATCACGATGGCGGGCAGCGCATTGGCGCGCTCCAGCCGCACCAGATGACCCGAATAGAGATCGATGTCGATGATGTAGACGCCGGCGCGATGCGGGATCAGATCGCGCCAGTTGGCTCGCTCGGGCGAGGCGAGCGGCGCGGTGACGATCTTGAAGTCGATCGCGTCATCGGCGTTGGTATGGATGAACAACTCATCGCCGCGGTCAGTGATCGAATATTGCACGCCGGTCTCGCGTGCAGCGACCAGCCGCGGCGGCAGATCGGGACTGGCAAGGTCGATCAGCCGTTGCTCCGAGGTTTCGTGGTCGCCGCCGGCAATCACACAAAATCTTCCGCTCGTGCTTTCATACAGATGGGTGAACCAGCCGGGGTCCTTCTCTTCATAGATCAGGGTATCGTCGGACTGCTTCGTACCGAGCCGATGCCGCCACACATGCATCGGGCGGTGATTGTCGTCGAGCTTGACGTAGAAGAAGCTCTTGCAGTCCTGGCTCCAGACCACGCCGCCGTCGGTCTCCTCGACGAGGTCGTCGTTATCCTTGGCCGTTTCCCAGTCGCGTACGCGGATCGAGAAGTATTCGGAGCCGTTGGTGTCCGCACTCCAGGCCTGCAGCTTGTGATCGGGCGAGTGACGGCTGCCGCCGAACCTGAAATAGGCATGATCCTTGGCGAGTTCGTCGCCATCGAGCACGATATGGCTCTCACCGCCTTTGCGCGGCATGCGACCGAACATTTCGTGCTGGCCGCCCTCGCGGAACTTGCGGAAATAGGCGTAAGGTCCGTCCGGCGAGGGCACGCTGGAATCGTCTTCCTTGATACGGCCGCGCATCTCGCGCACGAGCTTTTTTTGCAGTCCGGCCGTATGGCCAAGCAGGCTCTCGGTATAGGCGTTCTCGCTTTCCAGATATTTCCGGATGTCCGGATCGAGCACTGAAGGATCGCGCAGCACCTCCTGCCATCTTGCGTCCTTCAGCCAGGCGTAATCGTCGGTCACGGTGATGCCGTGCCGGGTGAAGGAATGCGGTCGCCGCGGCGCGACGGGGGGACTTTGGGTGGTGGAAGTTCGGCTGATGGTTTCTGACACTTAATCCTCGTGCGATCAGGCTGATTGTCGGCCACTCTTATATCGGATCGAACGCCGCGAATTCAAAGAGTGCCCAAAGGATGGTCCGGCTCCCAGGAGCCGCAACCCAAACCTGATCCAATCCTGAGGACTGCCAAAGCTGTCGCATGTTGAGGCGGCTGCACCTGCAGCCGACTAACCCCGCCCTAGGTGTTTAGTCCCGGCATTTGGTGGAGCGGGTTGAGTTTGAATCGTTCTGGCTGGGAAGTCCAGCATTTGCAGATGTATTCGTAGGGTGTGAGGCCCTTCAGGGTCTTGAGCCGCCGAGCGTAGTTATAGGCGGTGATGAAATCGGCAAGGTGAGCTTCGAGCTGATCGTGTCGATCGTAATGGTAGCGCTTGACGGTCGCTTCCTTGATCGTGCGGTTCATGCGTTCGACTTGGCCGTTGGTCCAGGGATGCTTGATCTTGGTCAGCCGATGTTCGATGCCGTTTTCCCGGCATCGCATCTCGAACATATGCGTCGCGTATTTTGCTGTCGGGCCGTCCGCATAGCGCGGCGGGAAGGTAAACTGGATCCCATTGTCGGTGAGCGCCGTGTGGATCTTGTAGGGGACGGCCGCGATCAGAGCTTCGAGAAAGGCCGAGGCTGAGGTCCTTCCCGTCTTCCTGACCAGTTGCACGAAGGCGAACTTGCTGGTGCGATCGATTGCGACGTAGAGGTAGAGCTTGCCTTCAGCGGTCTGAAGCTCGGCGATGTCGATGTGGAAATAGCCGATCGGATAAACCTTGAATTTCTTCTTCGAGGCCTTGCCGCCCTCGACCTCCGGCAATCGGCTGATGCCGTGGCGCTGAAGGAAGCGATGCAGGGATGACCGCGTCAGATGCAGAATGGTCGGCTGCAGCGCATAGAGGCAATCGTCGAGTGGCAGCAGCGTGTGCCGCCGGAAAGCGACGATAATCGCTTCCTCCTCGATGGAAAGGACAGTCGACTTGGCTTCCTTGGGACCAGTCGAACGATCGGCGACGGTCTTGCGCTGCTTCCACTTCGCGACGGTCTTCTGGTTGATCCCGTAGCGCTTGGCGAGGCCTCTCAGGCTCTCTTGACTATTTTGTATTGCTCGACGGACTGCCTCCGTCGTGCTGGCGCAGCCGTGTAAAACCTGTCCCATAGCGCATCCTTCGAATCGTGCGACAAGAATGCACCATCAAAGCCTGGGACCAAACACCTAGTACCCAAATCAATCTCGCCCTGATGTACCTGAACGGCCAGGGCGTTGCGCGAGATGGTGCGCAGGCTGTCGCGTGGTTACGCAAGGCCGCCGAACAGGGGAACACTAACGCGAAGAACGCGCTTCAACATATGCATGAACAAGATCGAGATGGTGCGAAATAGAATTTGTGTCGCTGGCAGCCAGACATCCCGGTGAAACCCGCCCGGCCAAGGCGGTGGCACCAACCGGATTCCGGCGAGCGTGCTCGCGATTAGGCGCGCGATGCGCGCGGTACGGTGCGCCGCTTTGATTGCGTCCTACGCCACATGACGCCTCAACGTCTCACGGACGTGCTCTCTCCCCCGTCGATCTGCCGGCCGACGATCGCGATGGCGCGCTGATAAACCGGAGCAGCATTCCATGCCTGGAGGGCTGCGAAGTTGGCTTCTCCCGGCTGATATCCCGCCCCAGCACGCCAGCCATGGGCTTTCAGGAAATTCGCCGTGGAGTTCAGCGCATTGGCGGCAACATCAAGGTTTCCGCCCGTCCCGTAATTCAGGATGTTCTTGGGCAGGAACTGCGTCTGGCCGATTTCGCCGTGCATGGAGCCTCGCGTGCCGGCCGACAGCCTGCCGTGATCGATCAATGTAAGAACTGCGTTGAGCTGGTCAGTGAAGAAAGCCGGTCGTCGGCAGTCATAGGCGAGTGTGGCGACAGCCGACAGCGTGTTCTGATTTCCGCGCTCTCGCCCAAAGGCTGTCTCCATCCCCCAGATGGCGATAAGCGGGCCGGGCGGAACGCCATAGCGTTGCTGAATGGATGCGAAGAGTGCGGCTTGGGACTGTTTGAGGGCGCGCCCGCGGGCAGCGATGGTCGCCCCCCCGCGCTTGGCGAGAAACTGATCGAGCGACAAGCCGAAGCTTCTCTGACCACGATCGGCTGCCAGCGTTGCGGTCGAATAGTTAGCCGCCATCAGGGACGCGGCGGTCGAGGCGCTGACCCCCCTTCCCCGTGCTTCATCGGCGAACTGTTTCTTCCACGCCTCGAAACCGGCCGCCGTGCTGCCGCACTGCGCAGCCTCTGCCCGGGTGACCGTCCCCGCGAGCAACTCCAAGACTGCGAGCGCGGCGAAGGTGATCGTCGTAAGCCGCCTGCCCTTGGTCATTCGGACCTCCCTTCACGCTGTTGAATGAAAGGCCCCCAATCCCTGTGAAACTAGGCTGCATCGGGCTGGTATTCTTCACCTCTGTCCGCTTCATGTCCAGATGTGTGGCCACCAATCCTTCGGATAACCCCCAATGTTGTGGTGCTATAGCGGTCGCGCTTTGGGGGTACGTCGCCGACCGTTTATGACGCTCCGCCGGAAAGACCGGCCATACGCGGATCAGTCGCACGGTTGGGGACATAACTCCCAGTGGAGGACATGCCTTCGTCGCGATTACCAATCACCTGTCGCGTTTCTTTACAACGTGGATGAGCGTGAGCGGCGTTCATTGAACACGGCAAGTGGAAGCATTGATGGAATGGACGTTTCGACGATGATCGAGTTGGTCCGCAACCGCTGCCTGATCCGGTCGGTCATTGATGATTCCGACCTGTACCCATATCCGTGGACATACACCGAGAGTCTTTGAACGCTACTCGCAGCCGGTCAATTGCGTTTGACCGGAACGCGCATCGATCCGAATTCGCTGCATACCCCACGAGCAAGGTGGGGTAAGAGCGGAACAGCTTTCCAACAAAACCAGCTACGGGCTCAGCGGCAGAAGCCGGTCACTGAGACCTGTCACCGGCGTGCCGTCATACCCCAGCCCCATCCCTGCATGCGGATCAAGCTTTGATCTTTGTTCGTCCAGAAACCGGAGAATCCTGACCACGGCGCAAACGCCCACAGAAGCCGATCGGCCTCGTCTGGCTTTTCGTCTTGGTCATCGTACTGGCAATCGGCAGAAGCCAATACCAAATTGGTAAGCAGCACGAAGATGACTACGGTGTCGATCACGTCCTGCATTGGGCGCCACGCGTGCGCATCGCACTCGTCGGTGGACCAAGAACCGGTAACCCACAATTGTGCGCCGGTTTCTGGCTTGAACCCGCATCCCCACACGCCTTGATTTTCCCAAATTGCTTTTACGACACCATCGGGTCCAGCTTCATACCGATGCGGCGAAATCAGAGTGTCCTGGCCATCCAAGATGTTGACGTCTCCGCATGCCCGGGGATCTTCCCACAGCCGACCAAGACGGTGATTAACGGTCTGGATAGACTGCGGGACGGCAAAAGGAAGCGTGATCTGGGAGCCCGCAAGATTGTTCTTCCAGCCGAACCAGTCAATGATGACTGTACAGGCTTCGTCGACGGTTGAGATGATCGTCGGAGGTTTGTTCATTTTCCACTCGTCATGGCAAGGTCTGTGGCCGCGACCACCTGGGCCACTAAGCCCACTTAGTCAGGCGCCAAGTAGATACCGATGCCCGACTGGGCTCACAGTCTGATTGAGAATACAAACTTCATATGCAGCAGCCATTTGCCTCGCCGCCAACTCTGGTGGCATTCTGCCGATGGCCGTGCACAACCCTGGACACAGGACAGTCCGGATCGTGCCAGGGTGCTCGCGATTGTGCTGCTTGATCGCTCGGATGGCGGCTCTGAAGGCCAAATAGGCATTGAGCGTGTTCGCCACATTCATTGGAATACGCATCGTTGGTGCACTGACCAGATAAGGAATATCTGCGTCGAAGGTCTCGACGATGGTCGCCTGCCCTACGGGCAACTCGCCGTCGTGATCGCTCTTGAGGTGCGCCTGAAGTCGTGTCTGCAACTCCCAGCCAAACCGATGCAGGTAAACCAGATCGATACCGCCATCCATGTAACCGAAGCTGTTTGCCGGGCTGACGATGGCATCAGCCGAGCTCTCGAATATCTCGCCGTGCGATATCCGGACGTTGGCGATGCTCATGAAGTACTTCCGCCATGCCTTCACCATTTCGGCACTGACGTCGCGCAGTTCGAATAGGATTTCGCTCATGGGCCTGCCACCTTTGCAGCGTCCTGTCTTGAAGGTCTGGCTCTACCGTTCAGGGGGGAGACACGCCATCTCCGAAGCCCAAGAGGCGGTGAGTCTATCCCGCCTCACACCCCACCTCCTCGCCCAGATATTTGATCGCAGCTTCCACGCCACCCTCGCCGTGCGGGATCTTAAGCGCGTTCATCCCGACCTCGATCACGCCGAGCGTGCCCAGCAGCATCGGTGCGTTGATGTGGCCCATATGGGCGATGCGGAACGCCTGGCCTTTCAGGTCGCCGATACCGGTGCCGAGCACCACGCCGCATCTGTCCTTGCAATAGCGTTGCAGCGCATCGGGATTATAACCGTTGCCGACCGATACCGTGGTCACAGTGTTCGAACGGTCGCCCGGCTCTGCAATATTGAAGCCCAGCACGTGCCCCCCCGCCCACATCACGACCGCACGGCGCGTAGCTTCTGCAAGCAGGCGATGACGCGTGAACACATTCTCCAGACCTTCCTCATGGATCATGTCGATCGCCCTGCGTAGCGCGAACAGGAGATGCACCGGCGCGGTGCCGGCATATTTGCGGTAATGCTCGGTTCCCTCGCGCTCGGTCCAATCCCAATAGGGCGTGCGCATGTTGGCTTTCTTGTGCGCTTCGAGCGCGCGGTCGCCGGCCGCGACGAAACCGAGGCCGGGCGGCGCCATCAAGCCCTTCTGCGAACCGGCCATCGCAATGTCGACGCCCCATTCGTCCATCTCAAAGGGCATGCAGCCGAGCGACGCGACCGTATCCACCATGAACAGCGCCGGGTGACCTGCCGCCCTGATCGCCTTGCCGATCGCCGCGATGTCATTGTAGACGCCGGAGGCGGTGTCGACCTGCGCGACGAGGATCGCCTTGATCTCGTGCCCCTTGTCTTGTCTCAATCGCTCCTCGACCTCATGCGGCCGGACCGCGCGGCGCCAGCCACCCTTGAGCACTTCGACCTCGGCGCCCATCATTGCGGCCGCGTTGCCCCAGTTGATCGCAAAGCGTCCGCTCTCCAGCACCAGCACCTTGTCGCCGCGTGACAGCACGTTGCTCAGCGCCGCTTCCCAGGCGCCGTGGCCGTTGGAGATATAGATGTAGGACTTGCCCTTGGTCGCGAACAGTTTCGACAGATCGCGCAACAGCCCGTCGGTCAGATTGACCATCTCATCCGAATAGATGTCGATCGCCGGACGATGCATCGCCCGCAGGACTTCGTCGGGCATTGTGGTGGGCCCGGGGATCGCCAGGAATTCCCGGCCCGCGCGAACGGTCATGGCTATTTCCTCAAGGAGTGGAATAGGCTTGATGGGCGGATAGCGTTTTACGCGCGGCATGCGCGCATGAAAAGCCCGACGGCTCGGCGCAAACGAGGCGTGCACCCCGATTCGATCGTTCCGCGCCAAGCGTAGAGCGCGCAACGCTTTATCGCGAGCGAAGCAAGCGTCTCGAAGGATGTGGCCCCATTAGGGCCTTCATGGTTCGAGACGGCGCTAACGCGCCTCCTCACCATGAGGGTCGTGACGCAGCGGGACTATGACCGGAACCTTTATCGCCGGGTCTCCCGGCAGCCGGCAGCCTCCGCCTCCTCCACCGAGCAGAACCAGCGCGTGCCCTTGCTGATCTTCATCTTGATCTGGGTGTACCAGCGGCTGGTCGGCTTGTGATAGATGCATTCGCCCGCCCCGTTGACGTTGCCCTTGATGGTGCAGTCGGGCGAAGGCGCCACCGGCCCCGAGGCCGATGCGAGCAGGATAGCGTGGGCACTTTCCGGCGGCTTGACCGCGCCGAGGATGGCCGTCTTCTTGTTGCGGACGCGCCAGTCCCACGGTGCTATGAAGGCGCCCTGCCACATGCCGGCCTTCATATCGCGCGCGGCGGCTTCGTCCGCATCGTAGTCGTGTGAAACGCGCTTATAGGCCAGCGCCCAGCCGCTTCGCACCAGCCACTTCTGGATGTCCTCGCCATCGATTTCGCAGCGAGCGACGCTACGGCCGCGCCGGTCGGTATTGCGGACGTGGCAGGTCCAGGTCCTGTTGTCGGCGTGCTTGATCAGTTCGTCGCGCGCCGCAACCCCGCAGGTCCAGCGCTCGCCTGTGGTGTTTAGGCAAAGCTGATCGACCGACGGAGCGTCGATGCCGCTGAGACGGATGCGGGTATTGCCGATCACAATCTGGTCACCCTCGCGGACCTTGGCGGCGCCGGTAATGTCGGCGCCTTGCGCCAGGGAAGGCAACAGCAGGAGTGAAATCGCAAGCAGGGTTTTTCGGGACATGCGAATCGAGCCAAATGCGATGATTTCGGTGAGCACTGCGATTGTGGTGCGGTTTTTTCCCGCGGGCCAGCCGTTGCGCGATCTCCTGCCTTCAACTTCCCGCGATGAGAGAGAAAAGTCAAAATCCATCTCACCACTCACCAGAGATAACTGCGGACAAATATATTTCCGGATTCGCTCACTCATTGACGCATGGACAGAGCCCTGCGTGCCAGCGCCAGGCCCATCAGCACGAAGGCTGAAGTAACTTCCGCGCCGCCGACCAGGATACGGGTCGGTGTCTTCATCTTGTTCCACTCATAGGCGCGGAAAGGTGCGCGCCGCCCGCCCTCGCCGAGTTGGGTGACGATGCATTGCAGCGCTGGCGTGAAGGTGACGGGATCGGCGCCAAGGTGGCCGAGCGCGATGAGCGCCAACGCCGCGTCGAACACGTTCATCTCGGCCACGATCATCTCGCCCTGAACATAGTCGAGCACCCTGCCCCGGATGAAATCGAAAGCCCCGTCCGGGTCGATTACCTGTCGCGCGGCTTCCGGCAGCGTGAGGAAGGCCGCATAGCAGCGGCCGAAATAGGCGCAGTAGAGCTCGGGCAGGTAATAGATGTGCGAACGCGGATTGGCGAAGGCGCCGCTCGCCGCAAGCCTCTTCTGAAAACTGATAATGCCGTGGACGGTGGCGAGCCGCTGCGGCGTCTCCAGGACCTTCCAGCGCTTCAGATTGCGGAAGCTGACCTCGAGGACGTCGAGGTTGAGCGTCGGGTCGAGGTCGTTGCCGTACGGCTGAGCGCCGTCGAGACTGGTGATCCAGGTCGGAACCCCGCCTTCGTAGTCGATATTGTCGTTGAGTGGTACCGTTACCCGCTTCTCGTTATCCCCCTCACGTATCTGGTAGCCGGCATAGAAATCGAGCAGCGGCTGATCGAGGATCGGGTCGGCGGATCCCGCCTGGGTCGCAGCGGAAAAGGAACAGGCGGTGGTGTCGCAGTCGGGGACGTAGACGCCGAAGCCGAGGTCCTGCTTGATCTGCGCGAAGTAGCGGGAGAAGCGCGGATGCGGCGACGGTGCGAGCGCTGTGATCACTTGGAAGCGCGCGCCGTCGCTACCCGCCACCTCCTCGCGGCTGATGCGCAGGCAGAAATCGACCATGTCGGTGATCGCGCCCCGCGCTGCGGCTATGTCGCCCGGCGAGGCCAGTCCGGTTTCGATAAAGGCGAGCAGCGCCTCGATGAAAAACGCATCGTAATAGGCGGAGCGGTGCCGGATCTGCACCGGCGCCCACATCGGCTCGGCAATCCCGCGCCAGGGTGGATGGATGAGTTCACGCGCACTCGAGCGCGCGATGAAGACGCGCGCAAGGTTGAACAGCAGCGCGGAATTCTTGTAACCGCGCGAGTTCAGCCCGGTCAGCGCCATGATCAGCTCGCGGCCGCGCGTGTCGGGGTCGCCGATCAGGTTGAAGGCGGCATAGGTCGGCATGAAGCCGTTGCTGCGGAACGAGCCCAGCAGATGGGCGCCGCAGGCGCGGATGACATCCTCGATCTGCGCCAGCTTCGGTGCCGCGCCATTCGCCTCAGCCCGGCCCGGTTTCGGATGGCTGAGCTCGATGGTGTCGACGAGGTCAGCGACGGGCTGGCCGACCGCTTCCCAATCCGGCGAGGTGTCGTCGCGGGCCTGCTTTAGTGCAGAGCGCAACCGTGTAAGCCGCCCCTCGTCGCACAATTCGGGCAGGCCCGCCCGCCGTAACAGCGCCCGCAATGCCGGATTGGACAAAGCGGTTCGATAGAATTTGGCCAAGTGCGGATCGCCGCCGGGCGGGTTCGCCAACACAGGATCGCAAACGTCATATAGCGACGGGCCATCCTTCCGGGCCGTCAGCGCGCGATACGCGGCTCCGGCAAAATAATGAAAGCTCATGAAATCCCCAGGGCATATCCGGAAGAGCGAGTCTCCCCCGAAAGACTATGCCTCAACACAGGCGATACACCAGCAAGCCTTTGAAAAGATACCAAATATTCAGGATCTGCAAATGCGACCGGATCGCTACTGGCAAGCTCGTCGGGTTCCACAATTGCGGGCGCAATCGGGGTTTTCAGGTGAAAAAGACTTCTACCGCGGAGGCAGGATTAGCTAGTATTTCCAATGTCTTAACATAATCCAAGGGTGGTCCATTGCCCAGGGTGTCAATTCGCATTAAGTCTTTCTTTGGTGTGGCGCCGCACATTGCGTGCGAATCCGCGATACAGCGCCCGCCATCCCGGCGAAGCCACAGTGAACCGAGAGGTTATGCAACCGACGCCAAGTCGTGCGCGTTGGGTACAGGAAGAACCGTGATGAAAGTAAAACAGCGTACTTCCTCCCGCAGTTCGATTGCCGTCGCGGCCACGTTGCTCGGCTCGGTATCACTGGCGATTGGCGCACACGCCGCTTTGAACAAGCTGGCCCTGGATACCGCCAAGGCGGTGGCGATCGAGTACAGCAATTCCGCGCACCCATCGCGCGTCGCGCTGGTGATCGGCAACGGCCATTATCCGGATGCGAATGCGCCGCTGACCCAGTCGATCAATGACGCGCGCGCGCTGTCCTCGGCGCTGCGCCAGGACGGTTTCGACGTCGAAATGCTGGAAGATGCCGGCAAGAACGACATGGTGCGCGCGGTCAGCCGCCTGAAATCGAAGATCGGGCCAGGCACGGTGGTCATGCTGTTCTTCGGCGGCTACGGCGTGCAGGCCGAAGGCAAGAGCTACATGCTGCCGGTCGATGCGGTGATCTGGAAGGAATCCGACGTCCGCCGCCAGGGCGTCTCGGTCGAGTCCGTGCTTGAACTCATGAAGGAACAGGGCGCCCGCGCCAAGCTGGTGGTGGTCGACGCTTCGCGCCGCAACCCCTACGAGCGGCGCTTCCGTTCCTACTCACACGGGCTTGCGCCGATCGGCACGACTGACAACTCGCTGATCCTGTCCTCGGCCACGCCGGGCAGCGTCACCGAAGAAGCCCAGGGCGACCACAGCGTGTTGGTCGCCGAGCTGCTCCGCAACCTCGATAAGCCGGCGAGCGCGGAAACCGTCTTCAACCAGACGCGCGTGGCGATCTCCCGTGCGTCCGACGGCAAACAGGTTCCGGCCGTCTCCTCCTCGCTGGTCGAACCCGTCAGCCTGGGCTCTGCCCAAGCCGGCAGCTAAGTAGGATCAAGCAAAGCGTGCCCATTTTCGGCGCGTCGCGCTGCCTTGCCTACTTCGCCTCTGCGCTGGCCATCACCGGTCGGACCACATCGCCCTCGCGCAACAGTGCGCCGGCGCGCACCACCACGATGTCGCCCTCGGCAAGCCCATCGCGGATCTCGACCTGCGCGCCAGACAACAGACCAACCTCGACGCGCTTTGTCTCGACTCGGTTGCGCCGCACCACCTGCACCACCGTGCCGGCCGGGCTGTACAGCACGGCGGTGAGGGGCACCGAGACATTGCATGTCTGTCCGGTCTTGATCAGCGCGCGCCCGTAGGAATTGAGGAGCAATCGCTGCGGAGTGGCGATGCCGATATAGACTTGGCCAAGCTGGACGTTCGGCTCGACCGTTGGCCCCACCCGACGCACCTTGCCCTCAAGCTTGCCGGCGCCGATCATATTTACCGTTGCAGGCTGGTTGACCGCCACTTTGGCAACGTCGGCGCTCGGCACCAGGCCGACGAGATCGTATTCGCTGCGGGCGATGATCGAGAACAGCGCTTCGCCCCGTGGAGAGGCAAGCGCGCCGATCTGCGCGGTGGAGCCGGAGATCACGCCGGCGACAGGGGCTGTGATCTGCATCGTGCCGCCTTCGGGCGCCGAGAGCCGCGCCAACGCCTGGCCCTTGGTGACGGCGGTACCAGGCTCCGTCAGGATATCCGTGACCTTCAGCCCCGGCCGGTCCGGCCGCACGGCGGTCTCCTCGCGCGCGATGATCGTGCCCGATACTTCGACGATGTTGTCGAAGCAGGCTTTCGTGGCCCTCAGCGCGGTGACCGCCGGCCCCTTCGGCGCCTCGTCCTCGTCGGCGCGGCCGGCCTGCGCGGCGAGGCACAGCAGACCGGCGAGGGTTGGTGACAGCAGTTTTCGAAAAACGGCGCGCGAGGTTGACTGCAGCATCGGTGCTTCCGGTGAGTTGATGAGCTTATCGATAGCAGATGTCCGGTGGGGGAACCATGGGCCAAGCGCAATGCCGCACGCGGTTCCGGGATTTGAACGGCAGCGACACTCTCATTATTGGTCACTTGATCAGGCATCGGGTTCACGGAACCGGCCGCAAGACGCTTGGCGCAGAATTATTGGCGCAGAATTAACCGAAAGAATCTGCGTAACCGCCTTGATGGCCGGAAAGATTCGGCGCAGGTTTCGTTACCAGAACAGGATTTGTGTTGTATCGGCGCCCCAAGGCTCAGGGCGCGAGGATGGCAGCTGCAATGACGCGAATAATCGCCCTGTCTGTTGCGCTCATCGCGGCTGTTGCGGCGGTGTTCGTTTTCGGCACCACGTATCGGCAGCGCACGCCGCAGGCGCAAACCGCGGCTCAGAGCGAGACCTCGGCAGTCGCCGCCGCGCCGGCCCCAGCCCCAGATGCCGTCAAGCCCGCAGTGTCGGCAACCCAAAACGAGGCGGCTGCAGTGACGCCGGCGCCCAAGGTTACGGCGGAATCCGGTCCTGCGTTCGACGTCGCGCGCATCAATGAGAACGGCGAAGCCGTCATCGCCGGCAGTGCCACCCCAGGCGCGACGGTAGAACTATTGCGCGACGGCCAACCGCACGATTCCACGGTTGCCGACGCATCCGGTCAGTTCGTCATGACCCCGCCGCCGCTGCCGCCGGGCGAGCACGAGCTGACGCTGCGCGCCAAGGCGCCCGACGGCACCATCGAGCAATCCAACAGAAGCGTATCGGTCGCGATCAATAATCCCGCGCCCAGTTCGGGTCCTGCGCCAGGCACGAACGTCGCCACCGCAACCAAACCGGAGCAGCTTCCATCGTCGGTGCGGCAGGCGCACGCCACCGAGCCCGCCTCGCGCGCAGCCCCAGTTCGCC